>Ga0208040_1000374_pt1 | contig 55613 bp, 52 predicted proteins | sample AD_UKC083_MetaG_FD_184431 | JGI IMG/M metagenome (GOLD analysis project Ga0208040, IMG submission 184431) | Active sludge microbial communities of municipal wastewater-treating anaerobic digesters from USA - AD_UKC083_MetaG (SPAdes) (version 2) | ecosystem: Engineered > Bioreactor > Anaerobic >...
ACCGCTCATATCGGGCCGCCTGCAAACACTCTTCCATCTCCAACTCCAGCATCGCCTGCATCGTCTGTTGCACCACCGGCACTAAAAAATCCTTCTGTGCCATTAAGGCCTGCTTCACTTCTTCCAATTCCAATGCTACTGTCTTTACGTTCTTTTCAACCTTTCGGGTCATGGTTCTTTGCCTTTTGTTTCTGGGTTCTTTATTCACCCCAGTGGCTTACCATGACCCGCTGCTTTTTGCAGAACTTTTAGGACACTACCAAAAACCGCCTTTTGTCATCCCTGGCTTCATAACTGACTGCTTTTACAGAGCTTGGCAATTATCCCTCCATCCCCTCTCTTCGTTTCGGCCTTTCCAGGCATCCCCATCCACTATCCAGATACCTTGGAAATACCCTGCCATCGCGCCATGTACAAGGGGTGTACAAGGGATGCCCATCGGGTGTACCAGCTAAAATCCCATGGACTCCCGGTGGGCATCCCTTGTACACCCCTTGCACACGGCCTGGGGGCAGGGTAAGATCAGGGCTGGTTTATGGCGCGTCGAAGACGGCAGGATTCGGGTTTTGCCGCTATTTTAGCCCTCTCTCTGCCTAAATCGTTGATTTTACTGGCGAAAGGCTCGGGATTCAGCAACCATGCCCTTGAAGTTGCTAAATAAAGGGTTCGCCAGGGCTGCGGATTGGATGGTCAGGGCTGGCCGAGCTCCGATGGAACGAGGGCGGGGGGTTGAACTATCCCTCGGGATCGTTACGGCTAAACCGAAAGGATTCAGATTTTACCTCTATTCCGTTCTGCCACACGTGCGTAAAGCACTGATTTTACAAGCAAAGGGCGTTTGAAACCAAACGATTATGATGTGGAATTCGCCAAACAAAGGGCTCTTTGGGGCTACGGTCTGGGGGATCTGGCTTTTCCTGGCTCCGGTGGCATGACGGGACCCGGTTGGGCTTCTCAACTGAATCGTTTCCGCTCAGAAGATTCGCGAGGGCAGCTTTCCGCGAGGGCGGCGGCGGCGGAGCTATTTGCGGGTTCGGCTTTTCCGTTCGCGCGTCCGGGTTTATAGTGGCTTTTATAGATACGACCGTTATGAACAGCCCGGCCCGTTGCTATTTTGATCATAACGCCACCACGGCGGTCGCGCCCGAGGTGGTGGAGGCGATGCTGCCGTTTCTGCGCGAGTATTGGGGCAATCCCTCCAGCAGCTACACTTTCGGACGCCAGCTTGCCGGGCCGCTGGGCGAAGCCCGGGCCCGGGTGGCGGCGTTGATCAACGCCGATCCGCGCGAAATCATCTTCACCAGCGGCGGCACCGAGAGCAATAACGCGGCGATCCACAGCGCCCTGGCCACGCAGCCGGGCAAGCGCCATATCGTGACCACCGCCGTCGAACATTCGGCCACGATCAAGTTCGTCCAGCTTCTCCAGAAGCAGGGTTACGCGGTCACCTTCCTGCCGGTCAGCCCGGATGGCGCGCTTGACCTGGACCAGTTTGAACAAGCTCTCCGGCCGGACACGGCCATTGCTTCCGTCATGTGGGCCAATAATGAGACCGGCCTTCTTTTCCCCGTCCAGGAAATCGCCGCCCGCTGCCGCCGCCGGGGCGTCCTGTTTCACACCGACGCCGTGCAGGTCGCCGGCAAGCTCCCGATTGACGCGCAGGCGCTGGAGGCGGACTTTTTGTCCCTGTCCGCGCACAAGCTGCATGCGCCCAAAGGCATCGGGCTGCTTTATTTGAAACGGGGGGTCAAATACCAGCCGTACATCGTCGGCGGCGGACAGGAGCGCGGCCGGCGCGGGGGCACGGAGAATGTCGCCAACATCGTCGCGTTTGGCCGGGCGGCGGAACTGGCGCGGGCCAACCTGGCGCAGGCGGAGACGCGGGTGCGCGCGCTGCGCGACCGTTTGGAGGCGGGCCTGCTCCGGCAGATTCCCGAAACGGTCCGCAACGGCGCCCGGGAACCGCGCCTGCCCAACACCAGCAACCTGGCTTTCGCGGGGGTCGAGGCGGAGGGGATTTTGCTGCTGCTGGACCAGGCGGGCATTTGCGCCTCCAGCGGGTCTGCCTGCACCACCGGCTCGCTGGAGCCTTCGCATGTGCTGACGGCGATGGGCTGCAGCGCGGCGCGCGCCCGCGGCAGCATCCGTTTCAGCCTGGGCATCGCCAATACCGCGGCGGAGGTGGACTACGCGCTGGAGCGCCTGCCCGGCATCATCGCCCGGCTGCGCGCCCTTACGCCGGCTTAGCGCCGCCGCGCCGCGGAGTTTTTGCTTTCAATCGGGCGGGCCGGCGTGTTCCTATGGGCGCGCGTATGAGACCTCCGTCCTTGATGACCGCCGTCCGGTTGCTGGCGCTGGCGGCCCTGCTGGCGCCGCTCGCCGGTTGTGTTTCCACGCCCCCGCCGGAGCAACGCGCCCGGCTGGAGCGCGCCCGCGCGCTGCACGGCACGCGGGCCACCTACTGCCGCCCGCCGCGCAAAGCGGACAACCGAGTGGACGTGGATCGCCTGGTGGCCGAACTGGTCGAACTCCGCGCCAATACGTACAGCTTCTGCATCCATAATTATCCCACCGATTGGGAGGATTTGAAGCTCCTCCTGCCGCGCGCCCGGGAAAAGGGGATTCGCCTCTGGGCCTCGCTGGTGCCGCCCTCCGAATCGCCGCCGCATACGCGCCACTATTCCGAGCCCTTCCGGCTCGATTACCAGCAGTGGGCGGTGGAGTTCGCGAAGCTCAGCCTGCGGGAAACCAACCTGGTGGCCTGGAGCATTGATGACTTCACCCACAATCTGAAAACGCCCTATACGCCGGAATATGTCCGGCAAATGCTCGAGGCCGCCCGCGCGGTCAACCCGCGCCTGGCCTTTGCGCCCTGCTGCTACTTCACCGGGATTACCCGGCCCGGCTTCGTCACCAATTATTGCCATCTGCTGGACGGCATTCTGTTTCCCTATCGGCATGAGTCCGCCGGGCCCAACCTGAAAGACCCCGGCCTGGTCGAGTCTGAATTGCAGCAGCTCAAGGCGTTGGTCGGCCCCGATTTCCCCATCGTCCTCGATATCTACGCCTCCGCCCACAGCCGCCTGGGGGCGACGACTCCGGAATACGTCGAGCAGGCCATGCTTGCCGGCCGCCGGGCCGCTGATGGGGTCATGATCTATTGCCACCAGGATCCGGCGAAAAACCCCGAAAAGTATCAGATCATCAAACGGCTCTTCACCCGCTGGGCGGCGGAGAAGGAGCGGCGGCCGCGGCGATAGCCCCGGCATTCGCGGGGGGCCTTCCGGCCAAGCGCGTCAACGGCGGGCCGGATAATTCACGTTCCGGGAGGAACGGGCGGCGCGCGCCGCCGGCGGGCCGGGGGCTCGTCAGCGCCGCTCGCTTCGCGTCTTCCCGATGACGACGCCCGCGCGGGTGGGGGCGGCAAGGCCGCGCTCGACGAGGGTTGCCGGTGAGACTATTCTTCCCGTTATGACTGCCATAGCCACCGATGCGGTGCCGAACGCGCGCGGCCACTTTGGCCCTTACGGGGGCCGGTATGTGCCGGAAACGCTCATGCACCCGCTGCAGGAATTGGAGGCCGAGTATGCCCGCGCGCGGCGGGATCCGGGCTTTCAGCGCGAGTTCGAGTATTACCTGCGGGAGTTTTGCGGCCGGCCGACGCCCCTTTATTTTGCCGAGCGCCTCACCCGCGAGCTGGGCGGGGCGCAAATCTATCTCAAGCGCGAGGACCTGCTCCACACCGGCGCCCACAAGATCAACAACTGCATCGGCCAGATTCTGGTGGCCCGGCGCATGGGCAAGACGCGGATCATCGCCGAGACCGGCGCCGGGCAGCACGGAGTTGCCACCGCGACCGTGGCGGCCATGTTCGGGCTGAAATGCGTCATCTATATGGGGGCGGTGGATTGCGAGCGGCAGGCGCTCAACGTCCTGCGGATGAAAATGCTCGGCGCCGAAGTGGTCCCCGTCAAAGCCGGCCAGCAGACGCTGAAAGAGGCCATCAACGAAGCCATGCGCGACTGGGTGACCCACATCCGGACGACCCATTACATCCTGGGCACGGTTTATGGGGCGCACCCCTATCCGCTGATGGTGCGCAATTTTCAGCGCATCATCGGCGATGAAGCCCGCCGCCAGATTCTGGAAAAGGCCCACCGCCTGCCCGACTGGCTGGTTGCCTGCGTGGGGGGCGGCTCGAACGCGATGGGGCTCTTTTATCCCTTCCTGAACGATGAATCGGTAAAGATGGTCGGCGTGGAGGCCGGCGGGGAAGGGATAGCCACGGGCAAACATGCCGCCCGCTTTCAAGGCGGCTCGCTGGGGGTTCTGCAGGGCGCCTGCTCTTACCTGCTCCAGGATGAGCAGGGGCAGATTCAGCTTACCCATAGCGTTTCGGCCGGCCTGGACTACGCCGCCGTCGGCCCCGAGCACGCCTGGCTGCGGGATTGCCGGCGCGTCGAATATACCGCCGCCACGGATGCCCAGGCCCTCAACGCCTTTTCCGAGCTGGCCCGCCTGGAGGGCATCATTCCCGCCCTCGAAAGCGCCCACGCGGTAGCCGAAGTCATCCGCCGCGCCCCCACGCTTTCCCGGGAGCAAATCATCGTGGTCAACCTCTCCGGCCGGGGCGATAAGGACGTGGCGCAGGCCGCCCAATTCATCTCCTTCTGAAACGGCGCTCCCGGCGGAGCCGCCGCGCGGGCGCGCCCCGGACGGCTTGGGGGAACGGGGCGGGCGGGCATCGGAGTTTTTTTTGATTTATATCAAGGCGGAACCGCCGAAAAGGTGTAGGTTGCGGGTATGAGTGAACAACCTTTATTGGATGCTAAAAACGAGCGGATTATCTCGCTGACCAAAGAAACGCAGTTTGCCGCCAACGGCATCGTCAGCCGCACGCTGCTGCGGACGGATGTCGCGCAGGTGACGCTGTTTGGGTTTGCGGAAGGGCAGGAACTGACCGAGCACACTTCGACGCAACATGCGCTGGTGCAGATTTTATCGGGCGAGTGCGAATTCTCCCTGCAAGGAAAGCCGAACATTCTAAAGCCCGGCGATTTCTTCTACATGCCGCCGAATCTGCCGCACGCCGTGAAGGCGACGAAACCGTTTTCGATGCTGCTGACGCTGTTTAAGCCGTCCAAAGCCTGACCCGCCGGTTTTGATCCTAACGCCGCGCGCGGGCGCGCGGCCGGTTGTGGGACGCTGGCAACGCCGCGTGAAAGAACGCGGCGGGCGGGCGTCCTTTTTTGCTTTGCCGGCCGCGCCGGGGGGAGACGCCAGCGGTTAGCAGCCGCGCCCGCTTTCCCGCGCGAGGCGGGAGAACGTCTCCGCCTGCTGCCGCCGCACCGAGTCTTCCTCCAGTTCCCGGACGGTGTGGGGGAGGCGGTAAGTCCAGTTGGTCTGGGCGACGGTGCCGGGGGTGTTGAAGCGGGCGGTCATGGCGAACAGGTCGGTGATCTGGAAGACGGCCAGCCAGGAAGCGGACTGGAGGACGGCGCGGGAATAGGCTTCGTGCAGTTGGCCGGCAAACTCACGCGGCGGCTCGATGTCCCGCAAGCCGGCAAAGGCCATAATCTGGCGCAGCTCGCGGCGGCTGGCGTCGGCTTCCGTGCCGGCGTTGATGGCCTGCCAAAGCCCGTCCCAGGCGGCGGCCAGCGGCGGGTGATCATGCGTGGCGGGCTGGACGAGCGACAGCCGCGGATACCGCTTCGGGTCCGCATAGGCGCCGTCGGGCTCGCGGAAAAACATGGGGATGCGAAAGCCGGGAATGCCGAGCTTGAGCAAGGTGGGCGGCACGTAGTCGGGCACCACGCCCAGGTCTTCGGCCACCACAGTGGTCTCGCCCGAGCCGGCGAGGACGACCCGGAGGATTTCCTCGCCCTGGGCCTGGTTGAAGGCCTTGTGTTCGGGGGTGTCGTCGGGGAATGGCTTGAATCCGGGCAGGCGCCCGCCGGTGCGGGCGGCGGCTTCGGCCTCGGTCAGCGGCAGGAACTCCGCATTGCGGTCGGGCGTCCACGGAAAGGAGTAGATGCGGAAGAAGCCGAGCACATGATCAATGCGGTAGAGGTGGAAGAGCTTTTGGAGGTTGCCGACGCGGGTGCGCCACCAGCCGAACTGGCGGCGGCGCAGTTCCTCCCAGCGATAGTTGGGGATGCCCCAGTTTTGGCCCCACTTCACGGTGAAGGGGTCTGCCTTGAAGGTCGTTTCCGGCGGCGCGCCGCCGCTCCAGTCCAGGTTGAAGAGGTCGCGGTTGGCCCAGACATCCGCGCTATAACGGCCCACGCCGAACGGGATATCGCCCATCAGATAGACCCGCCGCGCCGCGCCGCAGGCCTTGAGCGCCTGCCACTGGGTGAACGCGAGCCATTGCACGTATTGAAAGAAAAGCTGCCGGCGCGCCAATTCCTGGCGGCGCTCCCGGGGCAGCGACCGCAGCCAGTCGCGGGCGGCGGCGGGCGAATGATGTTCGGGCGGCCAGCGATCCCAGGCGGGCGTATTCCCGTTTTCCTCCACTAGCGCGCGGAACAGGGCGTAATCGTCCAGCCAGGCGCGGTTCTCCGCCGCGAAGGCGTGGAACTGGCGGCCGCGTTCGTCCGGCGGATCGAGATGCTGCGCGGCGAAATGCGCGAAGGCGGCTTCGAGCAGCCGGTGTTTAAGCGCCCGGACCTCCGGATAATTGACCGGCCCGCGGCGCAACCCGGCCACCCGATCCGGCGGCGCCAGCCGCAGGAAGGTTTCCGGCGTCAGGTCCGGGAGATGGCGCGGCGACAGGGCGAGGGTGGAGGGTTCGAGCGCCAGCGAGCTCAGGGCGTTGTAAGGGCTGTTGTCATTGCCCAGCTCGTTGATGGGCAGGATTTGGAGGATGTTCAGGCGATGGCGGTGGCACCAGTCAATCATCTGCCGCACACCCTCGGTATCGCCAATGCCGAGGTCCTCCTCGGTGCGAATGGCGAACACCGGTTCCAGAATGCCGGCCAGCGGCTGGGAGGGGCTTGGTTTCATGCCGCCGGCCCGGAGCCGGCCCGCGGCTCGACGTAACGGACTTCCGCCGGGAGCCCCAGGCGGGCCAGCAATTCGGCTTCGATGCTGCGCTTCGGGTCATCGGCGGGCCACATGGCGCTGGCGAAGTAGTCTTCGGAGATTTCGAGGGCGATTTGCAGTTGCCGTTCGGAGGGAGTGAGGTGGAAACGAAGGCCCGCCGCGCGGGTTTGGGCGAGCACTTCGGCCACCTGGGTTTCGTAAAAGGAGATTTCCCGGACCTGGTGGCGGTGGTCCAGCCGGGGGCCGGGCTGAAACAGGACGCCGGTGCGGCCGCAGGCGCATTGGTCGTGGCAAAGCTCGGCGGCGACGCGCGTGCGGTAGCGGAGCAGGGGCATGGCTTCGCGCGCCAGGGTGGTGATGACCAGTTCGCCCTCGCAGACCTCCGCCAGGAATTGGTCTTCGTGGATGTGAAACAACCCCACCTCGCACTCGACGCAAAGGCCGGGGTCGAGGATTTCACCCAGGCCGAAGTTGCAGCGGACGGCGGCGAAGAGGCCCGAGGCGATTTGCTCGCGGGTTTCGCGGTCCACGGGCCGGGACAACAGGACGGTGCGCAGGTAGAGGGACTGGGGGTCCACGCGGCGTTGCTCGATGGCGCGGATCAGGTCCAGCGCGTTGGTGGGGGTGGTGATGAGCGTGGTGGGGCGATAGTTCTGGAGCATCGCGAGCTGGTAATCTATATGCAGCGGGTCTTCGGCGATGACCGAGGCTTCGATCAACTCCGCCCCCCGCACATAGCCCACGGCGCCGGACTGCGTCAGGCCGCCCAGGGAAATCAGGATGACGTCGTTGGCGGTGACGCCGCTGGCGGAGAGTTGGCGGGCCACCAGCCGGCTCCAGAGGGCCAGGTCGTTGCGGGTGTGGCCGATCACCAGCGGTTTGCCGCCCGGCCCGAGGGTCGAGTGCAGGCGAATCACCTCGCGCAGCGGGAAGGCGAACATGCCATACGGGAAGCTCTCGACCATATCCTCCTGCGTGGTGAAAGGCAGCCGGGGCAGGTCGGCCAGGGATTGGAGGCGGAAGTCGCCCAGCTTCTCGCGGTAGCGGCGGACATTGCGCCGCAGCCGGGCCAGCAGGGCCTGAAGACGCTCCAACTGCATCTGCTCCAGTTCGGAGCGGGAAATCTGTTCGTAGCGGCGGTCAAACGTGCTCATAGGAGAATAAAACGGCAGCGGGGGCTTCAGCCTTTGCCGAGGTAGGCCCGTTTCACCTCGGGGTTGTGCGCCAGGTCGGCGGCGGGGCCTTCGAGAACGATTTCGCCGGTTTCCATGACGTAGGCGCGGTCGGCAATCCGGAGGGCGGCGTTGGCGTTCTGCTCGATCAGCAGCACGGTCAGGCCAAGGTCTTTCATCTTGCGAATGGAGGTGAAAACCTCTTTGACCATGAGCGGCGCCAGGCCCATGGAAGGTTCGTCCAGCAGCAGTAAACGGGGGCGCGCCATGAGGGCGCGGCCCAGGGCCAGCATTTGCTGTTCGCCGCCCGAAAGCGTGCCGGCCACTTGCTGGAGGCGCTCGCGGAGGCGTGGAAACCCGTCCAGCACGGTCTCCAGGTGCCGGATGCGGTCGGGGTTATGGTAGCCGCCGATGATCAGGTTCTCGCGGACGGTCATATCGGCAAAGATCATCTTGCCTTCGGGCACCAGCACCGTCGAGTTGCTGACGCTGCGCCAGGGCGGCTGGCCGGTGGTGGGCCGCCGGTCAATGAACACCTCGCCCGCCCAGGGTGGCAGCAGGCCGATGATCGCCTTGAGCAGGGAGGACTTGCCGGCGCCATTGGCCCCGAGCAGGCCGACGATCTCGCCGTGGCAAACGTGCAGGCTGGCGCCGTGAACCACCTCGAGGCTGCCATAGCCGCAGCTTAGATTCCTTACCTGGAGCAGCATGTCGCAGGCGGGGTGGCGGGAGCGCGCGGGGGCGCGTCTCCGCCGGATTCATCGTTTTGCAGGTCTTCGCCCAAATACACGCGGATCACCCGGGGATCATTTTGGACGGCCGCCGGCGCGCCTTCGGCAATGGGGCGTCCGTTGTATAATACGAGGAGATCGTCCGAAAGCCCCATCACCACCGACATGTCATGCTCGACAAGCAGCACGGTGATGCCCCGATCCCGGATCTGGCGGATCAGGCGCCCGAGGTCTTCCTTCTCGCGCGTGTTCAAACCGCTGGCGGGTTCGTCCAGCAGCAGCATCGCCGGCTCGGTCGCCAGCGCGCGCGCCAGTTCGACCATCCGGCGCTGGCCGAACGGCAGCGCGCCCGCCGACCAGCCCGCCAGGTGCGCCAGGCCCACCACGTCCAACTGCGCCCGCGCCGCCTCGCGGATGGCGCGCTCTTCCCGGGCCTGGCCCGGCCAGCGCAAGCCGCAGCCCAGGAACCCCCAGCGCGTGCGGCAATGGCGGCCCACCATCACGTTCTCCAGCACGTTCATCTGGAGGAACAGGCTGGGATTTTGGAACGTGCGGGACAAGCCGGCGCCGGCGATTTCGTAAGGTTTCAAGCCGGTGATCGAGCGGCCCCGGAAGGTGATCCGGCCCGCATCCGGTTTGAGCAGGCCGGAGATGAGGTTGAACAGCGTTGTCTTGCCCGCGCCATTGGGGCCGATGATGCCCTTGATCTGGCCGGGTTTAACGGTGAAGGAGACCCCATCCACCGCCGCCAGGCCGCCGAAGGCGCGGCGGACATCCGTGACTTCAAGGAGCGCCATGCGGGGTCCTCCTTTCGGGGTCGGGCCGGCCAGCCAGGCGCCGGAGCCACAGGCCCAGGGGCTTCAGCGGGCCTTCCGGCGCCAGGGAGATGATCAGAATCAGAAGCGCGCCGAAGACGGCGTTATCGTAGCTCCCGAACCAGCCGCGCAGGGAGCAATAATTCAAAGCGATGCTCATCACCGTCACGCCCCAGAGATTGGCCATGCCGCCCGCGGCGGCCAGCGCCACATAGCGGACGGACTTCAGCGCCCCGGCTTCCGACGGGGCAATCCCGCCGGTATAGTGGGTAAAGAACACGCCGGCCAGCGCCGCCAGCAGGGCGCTCAGGACGAAGACCTTGAGCTTGTAGGCGGCGGTGTTGATGCCCATTGCGTTGGCCGCGGTTTCGCGGTCGTGGATCGCCAGCAGCGCCCTCCCGACGCGGGAGCGGAGCAGGTTGCGCAAGCCCAGCAACAGCAGCAGCGCCAGGCCGCAGGCGAGGTAGTAGTTCTGGACGCGCAGGGCGCTCCGGCCGGAGACGGTCAGCCCCGGCAGCAGCTTCCACTCCGGCACGCCGTGGATGCCATCCGCCGATCCGGTGAGGGCGCTGCCCAGCAGCAGCTTGCTGACGATCAGGGTAAAGCCGAGCGTAGCCATCGCCAAATAATGCCCGCGCAGGCGCAGCGCCGGGTAACCGATCAACAACGCCACCACAAACGTAAGGAGCATCGCCGCCGCAAACGCGGCCCACGGCGCGACGGACAGCCCCGCCTGGCCATATAAATCCTGCTGGGCGACCAACAGGCCCGCCCGCTCCAATACGCCCACCCCGGCGCAGGCCCGGATGCCGGAGAAATCATGCGTGGTCAGAACCGCCGTGGTATAGCCGCCCAGGGCGAAGAACGCGCCGTGCCCCAGCGATACCTGCCCCGCATAGCCCATCAGCAGGCAAAGCCCCATGACCACCAGGGCATAATAAACCGACATGGTGAGCTGCGTCAGGCAGTACTCCATGCCCGCCGCGCGCAGGCCAAGCTGCGCGCCCGCCACCATCACCGGGAACAGGGCGAGCAGGAACAGCAAGCGCAGGCGAGGCATGGCCGTGGGGCGTCAGGCGGACGGCGGCTCCGCCGGGGGGCGGAGGCCGCCGGCGCGGTCGGGGAGGATGATCGTATGACGCATTTGATGAGTTGCGGTTCTAATGTTCGCGAACGCGGTCCGGCGCCAGCGCGCCCCACAAGCCTTGCGGCCGCACGAAGATCACCAGCAGCAGAATGACAAACGCGGAGACATCGTTATAGACCGCGGGCAGGCAACTCACGCTGGCCGCCTCCAGCAATCCCACCAGCAACCCGCCGGCCACCGCCGCCATGGGATTGCCCAACCCGCCCAGGATGGCGGCCGCGAAGCCCTTGATGGCCAGCGGCGCGCCCATCTCATAGTGAGTCATGGTCATGGGGGAAACCACGCAGCCGGCCAGCGCGCCCAGGGCGGCGCTCAGCCCAAAGGCGAGCGTGCGCATGTTGGGAATGTTAATGCCGGCCAGCATCGCCGCCTCGGGGTTCGACGAGCACGCCCGCATCGCCCGGCCCGTCAGGGTATAGCGCAGAAAGAAATGCAATCCCAGCACCGCCAGCGCCACCGTACCCAGCACCCACAGCACCTGCGGGGAAATCGCCGCACCCAGAAAGCGGACGGACGACACCTCGTTGCCGGTGAAATAAGGAAGCGAACGCACCTTTTCGTCCCAGATATGCAGCGCCGTTTCCTGGATGACAATGGACAGGCCCATGGTGATGATGACCAGGTGCAGGATGGAGTGGCGGCGCAGCCGGCGAAAAAACACCAACTCAAGCAGGCCGCCCACCAGGGCGACGAGCGCCACCGCGCCCGTGACCGCCACCGGCAGCGGCACATACGCCGCCAGCGTGACCGCCACCATCCCACCCAACATCAGGAACTCGCCCTGCGCGAAGTTGATGATGCCCGTCGCGCTGTAGATCAGGTTGAACCCGATCGCCACCACGGCGTAGATGCTGCCCTTGGTGATGCCCGACAGCAGGTACTGCAGCGCTAAGCTTTCGTTTTGCACGCGCCGGGCATTAACCCAAAAACCCCGGCCGGCAGACCGGCCGGGGCGCAAAGCCGTCGTAATCAGTCGGCATGTTCGGCGCTACTGCTTATACGCGACGAATTGACCGTCTTTCACCGTCAGCATCTCGAAGGCCGTCAAATCCAGGCCGGTATGGTCGGTGGGGGAAAAGTTGAATATTCCGGCGGTGCCCACGACGCCCGTCAGGGTCTCCAGCGCGTCCCGCACCTTTTCACGCTCCGGTTCCCCGGCTTTCTTGAGCGCCTCCACCACAACCAGGAGCGCGTCATAAGCGTGCCCGCCAAAGGTGCTGACGTCTTCCTTGAAGCGGCTTTCGTAATCCTTCTTGTACGTGGCCAGCACTTCCTTTTGCGGATGATTGGCCGGCAAATCCTCCACCACCAGCAACCGGCTGGCGGGGAAAAGGATGCCTTCCGCCGCCGCCCCGGCTTGCTGCACATATTTGCGGTTGCCAAACCCGTGGCTCTGGAACAGCGGCATGTCCATGCCCAGTTGCTTCATATTCTTGGCCACGATGGACTGGGCCGGCACGATGGACCAGTTGACCACCGCCTGCACCTTGGGGTTGCCCTTGATCTTGGTCAGCACGTCGGTCAGGTCGGTCGCCTGCTTGTCGTACACCTCGTTGGCCACGATGGTGATGCCCTCCGCGGGCGCCAGGTCCTCAAGCTGCTTCTTGCCCGCCGCGCCAAAACCGTCCGTGCTGCTCACAATGGCGATGTTCGAGATGCCCTTCTCTTTCATCGTGCGGTAAATCCAGGTCGCCGCCTGGCTGTCCTTCTGGGGCACTTTGAACACATACCGGGCCACGGGGTTGACGATGGTTTCCGCCGCCGCGCAGGATACCAGCAGCATCTGGTTCTGCTCGCATAAATCCTTGATCGCCATGGTCTCGCCGCTGGTGGACGGGCCAAGAATGGCCAGCACTTTCTCTTCTTCGATCAACTGCTTCGCAAACGACACCGCCTTTTCGGGGCTGCCGGCGGTGTCTTTGACCACCAACTGCAGCTTCCGGCCATTGATGCCGCCCGCGGCGTTGATCTGCTCGATGCGCATCTGCACCGTCTTCTCTTCCGGGGCGCCCAAGAAGGACGCCGGCCCGGTCACGGAAAATAACGCGCCAATCTTGACGGGTTCCGAGGGCGGCGGAGGAGAACAGCTCGAGGTAAGCCACAAGGTGCCAAGCACACCGATTCCCGCCATTACAACGAAGATTCTTTTCATGTCAGTTCATCTTTCTCTTTGATCAACCTGCGATTGCCCGGCCGGGCTGGCCCCCTTTGGGGGATTCCCCAACCAGTCAAACGCAGGTTGACCCAAAATCCCCGCCGGTGTCAATGCAAAACCCCCTCCCGTTTTACTTGCGCCCGCGCTTCGCTTTGGTTCATCTGCGCCGCCGGCTACCTGATTTCCGGCAGCAACCGGCTGGCGCCCGAAACGTGCTGCCCGCCCCTGATGCGGCCTCTTTGCTGCAAGCCAAGGGGGCACAGCCCGCGCCAGCCAACCCGGTATCGCAGGTTTTTGTAATCGCCAGACGGCAACGGTGCCAAAGCCAATCAGTCGCGCCAATCATGCCGGACCTCGTGTTTGGCGTGCCGTTGCCACACCACGAACCCACGGTGCATAACCCGAATAACCTGTCCCATGCGTTTGGATTGGGAGTTGAAGCCCGGCTGCCGCAGCATCCGGCGAATGAAGTGCGCCGCCTCATACTGCCCCACCGCCAGAATCACCAGCGAGTATCGCGCGTGACACAACTGCCGGGACCAGAAATCGAGGTCACGCGTGAAGAAAGTGGGCCGGCGCAATGTCAGCAGAAACGGGATAATTTCCCCGTCGCACATTCCCTTCCAGCCGAGTTCGTGCCCGATCTGCCGGACCGGAATGCGCCAGCCGAGCAAGGACAGCCGCTGGCTTTCGAGGATATTCTCATCCAGGACGTTCACACCCTTGCGGGTTCCAGTCCCAGTTCATGCGCGTGTTCGCGAAACGTCTCGCCGGCGAGCCGCACCGCTTCGGCTATCGCTTCCCGGGTGATGCTGCCCCTCCATTCCTCGACGATGCTCTCCCAGGCGATGCCGCCAGCCACCTGCTCCAATACGTCGGCCACCAGAATCCGCGTTCCTCGGAAGGTCGGCTCGCCGTGGCACACCTTTGGGTCGGACACAATATAACGGCCTACCAGCTTCTTCTTCATTGCTGCCCCACCAATACCCCACCCGCTTCGTCCCGTCAACCGATCTGCCGCCGTCTGCCGGTAGGCTCAGGCAAGAACGCCTCGTCATGGCATCGGGTTGTTCCGGTTGGCGGCGGTCCCAGCGGCATAGCGTATTCCCAACGCACCGTTCCCGGCGCGCATCATTTGCCGTCCATTTAGCCACATGCAAAAAACCAGCAAGTTCTTGAGCGCTCGCGAGGACGCTCACCCTTCTGGCAAAAGGTTTAACCCACCCGCCCCGGACGAGCGGTTTAGCCAACATCCCTGGACGCGCCGTTTACTCGCTCTGAATGCGATAGTACTTGGCTGGCGCCGCGCCCACCGCCGGGATGGTGAACGTTCCCGGGGTGGCGAAGTTGGTCTGCACCCGGGCCCAACTGCCCAGGGGTGCCGCTACATCCGACGCCTCCAGCAGCACAAACTGCGCGCCGCCGCCGCCGCCATAGCTGAGGGTGGTTCCCTGCAGGCGGCTGATGGTGACGGGAGCGACGGTTTCCGGGCCGATGGGGTCGCCGTAAACGCGCACCATATCGAACCGAATGGTGCCGGCCGGGCTGTAGGTGCTCTCCGTGCCGACGTAGTTCGGGTTGGCCGGGCTCTCGAACTCGGTGACGATGCGGAAGGCAAAGTTGGGATTATTATGGGCCGCCGGCCAGGTGGCCAGATCGCACGCGAGCGAAACGAACGTCTCGCCATTGGTCATCGTATTGAAATCCAGGTCGCTAAAGGTCTCGCCATCGGCGCTGTATTGGAGGCGGGTGTATTTGCTGCCGGTATTGCTGTGGCGCTGGCTCCAGGAAAGATAAATATTCTGGTAACCGAGCGTGCTTACGTTGAACTGCACCCCGGCGGTTTTATTGCCGCTGCCCTGGGATGGATAGCTCGAGGTATTCCAGGCCTGGTTGGTCCCCGTCGGTCTGGGATCGGACGACACGCCGGCGGCGTAGGTTGCCTTAACCCCGCCGAGCAGCGCCGCAGTGCCGGCGCCCAACGAGGGAGTCGGCGACGCCACCGGAGCGTTGGTGTCATTAAAGTCCCACAGCGCCAGCGTGACGCTGGGGAACCGCGTGACGGTAAGCTGGATGGGGGCGCTGGCGACGTAGTCCCCGAGGCCGTTGGTCACCCAGCAGGTGTAAGCGCCCTGGTGGGTGATTTGCAGGTCGGTGAGCGTCAGGGCGCTGCGGGTTGCCCCGGCAATGGGGGCGCCGCCGAAGAACCACTGGTAAATAAGCGTCGGCGTGCCGCGGGCGGTGACCGTAAAGGTAACGTTCGTTCCTTCCGGGCAGGTGCGATCGGCCGACTGGGACTGGATGGCAGGATCCAGCACGGTCACCGTTGCGACCGCGCTGGTAGCGGCGCCCGCAGAGTTGGCGACGATGACGTCGTAGTCGCCGGCGTTGGCGGCCAGGACGTTGGTCAGGGTGAGCGTCGGCGTGGTGCTGCCGGAAAGATTGCCGGCGTCGCTCAAGGCCGCGCCGTCTTTGCGCCACTGGTAGGTGAGCGATTGGGAGGGGGAGCCATCGCTCGTGGCGATCAGGAGAACCGTCGCCCCGGCCTGGTTGGTTGGCGCCGACAGGGCCACCGTGGCATAGGTGGGCGCGCTGGTCGAGATCGTCCCGCTGCTGAAGGTCACGCTCAAGTCGTCAATCGCCATCGCGTGGTCGGTGCCGGTGTCATCAACATCCCGCCAGCGCAGGAAAAGCTCCGCGCCCGCCGGCAACACAACTCCGGTCAGGAGTATATCGGTAAACTCCTGCCGATGGGCGGCGTCGTTTCCACTCACGGCCGACGCCCCGCCGCCAACGGTGGGCGAGATGAAATCCAGGGCGGTCAACGGAGTCCAGGTGTCGGCATTGGTCGGATCGGGGCTGGTGATGGGATCGGTGCTGACGCGGCAGGAGCAAGCCAGGGTCTGCGCAGTGGTATTGCCGCCGTTGCGCCACTGCTCGCCGGTGTAGGTAATCGTAATGCTGGCAATGTCCGTGCCGGTGTCGTTGGCAAAACGAACGCCATAGGCGATATTGCCTACCTTGTCATTTCCGGAGGCGAGGGAGCCCAAAGCCCGCTCCGGCGACCCGGTGGCGCCGAAACTATAAAGCGCTCCCGCGTTATCGCTGCCGGTGCCGGCGGTATACTTCGCAAAACTGTCGGGCGTGCCTTTATTGGATTTCCCCGCATACCACCCGGGCAGGGTCGCGTTGTCCTGCCAGGGGTTATTGGCGCCGGAAATGGCCAGCGAATTAAAGTTCTGACTATAGACGCCGCCCGGCAGGGAACTGATTTGGATTTGGGCCGAAGCCGGTTCAAGCAGCAAGCCCGCGCCCAGGAGCACGGTCAACCCGATAACAGAGCGAAGTGTTCTTTTCATGGTTATGATTGGCCCTTTCCCGCGCTCCGACAACCGGGACCGGGGAAAGGCGTTTTTAGTTCCTATTGTAATCAGCCTGGCAGGCAGCCGCCACCCAGCCGCCGCCCGCTCAACCTGCGTTAACGATGATGTCCGCAGACTATGCGGATTCCCATCCGCAGTCAATCCAAATCCGCAAAAAAACAAGCCCCCCGGGCGCGCCCCGGTTGGCGGGCGGCCGGTTCCGGGGAGGCCTCGGGTGATGTTGGATTTGCGCGTGGCGTGAAGATGAGCGAGAGAATATAGACATGTTGACGACCGTAGAGTTGATGCCCGAAGCCCCCCCGGCGGACCGGGTGGGCAAAGTGCTGCCGCGCTGGCTGCGCGAGGTGCCCCTTTATCAGCGGGCGGCCAAGCTGCTGCCGTTGAACGGCAAGCCCCTCGCCCTGGAGGATTTGCGCCGCCTGCCCCTGATTACCAAGCACGACATTCGCCGCGACTTCCCGCGCAATTTCCTGCGCGCCGGGGTCGAGCTCGACACGCTGCTCGATCAGGACCTGGTCGAACTGGAGCAAACATCCGGCACCTCGGAGGAGCGGGTGCCGCTGTTGCTGGGGCGGGGCTGGTGGGCGGAGCAGGAGGAGCGGGCGCTGCGGCTCAACCCGCTGGCCGCCCGGGTGCTGGACGACTTTCCCGCGGCGCGGCGCGTGACGATCACTTCGCCGGTGTGCAGCGGGGATATTTGCTATTCGGGCGTCCCCACGCACGCCGACCGCATCGTGGGCAACGCGCTGTTTGTCAGCCTCTCGCGGTACCCGTTTCTCTGGAGCGACGCCGAGCTGGCGCGCATGGCCGGCGAAGCCGCGGACTGGCAGCCGCAGTTTCTGGACGTGGACCCGGTTTACGGCGTTCTGTTTGCGCTCTACTGCGAGCGGCAGCGCATCCGGCTGCCGTCGCTCCGGTTCATTCTGAGCAGCTACGAATTCGTCAGCGCCGCCCACCGGCGCATCCTGCAGCGCGTGTTCGGCGTGCCGGTGCTCAATCTCTACGGCTCGACCGAGACCGGCCATCTGCTGATGGAAACCGGCCCGGATGAAATGCGGCCCAGCCAGGAAACCGCGCTGCTGGAAATGGTCGCCGCCGACGAGCAGGGCATCGGCGACCTGGTCGTCACCACCCTCACCAACGATTTCATGCCGCTGATCCGCTACCGCATTGGCGACCTGGTCGAACAGCTCGGCCCGCCCCGCGCCCCGCGCTACGTGGTGCATGGCCGCGCGGCGGACGCGTTCTTCACGCCGGCCGGCCGCCGCGTGACGACCTGGCAGATTGACCAGTGCCTGGCCGACCTGCCGGGCATGGTTCACTACCAGTTGTGCGAGCAGCCGGACGGCGGCTGGTTGCTGCGGTTCGTGCCCGATCCCGCGGCGCCGGACGCCGCCCCGCCGGCGGAGCTCCAACGCCGCCTGGTCGAGCGGCTGGAGATTCGCGGCCAGTTGGTGGTGCAGGCAACGGATTTGCTGGTGCCGGAGCGATCCGGAAAGTTCCGGCTGGGATACCCGGCCAGAAAACCCACTCCGGCGCCCTGAGACCGCCCGGTGCCGTCCGGCGGTGGAGGCTTCCCGGGCTAAGGCGTCCGGGCCGGGCGGAGGCGTTGCGCCTGGCGCAGGCAAAAATCCAGCCCCTCGGCAACGCCGTTGCCGTGCGCGAGCTGGCTGACAAAGCCTTTTTGCCGCCGCACGGCATCTTTCACCGGGTCCACCGCGTTGCCCGGCACCGCCAGCCAGTGGGCATATTGCCGGGAAAGCATCGGCAAATCGTTTAGCTGATCCCCGGCGGCAAAAACCTCTGCGGGGCCGAGCTGCAGCCGGCGGGTCAGCTCGGCCAGGGCGGTGCCTTTATCGTATCCCACATGATGAAAGCGGGCATAAACATCATTGCGCATAAGCCCGAGGTTGGGAATGCCCCGGCAATACTCGGCCAGATAGGCGTGGATGGCATCGGCATCGCCATTATTGCCGGCAATCAAACAGAACGGGGAATAGGTGTCTTCGTAGAGCCGCGCCGGAAAGCGGGCGCTGATCCAGCCGATCAGGCGGGGCAAATCCTGCCGCACCCGAGCAAACAGTTCCGCATGGTCGCGCGCGCAGGCGGCGTTCCACTCCGCGAGCCCCAGGTACTGCGAATCCGCGCGCTGGTAAATCTCGCGTTCGACCAGCACCAGGTAATCCGGCTCGATGCCTATCCGCGCGCGCGCCAGCGCCTCCATGAGGCTGGACAGGTCGCGCCCGGTGTTGATCACCCAGCGGGCGCCGCGCTCCTGCAGCTCGCCGATGCGCTGCTGCACGGACGCCGGAATCGGCGGGCTTTCAAACTCGGCAAAGAGCGTGCCGTCGAAATCGGTTGAAATAAGTTTAATCGGCAAACACATGGTCATGGCGCGGGCGGGCGGCGAAACCCCGGTTCCCCCGCCGCGCGCTTGCGCCGGGACAGGATGCTGGGTTAGGCTGGCTTGTCAAGATTACCATGAAGACCGCCTACGAACTGGCCATGGAACGGCTGGGCAAAACTGCGCCTCCCGTGAAGCTGACGGCTGCCCAAAAACGGGAAATCGCCGAGCTCGAAGCCCAATGCACCGCCAAAATCGCCGAACGCGAGCTGCTCCTCAAAGGCGAGATCGCCCGGGCGATTGATAAAGGCGACGCCGAGGCCCTGGAGCAGTTGGAAAAACAACTGGTCAGCGACCGCAAAACGCTCCGGGCCGAGTGCGAGGCGAAAAAAGAACAGGTGCGAAAAGCCGCTGGGTAAGCCCGGCCTGCGGCGCCGGACAAGCCCCGGCGTTCCCGGGCGGTGACGCTCAAGCCCCGCGAAGAGGCCCGTCCTCCGGCGCAATCCCGCGCCGCCACAGGTCGAAGTAATGCAGCGCGGCCACCACCAGGGAATGCCGGATGCGGCCCGCCGCCACCAACCGCGGCAGGTCGGCGATGGGCACCCGCCGGGTGATCAAATCCTCCCCCTGGTCGAGTTGCACCCGGTGCCGGCGGCGGCAATTCTCCACCAGCACCGTAAAGCAGGTGTTGCTCATGATGGCCGGGTTCGGAAAGACCCGGCCCAGCAGGCGCGGGTGCTCCCCTTCGTAGCCGGTTTCCTCGCGCAATTCGCGCAGGGCCGCTGCGGCGGGCGAGGCGTCCTGGGGATCAATCATGCCGCCGGGGATTTCCAGCTCGACCGTGGTCGAGCCGTGCCGGTACTGCTCGATCATCACCAGGTGCTGGTCGGGCGTCAGGGCGATGACGTTGACCCAGTTGACGCAATCAATCACATACACATCCTGGGCCTGCCGGGTGCGGGGCGACACCACGCGATCGGAGCGGATGCTGAAAATCCGGAACTCGCCGGCCGGTTGCGACCCGAGCTTCTTCCAGGGCTTGAGCGCCATCTATCCGGGTTCGCTCCCTCCCGCCGGCAAAGCCTGGCCCTGGGATGGGAAATAATCTTCCGCCAGCGCGGCAAACCAGACGGAGGTGGCCCACTCGCCGTGGACCCAGCGGTTCTTCACAAACTCGCCCTCGCGCCGAAGCCCGGCCTTTTCCCACAACCGGAGCCCCGCCGCATTTCGGTGGTCGCACCAACTCGCCACACGGTGCAGCTTTAAGCCCCGGAAGCAAAAATCCAGCAGCGCCGCCACCGTCTCCCGGGCGTATCCCTGCCGCTGGAACTTCCTGTTCAGCCCCAGGCTGAAGTTGACCTGCCGCCACTGCGGATCCGTGAAGTTCAAGGTGGCGTAGCCAATCAATTTGCCGCCGTCCTGGAGTTCCAGCCCCAGGAAAAACGGCTGGTCGGGCGTGGTCAGCTTGACGTGCGCATCGCTCGCCAGCCAGCGCAATATCCCGTCCTCGTCCAGCGGCACGCCGTCCGTATAGCGGAAGAATTCCTCATCCGCCATCAACTCCAGCAAATCCTGCCAGTCCTGGGCCGCCAACCGCCGAATCACCAGCCGGGCCGTGGTGATCGGCAGGGGAATCGCCCTCCCCACCGCGCCGCCATCGTCGGGCACAATGAAACTCTCGGTACAGTTGGGGCAGGCCTGGACAAACCCGGCGCTCTCCCGCGGAAAGGAAACCGGATCGCCGCAATACGGGCACGTAAAATCAACGAAATTATCTTCAGCAATCATATCGCGTTCCAGCGCGCCCCGGCCCCCGAGGACGGCGGGCGCGGCCAGCCACAGCCCCAAACCTGCCGCCGCTACTCCTCCAGCAGGGCGTCCATGTCGCCCAGCGGACGGGTAAAGGTGGCCTGGGCGGGCTTGACCACCAGCGTCTGGGCCGTCTCCTTGATGCTCCGGGAAGCCGCCGCCCACGGCAGCGCAACCACGAACACCGCGGAACCAATCGCAGTCGCCACCAGGCAGGCTGGACGAACCACCGCCGCATCAGCCACCACCGCCAGCGGGCCGTGGTCATCGGCCGCGGGACAGGAAGCCGCTCCACCCAGGGTGATTGCCGCCACGCAAATCACAGCTACTAATTTGGCTCTCATCACCCCAACCTTCAGGGACAGCGCGCGCTTTGTCGAACACATTTTGGAAAAGGCTTGCCTCCGGCACCGGGGCAGGCCAAAAGGAAGGCTGGCGAGGCCGGTCGGAAGCCAAAGATCGCCCTCGTTCGGGCCCATAGCTCAGTGGTTAGAGCAGGCGACTCATAATCGCTTGGTCGCAGGTTCAAATCCTGCTGGGCCCACCAATAAAATCAGGGTTCCAAGCTCCCCTCGCCCGTAGGCCGAATTCGTCGTTTATACGAAATTTTATACGACGGGTGAGGCAGTGGCGAGGGTGACACCGGCTCAGGTGCAGAACGAAAGAACGCACTATGAGCAAAATAGAACCTGAATTAATCGCCGATCCCGAACTTGAGAAACAAAAGGCTTGGGAAAGAATCGCGGACGGCATCTGGCGGAACAACGCATCCGGAATGCTTTATGAGCGCCCGAAGGTCAACGGCAAATTCACCTTCCGTTCGTTGAAGACGAAGAACCAAAAGCACGCCAAGGAGGAATTGCACCGCCGCCGGTCTGGCGTGGCGAATGCGCCGAAGCACTCGACGGTTACGGTAGGAGCGGTGATTCGGAAATACCAAGAGGACGATTACCCCGATCAACAGCGACAGAGTCGCCCTGCTCGGATGCACGAACTTGAAGAACGCAACTGCAAGTTTCTTCTGCCCTTCTGGGATAAACTACCCGTGGATGAGGTCACCATCGCAAATTGTGACAGGTACCATGACGCTCGATGCAAGAGCATGGTGCGGGGGCAAGGCCACCGGGCAGTGGATTTGGACTTGAACACGCTCAGCAACGCTTTCGTTTGGGCCTGCCGTTGCGAACTGGTCAAAGTGAACCCGCTGGCGACTCGCCCTCGCTACTGCTCGGAAAAACACGTTCACCACTGCCGAGAATACATGCCCGCAGACGCCGAGGAACTGCATAAGCTCGCCAGTTTGTTCTTTTACGGCGAACGCTCCCAATCCGAGGTCTTGGGGTGGCAGGCATTGTTTGAAGCCATGACGGGACTGCGGACATGCGAGGCCTTGCGGCTGCGCACCGACGCGGTTCCATACGAGCCAGGCTGGATTACCCCGGACGGCAAGTCTCTTTGTGTCCGCCGCGCCAAGGGGCAGCACAACGTGAATCCATTCGTCGAAATTCGAGACGGCTTACGGGCTGTTCTTGATGCCCTGTTCGCGTGGAAAGCCAAACGATATCCCACGTCGCCGTGGTTTTTCCCGAGCAACCAGGACCCGAACAAGCATGTTGGTTCCACCGCCCTGGCCCACGCACTTCTGAGGGTCTGCAAGAAACTCGGCAGAAAAGTGACCTCGCATGGATTCAGGGCATTTTACGTCACCGTCCGAAGGTCGCACGGGGTGTCCGATGTTCAGATTGCGTTCGAGATCGGCCACACTACGGGTGGTACCACGCTGGCTGCGGTCTATGGCGGTGTTCCACCGCACTGGATGACAGGCGACGGTCCGAAATTATCATGGCTGCCTACTGGCAAGCTTGCTTGGGAAGGTCTTATGCAAGAAGAAGCGCCTCAAGATCAGGCTCAAAATAACGCCTCTCAGCCCGCGTGTTCTCCCCAAGCGATAGCAGCTTGAAACGAACCCGAAATGGCGTGCGCTCTTCCTGCCAAGGGATAGCTCGACGCTCTATAGTATCAACCGAAACCGATAGCTTTTTAGCGGCATCTTTGCGAGACAACCAGATGTTCATGGCAGGTCGCCGCTGTCACCCTGAAAAATCAAGAAACGATAAACCTATGAAATTCATCCGAGACCTCTATTACGCGATGGCTGTGGGAGCCATGGCCGGAACTGTAATCGGCCTTCATCGCCGCGCCGCGCAAGAGCGCAGGCAGGCTTACGCCGGGCCAGTCCCGCCGGTCTTGCCACCTGCAATCCCGCGCATTCCAAAACCAGCAAGACAGCCGGATTTGTGTCCGCACTGCCATCAGGCGCTGGCTCCCGACCAACCGCATATTTGGGAAATCTGAGCCGACGGCGGCCTTGGACTTTACGCCGCTGGCAGCCCAAGGGCTGCCGCCGCTTTGTCCAGCAAGGCTGGCAGACAGGTCCGCCGGCGGGGGTTATTGGCCAAGCACTCCTTGAGTCCATCGTGCGTTGCCACCAGCACGCATTTCTGCCGACAACGGCTAACGGACGTGTAAAGCCAGGACCGGGTTGTCGCCCTCGATTTGATGACACTAACAATGCCGACTCCGGTTTCCGCACCCTGAGCGGAGTAGCCTGTTTGAGAATGCGCCCTGTCTACTTCCTCAACAAGGAGGATGGCCTCACTCTGGCCGAAACGCACGCGAATGGGGCTCTTTGGGTTGAAACCATTAGCAATGGCCTCCGCGGCTTCGACCCGGTCGCCTTTACGCAGGCCGGCCTGACGCGCTTTCGCCCCAGGGTGCTTCACTACGAGACGTTCACCTCGATGAAACTCCCATGAGTTGGAGCAATCCGTTTCGTCGGTGCATCGCTCCAAGGCAAGGACGCGCTCAATAATGGCCTTCTCGATGCCGTTAGTGGGAGCAAAGCAAATGGCATTATGTTTTCTGACTTGCACCGCAGCCGTATTCAAGACCTCTTCCGAGTTGTTGCACCAGACGATTTCCATGCCTTTTCCAAGTTGCTGAGGCATTTCACCCTGCATGACTGCTCGAAAGAAATGGATGATACCACTCGCATCGTCGATGCTGATACGGTGGTTTTCGACGAGTTGGGTAACCTTACACCCCGGCAGATTGTGGTTAGCAAGCCACACAACCAAATCTTCACCCACGCAACCCGGTCCAACCGGCAAATGCTGTCCCAAACCAACCGACAGCACAACCTCAGCCCCGCGCCGCCAACGCAAGGCCAGGACGCCAGCGGCGTCGCACGCGAACTGGCCGAACTCATCGGCGATGAGAAGATCGCCGCTCAGACTCCGCGCCTTTGGCGGCAATTCCTGGACCTCGACCGGAATGTCATACGCCTTGTGAAGCGTTTCCACGGTTAGCTTGCTCCCGGCTGGTAATCTCCCCCGCAGTTGCTCCGCCGAATTTGCTATTGCGCTCCCGGCTCTGCACTTGCGCCCGGATCGCTCAGCGGCTACCAGCTTATCGGCAATGTATTGGGTTTTGCCGGTTCCGGGCTCGCCGCATACGACCTCCACGGTACCACCCTTGATGCAATGCTCGATCACGCGCCAGGCGAACCGAGCCTCACCCTCCAAGAAATAGCGCCAGGCAATCCAAGTCTGACCATCGCCCGAAAGCCCCGTTACTGTCAAAATGTAACCACTGCCCTTTAGCCATTGCATGTAAGCTTGGGCCTGCTCGCCAAGAAGCTGTGTCAAAAGCGTCAGCAACCCGCTCTCCGGGTGCAAGACGTGACCATCCGTGCAAAGGCAAGCCCTAACCAGTTGCAGAACCAACGACAGCGACAGACTCTCATTGATATTGTTCTTGTTCTGGTCCCGTAGTGGTTTCAACAGGCGTTGCCAATCGGGGTAACTTACCTTGCCCTTGGACAGTGCTTCCTCGATTTCCGATACAAACTTGAACTGCTCGTAACCCACCGGACACGGTAATTCCACGAGAGGGGGAGCCAATTGACTCCAGAACGTTTGAAAGGCCGTCAACTTCTTCCTCCGTTTGCGCCCCTTTTTACCCTGCTCAGCGCCAGGGGTACTTGCCCCCTCCGCAGGGTCCTTTCGTTCGACACATAAGGTTAGCGAGGAAGAGGAGACAGGTTGGGAAGGCCCACCAGACCCGGCATCAGTCGGTATCCACTCAGGGCGTAGTGGGAAGTAGCTCTTTTTACCTTTTCTCACGCACTGGACCCCCAAAGCTCGGAACGCATAGGAGACGGTTGACTTGGCCAGGCCGGTCTTCCGGGCGATTTCCGAAGCCGTAACCGAGTCCTTGCCTGTGCGAATCGCCGCTTCTTTCACCCGGTCCACGGTTCTATTCCCCACAAAACGCGAACCGAACTTCACGTAGCAACGCTCAAGGTCCTCTTCAACCCACGCCTGCCAAGTGGCCGTTTTCTGCGGTCCCTTATTCAGGGACACACTTTCTTCCCAAGCGGCGCGTAGCTCGGTTAAAATGTCCTCGAAAATGGGATCGAAAAAGACCATCTCCCGCGCCGTCTCGAAATCCATCCGTTGTGACCAGCACCATTCCCAGGACCAAGCCGCGTTGTGATGACTGGTGAATTTCTGCTGGCGTTCGTAACCTGAATTGCTCCGGGGACCGACGATCCGCCGCAAGTCCCGGTTGAAAGGATTGAACGCCTCTTGAGGAACTTCGGCCCAAAGCTTATCCACCCATGCAACGGTCTCACCGACTTCAAGGGCCGTGTCGGCAGCCGATCTCATGTTGGCCCGACTCCGAAGCGCCGCTTCGCGTTTAGCCTGTTCTTTCAGACTTCCTGAACCTCGAACCACGGGCAAGCGTAGCGACCTCGCACGAGATTCGGCGATGGAGCGACTTTCCGCTACGGCTGCGCCCGCATCCAATCTCGCGTTCGGTCGCCAGAACGTGAACTCGTCAATAAAGCGGCTGGGCCGGTTGCAATTGACCGAGGGGCTCCAATCAATGAACACCGGGCCGTGGTAGCCCGCCTTTTCAATCTGTTCGCCGACCCACATCACGATCTGGCTCGACCAGGAGATTGGAATCCACTCCCCGAAATACAGCGCCGCATGAACCCCATGCGGAGTCATGCCAGCCCAAGCCACCCAGGCGAATGAATCGAGGACGGCCAGCAGTTCGCGTTTCTCCGCAACCGAAATCTCTTCATTTTTAACCCACTTGCCGCCGACTAACTGTTTCTTTTCAAAGTCGAGCAAAAGGTCGTGGCGAAAGCCCGGCTTAGTCGCGAATTCCTTGTCCCGGTGTGCTTGCGCGAAGATCGAAGGAGGAAAAGGACAGTTGATGAAATAGGCGGGTTTAATCGCCCTGTCCCCGTAGAGCCACATTTGCGCCAAGGTGCATTTCTTCCCCGGCGCGGCCAGGATGCGCCCGCCCGTAAGTTTCTGAATTAGTACTATGTGATCATGCGAGCCATAGCGCTCGATACCGTCCACTGTGTCAGCCATATATGGACATTATAGGATTCTATCGGCGGGAAGCTTGATTTTCTTTAACTCGCAATTTCTGAGTACCAGCGCCCCACTTTTTTCCGCAATTCGTTTTCCCGAACCTATAATGAGATGGCCCCAAGCGCGACAGCGCAGGCGCTCCAAAGTATGCAACGCACAAAGATATGTTCTCTCAAGGAAGCCCTGGACTACATGGGAATCCAGGACTTGTCAGAATTCGCCCAACAAAACGGAATGGGGGATTGCGACCTAAACGACAGCGAAGACTTGGAACGGGTGGAACGCGCCGCAATTCGGGAGGCGCGGGCTTTCCGCGATTGGGCCGAGGAGGAGTAAAACTATGCGCTACGAACGTAATGTTTTGGGGCAGTGCGAATTCTCCCTTGATGGAGTGAGCGGCACGGCAACTTTGGTCGAAAGTCGGGCGGCGCGGGTGACGCGGAGGGTTGAGATTGTCTTGGACGAGTCAGGGAAGACCTTCTCCATCCCGGTAGAGTTGGCGCGGCAGCGGGGCTTTTGGAACGATGAAAAAGCTGTTTGGGTCCCCAGGGCACCGGATGAACTTCTGCTGTTCGCGCTGAACGAAATCGAGTCGGCCCCGCCCCCTCAACCAACCGATCCTGCCGTTGAAGCCCTATTCGGCAAGCTGGTTGCCCCCCCGCAGCCCCGGCCTCGCCGCGAGCACGCAGGCGGTGTTCAGGGCACGGCTTTTGAAGGCGACGGCGACGACCGCCACGCCACCGGCACGGTTGATTTTGATTACGATGAAGTTGATGCCCGGCTTGGCTTCGATGCTGATCCCGAAGTTCGGGAACGTGGGACCGCCTACGGTGCTGGTATCGTTCTCGAATTGCTCAACTGGTTACAAGGCGACTTGGATAAAGGCTATGGCGTCACGATGCACGGCACCGAAAAGAACGTCTTCATCCGAGTCCAGGTTCTTAGGTACTATCTCGACCGCGAGACGATGGGAGCACCGACTTTGGAGCAATTGAAGCGGCGACTGGGGGTGAGCCGCGAAACACTCCGGTTTCTGCTGGATGATTTGGAAAAACGCTATGGACTGGTCAGCCCATTGCGCAAATCGGCCCACGCTCGCCGAGCCCTAAGCAATGCGGCCCGTCCACGATATTTCAAGGGGTAAGGTCCAGGCCGCGTGAGGGTGACACGGATTCCATTGGCAGACAGTTAAATTAAACCAATTCGCATTATGAAACTGACAAAAATCCTCAATTCGTTGCAGGCAATGGAACGTCTCATCCGCGACCGAAAGCAGGAGCACCGAGACGAAGACGAGAAGGCGACCTTGATGGGAATCCGGGTCCCGCTTACCAAGGCTCTGGGCAGCACCCAGCTTGCCGACACGCTGTTACAACACGAGATTGGTCATCAAATCTACCTTAAGGCCGCATGGGATTTGCCGCACTCTAAAGCTCCCGGTAATCAAGGCCCCGGTGACTCAGCCGGGCGAGCCGTTGCCAAGCCGCAGGCCCCGGAGCCGACGCCACCAGCAACGGGCACGGAAATGGACCTGTAAACACCCAAACCGAACCGCCTTATGACACTTGTATTTCCAGTTCAACCCAATGCCCATCCGAGCATTCCCAAGAGTGGTCTCCTGGTGCCAGACGAGGCTTTCCGCGGAATTTCATGGAGCAAAGGAGCGTGCATTCTCTACGTCAGCGACCCGCGCCAGATGGGGGTCTCGCAATTCCGCTTGTCCAAGGAAACCATGGCCGAAGTCAAGGAGGAGAATATCCAACTCCCGGAAGGCTTGGATGTTCTGGTCCTGTGGCTCTTGAAGCAAAGCTTCCTTCAAGTCGAGGAACTCCACACCGAAGGGCTTCCCTCCATGTTCGCGCCCTTCAAAACTTCGGGGCCTGGTCCGAGCACGAAGCTAACGCCGCCGAGTATCACGCCATAACCGTCAATTGAGCGTTACTTCCGTTCCACCGCCATTCACTCCCCGACCGAATCCGAACTCAGTCGGGGTGTAATCCCGGCCCAAGGCGGCGTAACGCTCCCAGGCCTGAATTTCCCGGCTCACGGCATCGTTGAGAGCCAGGAGCCTGTGATAGCACAGCGCAGGCAACCCTTGGTTGTAGAGCCTCAACCAGAAGGCCAGGCGCGGCGAAGACCCGAACGCTGCGAAGCAGAGCTTGTCCACCGTTCGCGCCAGTACCCAATCCAAAGGCGGCGCTCCCGTCCGCTTTTGGTTGCGCTCGAATAACCGGCGAGCGGTCTGGTAATTGGTGGACTCCTGCGGGATAGCTCCCGCTTGCCCTTGGCGCAACGTCGCAACCGACCAAGGGCCAATCAGACCGATGCGCTTTGAGGTTCCGCGCCGGAAGCGGTGATCATCACCGATCCGGGTCGAAAAAACATGCCAGTGAAGATTGGTTGTGTCGAAATGGGCCTGGACGCTCAACACCATCCGCCCGGTTTGTTTTTCAATGGCATCGCGTAGTTCGAGCGCACATTGCCGGGAAAGCTCTTTCACTCTGGGCGCATCGCCAGTCCGGGCCGCTTCAAAGAGCAAATTTGAATACCAGGGGGCGGCAGTGATGACATGGCCCTGGATGCCTTTGCAGGGCGTCCGCTTCCAGCGCTTGCCGCTTTTGCACTTTGCATCCACAATTTCGCGTAGATACCAGCCTTTCTCGGCGGCCCAGGCATCCATTCGAGTGATGAGTTGGTCGCCATCCACTTCCAGGAATTGCCCGGTTTCCTTATCGCGCACGAAGTAGAGCCCGCCACCTAATTCCGGGACTTGCTGGTGGCCATCCTCAAGCTTTTGCTCGACGCCCAGCCAGTAGAGTCCCCTGCGCCGGTTATTGGCCTCCACGTCGGCCCGGTGGACCTCGCTTTCTACGACTGCATGCCGGATGGCCCGGCCCCCGATGTTTCGTTGTAACGTTGCCATGCTGTACTTGTCGGCATGTCACCCCTCACAGCCGCCCCCCGTTTCCAGGTCCTTTCGTTCGACACATAAGGTTAGCGAAGGAAGGAGAGACACGCAGGGAAGGCCAGCCGCCCCCCGGTCCCTTGGGCTGTCGCAGTGCTATGGCAGAAAGGGGATAAGTCCGAGATCGAACTCTATAACGGATGGGCGGCGGCTCTCGAATGGTTGCCGAAGTTGCCTATAACTCATTGGCGGCGGTGGACTGTAAAGGGTGCCATGGCGGAGAGGGCTGAAACCGACACCGCACTCTATAACGGATACTCAGCGGCTCCCTGACGGTCGCCGGAGAATGGCTATAGCGAAATTCGGCGGGGAGGCGGAGAAAAAACGGAAGCGGTCACTCCTGAGCGAGAAGCGGTGCTGTCCTACGCGCTCCCGCGCTAACGCTCGTGCCTCGCTGGACAATCAGTGTCCGCCAAAGGCGAACACTGCCGCTTCTCGAACCTCGGGCCGGTTGGGCCATTCTCCGGTGACCGCTCCCGAACTGGTCTTGGCTCCCCGCCTGCATAGACGGTTTCCAGCGCAGACGCAATATGCCACTGCCTATTGCGTGCGCTCGCTGGGTACAGATTTTTAAAAAAGCACTAGCAGAGCGAGGCAAACGGACCATAATGATATTGTGGCTCTGCCACCCCAAAATGCAAACGGGTGAGATGCATGTGAGGCATTCGCGAGCCAACAATTAAATGCCCTTGCCGCCGGGCCACCTTCGCGAGAGACGGCAAATGGCCGAGTGGTTTTTTAAGCCGCTCGGCCATTTCTTATAAACCGTTGTCCTGGCGGTATTGCGTGTAGGCTATCCCACCTTCCCACCCTCGCCGCAACCAGGCCGCCGCCAGAGTCATACCGAATTTGGGCCAAGGCGCGTCCGGTACGGGGACCTCGAAAAGCTCGACCATTCCGAACCCCGCCTTGCGAATGTCCGTTTGTCGCGCCCTGACGAACCACGCATTGACCAACGCCAGGAACACGATGTTATCTGACAACGCCATGGCCTTTTGCAGGAAGCCTCGAAACTCGGAGTATGGCGGATTCGTGACGATCCAATCCCACCGCCGCCCCTGCACCTTCAGGAAATCCTCTCCCTTGGAAAAATCCAGCGAGTCACAGCCAGGGATCGCACGGACGAACGCGCCGGAGCCACAGCAGGGTTCCAGAATGCGCCCGCTTGGCATGAAGTGTTTGACGATGGCCCTTGCGAGCCAGTCTGGCGTATGAATTTCGTCATCGCCGCCGTCTGGGATCAGCTTCCCGTTGGCAGACTTGCAGGCCCCTAGTTCGATAGCCGCCTCTCGGATTAGTTTGGCCGTAAGTCGCTTTCCGCCTGCTTTGATTGCCGCCAACCGCATCACTTCGACGCGCATTTCGGTTAGTACCGCCGCCAATTCGCGGGCCTGTCCCTCATTTTCAGGCAGGGCGATTTTGTCTCCAATTGGAGACATTTGAAGTTCGGCAACGGCGGTCGCTTCCTCAATTAGGCGGTAGCCGTGAGCACGCCGGAAATCGAATCGCGCCAAGCAGTAATCCTCAAACGTCGAGTGCGTCTCCCGGTATAGTCTCCGGTCTCGAATTTCCCGAAGTGCCAGGCCCACGCGCACAAACTCAGCCGCACCCTTCACGATGATTCTCTCGCACCTCTTGAGCGCCTTTCTTTCCTCTGGGTTAAGCCGCTTTGATAAAGCTGCGGGTGCGCCGTTCACACTTGGCACATCGACCCCTACAGCTTCGCTTACTTCAAAACTCATACGGCGAAGGTATCAACCCGCTGGTGAGTTGAACAGGACTTCAGCGCCGACTCTGCGCAAAACAAGAGGGTGACACGGCTCCCTATGGCAGGTATGCAACTTTCAAAGTATCTGATATTGCTCTATGGAGGCGTTGAGCAGGCCGTGACTTTCCCCGCCCACGTTCAGCACAAGGACGTTTGGGATTATATTCGCGGCGAATCGCCCAACGCCGAAGTGCTGTCAGCAGGCTTTTTCGCCGACGAAGCCGAAGGGTTCTGGCATGGGGGCGTGAGCGAAACACTCAAGCTGGCAAGCCGCCCCCAGGATGGGGTGCTCATTCGCCGGATGCTGGATTCCCGCGACCGCCGCAATTGGGATCTGCGGGTATTGGTTTGGGAAGCTTGCGAGTCTGCCAGGCGGAACGGCCCCAAAGTTCAAGCACCCGAAGTGGCCATGAGCCTTTGACGGGGAACAGTCGGGCGGTTGTGCGAGTCAGCCCGCCAGCCGCCCGCCCCGTCACATTTACGGCGTAGTTTCCGGGGCACCCAACCAGTCGCACCACTTGTCAGCCAAGGAATCGCTCATCCTTTGCAGTGCAGGCACCTTACAGACGTAAATCATCGGTGACTCGTACCAGTCAGTCACTCTGCAAACCAGTCGCGAGAACGCACCGCCGTTCCCGCCCGATGCAATCCGCTGTAGTGCCATACTGGCCGGAGCGGTTACAAACCACACGACGAGAAATGCCGGAATGAAAACCACCAGCACCACCCTCCGAGCGTTTTTCAATTTCCAGGGTTTCCAAATCATCACTCAATTATTGGTTATCGAAGATCTCCACCCAAAGTTTGCCTTCATCTCTCAGAACTCCAAATTCGAGCATGGAGGGCCTCGCTGAGCCGTCCGTGTAAAGCGGTCGGCTAAAGCAAAACGTGTGCGGATTTTCAAAGCAGTATTCCTCCATGACCCGGTAGCGCTTCCCGGCAGGCGACCAACCTCGATTCAAGCTTCGCCGTTGAATGAACACGTTCAACTCGCATTGATCCACCGCACCCCCAATCGAATGCGCGATAAAGTGTCCCTTGTCCCACTTTCGCCCCCACCACGTCTCGGTCGGGCCAACCCATCCCTTTAGCCGGTAATCATCGCGCTTGCACATCTGCGGCTTTGATAGCCCTAATGCGGCGACAAGACGAGCCTCAAACAGCGGACTGTAAGGGACTCTTCCGGTAGCTTCCAAGGTCGCGTAATCGTCGAAGATGTATTGGAATGTGCCGTGCCGCACCACGTGGAGATCGCTTGTCCAGGGCGTCATTGTTACATAAGCCTCTTTCCAAAAACAAGGCAACTTCTCCAGAAGGCCTGCCGCCATTTCCTCGACTGTGCCCCCGCCCATCCCCATTAGGACACTGGCGTAATCAAGCTTGAAAGCGCTGCTTTTCTTCTGTGGCACGGTCATGGCAGTCACTTTCCCGGTTGGTCGTAAGCCACAAGGGGCTATCTCGATAGCTGCTGTAGCCCTCAATTTCGCGATAGAACGAGGAAATGAACGCTTCCGGACGATCCCCGCCATTCGCTGTTTCGTTGGCCTTCATGTTACCAGATAGCTCCCACGCAAAAGCCATCATCTAAATACCATCATTAGCCATATAAATGCATAGCTTTCATGTGCAAAAGTTTTCCAAAAAAAAAGATTGGACACACTCCTGCCATTGTCGTTAAAAATGACGCGTCAGAAAAGGCCATTTTTAGCATATATGTAGTCACACATAGAGACAATAAGAAATTTTGCGGCTTCGGCTGCTGTCCGGAACGAAACTGGTAATTTCTGCTTACAGGACACGCAAACGAGGCACGCCCCATCGGGCGTGCCCCAAAGCGTTCCTGTAAGGGCATACCAGTGCCTGTTCCGGGGCGTGAGTAGGTCACGCCCCTGCTGTTTAAGGCATAGCGAAGTCCACGAAAACACGAACCCAGCACCAATGATATGAACATTACCCAGCACTTCCCGAATTTCTCTTGGCACCGCTTCGCGCTCTTCGTTGTGCTTCCGCTCCTTGCCGTCACCACCAGCCTTGCCAAGCCGCGCCCCACAAGCCCGCCCTGGCCAGAAATCGGAAGCCTGTTTTATGAGGGTTTCGATCAGCCCTATTCTTTTCCGACCAACCAAATAATCGACACGAACATTTGGGCCGAGTCGTGGTCCGGCTACGCGTTGAATCGCGCACAGGGAAGCGTGCAGCCGTTCACCGTGCCGATGGTGAATCTTGGCACCAATCGGACCTTGAACTTCGACCCGGAGAGGGGCGCAATCCGAATTTGGTATCAGCCGGCATGGAGCGCGGCTTCCGCCGGGCAAGGTCGAGGACCGGGCGAATTGGCCCGCCTGCTGACCTTGGTATGCACCAACGGCAGGTCAAGTTCAGAATGGTGGTCGCTGGTGGTATCACCGGACGGGAATGAGCTTCACCTTGTCTGCGAAACCGACAATGGCCCCGCCAGTTGCCTTAGCACGCCGATCAATTGGGAGGCTGGCTCATGGCACCTGCTCGGCGTTGGCTACACCCCCACCAACAGCGCGTTAATTGTGGATGGACAGATCGTTGCCACTGGCAACGGAATCGCATCGCTACCTTCGGCTGCCATGCCCTATACCACCCTTGTGATAGGGAGCGATTTGGCGGGGCGTGACACTGCCAAAGGCCAGTTCGAGCAGTTGACCACTTTCACCGGCAGAAACCGCTTTCGCTCCATGACAGGACATCCCTTTGGAATGGGAACGGTTTGGGATGTCCAATCCTATTACGCGGCTTTCAGCCCGGAAGCTGCAAAGGGGCCGATCACTCCAGAAGAGGAAGTTGCCACTCGGGCACGCTGGGCGGCTCTCAGAGCCGAAAGGCAGGCCCAGCAGGAAGCGGCCTTGCTGTCTGGAACCCTCCAGATGGATGGCCCCTTGGGAGGCGGTTTTCATCTTGACTCTTACGACCCGGAGCAGGGCTTCTGGTTGCTTTCACCTGAGATCGTTCAAGGCACCAACGTGTTCCTGACCCTCGTCAATTGCGACACCAACATTGGCTATGACATTTATTATGCTCCAGCCATTGACACCAACATGACCTGGAGCATTCTGGCGACCGGTCACATTGGGCAGACGACGTTCACGGTTCCGATGCTCGGATGGCAGGGCTTCTACCGAGGGGCAGTCGGCGGGGATTGGGATGGCGACGGCATCCCCAACTGGATGGATGCCGATCCAAGGTCAACGAATACTGGAGCGTTAACAATCACCATCGATAGTCCGCTGAATGGGGCGGTTTTTCAGTAAGCAAGTCTGGAAAGGAACCGTATGAAAAACTCTCTTTCGAAATTGGCCCTCAGTCTAATAGTAAGCGCGATGCTGACAAGCGCGTGGACCGTTCACGCCGGTTGGGGCACTGCTTGCTATTTCAACAGCAGCAGCTATACGGGCACGGAAGGCACCACGATCAGCGGCACGGTGTATCGCCACCAAATTGACCTCGGCTTGGGCAGCGGAGATTGGGATATATCCAAGTCCTATGGCGTCACACTATGGCTCGATCCGACTGGGCAAACGTATCCAATTCCGTGTGCCGACCTTTCGAGTCCGTGGAGTTCCTGCCAGGTAAGTGTCACAATTCCAGCCTGGGCGTATTCGACGAGTTTCTCCATACCGTTCGCGAATGACGGGACGTTGGAGTATGATCAAACGTCTGCTTTGAAAATCGGAAGTGGTTACGTGGACAACAGTGTTATCCAAAGCGCCTCACTCACCGAACTAGACAACGACAATACTAATGGTGTGGCCGTCTACTCGGGTGGGCAGTACTACGGCGACTTCACCATTCTCCAGGGAGGAACGGGAGGGTCTGCTTCCGCAACAATCCGGTTCTTGCGTTCCTACTCGATCTCACAGCCCAGGACGGTTAACTACAGCACTGGCGGGAACGCAGTGGCCGGCACGGATTACACCCCTACACTAGGAACCGTCACAATCGCTGGAGGCGCTTGGTATAATGACATAACCATTACCGCCAATAACAGTTCGCAAACGACGACGAAGACGTTGACAGTGGCAATGGCCCCCGGAGCTTACCAAATGTATCCGGGCCTGACAAACCTTACCGTTACCATTATCCCCAATTACCCAGGCGTAGGCGTCCTGCCAAACGCAGATATGCTGGAAGGGGGAAGTCCCGGATCATTCACCTTTTATCGCACACCGGCTTATCAGGCGAGCCCTGCAAAAACGATTTATTACACCGTCTCCGGCTCAGCATCGCCTGGTTCTGACTATACGCCGGTCCTTAGTGGCTCGGTCGTGATTCCCGCGGGCACCAACTTGGCGGTTGTCCAGATTACGCCTCTTCGGGATCTTATTCCTGAAGGTATGGAAAATGTTGTTGTCTCTATTTCAGCCAATGCCGGTTACTCCATCATCTCAACAAATGCATCAGCGAGCATCAACCTATATGACGATACACCGGCGATTGGCGTTTATGCCACCAATTACAGCCTCATTGAAGGGCAACAGACGAGTTTAGTATTTTATAATACCAATGCGCACGGTGGAACGCCCCAGATCGCCATCAATTATGGAATTGGCGGAACTGCCGCCAACGGAACCGACTACACTTCTTTGAGCGGATCAGTTACCCTGCCAGCGGGCACCTACTCTGTAGCAGTGCCCATTAGCACCTTCACCGACACTCTTGTCGAAGGAACTGAAACTCTCAATGTCTGGATGCAAGCTCTGAATGGCCAATACCTGATCGATCCAGCGGGAAGCAACGTTGTCATCTCCATCGCGGACGATTACCCCGTCGTGCAAGTGGACGCCTCCGATTCGTATGCTGCGGAGGCAGGGCTCAATCCGGGAACTTTCACGATCACCCGCACCGGCAATACCAATCGGGCGATCACGGTTCAACTCAACGTGACTGGCACAGCAATACCGGGCACCGATTACACGGCTTTGCCCGCCACTGTGGTGCTGGGAGTTGGGGTTCTCTCGGCGAATCTGACAGTGACGCCGCTTGCCAATGCAGGAATCGAGTCCGCTGAAACTGTAGTTTTGAGTCTCAAGCCCGATTCTACTTATGTGCTTGGGCTCCACACCAACGCCGTCGTGACCATCACCGGGGACGGCGCGAACCCGCGTGACGACAACCCGAAGGCTCTTCGCTATGTGCGCGGCGCGGGAACCAACCTGCAAGCCTCATCCATCGTAATTCCACTGGACGGCTTGAAGGGCACTCGGCGCACCGACCTTGAAACAAACGGTTGGTTCGGCACGTATGCCACCCGGTATCATTACAATGCTACCAACGCCGGCAATCAGGCATACATAACCAACCGCATCGCCTTCAACACACCTATTGCTTCGTTTGGCGGCTCCTGGGGCCAATCGCTTTACATCGGGCAAAGTTACGCTTTAGGGATTGCGCAAGGGAGCTTCACCGGAGATCCCTTGATGATTATCGCCTTCTGGCGCACGAACCTTACGCAGGCGGGCGTTGTCACGTTGAGCCTGCCGCAGATGGGCAACTCGAATGACTGGACCAGCTTCGCGACCAACGGGTTCGCACGCTCGACCAATGGCTTTGGGCTGACCACCGTGTTGCGCAGCGCTCCCGATATGGACTGGGGCACGGGCCTGACCGGATGGGCCCTGACGCACACCGCCACAGACGCGGCGACCAATTACTTTTATCTCGTTTGCGCGGTTGGCAGCTATTCGGGCCAATACATGGTCCTGGACGGAACATCCGCTCCCAATTACGGCTACTTCTACGAACTGTCGTTTGAACAACGGCCGGCATGGCGGTCCCTGTTTGTTGACCAACCCCAGTTCCAAGGCGAACCGTTGCCACCGGACTTGTGGAACAAGAGCCCGGATGAACTCCTCCATTACGGCGCTTCGGTGACCAACGCCATTTCACTTGCACCCGCCGTCTGCCAGACCCTTGATCAAAGCCCCGAGTTGCGACGGCATCCCGTTCTCGACCAGTTCGTGGCCGACATGAATAACGACCCGCTCGCCTTGGCGAACTATGTTCAGAACGAAATCGAACTGACCGACCCCATTGCTTACCGGGACGACGGCTCGGTTTCCACTGTTAGTGTCAATGAGGGCGGCGTTAACCGGGGCGCCCTGGGGGTCTATTTGGAAGGGCAAGGCTCGCCCGTGGAACAATGCGGCCTGCTGGTTTACCTGCTTCGCCAGGCGGGCTATCCGGCCTGCTATGTCTTCCCGCCCGAGGGCGGTTTGAAGATGCTCGACAAGCGCCTCAGCGCATTATTGCGCACCCGGTTGAATGGTGCCCAGGATGCTCAGGGCAGGCTCTACACCACCAATCAACTCATCACCGTAAACTACCCCTGGGTGGCGGCTTACATTAACAATCAGTGGGTGCATTTGTTCCCTTGGGCCAAGGACACCGCCATTGAGGAAGGATTGAACATTTACGACTACCTTCCAACCGCATACAAGGAAACGCAGCTCTGGGTCAGGGACTATCTCTTAGGCAAAACCAACATCATGGCTTTCGCTACCCTGGACGACGACACGCCGGGGACCATCTTTCCGCGTTTCCTCAATGCCACGCTACAAACCAATGCGCCAGGCATTTCCCTGGACGATCTCGGGATGCGTTACGTCAACCGCCGCCATGTTTATGCGCAGTGGACGGACTTCCCCCGGCCGACTTGGGTGACCAACATCAATACCGCAGTCGAGAGTCTGGCCTCGACGGGCATCACCAACGTCTCGCCTGCATTGACGAACATTTTTGACACCGTTCAGGTGGAACTCTACAGCGTCAGCAACCCGCAGAAGAAAATCCAGACCGCCGCCATGCGCATGGCGGACTTGCACAACCGCAAGTTCTACCTGACGCACACCAATCTTGGCAGCGGCCAGGTTCAAGCGGTGCTTACTCTGGGAGCGTTCCGGCCTAACACCACCAGCACCGGCAATTTCAGCGCCAGTGACACGACTCTGACAAACCGCCAGGTTTTGGCCATGTCGTTGGACAGCACCGATGACAATCTCAAAATACGCTTCCGACACCGCCGCCAGCGGGCGCTCAGTTGGGAGACCGCCCTTGATCCGGATCGAGGATTTCTCGACCTCACCGCCTCGCGTGAAGTTCTGGCGGAGCGGCCTCTGCGGGTCGGTGATGTTGGAGCGATCTGCTTCAACGCCGGGCGTGTCACTCCTGCCATGCTCCGCGTCCATGCGCAGGAGCTTTGGAACATGGAACAGATGCTCAGCACTAACTCCGTGGCCACCAACCAGGTCTCGATTGACGTGTATCAAGGCAGCCTCGTTTACCTGATGGGCATGAGCTACTACGAGCGGGCTTCACGTTACGACCAGGAGAACCGCCGTTTGTTCAAGGTGCAGAACCTTTCCAGCTTCGCCATGGGTCTGGCCAAGATCAGTCCCCGGCGCAATCCAGACGGCACCCTCTACAACGGCACGGTCGATCCGGTCTGGCCTAATGTGGACATGTTCTTCCAGGAAGTGGTGACCGTAGGCAATGGGACCATGCGCCTTGACTCCGGCTGGGACAACAAGGCCGCCACGCGAAACTACTACAACCTTTCCATCGCCGACCTTTCGGCGCAGGAACACGCGACCATTAATGTGTTCTTCGGCCAGAGCAATGCGGTTTCCACAGTCAAGCTTTTGCAGTTGGCTCAGAGCAAAGTTGGCTCAGGCGGTGCGCCGGTGGTTGAACTCAATTATCACAATTACCAATCGGCGGGAAACACGGTCTATAACGGCAAAGCTCTCAAGGACCATGATCCGGCCACTTGGGCACAAGTTGTCGCCATGTTCCAGCGGTCCGGTTCGGAAGGCTACGTTGTCGGCTGGATGCCGCCCGGTCCCCAGACCAACGCCAGCGGCTCCTTTGCCGGCATGGGCGCATTTGTGCTTGGCGTGGACCGGTATGCCGCCCTCATCGGTAACAATCAATACGGGGCTTATGGCGACCGGTTCAATTTCGGCTCGGTTGGCAGTTGGAACACTCCCAACTTCTTCCTGCAACAAAGTGCCGACGGTGACTACACTATGGATTTCAGCCGCACAGCAAATCCCCTCGCTGAAACCTGGACAACTCCTTCGGCGCTCCAAACCGCTTCGCTCTTTGCGAACGGCAGTTTGTATGCGACGCCCTTCCAGAGTCTTCAGGGAAGTGCTTACGGCTTGGTTTACAACGGCCTGCCTGGAACCTACTCCAGCGTGCTTCCGGGCACGTTTGACTTGGGCCTGCAAAGCACCCGCACGGATTACCGCGACGGCAATAGCTGGTGGCAGAACGTTGCCGACCCGGTGAACGCGCTTACCGGCGAGTTTTACATTGATGACGTTGATCTGTCGCTTCCAGGTCCGATGCCCTTGCAGGTCCGGCGCAACTACGGAAGCCAAAACCTCGCTAATAACCAGTTGGGCTATGGCTGGAAATTGAACTACATGCCATACCTCACCGTGACTCCCGCCAGCAACATCGTGTATGAGGCGGAAGCAGACGGCTCGGTGCTCGCTTTTGGCCCCACCGGAACGGACCTGTGGGCGCCCACGCTCGCGCTCAATCCCACCTTGAACAACAACAGTGCCAGCGGCATTGGCTCGGTCGCCAACCGCTTGAACGCCCGACTGGCCCGTCTTCTGGTCAGCGGGACTAACACTTGGTATCTGACCAACAGCGACGGCTCCCTGCGCATCTTCCAGGAAATGAGCTTCCCGCTCACCAATTCGGCGAGCTACGACCGCTTACGGCCTTACCTGACCAAGTGGCTGGACAATCGCGGTAATTTCTACCGCTTCGAATACGGCACCGACCCAGCCCAAGGTGATTATGGCCAGGTCCGCCGCATCGTGAGCAGCAGCGGCAATGTCGTGCGCCTGCTTTACGATCAATACAGCCGGGTGGTAGAAGCCTACAGCGCCGATGGGCGTCGGGTTCGCTACGAATATGACATTCACGGGGATTTGAGGACTGTTACCCTGCCCGACGCGTCCGAGATCAACTACGAATACCAGGTATTGAATTGGTCCACAAACGGCCTAACCAGCCCTTATTCAACGCATCTGCTGACCCGCGAAGAGAAGCCGGATGGCCGGGTGCTGCAAAACGAATTCGACAGCCAGCGCCGGGTGACTAACCAATGGGCTACGGTCGGGCCGGATCTTCGCTTGGTTCGCAACGCGACCTTCCGCTACACCAACGACTTTAACCTGACCAACCTCACCGGCACGATCAGCGGGACCACAACTATTCTGGATTACACCAACAATCCGACCACCTACTTCTACACGAATGGTTTGATTCGGAGAATTCGCGATCCGCTCGGCGCGGAAATCGTCCAGCAATGGTATGAGGCTAGTGAAACCAATTCCCCGGCTTACCCGCGAAGCCTGAAATCTGTCACCGACAAACGGGGGCTGCTGACAAGCTATTACTATGATTCACGAGGCAACGCCACTAACGTGACCATCAAGGGCAACCTCAAAGGCGATGGCGATGTCAATGCCACCGCCACTACGATCACAGTCTTCAACGGCAACAATCTGCCCGATAAAACCATTACGCCAAGCGGCGCAACCAATGTTTTCTTTTACACCAACACATGGTTGCTTGCCCGCCTGGAAACATGGCCCAGCAACGCCGCCCCGGCCCAAGCGGTCACCAATATCTTTGGCTACATTGACGTGACTAATGCTGATGGCACCGCGGCTTTTGGCCTGCGGGCGGTTGAGATTCGAGCCGCCTACTCGCCGGACGCCGCGACCAATGAAACGACTTACAGTTCGCGAGGCTTCCCGACCCGCCTCGTTCGTTACACCGGCACAGCCGACCCGGCGGTGATTGTCACGAACCTCTACAATTCACGCGGGGAACTGGTGTTGCAAACCGACACTGCCGGGCGCTCGGTGAAGCTTGGCTTCACCCCTCGCGGCAACCCGGAATCCAAGGAAGTCTTCGAAGCCGGGCAGATGATTCCGTTGTCCTGGGAATACTCCTATTACAACGAGAACGGAGAACTTACCTGGAGCGATGGCCCGCGCTTTGACCCCGAGGATTACGTGTGGCGGGATTACGACGGAGGCGGGAGGAAGACCCAGGAAATTCGCTGGCGCACCCAGGGCAACATTGATGCTCAGGGAGTCGAACCCGCTGCCGGTGATGACCTCTTTGCAACCACGTTCAGCCAGTATGATCCTTTCGGCAACCTGGTGCGAACCATCGATCCTCTGGGGAATTACAGTGTCAAGAAATACGATTCCATCGGGCAGTTGACTCGCGAGGAATTCTACAGCGCGAGCGGAACGCTCCTGGCCACCAATGGCTTTATTTACAATGCGGCGGGCGACCTTACCAATGCCTTTAACGCCCTTGGGGGAAGCATCCAGAAGCTGTTCACCAGCACCGGCAAGCCCACCTACCAAAAGAACCCGGACGGTTCTACCAATGGCTGGCTTTACCTGCCCGATGGCCGACTCCGCCGCGAATACCAGGGCAATGGCGCTTATTGGGAAACCAGCTACGATGACGCGAATCGGAAGATCACCAAGGTTTTCTACTCGGCATCAGCCACACCGTTGTCGACCAACTCTACGGTGATGGACCGCCGTGGCAACGTGGTAGTTACCACCGATGCCGCGTTCAATACGTGGACGAACCTTTTCGACGGTCTGGACCGGCTGAAAGGCAGCGCCGGCCCGGTGATTACGACCGTCAACTGGAATCCCGGCGGGAGCCCCGAATACACCACTAACAACCTCCAGCAGGTTACCACGTATGTCTTCGATTCTTGTGGTAAGACGAATATTGTCCTCAACGGGCTGGGCGAGAAGATCGTCACTGGCCGGGACGCTCTAGGCCGGACGCTTTGCGTCCAAACCTACGCCTCAAATAGCGTTACTCCGGTGCGAGTTACCTCCACCGCTTACACCGCCAATCACCACGGCTACACGGTAATTGAAGGCACCGGAGCCGATGCCATCAGCACGACCACCTACACCGACACGTTCGGCAATCCGGTTCTCACCATTCAATCTCCGTGGCAGGGCTTCATTCAATACACCTGGACCAAATATGATCGAGCAGGCAACCGGCTCCAGAGCGACGTGTTCTCGTCGGACACCTATTACGCTTGGACCGAGAGCGCCTGGACCTATGACGGCTTAAACCGGGTGCGAACCGAGCGGGTCGGCGACGGAGCGACCTTCACGTATAACCGCGATGGTCTCGGAAACGTGACCAACCGACTGATGCCGGGCAATCTCCAGTGGTTTGCGAATTACAATTCGGCAGGACAGATGCTTAAGGAATGGACCACCGGAACCGGTAACGCCGGAACCCGGACCAACAGCTATGCCTATTATCCTGCCGGGAACGTTTGGGCCGGCCAGTTGCAGACCTCCACCGATGGTCGTGGCGTCACCTGTTCGTATTCTTACGATGCCTGGCTTCGAGCGGCTACCAATGTGTTCACCGGCTCAGCCAGCGAACACAATCTGACACGCGTGCTGGCTTTCGACGCACGGGGCTTGAATACCGGGGCAACCGAATGGTTCGCGTCCAGTTCCGTAGCCCCAACCAGCACCGTAACCCGCGCCTACAGCGCCTATAGCCAGCTTCAATCCGAAAGTATCACGTTGGGCGGAGCCTCGTTCTCTGCGGCGGGGCAAACCTGGAACGTTGCTGCACGCCGTTCCGGCCTTTCCATGAACGGCGTCAACTTCGGCTTCGGCCACCGCGCGGACGGAGTTTTAACCGCCGCCTCCAGTCCTGCCGGGAGTGCCAGCTACACTTGGAACACCGCCGGTCAGTTGAACGCCCGCAGTGTCGGCGGGCGCACCAGCACCTACTACCGTGACGGGATGGGCCGGCCTTGGGAAGTGGATACCGACATTCTCGGCAGCTACGTGCTCATCGAGGAACTCGGTTGGACCAGCGATGGCTTGCTTGGCTCTCACACTGTTTACCGTCCGGACTTTACCGATGTTCGCGAGTATTCCTATGGCATTTACAACCGCCGATTGATCACCGAAAAGGTCGGCCTGAGCGCATCCAGCCGGTGGACGAACAATCTCGTTTACGACGGCGACAACAATGCCATTGGCGGGCCTGGAGTGCTGACCCGAGGCGGGGCTTCAACCAGCAGTGCCGCCAATTGGAACGGGACCGCAGATGCCTTGGCACGAGTTGGATCTGAAACCAACAACGTCATTCGCCGGGCGGCGTATGGAAGTGTAAACGGGCCTTCCACAGTAAAAGCCACCCTCGATGGTGTGTCAGTAGGCACGACCATCCTCGGAACGAATGGCGGGCAATGGAGAGCCAGCCTAGACCTCACGCCGGGCACTCATCAGCTATCGGTTACTGCATATCACACCAGCGGCCAGTTTTCCACAAACGCGGTTGCTTGGTTCACCAACAGCGCCGCAACAGATCGAGCGATCAACGGTTTCGATGCCGCCGGGCAACTCACCCAGAAAGTTTGGCTGTCTTCCAACGGCACGACCAATCGGACGCAGAACCTCTACTGGGACGCCAAAGGGCGGCTCTGGAAGGTAGTTGAAAGAGACAGTGGGAATTCCGGTTACGATTGGACGGCTGTTTACGATGCTTTCGACAGGCGGCTCCAAACAACCACCATCGCTGTCACAAACGGGGTGGCGCTGACCAGCCAGCCCAAAACCATCCGATCCTACTTTGATCCGAGTGTTGAGTTCCTGGAAGTCGGAGTTTCATACGACAGCCAGACCACCTGGAAGCTGCACGGGCCTGACTTGAACGGCACGTATGGCGGGATGCAGGGTGTCGGTGGATTAGAGGCCGTACAGTCCGCCTATTCCCAACCCGTGGTTCTGATCAGCGACGCTCGCGGAAATGTCCTGCAACAGTATGACACCTGGAGCAGAACCCTGACTTACTCTGGTGCCCGCCCAACCGGTTACGGCGCGGCTCCGGGATATGAGCCGGTTGCCTTGGGTTTGGGCGCTTCCTTTGGCGAAGCAACAACGTGGCGAGGCAAGTGGAGGGACATTACCGGATATTATTGGCTTGGCAGACGCTACTACGGCCCGCAAAGTGGAAGCTGGCTGTCCTACGATTCCGCCTGGAACGTCCGGGATGGGAACTGGTTCACGTTCTGCGGAGATGACCCGATAAACTACTTCGACCCTAGGGGCTTGTTGGGCCAAAACTGGCTTGAAAGGTCCAGGAGTTACCAAGGGAATGTTAACAGTGTCGGCGACTTTTTCTCGGCCGTCGGATACGGAGTTGGCGGAATTGCTCTTTCCCTTCCAAGCCAGATTAGTTCCGCGTTTGGCCAAGCCCAACAGGGAATGGCGGCCGCTAATCAGGAAATTAGCACCTATACAGGGGGACCGGCCATCCTGGCCAATACATTGCGGTTGCCCGCGAACTTTGCCTTCAGCACGACGGCATTGTTCAACGACCCGATGGACACTGTCCCGCAGATTCCGGGGGCGCTTGCACAGTTGCCTGGAAACATTGGCCGTAACGTCCAGAGCTTTGCGAACAATCCCTCAATCTATGGCGCGTTCAACTTGGTCGAGAATGGACTTCAGGTGGCGGCTCTGTATGAGGGAGGTGTCAGTCTCTACCGGGCGGGAGCGGCAAGCCTCGCTCCAGAAACGGCAATCGCGTATCGGGCCATCAATCCGAGGTATGCTCAATCTACAGTGGAATCTGGACAGTTTTACCAGTCGGGGGCTCCTGGAAGGTTAGGTAATGATGGTATCTACGCCAACACAACGGTTGAAGGTGCGATTGCGGAGTTTCAGTATCACAATCCCGGAGTCACTCCGGCAGTATTCAGAGTTGAATACCCGGTGAGCACACCGCTCGGGATCGACCCCCCCTCCGGCTATTTCAACCAGCCGTTGCCGTTCACCCAAGGGGCAAACATTCTGACTGCTCCCTCGTTACGGGCACCAGGAACGCAAAACTTGCTCATTCGGCAAGGGGCAGTTCCAGCAGGGAGGGTGCAATGAAGCGGCGTCTCGTGAGATGCTTTCGGGGGTTCGCGTCGTTGCCGAACCGGTTCAACATCGAAGTGTTTTACACTGTGCCTGAGATGTATCTCATTAAGTTATTTACGTGCATTGAATGCGGCGAGCTTTTCGTAATTGACTTTGAGAACCCCGCCTTTGCAGGCAAAAGTGCCGAGGAGATCGCGGGCAATGTCAGATGCCCACAGTGCGGCAGATTGCTTAGAGAAACGATAAGACCATACCCAGAGAACTTTCGAGTGGATGAGCAAGTCGGGCACTTCGCTCCCGACCGCAGCATCCCGCCAGACTCCGAAAGCATGGTGAAAGAAATCTTAGAACTCGAATGAGCGGTTAAATGAACAATGAACAGAATCTGTCGGAGGGGCCATCCGAGCGCAGTCTTTTTCTGCCGCACGGCAGGATTGGGCGAGTCGCTTACGGTCTGCGTTGGGCCGGTGTTTTGGCTGCATATGCCGTGTTGGGTTCGGTCCAGCACGCGACCATCGGGAGCGAACCCGACGCGCTGGTGAAATGTCTATCCTACGTTCTGTTTGCCTTCTTGGTCATCACCAGCATCAAACGGCTTCACGACATGGGATACGGTGCTGCGGCTGTCATTTTCCTGGGGCCAATCGTCCCGTTGTTGATTTTTGCACCCGGCGAACGCGGCCCCAATGCCTACGGCAGTCCGCCGCCGAAGCCGTTCGCTAGAGCGGACCGGATCGAAGCCAAAAACCGAGTGATATGATGAGGCAGTTTATGAAAAGAACTCAGATAGTCGGATTTCTGTTTGTCGCTTGGTTCGCTCGCAGCCAAGATCTTGTCAGCATCATTGAACCCCCTCTAGCATTCAATATGGCAGTTCGCGTTGCTTACTCGCAAACCAACGATTTCAGAGCTGACGCTGTCTTAAATTTCCCCGATCCGAGAGGGTCGCGCTTGTTATTTCCGGTTATCTATGAGAAATGCGGTTCCAAGATTTCAACTGCCTTGTGGTTTACGAATCTTACATTCCTTCCGGAGCAGGTTAGAAACAACCTCGTTTCATTGTCACTAAATGAGATTAGGGCGATTGCGGACATTGAGACGCGGGAAGTGCTCTGCGTTTTTCCAGGGACTAAGAGCTACGTAGTATTGCCGCCATCACCCAAGATGGAGTCGCTTTTCGATCTGAAATCTCATCCATCAAAGCGCCATGTGGTCGGCACCGAGATCCTGGATGGCGTTAGGTGCGAAAAAGTTGAGCTTTTTGAAGAAGGCCACCCGAGCGCCAGGGGTATTGCTTGGGAGAAGGACGATCCTCACCGTTCTCTGGTTAGAGTGGATGTTCAGGACCGATCTGGCACCATAAGCGTGATGATCAAGTCCTTCGATGTAAAGCCGCCAGGGGATTGGCCCATCAGCGTGCCGCCCGGCTTTAAGCGTTATTCAAATTCACTGGAAATAGTAAATGCCGCTATTTTAGCTGCCCGCACGAATCAGGCCTTGTCAATGCCTCAAATGACGAATCGATAGAGCGCCAACTCCCTATGTGCCTATGCGCATTATAACTTCTCTCACGATAATTTTATCTGCTCTGACCGCCAGCGCCCAACTGGCCGTAACCGTCTCGCCTGTGAAGGCCACAGGCCAAAAAGCTGTCGTGCCGCTGGCGATGAAGAACGGGTTTGCCGAGCCCATCGAGTCGGCCCGCGCGGTCTGCTTCCTGCTGGACGATCAGGGCAAAATGATCGGCCAGGCAACGCAATGGGTGATCGGCGGCGGGCGGGACAAATCCCCACTGGCCACCGGAGCGACCAATGCATTCAACTTCGTAGTCGCCGCCGCCAAGCCGCTCACGACCACGAACCTGACGACGAAAGTCTCATTCAGCCGTGTTGTATTGGCAGGCGGCAAACTTGCCGACCCGCAAAAAGATGTCCGTATCCAAGCTGCTGAGAAATGACCCATGTGTCCCCGGTTAATCCAAGCACGAGCACCATTGTGATCGCCACACAGCTAACACCTGATTTTGTCCGGGCGGTGGTTAAGTTCCCCACCGTCCCCCTCCATGGCAACCGCCGCCCGGATGTTCTGTTATGCCACTCCACGTTGAAGGCGGTTTCTGTCCGGTAGTTCTGTGCGACCACTGCGGTGACTTGATTACTGAAGCTTCCGCCAGCAGGGCCCTATGGCTCCAGTCCAGCGGAGCGAAGCCCGGAAGCCATCGGGTTTATTTCATTCACAACACCTGCACTCCCGTATTCGAACAAACGGCCTTTACGGAAATGGAGCGCTCGCAGGTGCTTTGCGCCGACTTGGCCGCTTTTCTAATCCATCTGAGCGCCAACACGGGAGTCGCTTCTGAACCCCAAACTAGAGCTCGACTGTTTGAGCGTATTTCATCGCAACTTGCTAAAGCAAAACTGCAACGCTCGACCGAGGTCCGCCCCAACGAACGCTCCCTGGCATAGCCCAACACCGACAAAAAGAGGGGCAGCCAGCTTCCTCTACGGCTCTACTTTCTCGGCCTCAAGCTCCCTCTGCGCGAAATGCTCCGTATGCACGCGGCACCCTCCAGGTTGGGTTAAATGAGGCAAGAATCAGAACAGAGAACAGGCGCGTCCCGCAGGGCCCCGCAGGGGTTCCACACCCTCAGAAAGCGGTTCAATTCCTTTAGATCCTTGAACCGGTAGTCTCGATAAGGCTCCGCTTTCGCCGCTGGCCAGCTAGGCGGCCATCTTCCCCTCGGCCCACCGATGGCTAACTAAGTGGGCTTCGCCCCTGTTTGAAACTCCGAAGCAAACGGGTTGGGACTCCCGCGTTTTCAGGTCTTCTCTCTCGCAGTCGCTCTCAATCTATCGCCCTCATCGGGCCGACTCCAACAGGGGGGCTCTGGGTCCGCTCTGAAGACTACTCCCCAGGCCCGCCCTGCCTACGCGGCCTTATCGAGTGAAGGGCGATAGACCGAGAGCGCAAAGCGAGTTCTTAAAAAAAAGACCAATGAAAACCAAAAGTTCAGATTCAGGGCTCCAGAACCGGATCGCAATGCGAGTAAAGCCAATGACACGGAACCAAATTGAACGGCACTTCGCGCTGTTTGGCTCAGTGCTCCCGGCCTCGACGGCAGACGATGACCGGACACGAACCAGCTATTTTTACCGGCAGCAGGCGATTGCCTGGGGTCGAATGGCCCGCCAATGGTGGCCGACCTCTGACATGGGTCCCCTTTGCCGAAGGCTCGCAAAGTCCTACCTCGCGACTTACCGCCAGATGAAAGGAGTTGCCTAATGGACACCACCCCCTTTCTGCCCGGCCTCGAAACTATCGTGAAGCCTTTCCGCTTCCCGGCGCAACCATACGAATACAAGGTCATGCCGTTGCGCGAATGCCCAACGCCTGAGTCTCTACAGCTTTGCGACACGCCGCAAAAAGCCGCCGATTACTGGCGCTTGCACGTCCAAGCAGGACCGCACTTTGACCCGGAGCGTGAGTGTTTCGCCGTCCTTCTGGTCAACACACGCAGGAAGGTCAAAGGCCACCAAATTGTTTCGATTGGCACGCACGACACCATCCTTGTGCATCCAATCTCAGTGTTTCGCCTCGCAGTCGCGACCAGTGCCCCGGCGTTGGTGCTAGCCCACAATCACCCAAGCGGGGAGCCGCAACCGAGCGAGGCAGACATCAAGGTCACTCGCGACCTAATCCGCGCAGGCCAACTGCTGAAAATCGAAGTCCTTGATCACGTTATCATCGGCAACCCGAATCACTGCTCACTCCGGGAGCTTGGGTATTTCGGATTCTAAGACCTCATGAACCACAACGAAAACACGAAAACACGCACGCTATGAACAAGAGCCACCAACACGATGCCGAGCCTTTCGGCCCGGTGATCTATGCCTACACCCGCTCGCAAGCCGTTGCGGACGGGTTCCAAGTCGAAGCCTCTAAGGTTGCCCGCGAGGCCGGAATCCTTTTTCCGGTGTTCCTAACTCGCGCCGTCTATGACGCTTACGTGGCTGTCCCGCCCGGCGTGACTGGCCAGGATGAAGCCGGACGCCTTTGGGATATTGCCTGGATGCTTCGCTTTGCTATCCGCAAGAGCCAGCCAGGTCAAGCCCGACTGCCGTTCGCGCTCTACGTCCGCAACGACAACAGACGCCCCCGGCTCGTAAAGCTGATCGCCGCCTGTGGCCCGCTGGACATTGACAATCCACGACCCGCCATCACGGTCATGCTGCCCGACGAGGATTGACGCCACCGCCCCGGCCCGCCTTTGCTGGCCGGGGCACTTCCCCACAATGAATAGCCGCCCCTCGCAATACCTGCTCTCGTTCGAACGCGATGTGGTCGCCGCCGAGCAAGCGGCGCTGTCTGCCAAGGCCGAAGGCAAGCGCAAAGCCGAACTCGACAAGATCGGTCGCCGGGCCGTTCGCGAGATGGAACGCCGCCGGAAGATACCCGACCAGGTTGCCCTTTGCGGCATCCGCTTTTACAGCCGCAGTCCCCACAGCCGCGATACCGGGTGTCACTGGCATACGTGCGTAGGCTGTGGCCAACCGCTCCGTTATTATGACACTTATGAAGAAGCCAAGGCCAACAACCGGGAATGCCGCCGCCCGTAAACCTTCTTTCTCCGCTGGGGCTCACGTCGCCCCAGGCCCCGCGCCCGAGGGCAACGGCCCTCTGGACTCCTTCTCCGGGCAAGCCCAAACGTTACCCGCCCTTTCCAGCAAGCGGAAAGGCACCTGCTTTGATGAGGGCCAAACCCCTGCGCTGGCTTTGGCATCGCCCATGCTCATACCGAACCAGAGAATGGGAAACCGAACGCGGAAGGACGATCTGGCGGCTCCAATTATGCAATTGGCGGCCTTATTGGTGCTTGGCGGCATATTGCTGCCGCAAGTTCGGCAGTTTCTCAAGGGCCTCGGCCTTTCGATCCTCATTGTATTGGCGCTGGCGGCGGTCGCTTTCATGCTTTGGCGTTTATTGAATCGCAACCAACAGCAAGCGCCAGTTCGCCTCAATTCGGCGGTTCCTTCGATGATTTCCCCTGTAACGCGAGGACCTGCCGGCCAAGCGCGGACAGGCAAGCTGGACTGCGTAACCCCCGCCACTACAACCGACCTCGTTCAAAGTCTGCGGGCCATTGACTGGTTTCAATTTGAAAAACTTGTCGCCGCCACCTACAGCAAATTGGGGTACGCCGTGACCCGGAAAGGAGGCGCGAACCCTGACGGCGGCGTTGATCTGGTCATTGAGAGGGACGGCGTGCGCCTTGCCATCCAGTGCAAGCAATGGAAGGCATGGCGGGTCGGTGTGAAAGGCATTCGGGAGCTCCTTGGGGCGCTGACCCACACTGGCATAAACCGGGGAATTTTCATCACGTTGCGCGGCTACACCAAGGAAGCCAAGATGCTGGCCAACCAGCACAACATTGAAATCCTTGACGAAACTGGTTTGACAAGATTACTGAATGAAGCAAGCGCGTTGAAGGATTCGGCTTTGCTGGAAATGCTTCATGACCGGCGCAAGTTCTGCCCCAAGTGCGAATCCGAAATGGTTCTGCGCACGGCAAGGAAAGGAAGCAAGGCTGGGAATCAGTTCTGGGGATGCTCGCGCTATCCGCGTTGTCACTACGTGATGGAAGCCGATATTTGAGGGCGATTGCTGCGTCGCCACCACGGCTGGCGTCTTCACTTTGCCGGCCTAGGCTCAGCAACAGCCGCGCCGAAACTGGGCTGTTTTCCAGCCCTCCTTGCAGACCCTTTGCTTAGGGTGCCCGCCCGCAAGCTCCTGCCCATGCTCGCTACGCCGCGCCGACCTGTCCGGGTCTGTTTCGCGATTTGATTCCTCAATGTCTTTCTCACCTTCACGCCCTCGCTCCGGTTGCTCCGCGCAGGCTTCCCGCCAGCAAGCTGAGCAGTCGCCTGGCTGATGCTCCGCCGCTCTTCGCTCGGTTGTTCCCGGCTCTCGCTTGCCAACCTGCCGGGTCGTTGTTTCTCAGAGGAGAAGTGAAGAAACAAACGCCCCGCCAGTGGGGCAAGACTGAAAGACTATATGAAAAATCAAAATGCTCGAAACAACAACAAACCCGTTCACACACTTCGCCACGGCGCTATTAGTGCCAGCATTTGGAGGCAGGAGACGGAGCAAGGCCCAATGTTCAACGTCAGCTTTCAAAGGGCCTACAAGGAGGGGGAAGCCTGGAAAAACTCAACCAGCTTCGGGCAAAACAACCTCCTGCTCTTGAACCTTCTGGCGGCGCGGGCCTTTGAATGGATCGCCAGCCAACCGAAAGCCGGCAAACGGGCCTGAGCCCTTCCAGGCTGGCGGTCGAAAGACCGCCAGCCTTTTTAGCGCTTTTTCCGGAGGCCAACACAAAGCTCCCCGTCGCCAAGACTTGCACGAGTCACTTCCCCCGCAAGCGGACTCCGCCGTGATTCCTGCAAGACTTGGCTCCCCCAATGACGCTCCCTCGTGAGCTTTCTTAGCGCCGACACTCCGCTCCGCTCTTTGCCCTAGCCGCTTCTCCGCGCCCCTCTCCCCTTGCGCGGGCGGCCAAGGCAAACGCTCCGCTCCGTTTTGGCTTACAGAAACTCCCGAGAGAGCAAAGAGACAAGATCAGCTCGCAAGCTCGAATTGACATGAGCAGTCCGGGCCGGCGGCGGCCCTTGTCTGCTCCGTTGTCGTTGTTTGTGTTCGCAGGTCGTTTTCCTCTGCTGGTTCGCTCTATCGCCCTCTTCCGACCGCTTTTCATCCGGGGGGCCGGGCGTGGTCCCTCCTGAAGGCAACCTCCACTGGCCGCCCCGAATGGCGGTCTCTCGCAAGCGAAGGGCGATAGACCAAACCGAAGCAGCAGAGAGTTAAAAAAAGACCATGCTCACCGACGACAACAGCGAATTCAGACTCAGGGCTCCGAGCCAACCCGAATTGAAGCAGCAGAAATGGAACCTGTTTATCGGAGACGGACCTTACGGTTTCGTCCACGCCTCCAGCGAAGCAGAAGCCCTTGACCGCGTAGCCGCTTTCAAGAAGCCCTTCCGCGCAGTTCTCGCACCCGAACAGGATTGATTCCCCCGGTCTGGCCTCGACCAACCGGGGCCAGAGCGGAGCAATCACGCTCCAAGCAAATTCAAACGAAAGGTTCAAGTATGATCACGAATGAAAGTCGTAGTAGTATCCACACCGCCGAAATCACCGATAGCGAAATGCTCGCCCACGCGCCGAGCATCTTCGCGCAAGCCCCCATGCAGGGGGTTTCCGGCAAATACACCTTTTTGCCGACAGACCGCATTGTTGCCGCAATGCGCAACGAGGGTTGGAAACCCATCGAGGCGAGGCAAAGCCGCCCGAGGTTGGAAGCCCGCCGGGGTTTTCAGTTGCACCAGGTTCGATTCCAGAGGCGGGACGTTACCGCTGAGCTTGATGAATTCACGCCGGAGGTTGTTTTGATCAACAGCCATGACCGGTCCAGCGGATACGAAATCCGGGCTGGCTTGTTCCGGTTTGTATGCAGGAACGGCCTGATGGTTGCGGACTCGCTCATTCCCGCAATTCATGTGAGGCACACGGGCCAGGAACTTGGGCACATCATCCGGGCCAGCTTTGAAATCCTGGGGCAGTTGCCCAAATTGGCCGACCGCGTAGCAAGCTTTAAATCCGTTGCCTTGAGCGACAGGATCGCCCGGCAGTTTGCAGAGAAGGCCCTCGCACTGCGTTACGCTGACCCCACGCTCGCTCCCATCCGAGCCGAGCAGTTGCTTGAAGCCCGCCGCTCCGAAGACGCAGGCAACACCCTCTGGGAAGTGACTAATCGAGTACAGGAGAACTTGCTCCGAGGCGGAATGCGGGATACGTCCAAGGTGAACCGGGCAGGCAAGCCGGTTCGACCCATGCGCAGCATCCGGGGCTTGGATTCCAATGTGAAGATAAACCTTGGCATCTGGGCGCTGGCAGAAAGTTTCCGCTCGCTGAATTGAGCGGACTTGAACCAAGGGGCGGGGTCGCAAGGCCCCGCCTCTTTCGCTGGGGCTGCCGCCGCCCCAGGCCCCACGCCAAAGGGCAAGCCCTCTGGACTCCCTTTGGGCTGCTGCGCTGGCTCTAACGCTACGCGCCCTTTCCTGCAAGTGGAAAGGAGTCAGGATTCAATTGCGTTCCAGTGTGGCCAGATCTTGTTTCCAGACCTCTTTGCAGACCCTTTTTTCAAGGGTGTCTGTCCGTAGCTCCTGTCTCATGCTCGATTAAGCTCGCCCTGCAAAATGCCTTTAGTAATTTGCTGGGCACCATTGCTCTCAATTGCTCAAATCCTGCCGGGAGCGGGTGTCAGGTGAGCTTCGATAACGCTGTTCCGTGTGAAGCTCCGCGACGCACGTCTAAGCCAACACCGGAGCGGTTGGAGGTGCGACCGGGTTCCTTTCCTTGGACGAACATTCCTTTACGACCCATTCTGCCAACTCAGCCGCCATCTCAGCTGCCGGTGCCTCAACACGCTTGGCCCTCTGTTCCACATGTCGTTCCTCTGTTTCGGCGAGCAATTTCACAAATGCATCTCCAACTCGGCGGCACTCCCCTGCCAGGTCTTCACCCCCGGACACCCGCAAGTTCGCCCTCACTTGCTCGAAAAGCGCCCTCGCCATAAGGTTCAGGCCAACAAACATGCTCGGCAACGTTTCAGCGGACCCATTCCTCATGACAGCAATCATGTTGTCCAACTCAATAAGCTCCCGATCCAAAACGTTTGTGACAATATCTTTTCGCGCTTTCTGCTCCAATGCTGTGATCATCCCCTCCACTAGGGTCTGCAGACCCGCGCCGATCTGATGATTATATCCGCAAATAGCCATAACGATCCTCAAATGAAAACTTTCACTTTCTCGATTTCAAAGCTCATAAGGGAATAGATTATCGAAACGAGCGCTGTTGCGCCAGCCACCACAAGACTAACTGAACTGCCATTTCTCACGTTTTCGAATATAACACACTATACCCCAACAACGAAAAAACAACGAGGTACAAACCCATCATGCTGCTGAAGAACTCCTTCCGCAGCCACATAACAACCCGCAAGTCGCGCAGAACCGTCCTCGCATGCACGCCATAAGCTCGCGCCGCTCGCTTCTTTTGAGCATAAGTCATTCCACCGTCCGGTGCGCATGGGGCCTTTTTGGCTATCTGTTCGAGCTTCTGCTTCACAGACAGCAGGTCAATCGTGCGATACACGAGCATCGCGGTGACCAGGACAAACAAGGTTGACGAGCTATTGCCCACCACTTTCGCCTCCCTCTACACCCACTTTTCGAGACCAAATCATCCCGACCAAGTAGAAAAACCAGGACACCCCGAAAGCAGCTACGATACAGCCCCACTGCCAAATACCGCCCTTGAAAACAGAAACCACGCCCAGCCCGATCCCGGCAAGACCGCCGCCTCCAATTGCCAGCCAAGCCGCCGTCGCCGGGGCTGCCCTTTTGGTCAGAGCAGGAACAACAATCGCCGGCGCGAAGGACACCATCGGCGTGAACATAGCCAGGAAAAGCCCAAGAAATTCCATCCCCTTCTTCATTCCAACATCCACCAGCACGAACGCCACAGCAGTGATCATAAGCAAGACCGCCATCCCCATTCTCCCTTTAGCAATGACGAAGGCTGCTTCTTCCGCTTTCAATACGCTGTCGCTAGACCGGTCCACCAGCAAACGAGTGCGCTTCCGGATGTCATACGCAAAAGAGTATCCCACTGCACTCAGCAAACCATCCGCTGTCGAAAGAAACACCGCAGCGATACCAGCCACGATGACCGCAGAAAGCAGCGGGCCGAGTATACCTGGCTCAGCAAAGGCTTTTGCGAGGAACAAGTCCCACGGTTCTCCTTGCGCGTTCTTGCCTAGGAATTGAGCCGCGCACAACCCCATTAGGACAGGCAGTAGCCACGAAAGCGGGGATTCGATCAGGTACTGGATTAGGCCTTCCAAAACGCCTCGAAGAAGAGGCTTGCCTGGTTGCTCCTTGATCGCGGCGATCCTCTGCCAATTCGTCATGTCCACGAACTGGAAAAGGAGCGGAAGGACTGAAAACGCAGCCAGCTGCCAGCCGAATTCAGGGGAACTCTTGTCGATGGTCTTCCATGAAAAAGTCGCTAGCGAATAAAGTTCGCGACGGCAGAGAAGCGCAAGCAGCATGCCTCCAAGAGAAATGACCGTAATTATATTCAGTGCCTTAGCCAGTTTTCCTGCTTTACTCTCATGCCACGCCCACCACACTCGTGCTCCCAGCATCACGAATCCGCTGACCAAAATCAACGGCACGATAATAGGTGCATCCATCCCGCTGAAAGACACGGGTCCCTGCCAAATGGCCCAAGCCACCATTGCATGGAGGCCCACATACGCAATGACAAGTTGATACTGATCTGTGTTGATAGCGCCTCGCTGGCCCCCCATAAACAGGTAAAGAACTAGGTAGAAGGCCAGAATCACAATTGCGAAATAATAGATCGAATCCTGTCCGCCAAAAAGCACCTTCAGAACTCTCGCACCCCAGACGATCTCGAAAGTTGCCAGTCCGGTGAAACCCAGCACCGACATGCACGCTGTAAAACGCCTTAAGGAAGGCGCTCTATGCAGCTTGGAAATGTAGCAGTGAATCGTTCTGGGGGAACCCACCAGCTTTAATTGGCCCGCCATGAATCGCCCCACGAGCAAGTAGAGAGCTGGCTGGGCTGGTGGCAGGCGTGGGAAGCCCGCTGGTGGAGGGGCCCGAGCGCCCCCGCGGTGGCCGCGTCGGGCTGAATCCCTGCGGGGGTCAGTCGGAGCGCGCGAACCGCGCGGGATTC
>Ga0208040_1000402_pt1 | contig 52416 bp, 48 predicted proteins | sample AD_UKC083_MetaG_FD_184431 | JGI IMG/M metagenome (GOLD analysis project Ga0208040, IMG submission 184431) | Active sludge microbial communities of municipal wastewater-treating anaerobic digesters from USA - AD_UKC083_MetaG (SPAdes) (version 2) | ecosystem: Engineered > Bioreactor > Anaerobic >...
AGAATATGGAAAACCCCTTATGAATGGTTAGATTATTATAATTTTAAAAGAATACATTTAACTCTTAATGGACTTACTCCTCAAGAAAAGTATTTAGAAAGTGTAACCCTTGACTGTTAACTGTACAAATTATTGACTAGAAAGCTAAATAGGTGTACAATTGAAGCTAACTTTATCTACAAATAGGTATCAAAGTTATGATCCTATAAAGCCTGAATTAATCTTTGTAATCAGGCATTTAGAATTTTATTATGATTGATAATCAAAAAATAGTTATAAGGGGCGCGAGAGTGCACAACTTAAAAAATATAAACATAGATTTTCCCAGAAATAAATTTATAGTAATAAGTGGGCTTTCTGGTTCTGGAAAATCATCGCTTGCCTTTGATACGCTTTTTGCAGAAGCGCAACGCAGATATATGGAATCATTGTCAACATATTCAAGGCAATTTATGGGACTTTTAGATAAGCCAGATGTTGATAGAATTGATGGCCTTCCACCAGCCATTTCAATTGATCAGGGTATTCATAATAGAAGTCCTAGATCTACAGTCGGTACTGTAACGGAGATTTATGATTATCTTCGTTTAATTTTTTCAAGAATAGGAAAGGTTCATTGCATAAATTGTGGAAGCATTATTGAAAAACAAGAATTAAAACAAATTGTAAAAAGAATAAGGGAAGACTTTAAAGATAAAAAAGTATATATTTTATCTCCAATTACGAAAAATAAAAAACCAAATTTAAATATAATTTCAAAAATAAAAAGAAGTGGATATGATTTGGTGCGTGTTGATGGAGAAGTACTGTCCATCACAGACACTGTAAATAAAAGAATTGCAGATGATTCAGTTGTTGATATAGTGATAGAAAAAATTGATTTACTGAAAGATAAAAATTTAAATAATACTTTAAATACGAATGTTTCGACAGCACTTGATTTATCAAATGGTTTTGTGATTGTAAAAGATACTCAGTTGGACAATGAGAAAATTTATAGCAATCAACTATATTGCTACAAATGTAATAAAAATTTTCCAATTTTAGAATCCAAGGATTTTTCATTTAATAGTCCAAGTGGTGCTTGTATGAATTGCGGTGGGCTTGGGATAGAAATGAAAATAGATCCAGAACTCCTAATTCCAAATAATAGGCTGAGTCTATCGGAGGGCGCATTAAGGTTGCTTTATAAAATTTCTGTAAATCAGAATGTTTACTATAAAATTTTAAATAAGATATCCGCAAAGAATGATATAGATTTAAATATTCCAGTGAAAAATTTACCGCAAGAAAAAATTAATATAATTTTATATGGAAAAGATGATGAAGCAGGGGTAGTACAATATTTGGAAAAAAAATATTTAGAAACAGATTCTGATTATGTAAAATCAGAAATAGAAAAATGTATGAGATCGCATATATGTGAAAAATGTAATGGAAAAAGATTAAAAAAAGAAGCGCTGTCAGTTAAAGTTTTAGACAAAGATATTAGTGAGTTTTCTTCTCTTACAGTAAAGGATTTTAAAAAACTATTTGATGAAATTATAAAATTTAAGAAATTAAATTCTCGTGATTTGCAAATAGCCGAGGGAGCTATAAGGGAAATTTTAAAAAGAACTTCATCAATTTTAGATTTAGGTCTTGGATATTTAAGTTTAGATAGAACCTCTATTTCTTTATCTGGGGGAGAGGCGCAGAGATTGAGACTTGCTACTCAAATAAATTCTTCACTTTCTGGTATTTTGTATATATTAGATGAGCCATCAATAGGGTTGCATCAAAAAGACAATTATAGACTTATTAAAATTTTGAAAGATTTAAAAATGTTAGGAAATACAATAGTTGTTATAGAGCATGACAAAGATACTATTCTTTCCTCTGATTTTGTTGTTGATATTGGTCCTGGGGCTGGGGAGAATGGTGGTCATATTGTTGCATATGGCACTCCGGAGGAAATTAAAAAGAATAAAAAATCTATAACGGGAAAGTATTTATCGGGAGGTTCCAAGATTGATTTACCTAAATCATATAGAAATGGAAATGGTAAATTTTTAGAAATACTTGGGGCCTCTGAGTTTAATTTAAAAGATATAGATGTTAAAATACCATTGGGCATGCTAGTTTGCTTTACGGGTGTTTCTGGAAGTGGTAAATCAACACTTGTTTTTGAAATTTTAGGAAAAGCACTTTCTTCAAAACTCACAAGATCAAAAGATATTCCAGGTCGCCATAAGACCATAAAAGGATTAGAAAATATTGATAAGGTTATAAATATAGATCAGTCGTCCATTGGTCGCACTCCACGTTCGAATCCAGCGACCTATACAGGAGTATTTACATATATTAGGGATCTTTTTGCGGGTTTGCCAGAATCAAAGTTAATGGGGTATAAATTAGGTAAATTTAGTTTCAATGTTAAGGGTGGAAGATGTGAAGCTTGTCAGGGAAATGGACTTATTAAAATTGAAATGAACTTTATGCCAGATATATATGTAGAATGTGAAGAGTGTGATGGAAAAAGATACGGAAAGGAAATTTTAGATATTCATTATAAAGATGCAAATATTTCAGATGTTTTAAATATGTCAGTATCTGAAGCAATGAAGTTTTTTTCTGACAAACCAATTATTTTTAACAAATTAAAAACATTAAATGATGTTGGATTGGGATATATAAAGCTTGGACAGTCAGCAACAACATTGTCCGGTGGAGAAGCTCAGCGTGTAAAATTAGCGACGGAATTATCAAGAAAAGCCACAGGAAAAACACTTTATATATTAGATGAGCCAACGACTGGATTACATTTTGAAGATGTAAAAAAGTTAATAGATATTTTACAAAAATTAGTTGATAAGGGTAACAGCGTTTTGATAATTGAACATAATTTAGAGGTTATAAAGTGCGCTGATTGGATTATTGACTTGGGTCCAGAAGGTGGAGATGAAGGTGGAGAAATTGTTGCATGCGGTACGCCTAAAGAATTATCAAAAAGTAAAATTTCTTATACCGGGAAGTATTTAAAAAATTTATTATGAATGAATTAGAAAAATCAATTTTAAAAACACTCATATATTTTGATATATTTAATTATCCATTAACATCTTTAGAAATATGTAATTTTTTAATAGATTATTCGTGTAAGTTAAAAGATGTGGTAAGAGAATTAGAAAATAGCGAAAACATAAAAAGATATACAGAATCCAAAAATGGATTTTATTTTTTAAAAGGCAGAAAACATATTTTAGAAAACAGAAAAGTTAACAGAGTAAATAGTCAGAAAAAAATAAAAATCGCTTTAAAAAAAGCACAATTTATAAGATATATACCATTTGTAAAGTGCGTTTGTTTGTCTGGCTCAATTCCACATTTTAATACACAAAAAGATTCAGATATAGATTTATTTATAATTGTAAAAAAAGATTATTTGTGGTTTTCTAGATTTTTTGTAACTATAGTTGCTCATATTTTAGGAAAAAGAAGACATGGTAAAAAAATAAAAAACAGATTGTGTTTAAATTTTTATTTAACAGACAATAATCTAAATTTAGAGGATTTGTGTTATGAAAATGAATTGTGGTTTTATTTTTGGTTTACACAGATTTTTCCAATTTTGGGAAAAGAAGAATATGACAAGTTTATATCAAATAACAGTTGGATTTTAAAAAGAATTCCTAATTTTATTGAATTTAATAACATTTCGGGAAGTTTTATAAGAGAATCCGAGGTTTCTCAATATTTCAAACATTTTTTTGAAATTATTTTGGGCAATGAAATAGGGATGCTTTTAAATTATATACTAGAAAAAATTCAGATTTTTAAAATGTCTTTTAATAAAAAATCAAAAAGAAACAACGGAGAAAAAGATGTTATTGTAAATGATAAAATGTTAAAATTTCACGAGACAGATCCAAGAAAGTATTATAATAGGATATTTATGGAAAAAACAAGGTTTTTGTCTAAATAAAGTATGAAAAAAATCTTCACAAATATTAATAAAGTTATAGAATATTTAATATATATTTTTGTTTTTTTGTTAGCATTTCAAACAAGATATATTTTTAGATATCTTACTTTGGGCGCCAATGAGTTTGAATATGGAAAATTGTCTATATACGCATCCGATATAATTTTTGCGTTGATAGTGTTTTTATTTTTATGTTTTAAAATAAAACAAATAAAAACAATTAAATTGGATAAACAATTTTTAATTTGTTTTTTATTTCTTTTGATATGTTCTATAAATTATTTTTTTGCAAGTAATTTAGAAATGTATTTTTATTATTTTCTAAGAATAATAGAATGTGTTGCTATATTATTTATTTTGCAGTTTGTAAAAATAGATTTTAAGAAATTATTTATTTTTTTTATTACCAGTATTGTTTTTCACGGAATTATCGGAATCTTTCAGTTTATAAATCAAAATATTGAACCGAATAAATATCTAGGCATAGCACAGCACTTATCGAGCGCTGGGGGAACATCTGTTTTAGAAAATTGCTCAGGAAGATTTTTAAGAATTTATGGGGGATTTACTCATCCAAATGTTTTTGGAGGATTTATAGTGATTGCAATTATATTTTTATTAATTTTATTTTTTACAGATAATAATTTAAACAAAAAAACAAGATTTTCATATTTTTTAATATCGGGGTTTTTACTTGAGGTTTTGTTTTTAACATTTTCCAGAAGTGCTTTTTTTGCATTGTTGATATGTTTGTTTCTTTTGTTTATTTTTCAAATTCTAAAAAAGAGCTATAAAAATTTATTAGTAATTTCTCTTTTTATTTTTATAATATGTTTTATAAATATATTTATTTTTAAAGATTTAATTTATTCAAGGGTTTTACAAGAAGACAGGTTAGAATTAAAATCCATAAGCGAAAGATCTATTTTAAATAATCAAGCATATAAACTTTTAGAAAATAATTGGGTGTCGGGAGTTGGCCTGGGAAATTATATTCCACACATTTATGAAAATATTAATTCAAAGTTGGATGTTTGGGATTATCAGCCAGTTCATAATGTTTATCTTCTTATTTTATCTGAATTAGGAATTTGGGGTTTGATTTGTTATTTGTTGATTTTTATTTATGCAATTTTTAACAAAATCAAACAAAAGAATTATTTATTTATATTACCTATTTTAATAATTTTGATAATCAACTTTTTTGACCATTATTTTTGGACCTCACATAGTGGAATTGCGCTAAGTTTTTTAACTCCATATTTTAACAATAATATTTGAAAAACTTTTTAAAATTGCGTTTTATTTTAAAGTAATACAAAGCGGAGTTTAAAAATCAACCTTATTGGGGTTGTTTTTTATGTTTGTAGTTTTTTTTATCTGATTATTTTTTTATATTATAGTGCTTGACAGAAAAATTTAGATATGATAATGTCTTATGAAATATCTAGGCTATAATGTGCTAGATATTTTTTTAATTAATAAACACTATTATATGTCCAAAAAAGCACTAAAAATGGTCAAAAAGGCCAGAAAATACGGGAAATTGGCCTATAATAAGTCAAAAATACTTGCAATAGCAATAAGTATATTTTGCTCTTTTATGTTTCCACATCAGAGTATGGCTATTTCAACAAATATTGATAATTCAGACATATTAACAGATCAATCTGAGGAACCAAGCCCGAGTAAGCTAAATGAATACAGTATCAATGATTTATCAGACGATAATATAGAAAATTTAGATTCTAGCTCACCTAGTTTTCCCGTAGTGAAGGAAAGGCAAGCAATTAAAAAAATGATAGTTTCTGCTAGTGCGTACAATTCAGAAGTCGCTCAAACAGATTCTAGTCCATGTATAACAGCAAATGGCTTTGATTTGTGCGAGCACAATGAAGAAGATGTAATAGCTACAAACATTTTACCATTTGGTACAAAAGTAAAAATTCCATCAATTGATCCAAATAGAGTTTTTACTGTTGAAGATAGAATGAATGCAAGATATCAAAATCACATAGATATTTGGATGAGGGATAAAAATGATGCAATAAAATTCGGTAGAAAAACATTAGAAATAGAAATTTATTAAATTTATATATAGCACATATAAAAAAATGTCAGTTAAAATCTGACATTTTTGTTTTTCACAGAACTTGGAATATTATATTTTATAGTTAAACGATTTTTTAAAATGAATTTTTGGAGGTCACGACCGGAATCGAACCGGTGAATAAAGGTTTTGCAGACCTCTGCCTTACCACTTGGCTACGTGACCATTTTCATCATGTGTGAATATTATCAGAAAAAAGTAATATTTTCAACCGGTATATTAAAATAAATTGATTTTATACCATTTTTATTGTGTATTGTATGGATTGACCCAATTACATGGCATGATAAAATACATATATGAAACATCTAAAAGCAAATAATCTAGTTTTTTATATTTTTAGAATTATAATTTCACTTATCGGTGTTTTTATAGGTACAATAATTGGTCTTGTACTTTTTTATCCAATGATTTTGGCTTTTCCAAATAATTTGCTTATAGTCATAATAGAGCTTTATCTTGTAATATTTTTATCAGTGGGTTTTTATGAGATATTTAGTTTGGCTTTTACTAATTATATAAACTACAAACCGATATTTAAAAATAATGGATTGAAATCATTTTTTCAGAAAAAGAATTTTGTACTGTCGTTTTATGTTTTTGGAATAATGCTTTTCATCTTTTTTATACTAGGATTTTAATGATATGAAAAAATTTATTATTATAGATGGTAATGCCATGCTTCATAGAGCGTGGCATGCAATTCCTCAATTAAATACAAAAGACGGTGTTATGGTAAATGCCGCTTTTGGATTTACCTCTATGTTTTTAAAAATTATTTCTGAATTGAAGCCAGATTATATTTGTTCAACTTTTGATATGAGGGCAAAAACATTTAGGCATGAGAAATTTGAGAATTACAAAGCAAAAAGAATAAAACAACCAGATGAATTATATAATCAAATTCCCATTATAAAAGAAATTTTAAATTCATTTGATGTTCCTATTTTTGAAAAATCAGGATTTGAAGCAGATGATTTAATAGGAACAATTGCAGAAAAATTGCGAGGAAGGAAAGATTTAGGAGTTTATATTGTGACAGGTGATATGGATTGTTTGCAATTAGTAGGAGAAAATATCAAAGTTTATACATTTAAAAGAGGGATAACAGAAGCAGCTATTTATGACGACGCAGCGGTTTATGAAAGATATTCTCTAAAACCATCACAAATGATTGATTACAAAGCTTTGCGTGGCGATGCTTCTGATAATATTCCTGGCATAAAAGGAATAGGCGAAAAAACCGCGATAGAGCTTCTTAAAAAATTTAAAACCATTGATGAAATTTATAAACAAATTAAGAAATCAAATTTTTCTGAAAGCATAAAAGAAAAAATTATTAATGGTAAAAAAGATGCATATTTTAGTTATGAATTAGCTACAATAGATAGGAATGTAAATATTGATTTTAGTTTAGAAAAAGCAAAGTGGGATTTTTCTGACGAAGGAATGGTTTATAATACTTTTCAAAAATATGAATTTAGAAGTTTATTAAATAAAATTCCCAAATTTTCAAAAGCAAGAGGTGGTTTGTTTGAGTTTAAAGAAATTAAAAATACCTTAAATTATCATCTTATAAAAACAGATTCTGATTTTAATTTATTTTATAAAAAAATATATACTGAAGATGAGTTTGCCCTAGATACAGAAACAACTTCATTTAATGCGATGGAAGCAAAATTACTAGGAATTAGTTTTTGTTTTAAGAGTGGAGAAGCATATTTTTTGGTTTATAAAAAAGAATATTTAGAAAAATTATCAAAAATATTAGAAACAAAAAAAACAATAGGACACAATATAAAATACGATTATCAGGTTTTGAAAAATTATGGAGTTGAATTAAAAAATATCTATTTCGACACTCTTATTGCCGGATATTTACTATCAAAAACAGATAGAAGTTTAAAATTAGGTGATTTGGTTTTCTCAGAGTTGGGTTATAGAATGCAAGCAATAGAAGAGTTGATTGGTAAAAAAGGAAAAGATCAACTAAATATGGAAGATGTGAATATTGAAAAAATTTCTAATTATTCATGCGAAGATGCTGATTATACATTTAAATTATATAAAAAATATAAAAAAGATTTAGAATCTGAGAAATTAGATAATTTATTTTTAAAATTAGAAATGCCACTTGTGAAAGTTTTAGCAGATATGGAATTAGATGGAATAATGGTTGACATGAGTTATTTAAAAAAGTTGAAAAAAGATTTCCAGAAAAAATTAGATGAACTCACCAAGGGAATTCATGAATTAGCTGGATGTGAGTTTAATATTAATTCAACTCAACAATTAAAAGAGATTTTATTTAAAAAATTAGAAATTCCTACAAAAGGAATAAAATCAACCAAAACCGGTTTTTCAACTGCAGCTGCTGAATTAGAAAAAATGAAAGGACTTCATCCGATAATTGATTTAATTTCAGATTATCGAGAAATAAATAAATTACAATCAACTTATGTGAATTCTTTAATTGAAAATGCTGATAAAAATCAACGAATTCATACAAGTTTTAATCAAGCGGTTACTTCTACAGGAAGATTGTCATCTTCTAATCCAAATTTACAAAATATTCCTATTAGAACAGAATTGGGTAAAAAAATTAGGAAAGTTTTTATTGCAAAACAGGGTTTTTCTCTTGTGTCACTTGATTACTCACAAATTGAACTACGCATTGTTGCGTCACTTTCAAAAGACGATAAGATGATAAATTCATTTAAAAATGGCGAGGATATTCATCTTAGAACCGCAGCTGAAATTAATAATATTAGTTTAGATGATGTTAGTAAACCACAAAGACGCATGGCAAAGGAAATTAATTTTGGCGTTATTTATGGTCTTGGACCTCGTGGGCTTATGCAAAGAACTGATTTAAATATGGAACAAGCTAAGAATTTTATAGAGAAATATTTTACATTATATAAAAAAGTAAAAAATTATTTAGAAAAAATAAAAGTATTTGCAGAAAAAAATGGTTATGTCTGTACCCTTTTTGGAAGAAAAAGATATATCCCAGAAATTCATTCTCGCGCTCCGATGATACAAGCCATGGCACAGAGAATGGCTATAAATATGCCAATTCAGGGAACTGCCGCAGATTTGATAAAAATGGCCATGATTAAAATTGCAAATGAATTAGGGACTATTTCACGCGATTCGAGGATGCTCTTACAGGTTCATGATGAACTTGTTCTTGAGGTGCCAAATAAAGACATTGAAAAAGTTTCAAAAAAAGTCCAAAATATAATGGAAGGTATATATGATTTTGGTTTGCCAATAAAAGTCGAGGTAAGTAGCGGTCGTAATTGGGGTGAGTGTAAATAATTTATAATTTATATTTATTGATATGCTTTTTTTTATATACGGAGAGGATAATTATAGATCATCTCTGAAATTACAACAAATAAAAGATAAATTTATAAAAGAATTTGATCCATCTGGATACAATGTTGTTAATATTGAAAATCCAGATATTGATAAGTTGTCAAAAGAATTTGCTCAAACTGGATTTTTAGCTAACAAAAAACTTGTTATAATTAGAAATATTTTGCAACAAAAAATCAGTAAAGAATTAGCAAATTATTTAATAGAGAATATGTCTAAATTGCAAAACGAGGGCGAAGACAATATTTTAGTTTTTTATGAAGATAACTCACTGTCTACAAAAAAAGAATCATCTAGCGCTGAGAAATTAAAAATATTAAAAGAACTAAATTCTTTAAAATATAAGTGGGAATTTAATAAATTATCAGATTTTAAGATAGTAGAATGGATAATTAGGCAATTTAAAAAAAATAATAAAATAATTAGCAAAAAAGATGCAGAAAACCTTTTGGGACTAATTGGAAATGATCTTTATTGTCTTGCAAATGAAATAGAAAAGGTTGTTAATCACAGTACAAAAGAAACTATTTCAAAAGAAGAAATGTTGCAAATTATTAGTCCATCTATTAATGAAAATATGTTTTTATTTGCGGAAAAATTAGCAGAGAAGAAAAAAGTAGATGCTATAAAATTATTAAATGAACAAATGTCCCTAGGGATAAGTGCACAACATATACTATCTATGGTAATAAGGCAGTATAGAATTTTATTAAGAATAAAATCAGCGCTAGAAGACGGAATCTCAAATACTCAACTAGCAAAGTATTTATCTCTTCATCCTTATGTAATAAAAAAAAGTACAGCTATTGCTAGCATGTACTCTTTATATGAATTAGAGAAAATCTATAGGAAACTTTTAGAATTAGATATAAAAGCAAAATCATCAAAACTGAAACCAAAAACAATTCTTAATTTATTTTTCCTTGATGTCTGATTGAATTTTGTTAATTTTTTTAGCCACACGAGATTTTATTCTATTGGCTTTATTTTTTTTCATTGGGTTTCCTTTTTTTGCTGCTTTATCGACACTTTTTTGTAATTTATCATAGAATTTTTTTGCTTCTTCTTGACTTACAGCAACAACTTTATCAACATTTTTTACCATTTGCTTTATTCTTCTTTTTATTTGTTTATTTCTCGCTGTTCTTTTTTTTGATTTTCTTATTTCCTTTTTAGCTGATTTTTTTTGAGGCATAATTTTATGTTTGAAGTATGAAGTTTCAGAGCTGAGTTATCAGGTTCTACATTTCATACTAAAATTAAATTCTTAATTTATGTTTTGAGCGTTTATTGGAGTATTCATAATTTAGCATAAAAATTGATACATTTCAAGTGTTTAAAGTTTTTGACAAATATAGGTTGCGATGCTAATCTTATTGAAGTTAAAAAATAAATAATGCTAAATTGAAGGAGGAATAATGAATTCCATAGCTGTTTTAGGATGTGCATGGGGAGATGAAGCAAAAGCAAAAATCGCTGATGTTTTATCAGAAAGCATGGATGTCGTAGTAAGATTTCAGGGAGGTGATAATGCCGGACATACAATTTTTATTTCTGGCAAGAAGTATGTTTTTCATATACTTCCCTGTGGAGCGTTAAATCCCAATACTGAACTAGTTATTGCTTCAAGTTGTGTTTTGAATCTTGATACACTTAAGAAAGAAATTCTGGATATTGAGAGCGGAGGTTTGTTTATAAAAGAAAGATTGAAAATATACGGTACAGTTACACTGATTACCAATTTTTCAGTAATTCTCGATAAAGCCAGGGAAAATTTTTATAAAAAATCAGGCAACATAGGAACCACATGTAAGGGAATTGGGCCGAGTTATGAACAAAGAGCAGCTAGGTATGCTATTAGGTTAATTGACTTGTTAGATCAAGAAACATTGAGAGTCAAATTAGAAAAATTGGCAAGAGAGATAAACATGTCTTTGAAATCCTATGGAGTGCCAGCTTTTACCAGTGAAGACCTCAAGGCTGAGTTCGATAAACTAGTTACTCATGCAGAATATTTTAGGGATTGTATTGTGGATGATGATTATATTTACAATTGCAGTCAAAGTGGAAAAAAGATTTTGTATGAGGGCGCCCAAGGAGCGCTTCTTGATCTTTATCATGGTTCGTATCCATATGTTACATCACACCCAAGCACCTATGGAGCAATACTTACAAGTTGTGGGATTGGTATAAATACTGCGCCCAAGAGAGTTGTTGGTGTTGTAAAGTCCTATTTTACAAGAGTTGGAAATGGTCCGTTTCCTACATACATTAAAGAAGTTGATATTCATGAAAAGATAAGGGAAATTGGACATGAGTATGGAGCTTCAACTGGGAGACCAAGAAATTGTGGTTGGTTGGATCTAGTCCTTTTAAAAAGAACCATTGATATGAATGGAATAACCGAAATAGCTCTAACTTGTATAGATGTCCTTTGCAAGATTGGAAGAGTGAAAATCTGCACTAAGTATAATTACGCCACAGAGAACATTCCACCGGTACTTATGGAAGCACTTGATTCAGTAATTCCAGTGTATGATGAAATAGATCTTTCTAATTGTAGCGTGGAGGGTATTAAGAATTGGAAAGACTTACCCGAAGCAATTAAACTGTATATTTCTTTTATCGAGGATTATTTGGAAGTTCCAGTTACTATGTTGAGTTATGGACCCGACAGAAATCAAATTCTCATAAAGAAGTAAGCATGATAAAAAACGGAGAGACTAGTTCTCTCCTTTTATTTTTTTGATAACATATTTAATGTTTAATTTATTTTTTTCTAATGTTTCTTTCGATAAATCACTTTGTTTAACTGCATCTTTTATATCAAATTGTCCGATTTTTGTTCTTTGTAGCTCTACTAATACCCCTCCAGTTTTTAATTTTTTTCCTAAATCGTTTGCAATTGACCTAATATAGGTCCCTTTTGAGCAGTTTATTTCTAATTCTAAAAATGGAAAATCGTATTTTTTAATTTTAATATTATTCACTTTTATTTTTACTGGTTTAATTTTTAACTTTTCACCTTTTCTCGCTAATTCATAGGCATTTTTACCATTTATTTTTTTAGCGCTGAACATTGGAGGTGTTTGCAATATCTCTCCTATAAATTTTTTATCAATTATATTTTTGATTTCATTGATTGTTGGTTTTTTATATACTTTTGTAATTTTTATATTTCCTTCTGTATCGTAAGTGTTTGAAATTTTACCAAATTCTATTTTAGCAGTGTATATTTTATCTAAAAAATGAAAGGCATCGAGAAATTTTGTGGCAGATGATGTGGCTATAATTAAAAGTCCGCTTGCCATTGGATCTAATGTTCCTGAAAATCCAACTTTTTTAATACTAGTAATTGATTTAATTTGTTTTATAACAAAAAAAGACGACTTGCCGAGTTCTTTGTGAACTAAAATAAATTTAGCATTTTTATCGTTTGATATTTTATTTATAAGTTTGATATTTAATAATGGATTTTTCATATATTGACTTTGTTTATATATATGCTAAACTAATAAATTAAAAAAATCAACAAGGAGGAATTGCATGAGCAAATCAACCACTAATAAGTGCACTACTGGCGTTTTTGAACGCTATGGTCGACGAGATACAGTTAGCAAGAGAGTATTTTATTGTATTCTCGTATTTGTATTGCTGTGGGGGTTCATAGGAACTGCCATATTGGCCGAGTTAATGGCGCAGTGGAAACTCAACGCCTTTCTAGTTTTTTTTCTTGGCTTTGTAATATCTAATTTGGGGATGTTCATAGCCATAATAAGCGATAACTGGATTGTATCTTTTGCTGGGTACAACATGTTCGTTATCCCCATTGGGGCTATGCTTGGTCCTGTTTTAAATAGGTTGGGCCTAGACATTAGAGATCCAATTTTAATCACAACCATGATAACTGGAGTCATGGGTTGTGTGGGTATCGCATTTCCTAGACTCTTTGAGAGATTGGGATATCAACTGTTCTTGGGACTTTGTGGTCTTTTATGTGTAAGGACTTTGCAAATTTTTATGCCGTCTTTGCAGAGTTTATCATGGATAGACTACTTGGCTGCAGGGTTATTCTCTCTGTACATAGGCTATGATATGTACAAAGCTAGTCAAGTTACCAAGACAGTAGATAATGCCATTGATGTGGCAATTAATCTTTATTTAAGTATTATCAACTTATTTTTGACTCTTTTAAGCATTAAGAGTCGAGATTAATAATACGAATAATAAAGGAGAGCACTCGCTCTCCTTATTTTATTTTATTTCATGAAAAAATAAAAAGCACCCACAGAATTAATTATTCCATGAGTGCTAAATTTATAAGAATATACTCAGAATTATAGTGGAGCAAATAGCTCCAACTAATATTCCGAAAAATATTTCCATTTTTTTGTGCACGGGTTTCCCTTGGCATAAAACAACCAATAAAAGCATAAGAAAATTAGCGAGTATTAGAACTATGTTTCTTTTGCTTAGTATTGTTAATATGCATAGAGTTGCCATACTTAGTGTCCCTGAGATTTTGAGAGATGTTTTGAGCCAAGTGTTTGTAGAAATACACCTGGGAAGCAATATTGAAATAGCAGGTATTATAAGTAGGAAAAAAGTTGTGGCATTATGAGAGTTTATAAAGAACAGGGAAATTGTAAACGCTGAATGTACAGATACAATACCACCATAAAGTGGTTCTCCGGAATTAATTATAATTTTTGAGAATATTGCAATTAGTATTGGTACAATGATGCATACTACATAAACAATACCTTCTTTCCCATATATTCGATTGTATATATACAGGGGGTTTTGTATTGTCTTGTCATAGAAAACGAGAACGCCAATTATTACGGCTATAACCGTACAAAGCATTAATTCAGTTCCCGTGACAAGTTTTTTTTCCACCTGATCGTTAGAACGAGCATAGGCATAACTAAGCGCTTTGCTCATTGAAATAGATATTGTTAGTAGAACAATGGCCCATTCTAGTTTATTTAACCAACATAATAGACCAAGTAAAAGCACAATAACAGCAGTCAAAGAACATAGTAAGAAAATTTTGTCTTTTAGTGCATATTTTACAACAGAATTAACCTCTTTTATAATCCCATTAATAAAATCGTCAAACATTGTTCCTCCCATATTTTATTTTTTATATTTCATATTAACCTAAATTATAGAAATGTCAACCGTGTGATATTTGTTAAAACACAAAAATTGTTTTATTATAGATATGTATATAAATTTATATGATAGCCTATTTAAAAGGGAAAATAATAAAAAAAACAGACAAATCAATTATTTTATTAGTTGATGATATTGGTTATGAAATTTTTGTTTCGTGTAAATTTTTGGAAAAAATAAGACAAGATCAAGATATTGATTTGTTTGTTTATCATAAACAGCGTGAAGATGCTCAGGAACTTTATGGATTTTCCAATTTTGAAGAAAGGGAATTTTTTATTCAGCTCTTATCAGTGCCTGGTGTGGGGCCTAAGTCCGCAATAAATGTTTTGTCGATTTCAGAGGTCAGTGATCTTAAATCCGCCATTGCCACAGGAGATGTGGATATATTTAAAAAAATTTCCGGAATAGGAACTAAAACTGCTGAAAAAATTATTATTGAGTTAAAGAGTAAGTTAGGTTTTTCTGGGTTTTCAAATAATCCCAATAATGTCGAAGGATCTGATTTAGAAGTTTTTGAAGCATTAAATGCTTTGGGATTTTCAGATTATGAGATAAGAAGTATTTATAACAAAATTCCAAAAGACATCGATACAAAAGAAAAAGTTAAAACCGCTCTTAAGTTTTTAAAAAAATAATTTGCTTTAGTAAGATAAAATAAAACAAAATGTTAAGAATTATTTCAAAAAAAGAATTAGATAATTTTTCATCTAGCATAGAACACTCTCAATTTTTAGAGAGTTCTTTTTGGGAGGATTTTCAAATTTCACTTGGGAAAAAAGTTTGGAGATATGGATTTTTTGATGACAATGATAGCGATAAATTATTGGGAGCATGTATTATAGTAGAAAAAAAATTACCACTTAGTTTTGGATATTTATATACTCCTCGAGGGCCTATTATAAAAGATGATTTAGATAATTCTAAAAAAACAGAAATAAGTACTACACTTTTTAAATTATTTAGAGATATTTGTATTAAAGAATTTAAGATAAAAAATATATTTTTTAAATTTGAACCAAATTTTACTCCAAAAAATATAAAACAAATTAAAAAGGTGAAAGATTTTCAACCATCGAAAACTTTAATTTTAGATTTATCAAAAAGCGAGGAGGAGTTATTAAAAGAAATGCATGGAAAAACAAGATATAATATCAGATTAGCAGAGAAAAGGGGAATACAAACCATAAAAACAAATAAAGAAAAAAAATACATTGAAACTTTTTTGAGTTTAATAGAAAAAACATCTAAAAGAGACAATTTTAAATCACACCCGGGTTACTATTATGAGAAAATGTTAAAAGCGTTTGATAAAAATGTTGATTTATGGATTGCGAAAAAGGATGAAAAAGTTATTTGCGCAAATATAATTATCAGTTTTGGTGATACTGTCACATATTTACACGGTGCATCGTCTGATGAATACAAAAATTTAATGGCACCACATTTACTCCAATGGAATCAAATTAGATGGGCAAAAGAAAATAATTATAAGTATTATGATTTTTGGGGAATTGCAAAAACTGATGATACAAAAGACAGATGGCATGGATTCACAAGGTTTAAAAAGGGATTTGGCGGATTTGAAATGGTTTTCCCTGGAACATTTGATGTTGTATATGATAAGGATTATTATAGACTTTATAATTTTATAAAGAAAATTATTTAATATGCTTAAAAAAATAATAAAAAAAATATTGCCCAGGAATTTTGTAGATTTTTATCATAAATATATTGCTATTTTAGCTTCAAAAATTTATGGCAATGCATCTAATAAACTAATTGTAATAGGAGTAACAGGAACAAATGGAAAATCAACTACAATTGCTTTAACTTCACATATTTTGGAAAGTTGTGGATATAAAACAGGATTTACATCAACAATTGAATTTAAGACAGGAGATGAAAGGTGGCTTAACGATAGAAAAATGACAATGACGGGTAGGTTTATGTTGCAGAAATTGTTGAGGAAAATGGTTAAAGCTGGTTGTCAGTATGCAATTATAGAAACATCTTCAGAGGGAATAAAACAATATAGACATTTAGGAATTAATTATGATGTTGTTGTTTTTACAAATTTAACTCCAGAGCATATTGAATCACACGGGAGTTTTGATAATTATAAAAAAGCTAAATTACAGTTATTTAAACACCTGACTCGCTATGGAAATAAAATAATAAATGCTAAGAGGCAGGATAATATTATGGTTGTAAATAGGGACGATATTTATTCTGGGGAATTTTTATCATATGATGCGGATATAAAAATTGGTTATAGTATAAATAGATATAGTGAATATCAGGCAAAAAATATTTCTCTTAAACCAGAAAAATTTGATTTAAATGGTCATACTGTTACAACAAACTTAGTAGGGGAGTTTAATATTTATAATGTTTTGTGCGCAATAGCTATATGTAATTCACTCGGGGTACCAATTGAAAAATGTATAAAGTTCGTAAGGGATTATACGAGAACTCCAGGGAGAATGGAATTTATAAACGAGGGACAAGATTTTAGGGTTTTAATAGATTATGCTCCAGAGGTAGAAAGTTTAAAAAATTTATATAAAGCAATAGATTTATTTTATTTTGAAAAATTGATTCATGTGATTGGTTCATGTGGTGGTGGCAGAGATAAAGACAGGCAACCAATTCTAGGAAAAATGGCAGGCAATAAAGCAGATATTGTAATTGTAACAAATGAAGATCCATACGATGATGATCCAATGCAAATTATAGATAATGTTTCTAGTGGTGCAATTGATGCCGGGAAAGAATTGGATAAAAATTTATTTAAAATATTAGATAGACGACTTGCAATAAGAAAAGCAATTGAATTAGCGGAAAAAGATGATATGGTTTTAATAACAGGAAAAGGGGCAGAGCAATTTATCTGTGTGAAAAATGGACATAAAATTTCCTGGGACGATAGAGTTGTCACCAGAGAGGAACTAAAATCAAGGTCTAATCATTAAATATATGGATAAAATTATTTTATCTGGTTGCGCTATCATAGAAGATGAAAAATTATTACTTTTATATAAAGACATTGATGATTATTGGGAATTTCCTGGCGGAAAGGTAGAAGAGGACGAATCAATAAGTGAAGCTGCGCTTAGGGAAACAATGGAAGAGATAGGATGCAAGGTAAAAATACTAAAACATTTAGTTGCCATTGAATTTGAAAAAAACGGAAAGACATATGTTAGTCATAAATTTTTAGCAAACATAGAAAGTGGCATGCCTTATGCGGACGGAATAGAGCATAGCGATATATTGTGGTTACCAATAAAAGATTACAAAAATTATAAACTCGCTCCAAATGCAATAATTTTTTGTGAAAAATATTTAAACAAAGAATTAAATGTCTAAAAGATATAAAATATATTTGATCTTTTTAATTCTAATTATTTTTGGATTTATTTTGTATTTTAAAAGAATAGCAATTAAAGAATATTTTATTAATTCAAAAAAAGTTAATTTACCAGAAGAACAATCTGTAGAGGATATATCATCTTTCAAGGTGGATTTAAAAGACGATAATGATAAAAATAATTCTATAGAGACAATTCACGAGCCATCTATACAAAAAAGTGACAGTATCGAATCCACGAATTTACATACTGAAACAACTAAACAAGAAATAAATTTAAAAGTTCCATTTACAATTCAATCGCCAGATCAAAAATGGGATGGAGTTTATAAAGAAGGTTGCGAGGAAGCAAGTATTTTAATGGTTTATTCATTTTTAAATAATAAAAATATTACAGTGGACTCAGCTATGAAAGATATTGGTGCTATGATAAATTTACAAAATGAAATTTTTAGTGGACACTATAATTTATCAGCAACAACCACAGCATATTTAGCAAATAAATTTTTTGGATTAGATTCACAAATTGTACAATTAAAATCAATTGAAGATATAAAATCAATTTTATCAAATGGAAATCCGTTAATTTTACCAGCGCTTGGCAGAGAATTACATAATCCAAATTTTAAATCTCCGGGACCAATTTATCATATGCTCGTTGTAAAAGGATACACAAAAGATGGAGCAATTATTACAAATGATCCAGGCACAAGAAAGGGAAAAGATTATATATATAATTCAGATATTTTATTTAATGCAATCGCGGATTGGGATTATAATATAGGAACGCCAAATGCAAATATAAAGGTTGGAATAATATTAAAATAGTGAAATTTACCGTCGATAGGCAATAAAGTTTATACATAAAAAAGACCATTAGGTCTTTTTTAAAATTGTACAAGATATCAACTTATATTTTTGTTTATCTATTTTCTAATTTCATCCTTGAATCTTTTTCCTGCGCGGAATTTCGGGAGTTTTATCGAAGGAATTATAATTCTTTCTTGAATGTTTCTTGGATTAACACCGTATCTTTGTTTTGTTGTTATGGTTTCAAAAGTACCAAAGCTAGTTAGTGTTACCTTATCACCCTTTTGAAGTTCATGTATTATGGTTTCTTCAAAAATATCTAAAACCTTAGCTATTTCTTTTTTGTTTAATTTTGTCTTTGATGCAATTACTTCTATAAGTTTTATTTTGTTCATATTAATACTTCTTTGTTTATTAATTTTATTGTACTATTTTTCATTGATTTATCAATATCAAGAAGCGTCGCGTTTATTGTTACGATTCCAGTTTCGGGAAAATCAAAGACCATTTTAGAATCCGTTAAAAATTTATCAATAATAATTTCTTTTTTAACTCCAATTACAGAATCTTTTGCTCCAACCCAACCAATATCTGTTATGTATAATGTTCCTTTTTCTAGGGAATGTGCGTCATTTGTCTGAACATGTGTGTGTGTTCCCAGCACTGCATGAGCGCGTCCATCGGCATAAAAACCAAATGCAATTTTTTCACTTGTTGTCTCAGCGTGAAAATCGACTATTATAATATCTGATTTACTTTTTATTTTTTTATAAATTTTATCAAATGTTTTAAATGGACAATCTGCGTCACCAGCTTCTTTTATAAAAGTTTTTCCAAGTAAATTAATTATTGCTATTCTTTTTTTATTAATTTCAACAATTTTATAACCATTTCCTGATTTAGCATCCTCCATGTTTTCAGGAATTATAAAGTTTATTTTTGTATTAGCAATAATTTTATTTGGATTTTCTTTTTTGAAGGCGTGATTTCCGCATGTGAAAAAATCAATATCGATTTTTTGCATTTCTAATAATGTTTTTTCTGTGACTCCTTTTCCATGAGCTAAATTATCAGCATTGGCTATGATGAGATTTGGTTTGTATTGAGTTTTTAGTTTTGGCACTATCTTTGTAAGCGCTTTTCTTGCAATTGCGCCAGATATATCACCAAAAAATAAAATTTTTAACATATTTTTATCTAGCGTATTCTATTATTCTTGTTTCTCTAATAACATTCACTTTTATTTCTCCAGGATATTTTAATTCTTGTTCTACTTTTTCAGCAATTCCTTTTGCTAATTTTATAGACGCTAAGTCATCAATTTCTTCTGGTTTTACAAAAATTCTAATTTCTCTTCCAGCCTGAATTGCGTAAGTTTTATCAACTCCTTCAAATGAATTTGCAATTTTTTCAAGTTCATCTAATCTTTGTAAAAAGTTTTCATAATTATCCTTTCTTGCTCCTGGTCTTGCGCCTGAAATAGCATCAGCAACTTTTACAATTAGCGATTCAAGTGTTGCAGGATTATCATCGTGGTGGGTTTTCGCACAAAGAGCTACCTCTTCATTGATTCCGAATTTTTTTAAAACATCATAACCAATTTCAGGGTGAGTTCCTTTTATTTCGTGATCAAGTGCTTTTCCTATATCGTGGAAAAGACCACCTTTTTTAGCAATTGCTACATCGGCACCAAGTTCCTCGGCTATAAGTGCGGATAAATGCGCTACCTCAACTGAATGTTTTAATTGGTTTTGACCATATGAAGTTCTGTATTTTAATCTTCCAAGCAATTGAGTTAATTTTGGATCTACGGCTGGGATACCAACATCGTAAATTGCCTCCTCGCCAGCTTTTTTTATATCAAGCGCTAATTCTTTTTTGGCTTCTTCAATTGTTTGCTCAATTCTTCCTGGGTGAATTCTTCCATCTAGAATTAATTTATCAATTGCTCTTTTTGCCAAGTGGCGTCTTATTGGATTGAATCCAGAAATTACAATTACATCTGGAGTGTCATCAATTATAATTTCAACCCCGGTTAGTTTTTCAATTGTTCTTATGTTTCTTCCTTCACGACCGATAATTCTCCCTTTCATTTCATCAGAAGTAATATTCACAGTAGTAGTTGTTGTTTCTGTTGCGTGATTAATTGCGCAACGTTGAATTGCTGTTGAAAGCAGATCCCTTGCTCTTTTTTCTAATTCTTCGTTTGATTCTTGTTCTAGTTTTTTAATTCTTCCAACAAGATCTTCTTTTATTGAGTTTTCTGTTTTTTTAAGTAAAACATCTTTTGCTTCATCTTTTGTCATTTTAGAAATTTTTTCTAATCTGTCCATTTGCATTTCTTGAATTTTTTTAATTTCTTTTTTTAGATGTTCTATTTTTTCTGCCTTGTCTGCAAGATTTTGATTTTTGTTTTCAAGATCTAATAATTTTTTATCAAACAAAGATTCCCTTTCTTCCAACCTTTTTTGGGTATACGATATCTCTTTTCTTCTTTCGCTTTCTTCTTTTTTGGCCTCATCAATAATTGATATAGCCTTTTCCTTGGCCTGTAACAATATATCTTGTTGTTTTTCTTTTGCTTTTTCTATCATTTCCTCAGATTTTCTTTCTGCACTATCTATAGCATTTTTTGCAACTGTTTGTCTAAATTTGTAGCCCCCAAAAATTCCCAGAACCAAAAGAATAACAGCTGACGCAGTGTAAAAAAATATTTCCATATTTTTATCTTTCTATATTTTGAACAAAGAATACAAAATCCCAATCTGCAGGCAGTTTGTTGTTTTAATATTTGAAGTTTTGAATATGATTTTGAGTGTCATTTTTGGCTTAAATTACAAGTTTTTGCTTCAATTTGAGATATTCTAATTTTTCCTTGCTCAAACTTAATTTTTTATTATAGGTTCATTGTAGCACATTAATGATAGCTTTTCAAGTACAGAAAATCAGCGTTTATTTGACAAAATTTTTTAAAATGTTAATGTGTTTTGATAAATCAAAGAACATGGAGGATATAATGAAATCAATCATTAATTTTTTTAGAAAAATGTTTTCTGCGTTTAATTCAAAGCAGAAAGAGAAAATTGTGTTAACCGAAGAACAGAAAGAGCGAATTAAAAAACGCGGTAATTGCCCATTTTTTGGTTTTATACATTTATCGGGTTATTTTGCGGATTCAGATGGAAATGGATGCGGACCAAGCGGAGAAATGAGGCCATGTAGAATGGGGATTGCCGATTGGTCAAATTGTTCATATAATACATTAGAAAATGTAGAAATTCTTTCTGAATTAACTATATTTCCCAAAGAACTTAATTCATCCGAAGGTATTCTTGTATCTGATTGGATGAAAATATTTGAGGAAGTAAGGGGGTCTTCGGATTAGTTTAATATCTTAATAAAAAACCACTCTGCGTAATATCGGAGTGGTTTTCCTTTTTTAGAAGAATTATTTTATAACCTTATCAATTAGTCCGTATTTTAGAGCATCAGTCGCGTTTAGATAGTAATCTCTGTCAGAATCGGTTTCTATTTTTTTAATATTTTGACCCGTGTGAAGAGACAGGATTTTATTTAACTTATCTTTTATTTTTAAAATTTGTTCTGCTTTAATTTTTATGTCCACTGCCTGTCCTTCGGCTCCACCCATAACTTGGTGTATTAAAATTTCCGCATTTGGGAGCGCAAATCTTTTTCCTTTTGTACCAGCTGAGAGAAGTACGGCCGCCATAGAAGCAGAAAGTCCAACTGCAATAGTTGAAACATCTGATTTTATAAATTGCATTGTATCATAAATTGCGAGTCCATCAGTTACACTACCACCAGGACAATTAATGTATAATTTTATGTCTTTATTATTTTCAGAATCAAGGAACAGAAGTTGAGCAATTATTGTGTTTGCTACTCCATCATCAATCGCTTGTCCTAGAAATATTATTCTTTCTTTTAATAATCTTGAATATATATCATAGGCGCGTTCACCCATATTTGTTTTTTCTATAACTGTTGGTATTAAATACATATCATTATTTTTAATTTTAAATTTTGAATAAATTATTTAATTTATAATTATATAATTAAACTTATAATTGTTTAATTTGCCATATATTATTATTAAACACTAGTTTCCCAGAAACTTCAAATCCGGCTGCTTTTTTGTGTCCACCACCACCCAAAAGAAGCGCAATTTTAGAAACATCTACATCTTCTCTTGTTGTTCTTAGACTACCCCTAACTTTTCCAAGTCCGTTATCTTTTAAAACTAGTGAACATTTAATTTCTTTTGATAAATTATTTAAATAATTAGATATTCCCTCTGTTGCTTCTTCATTTTCTAAATTAAATTTTTTTATATCTTCGGCAAATACAGCAGTTATCACCATATTTAATTCTTTGTTATACGCAATCCTTTTTAAAACCTCTCCCCATAATTTCAAAATATCAATAGTTTTATTAAAAACATTTGCGTTTAAAATTTGGTTTATATTAGCTCCAATTTTTAAAAGTTCAGAAGCTGATTCTATTGATTGTTGAGTTGTACCACCATTAGTAAAATTATTTGTATCAGTTAAAATGCCTGTTAATAAACAAGTTGCTATATTAGGGTTAATTTTATATTTTAGAGTTTTAAAGATAAGATAGACGATTTCAGAAGTAGAGGACGCTTTTGGTATAACAATATTTATATCCCCATAATTATTATTTGTTGCATGATGATCTATATTTACAATACCGTTGACAAAATTTTTGTTGTTTAATGTTTCTTGTATCTTTGACATTCCAGGATCGCCACAATCAAGTATTATACATAAATCAAATTCTTGATTTTTAACTTTGTCGGAGTTAGATTCTACATATTCAGCTTCTTTTATATAATTAAAATGTTCAGGTATGGGATCGATACAAAAACATAAAGTTTGCTTTTTCAAATCAGATAAATAATGTTTTATTGCGAGCATACTGCCAATCGCATCTCCGTCTGGTTTTCTGTGAATTACTAACAACACTTTATTAGAAACCAAAATTGCTTGTTCTAATTTTTTAATCTCTTCGCTTATCATACTAATTTTTTAGTTCATTTTGTATTTGATCTAGGGCTTCACTAACATTTCTTCTTTTTTTATCACCATCATCTATAAAAAACCTTAATTGAGGTATTGTATAAAATCTTATTTTTGGTTTTAAACTTTTTTGAATTGACTGTGAATTTGATTTTAGAATTTTTAGAACTTGATTTTCATGTGTGTCTGGAATTGTTGTAAAATTTATATTTGCAATTTTTAAGTCCGGCGTTACAGAAACATTTGTTATTGTTACAAAACACCCAGGAATTTCAATTTCTCTTTCTATTATTTGAGAAATTAAATTTAATAATTCTGAACTAACTTGTTCTGTTCTTTTTGACATGTTTATTATTTTTTCTCGGTATAAAATTCTAATATGTCTTCTGTTTTTATAATTGGTTCTCCTGTGAATTCCACGCCACATTCTTGTCCATACGATACTTCATTTACATTTTCTTTTCCGCTTTGAAGATTTGTAATTTTACCAACAGCTATTACTTCACCGGCTCTAATTACTTTTACAAGTGTATTTATCATTATTTTTCCTTTTGTGATTCTAAGACCCACAACCATTTTTTTTGGTAATGTTTTGAAAATTCTTAGTACCAATCCTTCGCCTACTTGTTCTCTGATCATCTGTGGGATTACCATTTTATCAATTTTTACTTCTAAATCTTCTAATAATTTATAAATAATTGTATAAATTTTTATTTCTATATTTTTTTCTTTTGCCATTAATTCTGCATTTGCATTTGTTTTAACATGAAATCCTAAAATAATTGAGTTTGTTGATTCAGCATCTAATATGTCTTTATCTGTTATATTTCCAAGACCATTTTTTACAATTTTTATTGAAACTCCCGGTTTTGATATTTTCTTTATAGAATCTTCAATAGCTTCTTTTGATCCAATTACATCTGATTTTAGAATTATATTTAATTTTAATTGTGTTTCATCATCGTCTGACTCCTGCGTTTTTGCAGTAGTATTTGTAAATGTTTTTATTGCTCGTTTTTTTATATTTTTGTATTCATTTTTTTCTATATCAGCGTTAAATATATCTCCAACACTAGGTGCGCCTTTAAATCCCAAAACTTGAACAGGAGTTGATGGCCCGGCTTCTGTTATTTTCGCTCCCCTATAATCAATCATTGATTTTACTTTTCCGCTTATATTTCCAACTATGAACTCATCACCAATATTTAAAGTTCCAGTTTGAATTAAGACTGTTGCAATTGGTCCTAAATTTTTATCAATATTGGACTCTATAATTGTTCCAATGGCTTTTCTTTGTGTGTCGGCCTGTAAATTTTCCATATCAGCAAGCAAATTTATCATTTCTAGAAGTTCTTTTATATTTTCTCCTTTCTTAGCAGATATTGGTACACAAATTGTTTTTCCACCCCAATCTTCTGGAATTAGGTTAATTTCAGAAAGCATGGTTTTTGTTTTTTCTATATCTGCTTCCGGCTTGTCGATTTTATTTATTGCTATAATAAATGGAATATTTTCTTCTTGAACTAATTCTATTGATTCTATCGTTTGTGGTTTCAATCCTTCATCTGCTGCAATTACAATTATTCCTATATCTGCAATTTTTGCACCTCTCGATCTCATTCCTTTAAACGCTTCATGACCCGGAGTATCTAAAAATGTTATTTTTTTCCCATTTAATTCTGTTTGATATGCTCCAATGTGTTGAGTAATATTACCACTTTCAGTGTCTATTACATTGGCTGTTCTGATTGTATCTAATAATTTTGTTTTTCCATGATCAACATGACCCATGACCACAACAACCGGCGGTCTTGTGCTTTTTTTGGAATCTTTTTCTAATAATTCTTCTAGTTTTTTTATTTTTACTATATCCCTTTCAATCTCTTTTTTTTCATTTGTAATTTTCTCTACTTTAAATCCCAAATCTTCAGCAATGATTGAAGCAGTATCATAATCCATTGTTGAATTAAGAGAAATCATAATTCCGTTTTTCATGAGCTCCGTCATTAATTTATTTATTGGCATGTTCATTTTCTCAGCCAAATCTTTTACTATAATATTTTCTTCTATATGTATTATTTTTTCATGTTTTTGGTTTGTTTCTTTTTTGTCATTAATTTTAATTTCTTTGATTTTTGATTCTTCTTCTTGAAATCGTATTTTCTTCTTGTATTGTATATAAGCGAGTTTTATTTTATCAACTAAAGAATCATTAACTTTTATCGCTTTTGCTCCAATATGAAAACCGAGTTCTGGTAATATTTCCAAAAGTTCGTTTGTTGTTATTTTAAGTTGTCTTGCAAGTTCTGTTATATTCATAGTTTTTATTTATTTTGCACAATGAGATTAATTAGTAATCATAACTGTTTATTGTATTAAAGTCAATGATAATTTTATATTTGACACAGATTAAAGAATCGTATATATTGTCTTATTAATCTAGATTTTTTAGATTAAAATGTAAAAATGATAATATGGGCCAAGCGATAGAAAAACAGATAGAAAAATTAATTCAGAATAGTAATAATATTTTACTTTTAGTTCCAGAACAATATTCCGGAGATTGTTTGTCTTGCGCTTTGTGTTTTTACAATTTTTTATTACAAACTAAAAAACAGGGTGATATTGATTTAATTTTACCTCAAAAACCTAAAAAAATATATAGTTTTCTGCCAAAAATAGATGGTGCAATTACTAAATTTGATAAAATAAGAAGATTGGTTTTTGAAATTAGTACAGCAAATAAAAAAATTAGAGAAATAGATTATACGGAAGAATTTGAAAAATTAAAAATTTTTTTGACCTCCAGTCCTTATGAAATTAGACCAGATGAGATAACTGTATATTATGATGATCATTATGATTTGATTATAATTTTTAATTCTCCGGATTTACAATCACTCGGAGATATTTTTTCAAAAAATGTAGATTTTTTTCGTAAAACTCCAATCATAAATATTGATTTTGATCCAGCAAATAAACAATATGGACAGGTGAATTTTGTTGATACAAAATTTGGATCAGCATCTGAACAAATTTTTAACTTTTTTTATTCAACGGATTCTTTTATTTCAAAAGAAATGGCTGATTGTATTTTTGCTGGACTAGTTTTTGCTACCAATGGATTTATAAATAATAAAGTTACTCCATCTTGTCTTTCTATTGCTAGTAAACTTATACGAATGGGAGCAGAGAGAGAAAAAATTATTTCTAATATATATCAAAATAGATCAATATCACTTTTAAAAATTTGGGGACAGATTTTATCTCAAATAAAATATGATGAAAATTCAAAAATGGCTTGGTCTTTTGTTGATGTTGAAACAAGCGATGTTGATAATATTGGAGTTAGAGAATTAATTGATGATATAATATCCAGATCTCCACAAGTTGAAGTTATAGTTTTGTTTCATAAAATTTCAGAATATATTGTAAGAGTTTATGTGTATTCTAGTAAACATAGTTCTTTAAAGCTTGTTAATGGTTTAGTACAGAAAGATAAAATTTTAGGAGACGATGATTTGTTGAGTTTTGAATTTTTGGGCGCAAGCGAGGACTATTATATAAATATTTTAGAAGCCATTAAAAGAAATTTAAATATAGCTATTTAAAAATAATTGTTTTTTGTTTATACTATATTATATGGGCGATAGTTTTCCGCAATCGTTCCATTCTGCGAGGCAGGTAGATGGTTGTTTTTGGGTTCATAGCTCAGTTGGTTAGAGCGTTACGTTGACATCGTAAAGGTCAGAGGTTCGATTCCTCTTGGACCCACCATTATACATATACAATAGTATGGCGTGGAGTTTATCCTGTTATATAACAGAATTGACATTGTAGAGGTCTTTGGTTTAATTTCAGATATGCCCACCAAATATTGATTTTTCTTGCTTTTTATAATATTATTGTATAAATATAAAGGGCATATAGCTCAGACGGTTAGAGCACCACTCTTATAAAGTGGGGGTCGATGGTTCAAGTCCATCTATGCCCACCATAATGGATCTTTTTCAAATTAAAATTTTGCGCATAAGCGCATTTTTTGTTTAGAAAAGAAGGTCGCGATGCTTTAAATAGCGTTGCAAATCCATTTTCGTTATGTGATGTCGAATTGATAAAATTTCTGAATTAGTCGGATAATCTTATTCAGTTTATAGTAATATTCAGTTTATAGTAATGACGACTATATTGTTCTGTTTGAAATTTTGAAAAATATCCAAAAATTATAAACAGCAAAGATTGTTTCATTGAAAATATATGTCATGTGAGTAAGAAAAGCAGTTGATAAAATTATCAGAAGTTATAAATATTATTGATGAGGTTTTAGAATAGTTTACGACCAGAGCCAATTTCAAAATGATATTTTACTATTCCTAAACCAATTTGATCGTATTTTTTATTTGGTGCATAAGCTAAGACCGAATCACCCTTTAATTCAAAGGTAAAATTTTGACTATTAAAAGCCGTTGGCGCGAGTAATGCCGCTTCGACTCCATCTTTAAACCATTCCGGATGCTTAGAGCCAACAACTACAGCTTCATATGGCTTGCTTTTATGTTGCCTGCCGTTATTTTTCCCATAACCAATAGCTATTACACAATATAATTTTTCGCCTTTGTTGGTTGTCATAATATCTGAAATATGCGCAAAAGATCCGCCAACCCAACAAGTATTTAGACCTTTCGTTTGAGCTTTTAATACTAGCTGTTCGCCATAATATCCAACTTTTTCACAAGTAGCGCGATCATCTGGACCTATTAACATAATGTAATTTTCAACATTAGAAAATTGAGCTAAGCCAAAAATATTTCTACGAAAGGCTTTCGGTTCATTTAATACTAACTTAAAATTTAAACCAGATTTAGCATTTAACTGCTTTATTTCATTTTGAAGCATTGAAACAATATTTTCATCTAATTTTTTCTCTGTATAATGTCTAACCGAGTGTCGTTCTAAGATTGCTTTTTGTATTAAATCATTATTTTTATTCATAACTTAATTATACCAAATTTTTGATTTTTTTATATTTGATTTTTTTAGCGGGGTGGTCGGTGGTGTTTCTCCGGAGGTGACTTGTCGCTTGTTTAGGATTTTAGGAGCTTCCAGCGCCAAGTTCATAAAAATTTTATTCTCTATTATTTCTTTACACTAATATACTAAGATAAGTTCTAGCGTGGGAGTCTCGTCGTGATAAAATTTTTCAAGGTTTTTTATTTTACATTATAAATATTGTAAAAATTATATTTTTTTTGTAAATTAAAAATATGAAAGCAATAATAAATAAGTATTTGAATTATTCAAAAAAATGTATAGACTCTAAGATTTTTAGAAATTATTTTATTGTAAAGAATAATAAAAAAATAGATCTTTTACAAAATGGTAAATTATCTTGTGCGAAATTTGTTTCAGAAGTTCTTTTAAAATTTAAACTTATAGAATATGCACATCTTAGGGTTGTAAGTTGTGTTAAAGATATGAATAAAAATAATTGGAAAAAAGTTGATATTAATAATTTAGAATTGGGAGATGTATTAGTTTGGGATAAAAATAAATCCGGACATTATCATATGGGATTTTATATTGGTAATAAAAGAGCGATAAGTAATTCAGAAAAATACAGATGCCCTAGAGAGCACCATTTTACATATATGGGAAAAAGAAAAATAATAAAAGTTTTAAGATATAAAAAATAATTTTATAAAATAGTTTTTCTTATTTTGAGATTGTAAGAAATTATATTTATAAAAAAGTGTAGTGTTCCTAATATTAAAATTGAATATATTGCAAATTCAATTTTTATTTTTGTATAAAAATTCAAAATTATTAATGAGCCAATTATCCAATCAATTTGATCGAAGACAAGAAATGGTTTTCCTGGGAGTATGCTTAATCTTCTTTTTATAAAACTTTTTAATAAATCTCCTGTAAGCGCGCCAAAGCCCATAAGAAAACCAAAGATAAGAATATTTATTTCATTGTAGTTCAGAATTTCAATATTATGAAAAAGCGCGCTTGATATTTTTTGTAAAAAAGTAGTTATAATTGATAAAATTATTCCGAAAAATATTCCACGCCAAGTTTTATTTTTACCAAATAATTTTTTATTAATTGGAATGTTTAAAAAATTACAATTAAGAAAAAGTAAAGGCGCCATGTTTGCCATGGCTCCTGGTAAAAAAATCCAGATAATTTTTAAAATATAAATCATTTATATTTTTTAGTTAAAAATTTATAGAAGTGGAACGAAAAATGAGCACTCATTAAAATATTTAAAATTATAACTATGGAGTTGAAAAAATTTTTACTTACCCCAAATATAATTACAAGTAAAAAACCTATTTCAAAAATTATTTTGTAATAAGTTATTCTCGCATATGGAACTATTATCCAATCATTTTTTAAAAATTCGTTTTTGTTTGTAACTATAATTAAATAAAGCGCCGGTAGTATGAAAATAAAATAAGCTAAATTTAGCGAACTGATAAATTCTATTTTTATAAGACCCAATACAAAAAATACAAAAAGTAGGTTATCACAAACCATGTCTATAAATTTCCCCCTGTCACTGTCTTTTTTTTGATATCTTGCAAGAGCTCCATCAAAAAAATCTGTAAATCCACCAATTATTAAAATTATAAATGCAATTAAAAAATTGAATTTTACTAGAAAGAAAAATATTACTCCAGATATCGCGCGTATAAAACTTAAAGAATTTGCAGTAAAACCAGATTTATCAAGTATTTTTATTATGGTTCTAAAATATTTTGCTCTAAATTCTTGAGACTTTTTATTGTTGATATCTATTATTTTGTCTATTTTTTTTACATATTCCATATATAAATAATATATTTTTTTTCATACTTTTTCAATTATTAGATTTTGAATTGGAAATAAGGGGTATAAAAATATGTTTAGAAAAGGGACTCATTTTTTATAGGTAAATCATTCAGTTATCTGGTATTGCAATTTTTATAATTTATGGTAATATTACTTATGCTTAAATTTTGACACAAAGACCGTTAAAATTTAAGTATTTAATAATTAAAAAGGTCTTTTTTTAATTTTATGAGCACAAAAGAAACAAAAGAAAAAGCAAAAAGTGCATTTGGCGCTATTTTGGGAACACATGATGAAATAAAACTACCCAAAGTTGGTGATTTAATAGAATGTAATATAGTTTCAATAGGAAAAAATGAGGTTATTTTAGATTATAAGGGAATTACAAGCGGAGTTGTTAGGGGGAGAGAATTACATGATGAATCAGGTGCTTCTGATAATTATTCCATTGGTGATGTTGTATCAGCAACTGTTTTGGAACTTGATAATGAAAAGGGGATAATGGAATTATCTTTTAGATATGCTAGCCATCAAAAAGCATGGGACGAACTTGAAAAAATAATGAAGGAAGAAAAATTAGTTGAAGTGAGAGTAACTGATGCTAATAAAGGTGGTCTTATGGTTAAACTTGGAAATGTAATGGGATTTTTACCGGTTTCTCAGTTAACAACAAAATATTATCCAAGAGTTGAGGGTGGCGATAAATCAAAAATTTTAGCGCATTTAAAATCTTTTATTGGAAAAACTTTTTCTGTTGTTGTAATTGATGTTGATGAAAGAGAAAGCAAATTAATAGTTTCACAAAAATCAGCTTGGGCAGAGGAGCAAAAGAAAACACTTGCAGAATTTACAGTTGGAAAAGTTGTAGAAGGAAAAGTTACGGGAGTTGCTGATTTTGGAATTTTTGTTGAGTTTGGAGAGAATTTAGAGGGACTTGTCCATATTTCTGAACTTGCTTGGCAGAGAATTGACGATCCAAGTGATGTTGTAAAGGTTGGTGACAAGGTTAAGGCAGAAATTATTTCAGTTGATGACGGAAGAATTTCTCTTTCTATGAAGAGATTACAAAAAGATCCATGGATAAATATAGCAAAGAAATACAAGGTCGGTGACAAGGTTAGGGGGAAAATTTTAAAGATAAATCCATTTGGAGCTTTTATAGAGCTAGACAAAGATATTCATGGTCTTGCCCATATATCTGAATTAAGTGATAAAATAATACATAGCCCAGAGGATGTTGTAAAAGTTGGAAATTCGTATGATTTTACAATTATAAACTTAGAACCAGAACAACATAGATTGGGATTATCTCTTAAAACATACAAAAAATCTTTAAAGAAAGAAGAAGCTGAAACTATAAAAGAAACTAAAGAAATAAAAAAAGAGGAAACTGTTGAGGATAAATCAGAAGACAAAAAAGAGTAATTTTGCTTTGGTTTTTGTCTTTCTGTATAATAATATAATTAAGAATTTTTACTAAATAAATGAAGAATAATACATTCAAAAATTTGATTATATTTTTTATCACTATTTTAGTAGTTGCTTTTATTTTTAGCTTTTATGATACAAGTAAAAAATCAGAAAAAGAAATTTCTTTAGTTGAGCTTGGCAAAAAAATTCAAAATGAAGAAGTTTCTAAAGTTGAGGTTTTTGGAGAAGATCTAAAAATAGATTTGAAAAATAATGAGACAAAAGAATCAAAAAAAGAAAAAGAAACTTCTTTCACGGAGACAATGATAAATTTAGGAGTTTCACAAGAAAAATTGTCTTCAATAAATATTTCTATAAAAGACGATTCGAGTTCAAATATTTTATTTAATTTTATTATTCCAATTTTATTACCATTTGTTCTGATTGCTACTTTTGTGTGGTTTATGTTTAGAAAAGTTCAAGGTGCGAACACAAAAGCGCTTAGTTTTGGAGAATCTTCAGTAAAAGAGGCGGATAAAAGAAAAAAAGTTACTTTTAATGATGTTGCAGGTGTGTATGAAGCAAAAGAAGAATTAAAAGAAATAGTGGAGTTTTTAAAAGATTCATCAAAATTCACAAAACTTGGTGCGGAAATTCCAAAAGGAGTATTACTTCTTGGAGCGCCAGGAACAGGAAAAACGCTTCTTGCAAGAGCAATAGCCGGTGAGGCAGATGTCCCATTTTTTCATATATCAGGATCTGAGTTTGTAGAAATGTTTGTTGGTGTGGGAGCTTCACGCGTAAGAGATCTTTTCAAAAAAGCTAAAAAAAGCGCGCCATGTATTGTTTTTATTGATGAAATAGATGCTGTTGGTCGCCAGCGCGGAGCAGGACTTGGCGGAAGTCATGATGAAAGAGAGCAAACATTAAATCAGATTTTAGTTGAAATGGATGGTTTTGATAATCAGACAAATATAATAGTAGTTGCTGCCACAAATAGACCCGATGTTTTGGATCCAGCGCTTCTTCGTCCAGGAAGATTTGATAGACGAGTTGTGATTGATAGGCCTGATAAAAAAGATAGAAAAGAAATTTTAGAAATTCACGCAAAAAATAAACCATTTGAAGATGATGTTAATTTGGAAATAGTCGCTCAACGTACGCCAGGATTTTCTGGTGCGGATTTAAGAAATGTTTTAAACGAAGCGGCAATTTTATCAGCAAGAAATAATAAGAAAAGAATTGCTCAGCAGGATATTTTAGATAGTATAGAAAAAGTAATGTTGGGACCAGAGAGAAAAAGCCATATTTTAACAGATAAAGAGGGAAAAATTACAGCATATCATGAGGCCGGACATGCGCTTGTTGGACACATGTTACCAAATTGTGATCCAGTTCATAAAGTGTCAATTATTTCTCGTGGACGCGCAGCAGGATATACTATGAATTTACCAGAGGTAGATAGGTATTTAAACACAAAATCAGAATTTATAGATGAAATTGCAATGATGCTCGGTGGTTTGTGTTCAGAGAACATAGTATTTGGAGAAATTACAAATGGAGCAAGTTCTGATTTGCAACAAGTTTCTGATTTGGCAAAAAAAATGATTACAAAATTTGCAATGAATAAAGAATTGGGATATAGAGCATTTGGTAAAAATACTGAAATGGTTTTTTTGGGTCGTGAAATTCATGAAGACAGGGATTATAGCGAAGATGTAGCAAAAAAAATCGATTTAGAAATCAAAGAATTGATTGATGGTTGTTATAAATTAGCAGAAAAGACAATTAAAGAGAATAGAGAAAAGTTAAATAAAATTGCAAATATGCTTTTAGAAAAAGAAACAATTGAAAAAGAAGAGTTTGAAGCTTTGATGAAGGAATAATTGTTTATATAAAAGGAGGTAAAATTGAAAAAAGATGTTTTGCAAAAGAGCACAATACTTGTATTGTTTTTTTGTTTGAGTTTTAGTTTGTTTGCAAACAATAATGAAACTTCAAACACAGAGCAATATAGTGATGAGAGATTGAAAGAAGATTTAAGAAGCTTGGCTTATTACAACGAAAAAGAAACCAATATTGAGAAACTTAATCTTAGAAATGCTTTGATTCGTTTTCAGGCAGACAATAATTTGCGTGTTGATGGTGTTTGTGGACCAATAACAATTGAGACCATATTGAAAAGATTAAATTCAAAAGATTTTCAATACAGTGATGAAATAAAAAATCCAGCAACAAAAGATAAGTGGATTGTGTTAAATTTATCGAAAAGAATTTTGACTCTTTATCAAGAATGCAAAGTTTTAAAGAAATATCCTATTGCAATAGGCGCTCATGGAAGTCCAACACCAGAAGGAAAGTTTAGTGTTGTTGATAAGCTAATAAATCCTTGGTGGGGTGGTGGCGGATACGCAAAGCCAATTGCCGGAGGTAAGAAAAACAATCCCCTCGGATATAGGTGGATTGGGTTGTCTTATGGTGGTGGATATAGATATGGAATTCATGGAAATTCAAGTCCATACTCTATTGGAAAAAATATTTCCCACGGTTGCGTAAGAATGATAAATGGTGATGTAGAGGAACTTTTTTCTTTAATTGAAAAAGATGTTCCAGTGTGGATCGGTAAAGATGATACATTAATGAATTGGGGAATAAAGCAAGAATAATTTTAAGAGCCAAGTTTAACTTGGCTCTTTTTAAAAATAAAAAAGTGCCCCTTCGACTTCGCTCGAGGGCACTTTATTGTTATTTATCGTTTTTTTCAAAAATCATTAAAACATATAGATTTTTTTCAGATTCCATTGATGGAAATTGTTTTAATAATTTTTTTGTCGGAGATAAATATTTAATATTTATTAAATCAAGACCACTATTGATAAAAGATTTAATATAGTGTTCGAGTTTGTAATAATAAAAACCAACTCTTCTATAAGAGTTTTTATATTCTCCGCAAGTAATTAAACATTTAATCTCTAAGAAACTATCTATTTTTATATTTTGGAATTTTTTATGTCTAATCCAAACAGATGATTTATGTTTAATTAATTCATCTGTGTTAATACCCAGAATATATATTTTCCCACCTGGTCTGAGAAGTTTGGCAATCTTTTTTGATACAGTTTTTAACTCTTCATGTGTAAAATAATGTAAGACTAAACTTATCACAATCACATCAAAGGTTTCTTTTATTTGTTCAATATTTTTTATATCTAAAATAAGATAAGAAACATTATTATATTTGTTTGTCTGATTGGCTATATCTATCATATCTTGGGATAAATCAATGCCAATTATTTTTTTTGCTGTTTTGGCAATTTTTCTTGTAATATAACCCTCCCCACAACCCAAATCTAGAACACATTTATTTTCGATTTCTTTTTTGATGGTTTGTAAAAGTCTTTCCTTGCCAACAAAATCAGAAATTGATTGCGGTTTATCCCGGTACCACTTTTTTGCCTCATTGCCAGAATAAATTTTATTAATTTTTTTATTCATTTTTTCTCCTTTTGATTTTATTATAATCATATATATTATATATTATTTGATTTATTAATAGTATGGTAGAGTTTTTAAAAAAGCGTCGAATTGGATTATTCGACGCTTACTAAACCTTTTAACCAGTGGCTTTATTTTAAAGCCACTATTATCTCCAGCCACCCAGTTTTTGAGTGGGGAGATTCTGTATCCATCCCTATATATGTAGATACAGAGTATCTCCCAACTCTGTAATCCACACTGGGGCCTAGGTAAATCGAGTGTTCCTTATTTGCCACTCTCCACTCCGAAAGAACTTTCACGGTATACGACCCTATTCTATAACCAATGAAGTCACTTCCGGAGATAGATTTTTCCGATTTTGACGACACGGACGGAGCTGTTCTTGTAAATAGACTCCAATTGTCCAGACTTCCTATGACGAGAATTTGTCCTGTATACGAAGATACAGGAAACTTATCTTCCTTGAGGTTCAAGGTCATATCAGCTTCAGTGGTAGTACTGATACTGACTCTACCCAACTTGAACCCAAGTGATGGACCTGCTCCGAGGATTAACAATCCCCGAGAACTATAAATTCCCTGCCAGGTAACTTTCGGAGCTTTGTGCTGGTATGTTATGGAATAATCCCCAGCAAAACCCTGTTTGAGCTTAATACAGTCAGTGGTTTGGGCGGTGAGTGATATAGAAGTAATCATCACGAGGGCCACAGCAATAATTATTTTTTTCATTTTATCCTCCCAGATAATTTTTTAGTTTTTTTAATGTGCTTTCTTTTATCTTTAATATTTAAATGTATCATAGATATTGTATATTGTCAACTATATTTGACTACAATAATTTGATATGATATAATGCTTATATAAAGCATAAAATATGATTATTGACTAACAATTTTGACAATAATCCAATGAACGCATGGAACAAGAATTACTAAAATTAGGGTTTTCTACAAATCAAGCAAGAGTTTATTTGGCTCTTTTAGAGCTTGGTCAAAGCCGTGTTGGGCCAATAATTGCAAAATCAAAGCTTCCAAGACAGACAGTTTATAACACCCTTTCAGAGTTAGAGGAAAAAGAGCTTATTTTTTCAGTTATTAAATCAGGGAGAAAGAATTTTCAGACAAAAGATCCACAACAATTATTAGAAAATATAAGAACACAGGAAGAAATAGTTGAAAAAATTCTTCCGCAACTTATTTCAAAAAGAGATACTTCCAAAAATATTTCCGATATAAAAGTTTATGAAGGCCTTGATGGATTTAAAACAGTTCATATGACAAATATAAGGAATACGAAAAAAAACTCTACTGTTTATTTTATTTCAGCAGGAAGTCAGAAGTGGGTTGATTTTGCAAAACAATCTGGAATGTTATATAAATATGAAAAAATTAGATTAGGAAAAAATATAACCCAAAAATTGGTTGTTTATGAGAGTCAAAGAAAAATATTAGAGAATTTTACAAATACAGATTTTAGAGATCAATTGCCATCACAAAGAAGACAATATAGATTTTTACAAGATAATTTTAATTCTCCCATGTCTATACAAATTTGGCAAGATAGAATTGATTTAGTAATTTTTTCAAATTCGCCAATTATCTTTGAAATAAAAAATATTGAAATTGTTAAGAGCTTTGAAAAATATTTTAATTTTTTGTGGTCAATTGCAAAAGAGTAAATTACCTGTTTGTTATTTTTTCATTTTCTAGTATAATTAATATGTCAGATTTATATCTTAATTTTTGATATAAATAAATATAAAAAACTAAAATAAAAAATATATGGAACCATTATACAGAGTGGTATTAAAAAAAGCTTGGCACATAGTTAAAAAAAATCCAGTATTATGGATATTTGGATTTTTTGCAATATTTTTATTAGACGGAGGTCCTCTACAAGTTTTTATGGATACTGTTGTCGCTATAAGTAATTTGCAGAGCCCAACAAGTACATTTGCTCTTAACCTAGAAACACTGGCTCTATTTTTTATAGCTCCAGCTGGTATCGGAGGTTTTATATTACAGATTTTAAGGTTAACAGTTGTTATTCTTGTAGCATTTTTATTATTGTGGATTATTATTGCATCTGAAATTTCTATTATTAAATCAACAATACAATTAGATAACAAAGAAAAACCTAAATTTATAAAATCTTTAATTGGCGCAAAACAAAACTTTTTTTCTGTATTGGGATTACATATTATCTCAAAAATAATTACATTTATTTTGATAGTGGGCATATGTTTACCGTTGCTAATATTTGTAGTCAATTCATCGATTAGTTATCGACTACCAATTGCATTTGTAGTTTGGGTTATATTTTTACCAATAGCTATTATAATTTCATTTATATTTAAATATGCAATTAACTTTGTTGTATTAAAGGGTGAAAAATTTTCTCAATCAATTAAAGACGCCTGGATGGTTTTCAAAACAAATTGGATGATAAGTATTGAAATGTCTATTTGGATTTTAATCATTAATTTAGTTGTGGGTTTCTTACTTTTACTGATAACGCAGATAGTTATAGTTCCATTTGATCTTGTAGCTCTTTCTATGGTTGGTGGCGGAGTTAGGGAAATTTTTTTCACCAAGATTTTGCCAATATTTTTGCTATATGTTTTTGTTGGTTCTATTGTCACAGTATTTCAAATTTCAAGTTGGACTCTCCTTTTTGACAGAATCGTTTCTGGTAAAAGACACAGTAAATTAGTTAGAGTAATTGCTTCGATGTCTAGTTTTATGAGCGCAAAAAATCAAATATCAACAATAGCAGATGTTAATAAAACAGCTATAGAAACGCCAAAAATAGTTAAAAAAAGAAGAGCTGGAAGACCAAAAGTTAAATAATTTTTTAGATATTATTTATTAGTTTTTGGGAAAAAGTATTTTTATATATAAAAAAGGATAATAATAAAATTATCCTTTTTTAATTTGTCTGTTTTTATGATAAAATTATATTATTAGTATTTATGTGATAAAAATATGAACCAGAATATAAATGATTTACTGGTTGATGAAAATCAATCAGAAGAATCGGGGAAATTAGAAGAAAAATTAATAGAAATTAAAAACAATGAATTAGAAGAAATAGTCAGGCAAAGGGCTTATTCTATAAATTTGCCATATGTTAATTTAAAAGGATTTCCAATTTCTCAAGAGGCGCTTTCTTTTATCGATGTAGAGAAGGCAAAAAGTTTAAGCGTGATTTGTTTTGCTCTTTTAGACAAAGAGGCAAAAATTGCAACAACAGATCCAGACAATCCCCAGTTAAAAAAATTTCTTAAGGAAATAGAGGAGAATAATAAAAATGTAGAATTATTTTTATCATCAGAACTGAGTTTTTCACACGCTATAAAACTATATGAAAATCTTCCAAAATTTATTCCCATGAAAGGGGGAGTAAGTATAACAAAAGAAGATTTAGAAAGATACAAGCAGGATGGACTTACATTTGATAAATTGGATTCTTTATTAAAGAAAGCAGACATATCTGAACTCATAGCGATGCTTATTTCCGTGGCTATACAAGTAGATGCATCAGATATTCATATAGAAGCTCAGAGCGATGGTATAAAGATACGCTTAAGGATAGATGGCATATTACATGTTGTTTCATCTCTAAAAATTGATATTTGGCCAAAAATAATTTCAAGAATAAAGTTATTTTCAGGACTAAAAATCAACATTACGACAAAGCCTCAAGATGGAAGATTTACAATAAATTTAGAGAAAGATTTAATAGATGTGAGAGTTTCAACAGTTCCAACTAATTTTGGGGAAAGCGTTGTTATGAGATTATTGCGCTCATCAAGTGTTGGTTTGGATTTTGAAGAACTCGGTATAAAAGGTAAGTCATTTGTAGATATAAAAAAGCAAATTGAAAGACCAAATGGAATGATAATCACAACCGGACCCACGGGAAGTGGTAAAACTACAACTCTTTATGCAATTTTAACTAAATTAAATTCCACGGAGAAAAAAATTATAACCCTAGAAGATCCAGTTGAATATAAATTGCCAGGAATAAATCAATCGCAGATTGATAAAAATGCAGATTATAGTTTTGCAACGGGACTTAAATCAATTTTAAGACAAGATCCAGACATTGTTATGGTTGGTGAAATTAGAGATTTGGAGACAGCAGATATTTCTATAAACGCAGCACTGACAGGTCATTTGGTGATAACAACACTACACACAAATTCAGCGTCAGGAGCTATTCCCAGATTTTTAGCAATGGGGGTTAAACCATTTCTTTTGTCTCCAGCACTTAACGCAATAGTGGGTCAGCGTCTTGTAAGAAAACTTTGTCCATATTGCAAAGAAGAAGAAAAATTAGATAATGATAAATTAACAACTGTTTTAAATATTTTAAATAAAATCCCAGCAAATTCTGGTTCAAGGTTAGATAAGGAAGAATTAGATAATTTGAAGTTTTATAAAAGTCGAGGATGTGATAAATGTTATGGATTGGGTTATAGAGGGCGAATAGGTATATATGAGATACTTTTGATGTCAAAAGATATTGAAGCAGCTATTTTTGATAACAAGGTTTCTGAATATATAATTCAGGAATTAGCTCAGAAAAATGGTATGGTAACTATGATTCAAGATGGATTATTAAAAGCAAAAGATGGAATTACATCTATAGAGGAAGTGTTTAGCGTAACTGATTAATTTTTATTTGACTTTATTAAATATATATGATATAATATATTTATATCTATTATTAATTTTAAATATATGAAAATGGAAAATAGTTTTTTTGAAAAAGAAGAACAAAAAAAGAAGTCTTTTTTTGAAAAATTTAAATCAAAAGTCGGAAGAGGTTTTAGGACTCTACTTATGGCGTCTATGTTATTTTCTCCACTAAGAGCAACTGAGGGAAAGATTATTAATATTGGGGATAAAGACAATAAATCAGACACTGAGCTTCCAGTTGATATGAATAATCATCAAGGGTCTGAATTTTTTGATGTAAAAGAAGGTGAAGTAGAGAAAGATAAAAATTTTGAAAAGATAAACTTATCTCCAACATTTATTCAGATAAATCCAGAAACAAATAAAAAGGAATTTAATTGGATGTCTCTAGTAGCACCTTTTGATTTTACCATATCAACAGTTGAGAATAAAAATTATACCACTACTTTTACGGTTCCATATGAGTATGCAAGATTATTTAGTGAAGACCCAAAAGCAGAAAAAGAAACAAACTCAGAGGATTATAAATTACTAAGTGAACATATTAAGACAGAGTTACAAACAGAATTAAAAAATGCTTTTCATGGTTTTGGATTTAGTGAAAATGTTTACAATGCAAATCACCCTGGTGAATTAGAAGATCAATCTATAAAAGTTGAATATATGAGAGTTGTAGGCATGACTTCCCCAGAGGGACATGTAGATAAGGGAAAAGAGTCTATAATTCCCGGTAATGTAGATGAAGAAAATATAGAACTTGGTCATACAAGAGCCAGTGCTGCAGAAAGGATGACAATAGAAGAATTAAACAAGTTGGGTGTAAATACGGATGAAATAGAATCATTTTTACGTGAGCAAGGATCGGTAGAGAATCAATTTTCAGGAGAAGAAATGGAAAGACTTGCAGAATTAGCACAAGATTACGAAGGTGTAGATGATATAGAAAAAATATTTAAATTATATCAAGATTATAATCAGGGGAAAATTCAGGATCAAAATGTTGTTAATGAACTAGACAGAATAATAGCTTCAAAAAGATGTGTTCAAATAGAAATAGGATTACAGGGTGAAAGAAGAATTATTGTTGCAGTTCCTGTATTCTTTATGTTACTTTTACCACTAGCGTGGAGAAGAAGAAATTCAAAACCAGAAGTTGTTAAAAAAGAAGACTCAAAAGGGGGTCCTAAACCAGAGCCAGCTTTAGATGGGCAGGATGGACAACAAGAAAAAATAGGAGAAGAGCCTGGATTAGAAAAAGATCCTAATATTTTAGATAATGTCCCAGAAAGAGTTATAAAAACAGAATTACCAGAAAATCCAGAAGATTATAAATATATGGAATCTGAAACCATTGAAGATTTATATATTGGATTTGATAATCTAGATAATATAAAATTGGGCATAGATTATAGGGGTATTTTTAATGAATATTATGAGCATTATGATAAATTTAAAAATATTGGAGGTGATTTAGAGATAGCTATTGCATATGAAATTCTCATGAGCTGGAAAAAACATGATATAGCAAATAGAAAAATAGCTGGACTTTCTAACCCAGAAGAAGGTATGGACTATGAAAACAATGAAAGACAAATTCAGTGGTCTAAAATGCATGCAAGAAAATTTATTCAAATAATGGAAAGAATGAAAAAGAATGAGCTTATAAAAAATAAATCAGAATTAAAAGAGGAAGAAAGCTGGGAACAAAAAGTCGATACTTTAAATGAAATACTCGATAAATTAGATGATAAACAGATTTTTGAAGAAAGAAAAAAACTCAACGAAGTAAATAATATGCCAAACAGAGGCAGGGAAGATAATAGGAATTTTATTATAGAGTTTTTAACAAAAACAGCTCCAAGTCTTTTAGAAACAACAAATACATATTTGATTAATAAATACAAGATAGGGGAATTACAAAAATCATCTACGGAGAAAAAAGAAGAAGACAGTAAAGATATTAATGATTTTAAAAAGCGTTTTTATGATAATTTTATAAATTTTAAATACAAAGACAATCTAGATATGGAAGAATTAATGAAGTATTTAGAGATTATACAAAACGCAGACAAACAGCTTTCCCTAATAGAAAGTGCTGGTTACGGTGTTAAACTTGAAGAAAAAATAGTTATAAATTTTAGAGCAACAATAAATAGATTTTTATCTGGTATAAATGAAAGAATAGAAGACTTAAAAGACCCTTTGTCTTATTTAACAGTTGAGTATAGAGGGGTACGAAATGAGAAAATGGAAAAATGGTTAAATGAGTAATAAATTTTAATAAAAGGTCTCGTTTTTTAACGAGACTTTTTATGTTATAATAATACTATAAATATTTTCATTTTTTATTTTTAAGTATATGTAATATGATTCAAAACAAAAACAATACAAAAAACAAAGCATATATTGTTGCTGTTGATATGGGTTACGGACACCAGAGAGCAGCGCAACCACTTTTATCTATAGCGGAAGGTGGAATTATAAATGCAAATAAATACAAAGGGATAAGTAAAAAAGAACAAAAACAGTGGAGTGGCGGAAGATATTGGTATGAAATTATTTCGAGATTTAAAAATATAACTATCATTGGTAAATTAGCATTTTCTATAATGGATAGTTTTCAAAAAATTGAAAATTTTTATCCAAGAAGAGATTTGTCAAAAAATTCTTCTCAGCAAAAGTGGTTTTATAATCAGGTGAAGGGTGGATTAGGAAGAAGATTAATAGAGGAATTAAATCAAAACCCATTGCCATTTGTAACAACTTTTTTCGTTCCTGCTTATTTTGCAGAATATTGGGGATATAAAAACGATATTTATTGTGTAGTTTGTGATGCCGATGTGGCTCGTGCTTGGGCGCCTTATAGACCAAAAGAAAGTAGAATAAAATATTTGGTTCCAAATAAACGTGTAAAAGAAAGATTAATGCTTTATGGAGTTAGAAAAGAATATATATACATAACTGGCTTTCCATTACCAAAAGAAAATATAGGCGGGGAATCTTTAAAAACAATAAAGGCGGATTTGAAAGCTAGATTATATAATTTAGATCCAAAAGGATCTTATAGAAAAAAATATTATAAATTAATAGAGAATTATGTTTGCCCAATTAAAGAAATAAAAAAGAACAAACATCCGCTTACAATTACTTTTGCTGTTGGTGGCGCTGGAGCTCAGAGAGAAATAGGGGCAATTATTTTACAGAAATTAAAAAAGAAAATCACAACAGGAAAATTAAGATTAAATTTAGTTGCTGGGAATAGAAACGATGTTTATTTGTTTTACAGAAAATTTTTAGAAAAAAATAAATTAGAAAAAAGTAAAAATATTAATATAGTATATAGCACAAATAAATTTGGATATTTTAAAGATTTTAATCTTGTACTTAGAACAACAGATATATTATGGACAAAGCCATCAGAGCTCACATTTTTTAGTGGTTTGGGTTTACCGATTATTATTTCAGATCCAGTTGGCTCTCAGGAGGATTATAATAGAGATTGGCTTACATATATTGGCGCGGGGGTTAATAGTTTAAATCCAGAATATGTAGATGAGTGGCTTTTTGACTGGTTGGAATCAGGTTGGTTAGCAGAGGCAGCTATGAATGGATTTTTAAATGCTCCAAAATTAGGCGCTTACCACATTGAAGATATAGTATTAAAGAAAAAAATTGTTGAAGCAAACGAAATTCATTTAATGTAATTATGAATGTAAAAAATATAAAAATAAATTTATATAAAAGTATAAAAGATCCGATAAATTTGGAGTTTTTAGGTGTTAATACTTTTATTGGTCAAAATAATTGTGGTAAATCAAGTATTTTAAATTCTATTCAAATAGCACTTTGTCCGGAATTGGATGATACTTATGCTTATTACCATAAATCAGATATAGAATTAAATATTGAATTTTCAGATAAAGAAAAAAATCAGTTTAAATTTTCATCAAATAACGCAATTTTAAAATTAAATATCAATAAAAGAACTTTAATTTTTGGTGATACTGAAATTGATTATTTAAAATACGCAGAACATTTTTCTAAAAAGGTAAAAAAAATAAAAGAAGAATCTTTTTTAGATATAAAATCAATAGAAAAAGATTTTAAGGATTTATTTAATTATCCAAAAAATTTAAAATTATTTCAGAGAGCTTTAAAAAAACATTTTCCAAAAGTTACAGCAAACGAAGAAGCGCTTAATTCTCATTTTGAACATGTTGGTTTATATGAAGGAGAAAGGCGAGCTACTATAGATCATTTGGGTTCTGGATTTATAAGAGTTTTTACAATTCTTCTTTATATGTACCATCCAGAATTCCATATTTTATTAATTGATGAGCCAGAAAATCATTTACATCCAGCGCTTATTAAAAATTTAATTAGCGCAATGCAAAGTACCAATTTAGTTCAGATATTTTTTACTACTCATTCTCCACTTTTTATTTCTGCAAAAACAATTCCACAGCTCGTGCGCGTTGTAAGAGATGAAAAATCAACGAGAGCATATGATTATCATGGAGACAAATTTAACAAGGAAAGGTTGTTGGAGGAAATAAATGCTGACAATATGGAGATGTTTTTCGCAGATAAGGTTTTAGTTGTTGAGGGTGTTTCTGATAAGTTACTTTTTGGAGGACTTATTGATAGATTCTACAAAGGAGATAAAGAAATAAAAGTAATTCAGACATACGGAAAAGGAAACGCTGCCATTTACTCTGATTTACTTAAAATATTTAATATTCCATTTATTATGGTTTTCGATAGAGATATGTTAAAAGGTGGATATTTATCAGCATTAACAAAGCGTTTAGATATTAATATTGACTACGAAGATTTAGAAAAGCTCAAAGAGAATAATATATTTGTATTTTCAAATGGAACATTAGAAGATAATTACCCAAAAAAATATCAAAGAAGAGGTAGTAAGGCGCTTAGTGCGTTATATGCATCAAATTTGATAACAGAGGCCGATTTTAATTCTTCTAAAATGAAAAATATTAGAGAAATAATTTCAATGTTATAAATTTAATCAACCCCCGCATAGCGGGATAATAATTCTGCAGAGTTGACTCAAATAAAATTTTGATTAACTCCAAGGAATAAAAAAATATGTCTTGGTTAATAATCGTAATAATTGCTTATCTAATTCTCGCAATAGTAAATTTAGCAGATAAATTTATTATTGGAAATATGATCCCAAATAGCAAGGCTTATACTTTTTTTGTAGGGGTCTTGGGTTGTGTTGTTATATTCCTCGCCCCATTTTTTCTAGTTTGGTGCGGTTGGAAAATTTTTTTGTTAAATATTTTTGTTGGCGCGTTGTTTCCAATTGCCCTTACATTCATGTATAGATCTTTAAAAGTAGGAGATACATCAAAAATGATAACACTTATCGGCGGGACAATTCCTATTTTTACTATTTTAATGTCAATTTTTGTATTAGGAGAGGTTTTTAGCAGAAATCAATGGATAGGAATAGCATTTTTAATTGTGGGAACTATTATAATCGCTTGGCTTCCAAATAAAAAATCCTTATGGTATAGAATTGCCGTAATGTTTGGTATAAAAGCTGATAATTCAAAAAAAGGAATAATAGAAGCAATACTTGCAGCATTGTTTTATGCGTTATTTTTTATAGGAACAAAATATTTGTATTCTGTTCAACCATTTTGGTCTGGATTTATTTGGATAAGATTTGGAACATTGTTATTTGTTCTAACATTTTTGATTAGAAAAGCAGATAGAGATGGAATATTTAAGAGTTTTAAAGATTTAATGAAGGGAAAAGGAAAATTGTTGTTTTTTGGAAATCAGGGTCTCGCAGGAATTGGATTTGTATTACAGAATTATGCAATTGCGCTTGGTTCGGTTGCTCTTGTAAATGCCATGCAGGGCGTTCAATATGTTTTCCTTCTTATTTTAGGAGCAATAGTAACAGTATTTAAACCACAGGCAATTAAAGAAGATATTTCAAAATCAATTATAATTCAAAAAATTATAGCAATACTATTCGTAGCTATAGGATTATTTTTTGTGGCTAGGTAAATTATGATTTTAACAAAGAAAAAAATGTATATATTAATAACCTTTATACTGGTTGTTCTTATTATTTCTTATTTTAAATTTGCAAAACATCATCCCGACAAAATAGATTTAAATGCGCCTTCTGATTATTGGGGTATTACATTTTCTACAAAAGTTTGTAAAGAAATGGGTCTTGATTGGAAAAAAACCTATATTGCAATATTAGATGATTTGGGTGTTAAGCAAATTAGAGTTCCAATTTATTGGGATGAAATAGAACCAAGGTATCAAGAGTTTAATTTTTCTGATTATGATTTTATTTTTGACGAAGGTGCAAAAAGAAATGTAAAATTTATTGCAAATGTTGGTTGGCGTTTACCTAGGTGGCCAGAATGTCATGCTCCGACTTGGGCAGTTGTAAAAGGAGTTCCATATACAAAAGAAAGAACCATGACAATGATTGAAGAGGTTGTAAAAAGATATCAAAATCGTGGAGAAATAATAATGTGGCAGGTTGAAAACGAACCACTCTTAAATTCATTTGGTAAATGTCCAAATGGTGATGAAGAGTTTTTGAAAAAAGAAGTTGCTCTTGTTAGGAATTTAGATTCAAAGCCAATTTTAGTTACAGCATCGGGAGAATTAAGCACATGGAAAAGAGAAAGTAAAATTGGCGATTATTTTGGAACAACAATGTATAGGGTTGTGTGGAATAAGTTTTTTGGTTATTTCAGATATCCATGGCCAGCGGGATTTTATAAATGGAAAGCAAAATTAATTGGAATGCCAAAATATAAAATGAGCATAAGTGAGCTTCAGGCAGAACCATGGGTTCCAAATGGAACATTAAAAGATATTTTAGACCAGGAATCAAACAAATCATTTGATATAAAACAATTTAAAGCTAATTTACAATTTGCGATTAATTCAGATTTAAATAAAGCATATTTGTGGGGAGCAGAATGGTGGTATTTTAGAAAATTACAAGGAAATTCAGAATATTGGGATTTAGCCAAGACACTTTTTAATGAATAATTTATATTTTATATTAAAAAAAGCTAAAAATTAAAAACCCGGTTTAATAACCGGGCTTTTTTAATTTAATTTTTTTATATTTTTAATGCTAATTTTATTTATTATTGGTATGAGAATAATTTATATATTCCTCTAGATTATTCTTTTCAAATTTTTTAGGAGAAAATATTTTTGTTTTAATAAATTCAAGCGCGCTATTGATTCCAGCACTAATTAACCAGTCGTCAGATTTTCTATTATCGTTCCCAGATAATTGGAGTATTCTTAATTTAGCTTCTGCTAATATATCTTCAAAATCATACGGAGCAAGATCTTGATTACTGATTTGAAATTTTTTCATAGCAAATTTAGCGGCTTTTCTTGCACATTCTTCTATTTTTCCTCGATTTTTTTCAATCCAATTGTTATCTACATTGATTTCTCTCTTTTTTTCATTCATAAATAGCCATCCCCTTTCTTTTGCTCTAAATGCCGTAGCTCTAGAAACATGATATTCTTCCATGGTTTTTTTTATTGTCATCTCTTTCGGAATTGCTACCTTTTTTCTAATATTTGGATCGTAGGGTTCGTATTGAGGTTTTTCCACAACTACATTTTTTAAATTGTTATTAATGTTTTCAAATCTTTCCATATTTTTTAATTTAATTTTTTATATTTTCTTGATTTTGAATATTTCTCTTTTTTAATTTTAACATTGGTTTAAAAAACCACAATCTCTCTAAAAAGTGAAATATTGATAACCAAATCATTATTATTCCCCAAGATGTGTGATTGAAAATATATGGGAATGTAATTCCATAATCTCTCCAGAAAATTGATGAAAGAGAGGAATACAACACAGCAATAAAAGAAATTAAAAGCCCAATGTTGAAAATTCTTTTAAGGTGTAATTCTTTTAGAGTATTTTTATTTTTTAATATCACCAATATTACATAAGCAATAACCAGTACTATTGATATTAATAAAAAGTTAGAATTTTTCCCCATATTGTTTTTATATTGTTTAATTTTTTAAATTATTTTATCATCAGGAGTTTCCCTTATTTCTCTGTCGTTTTCATCTTCTATTTCTCCAACAATTTCTTCTAAAATATCTTCAAGTGTTAAAAGACCAATTAACTGTTTATTTTTTCTGTAAACAATCGCCATGTGAATTCTTTTTTTCATCATCCTGTTGAAAATTCTGTGTATCTTTGTATTTTCATCAACTTTTATAATTGGGTTTACATATTTTAACACTTCATCTTCTCTTTTATCGCTATTTAAAACTCTCATTATATCTATTACATGAACATAACCAATTATATTATCTTCCTGATTGTGATAAACTGGATATCTACTATATCCTTCTTTTGCCATAAAGTAAGAAATTTGATCTATTTCAGCATCTTCGTTTACTACGCACATTCTGTATCTAGGAGTCATTATGTCTTTTGCTTTTGCATCTCCGAATTCTAAAACATTCATTATCATTTCATGTTCCTTGAAATGTATTATTCCATTTTCTACAGCAATTCTACTTAGTGCTTTAAATTCTTGCTCGGAAACAAGCTCCCTTTTTTTATCACCAGTCATTAGCAATAATAATTTTTCTAATAAAAATGTTACTGGGTAGGAAATTATTTCTAAAAAATATACGATTGGTACAAAAAGTAATGCGAATTTTTCTGCTCTTGTTTGGAAAAATGCTTTTGGTAGCATTTCTCCAAATATTAAAATTAGTAGTGTTACAATTCCAGTCGCTATAGCGAGAAAATTATTATCAAATTTTTGATTAACCCAGATACTTGAAATACTAGCTATTGTAACATTAACTAAATTATTCCCCAAAAGTAAAACAGCTAATAATCTTTTTTTATTTTTTAATATTTTTTGTAATAATTTCGCATTTTTCTTTTTTGACAAAACCAAAGATTTTACACTACCTGGCGTAATTGAAAAAAGCGCAATTTCCATTCCAGAAAACCATGCAGAGCAAATTAAAAGTACTAAAATATATACAAAAAACATTTGATTTATATAAATGATTCTCCAGTCATTTCTTTAGGAACTTCAAGATTCATGATTTTTAAAATTGTTGGAGCAATGTCACTTAAATATCCATTTGTTCTTTTTATTTTTTTATACTTTGGAGATATTAAATAAAAAGGAACTGGATTTAATGTGTGTGATGTAAGTTTTTGCCCAGATGTTTTGTCAAAAGTTTCTTCGGCGTTTCCATGATCTGCTGTTATTATAACATGATATCCATTTTCTTTCGCGCAATCTACAATTTTTCCAAGCGCACTATCAACATGTTCTGTCGCAGACACTATTGCATCAAAATTTCCAGTATGTCCCACCATATCGCAGTTTGTCAGATTTGTTGCTATAAAATCAAACTCGTCATTTTTAATGGCTTTTATAATCTCATCAGCAATTTCGTGAACTTTCATTTCTGGTTTCATGTCATGAGTCGCGATATCTTTGTTGCTCGGAATTAAGATTCTTTTTTCGTTGCGTTCCTCATCGTATCTTTGAGCATTAAAGAAAAAAGTTAAATGAGTGAATTTTTCTGTTTCAGTAATTTTTAATTGTTTTAAATTATTTTTTGCAATTACTTCTGATAGGGTATTTTTAATTTCCTCGGGAGGAAACGCAACACGAACATCAAGTGATTCATCGTATTGAGTCATTGCAACAAATTTCATATTAGGAATTTTTTCGTCTAAAAATCTTTTTGTTATTTCTCTTGCTCTGTCAGAACGAAAGTTTGCAAAAATTACTGCATCATTTGATTGAACATATCCTTGCTCACCCGGATTTGTTTCAATGTAAGCTGGTTCTATAAACTCATCAGTTATGTCTTTTGAATAATTAAATTCAATTGCCTCTTTTGCTGATTTAAACTTAGGGCCATCAGCATGTGTCATTACCATAAAATGTTTTTCAACTCTGTCGCCATTATTGTCTCTATCCATTCCCCAATACCTTCCACCAATTGTAGCGATTCTTCCAATGTTTTCCATTTTCATAAAATCCTCAATGTCATCAATGTATTTAATAGCGCTTTTTGGAGGAGTGTCTCTGCCATCAGTATATAAATGCAAATAAACATTTTTTACTTCATTTTCTTTTGCGCATTTTAAAAGCGCTTTTATGTGATTAATATGAGAATGAACGCCGCCATCAGAAATTAATCCTTTTATGTGTAACACGCTGTTTTGTTTTTTGACGTGATCAATTGCTTCTTTAATTGCAGGATTATCAATTAATTCTCCGTTTTTTACAGCTTTATTTATCTTTACTAAATTTTGGTAAATTATTCTCCCAGAGCCAATTACTAAATGATTTGCTTCTGATGTTCCCATTTGTCCATCTGGTAGTCCAATTGATTCTCCACTAGCAAAAAGAGTAGCAAATGGATAATTTGCTTTGTAATAATCTAGATTTGGGGTATCTGCTACTTCAACTGCATTATTATCTTTGTCTTCGTTATATCCTAAACCATCGCAAATTATAAGAATGACTTTATTTTTTTCCATGTGGGTATAATTCTTTGTTGTAGCAATTAAAATGGGAATTTTGAAATTTCGGATCTACCATTTAATTCTTTTTCAATTTTCATAAGTCTATTATATTTGCAAGTTCTTTCACTTCTACAAGGCGCGCCTGTTTTTATTTGCCCTGTTCCCATTGCTGTTACAAAATCAGCAATAAATGAATCTTCTGTTTCCCCGCTTCTGTGAGACACAACCGAAGTTATATTATTTTTTCTTGCCAATATTATTGTATCAATTGTTTCAGTTAGCGTTCCAATTTGATTTAATTTTATGAGGATTGAGTTAGATGTTTTTTCTGCAATACCTCTTTCTAGTCTTTTTGGATTTGTAACATATAAATCATCGCCGACTAATTGAATTTTATTTTCTGTTGAAGTGTTGAAATTTTTAAATCCTTCCCAATCATCTTCTGCAAAAATATCCTCAAAACTTACTATTGGATAATTTTTTGTAAGTTCTTTATAAAAATTTGACAATTCATTACTATCAAGTGTTTTACCTTCCTTATTTAAAATATATTTACCATCTTTGAAAAATTCTGTAGCTGCTGCGTCAATACAAAATACAATATCATCAGCTAATTTATATCCAGAAATTTCTATTGCTTCTTTCATGAGCTGAAATGGTTCATCATTGGATGAAACATTTGGCGCAAAACCGCCCTCATCTCCAACTCCAATTCCATAACCGTGAGATTTAATTGTTTTTTTCAAATTTGCATAAACCTCAGCACATATTCTCACAGCTTCAGTTATATTTTTTGCGCCTACTGGGAAAATCATGTATTCTTGGATATCTGTTGCCCAGTTTGCGTGTTTTCCACCATTCATTATATTCATCATAGGAATTGGCATTTGATATGTTCCACTAAAGTCAGGATTGAATTTTGATAAATATTCATAAAGTGGTTTTTTCTCACTGATAGCTTCTGCGCGCGCAATTGCCATTGATACTGATAAAATTGCATTTGCTCCTAAATTTGCTTTATTTTCTGTAGCATCGAGAGAAATCATTAGTTCGTCAATTTCGCGTTGATTTTTTGCATCCATGCCAATAATTTTTGGAGCAATAATTGTTTCAACATTTTCAACTGCTTTTAAAACACCTAAACCATTATAGCGAGATTTATCACCATCACGAAGCTCTACTGCTTCATAACTTCCTGTTGATGCTCCAGAAGGAACAAGCGAAGAAGCCGTTGATCCGTCTTCTAAAATTACGGTTGTTTCAATTGTTGGATTGCCTCTGCTGTCTAATATTTCTATAGCAGAAATTGATTTGATTTTCATAGTTTTATTCTTTTAATTATTTATTTTACAACCATTATAACAGAAAAAAGGGTCTTATAAAAGGGTTTTTCGTGCGTACTATTCTAAATAAATATGCGACATAGAAAATGATATAATTGATATGCATATAACAATTAAATATCAAAATCTATGTCACAATATGATTCTATCACAAAAATAAGGATTTGTTGGAGCCTTTAT
>Ga0208040_1000404_pt1 | contig 52277 bp, 43 predicted proteins | sample AD_UKC083_MetaG_FD_184431 | JGI IMG/M metagenome (GOLD analysis project Ga0208040, IMG submission 184431) | Active sludge microbial communities of municipal wastewater-treating anaerobic digesters from USA - AD_UKC083_MetaG (SPAdes) (version 2) | ecosystem: Engineered > Bioreactor > Anaerobic >...
CCGACAAGAATGGACGCGTCAACCGTATGCGGGTGGTCCGCATGGACTTAGGTGAGCCCGACGCTTCGGGACGCCGCCGTCCCATGGTCATCGAAGGCTCCGAATTTGACCTCGATGTCGACCTGGTTATCGTCGCCGTGGGTGTATCCCCCAACCCGCTGGTCCCCGCCTCGCTGCCCGGACTGAATGTCTCGCGCTGGGGAACCATCATCGTCGATGAAGACAAAATGCAGACCTCCATCCCTGAAATGTTCGCAGGAGGAGATATCGTACGCGGAGGAGCAACCGTCATCCTGGCCATGGGCGACGGCCGCAGGGCCGCTGAGCATATGCATTCCTTTCTTATAGCTAAGCAGCTAAGATACTGAGAGATAATTTATTATGTGTTTTAACTGAAACAATTGAAACTCACAATGAACGAACTATATACCAAATACCTGGGTCTGGACCTGCGGTCGCCACTGATTGCAGGCAGTTGCAACCTGACCGACAATGTAGACAACCTTAAGGAGATCGAAAAGGCCGGTGCAGGTGCCGTCGTCCTAAAATCGGTATTCGAGGAGGAGATTTACCTCGAATACGCCTCCGAACTTAAAAAGTTGGGGCCCATGAAGGAAAATCTCGAGTTTCTCGATTATTACGATGTGGAAATCCGGCAGGACAATCTGAAACGTTACCTTGACCTGATCACCTCGGCGAAGGCGGCCCTTCATATTCCGGTGATCGCCAGTATCAACTGTGTCACTTCACAGGAGTGGAGCTTCTTTGCCCAAAAAATCGAAGCCGCCGGTGCCGATGCCCTGGAGCTCAACCTTTTCATCATCCCCTCCGACCAGCGCCAGAGCAGCAGTGACAACGAGAATACCTACTTCGAGATCATCCGGCAGGTGATTTCCCGGGTGAAAATCCCCGTATCGGTAAAAATCAACCCCTATTTCTCGAATCCGGGAAGGATGATTCATGATATCTCGGCATCAGGTATCAAAGGGATGGTGCTTTTCAATCGCTTTTATTCCCCGGATATCGACATTGATCGGGAGATTGTTAAAAGCGCACCAAAGCTGAGCAGTCCGGACGACTACCTGCTCCCCCTGCGGTGGATTGGCATGATGGCCAACCGCGTGGAATGCGATCTGGCCGCTTCCACCGGCGTACACGACTGGAAGACTGCCGTGAAACTGCTTCTGGCCGGCGCCCAAACCGTCCAACTGGTTTCAGTTTTATACAAAGAGGGATTCAAAGCGATTGCCGGTTTCAATACTCAAATCGTTTCATGGATGGAAAAGAAGAATTACGCGGGTATAGAAGATTTCAGGGGAAAGCTGGCCATGGGAACCCATATCAACCCTGCCGAATACGAAAGAGTCCAGTTCATGAAAACCTTTTCGGAATACACAAAATAATTCAGTGAACTGATTTATAAACCGGCTTCAGGTGTTCCTGTTTATCGTTCTGTGGTGAATGAAGTGAAAATACACAGGACAAGCAAATAGGTAACGGTTTGGTGATATGTAGCTTTCGTGCCGGAGATTATTGTAGGCCAGCACTATCTGTTGTCCCTTTTCCGACAGGATAGTCCGGCCGCCGGATGCTCCGCCGCGTCTCTTCTCCGTCAGGTTGAAACCCAGGTACCGTTCCACGCCATGGAGCATGCCCAGGCCTTCCGGTAATATTGTCCCTGCCAATCCTGTCAATGACATTAGCCGGAGCCGTGCATGATGCACATTTATCTGTAATTATAGAGTATCCTAGATTTCTGCCCTTAAAGAGATATGTCACCATCTCAAACGGGTGCATACTGTTTTTGAGCGGGTTCAGGGCATCTCCGGGTGATGAGAATCCGTATGCCACGCTCCATAAAAGAGCACTGCCATGAAGATTTCAGAACACCCCACACTAACAGGGAATGGGATAAGAATGAGATAAAAAAGAAGACGGACAAGATGCTTGAGGATCATGGCACGAAGGTGCTTGACCTCGAATGGCCGGCCCTTGTTACATGGTTTCGCGTGTTATCTGCTATTTTACTTCGATTCCGAATAGCTCTTTGTAAGACTGTATTATATAACCATCGAGCCATTTATAATGTTCTAGAATAGCCTCTTTCTGTTGTTTTTCCTTTGCAGGCAATGCCGCAACCAGGGTTGCAGTTTTCACGAAGATATCTTTTTCCACCGATTCAACCTTCTGCAGTATGCCGGTTTTTTCCTTGTTGAGGAGCAAAGCCACGTTCATGTACTTCGGACCGGAGCCCCTTTTGATGGGGAAGAGCTGGTTCTTGAGGGTCATGGCTGCATCACAGAGGGGAGCGTGCATATTATCCTTCATGCTCACCACAGCCGGCAGGGTTTTTCCTGCACTGACCCACACCGGTACTGCTAATGTCGTCAGCGGGAAGCCGACAAGTGTCCACATCATGGTACTGGCCGGATCTTCACCGGGGAGAGTACCGACAACCAACATTGCCGATGCTGTCGAAGACCGTGTGATGAAGTCATCGATGTGCCTGAACCTGGTATCAGCGGAGCTTTCAGGAAGATCATCGCGAAAGTTTTCCTTTGTCAGGGAGTGTGACAGGTTGCGCGATATGCAGTTGATCAGATTCTGAGGATCGAGCTTTTTCTGTGCCAGTGCCATGTTCAGGGCGAGGCTGGCTGTCTCATACCTTATATAACCGTAGCCTATGTCCGGATCACCGGTGAATGAGTAGTTGGTGCGTATAATAAGCCCAAACGGGGCAAGCGCAGGGTCATTGGCATCAATCTTTTTCCAGCTGAAATTGCCGGTTTCATAATAGGCTGCACCTCCATGGGCATCAATAACTCCGAAGTTGGCATCAACACCAATGGGTTTTGGCATTTCGTTGAGCATCTTCTCGAAATCAGCCAGGGTGGCACAGGTGGCAAGTGCCATCTTCATCACTTCGCCCTCGCGGTCAGCCAGCTTCGTGGTATCACCGCTGTTGTTGTTATAGGCAGCTGAGTTCATGATGGCAAAGCCGGCAGAGTTAAATCCGCCCCATACATCGCGCTTCCACGACTCCTTTGAATCAACCAGGCCGATATAGTCGTACTTACCATCGTTGAAGAATACGAGAGCATTGTCAAGGGTGCCGGTATCCCTGTGTTTGTACAGCAGCGGCCTGCCGTCAGGGGTATGCTTGCCAGACATCAGGAACGTGGTGCATGACCATACCTCTCCAGTGACGCCGGCCAGCAGTATCACGAGTGCCAACAGTATAAGTTTCTTCATAGGGATTAAAACATAGTTTGGATAAAGTTATCACTAGTGTCCGACAAAAAAAAATAAATAAGAGGGGTGCTCCCCTCAGGTTTCCCCCAATGGACCAGCAATGAAGTATACTTTGTGACCAGGATGAAAAAGAATGCGGTCTACAATGTTAAGAAAGTTACACGGGTTCATTATCGCGAAAAAGATCAGGCGAAGGTTTTGCGGGATGAGGTTATCACCCTGGAATACCATCCTGAGATATCTGAAGGTATGAGAGATACAAAGACCACTCTCGCACTTGAATTAAGGGATTACATCTTCCTGCTCAAGGCGTTAACGTTCATCCTGAAAGACAATTCATATCGAGATAATAAAGCAATTTCTGTCAACAGAGAACCTTTGTTATTCATTTTAAGAGTAATAACGATTTATATAATTATTGATGCCAAGTTTTTTCTATAGTCAGATCTGCTCCTTCTTTAAATTACAATCAAAATGAATTTATTTTGTTCTGGTAAAGATGTATATTTGACTTAACACATTATGTTGAACAGTTCGTATCACGCGAACATTTTTTCAGCAGGCAGTGAAACATTAATATATAGATTGTTAATTAAATGGTTGTTAAACAATATTATCTAAACCATGAAAAGCTATAAATTTATAAGCATATCAATTTTGTTGTTAGTAGTCATAAACAAAATCTGCATTTCCCAGATTACGTTCACAATTAATACGGGGACTTCCATACCTGTTGGGGATTTTGCCATTGATGATCCATGGAATGACAAGTCTGGTTTGGCTGGCACAGGTATGGCAGCTGGAATCCAATGTATTTATCCTTTAAATGAAAGGGGGCTGGGTTTCCTTTCAAGTGTCGATTTTATTCTTAATCCAACAAGTAATGACGCCAGAAAAAAATGGGAAGATTTCAATAGTGAAGCAGACTTCAAGTTTCCCAAGGCAATAAATATTCCTGTTTCGGCAGGCATCAATTATATCTTTACGCCTGACGAAAAAATTTCTTTATATGGCAAAGCAGCACTATCAGCAAGCTTCTTAAAATTTACCGATTTTATGGTTCAACAGTACGGTTATGAGGATTATACTGAAGAATATGATTTTTCAGCCGCATTAGGATTTATACTTGGAGCAGGAATTAAAGCAAACAAAATTAGTATTGGATTTAATTACATGATATTAGGAGAACATAAAACAAGTGGAATATGGGAAGAAGGGCCAAATACCGGAAAACTTGAACAAGAAATAAAAAATATAAGCTTAATAACTTTAACGGCAGGATGGAATTTTTAGTAAAAACTTTTCTAGCTTTTATAAAACTTATTGAGTATTAATAATAAACAGCTACTTTTTTCCATCGAGATGTTAAATATGTTCCGCTAATGGGAGCGCTTTCCCTGGCATCCTGAACAGTAACCCAGTAATAACGAGGATTAGTCTGGGTTCCCGCCGCCACTTTCATTATGAAGGAATGGCTGCCATATAATCCCCTTGTATATGTATATCTGTATAATCTGGACAGATTATTATCATGAAGCATTTCATACATTTTGTCACCTCCACTCCATTGTTCTTCAGGAATAATATAAAATTCATAAGGCAAATATCCTCCTGATGCTGTGATTACTATTTCACCTAATTCTCCCGGGCTACTAGTAATAACAGGATTGGGTGCGGTAAATGATAAACCGTCATTTTCTACGAAATCATCTTCATCAGCAGAACATGCAGAAAAACTAACCATAACAATTAACGAAATGGTATAAAACAAACTATTATAAGTTAAAATTTTATTTTTCATCAGTATATAATTTTTATTTCAATGGTCTGATAGCCTGCCCCGCTCAAGCGGGGGAACCCACATGTTTGAAAATTATATACATAAGTATTTGTGTATTTGACACATGTGGGTTTCATAGTGGTAAAATGTTTAAAGATATCATCATCTAAATATAAGGAAAAATCTAAATACAATACAAATGTCATTTCTTGCTTTATTGACTTCAGTAATGCCAATCTTCTTGAAAAGTGTATAGCCTTTTATTATTATCCAGCTCTGCTGCTTGTTCCCTCTTGGGGAAGCATGTGGAAGGATGTTACATAATATTTGAGGTCAAAGATAGATATAACGAAACCCCGGGAGTCTCTGCTTAACAATTACAAAACCGTCATATATTCAGGAGTAAAAAACATGATATACAACTTACCCGTTCCGTGTTAGCATAGGTTTTGTTTTTATTTCCAGTTAATTAACTCAATCTTTTGGTGTCACAATAACAAGAACAGGATTATCAATGTCAGTAAGTGATTCAGCAAGTTTTTTCAGTTGTTCTTTCTTTGAGTCAGTAATCCGTGCATTTTTAAAATCTTCACCGGTGACATAATTTTTCAGGGTAATTGCATCAACCATCGAGAACATTTTGCCAGCACTACAATGTGCATTCAGTCTCCGGACATCTTGAGTAAAATCAGGTCCCCCTTTCAAATCATCTTTAAATTTAATTTTATCCACAGGTCGAGGAATATTTGCAATTGTTACATCGAAAGTTTCAGTATCCAGTTCATATGTTGTATTTGTAGTTTTATCAAAGAGATGGCAGTTGTAAAAAACATCATTATTCTTACTATACGATAAATAATAAAAAACATACCTTGATGTTTCATAGATGGCGCTTAGAGCTATTGTATTCTCTTTTTTTCTCTCGGGGTGTCCAATCATCTCAGGAGTAACAAGTATGCCATGCGTATCAAAGATGATCCTTGGCTTAAATGATCTATTTATTGCATCAACATAAAAGACTGTATCACTGAAATATTCTCTAAAACAAACCAATTTTTGGCTTAAATAAACGAGAGACCATCGTGCATACGCCATGGGTTTATCCTGCCTGCTGCGATATATATTTGGTTTAAAATGGATTGTATCTCCATCCGTATTTATCAGTAAACTTAAGATTGGTGTGTCAGGTTTCCGTGGATCTATTGCAAGGAATGCATAGTTTGTTTCAGGAACCATTCCTATGGTTAATGGAAAAGTCTCTTTCAGTGAAAAAGACCTCTCAAAAGAAGAACCAGTTTCTGAGATATTATAGATAAATAATTTTTGATCTACATTTGAAAGTATTGTCATTATTTTATTATCGGAGCTTACATCAAAATCAGATAGAGTAGTATATTGCCCAGGCCCTCTTCCATAATTTTGATTTTTAAAAAGAAATTTGCCATCTGTATCAAAACACATTATCCCACCATTCAATCCACTATTATGTATGTAGATCCTATTATCTACGTTTACAATTTTCAGAGCAAATTCGCCAAGTAGCGAATTCTTTGTTGTTTGAAGTGGAATGTACTCAACATCCTTAGCGAATTCAGAAAGTTTCTTAACTGTTGATTTGGGATTTGAAAGAAGGTCGATTCTAATTACCGAATCTGAATAATCTGGACTCTTTGACTTTTTGCTGTCGCAGGAGCAGAAAAAGGCCATTAAAGCGATTAAAAATACTAATTTCATATTTGTCATTTTAACCCATTAATTATAGCATTGTCTGTGTTAGATGGAAAATTTATTTTTTGTTTGTCAAGTTGATACTGTTTTATCTTGGTCCTCTTTTATTATATTTAGGTAAAGTGCCGTATTGAGTATTATATTGTATTAGATCGAATGGTGGATTTGTATTTGGATTCAAATATTCGTGACAAGGTATACGTTTCCATGTATTAATGAAATCTTTCCAATATATATAGTTCAGATTTCTTTAATTTAATTACCTGTAGCGGTTGGTAGTATGCAAAGTTGCAGGTTTCGAAGCACTTTCCTATCATAGTTAGAATTTTTCATGAGCGTAATATTCGATAACACGCTGTCTATCAAATTCTTTATATGCATTATAAGCCGTTCAGTGTTTATTCTTTCAGTTATTTCATATCAATTTGCTACTTTGTTTCTATCTGTGTGCGTTGAGACAGCCATACTCTTTGACAAGTTTTGGTCTATATGTCGACTTTTTTGAGCGACTTGATAATGTGTATGAATGCGAAGGGAGGTCACATTAATTCTTAATCAGATTATAATGTTCACTTGGAGGAAAAAGTAAATCTAATCCAGAGGGTTTGATTTTAAATAATGGTCCTTTTTCAATTACTTTACCTTTTGAGTTTCTCTTTATCAAATGGTCAAGTGTGATAATTCCCTGTTCTATGAGAATATCAAATTGAGATGGTATCGGTTTCTTTGTATGTTCAACTTCTGTATATAAAAAGTGTTCTTTTCCTTCGATAACCGTACTTTTAGCTTCAACCCAAAATGTTTCCCTATGTTTTTCAAGTAATCTAGAATGCAATTTATCTAATGTCCAAACTACAAAATCACCGATTTCAGGTTTGTCAGAATTCTCAATTAATTGTTTTATATCGGTGTCCATTCTCAAAGTTAAACCCTGAGAGTTTCTGGTTAAAGTTGAAACTGTACAGTATAATTTGAAATCTTTTTCTCTCCAGTAACCAAAATTATCAAGTATTTCCGCAGAACTTTTAAACTGACTTAAATTCCAATCTGGCACTTGAGCAAATAAATTCTTCTTATTTCTTCGATTACTCCGAAAAGACTTTAGTTCAATTCCTTTATAATCTGGTTCTTTTGATGAATTAATATCGATACCTAAAGCTGTTTCCAGTGTGCGACCAACGGAAGTATCTGCATCAACTATTGATGGAATTGCGCCTCCTTGAGCAATTATTCTTAACTTCATTAACAACTCATTTGCAATTGCATTTTTCACACCATTAATTTCTTCAATAAGCTCTTTCAGCGGATTTGTAACTGCAGAAGTAATTAAATACTCAATTGGCAGTTGTGTGATATTGAAAGCATGAATTTTTCCTTCAAAACAGATTAAAGTCACAATATCATTAGGATTCGCATAATTTGTCAATCCAGATAACCAAATTCTTGGGTCTCCTTTTTTAGTAACAGGTCGATATAATGAAACACTTGATTTTACAATTTTATATTGGTCGTAAATAAAACCTTCAATTATGACCTTATATTCGGGACCTTGCTGTTGAACTTCAAAATCATGAAAATTATTCTCTTTTAGATAATTTCTAATTGGACCTGTCGCATCCATTATTGACTTCTTCAAGCCTGTTTCAGTTGGTTCAATTAAAGCTAATGAAACGGAGTTTTTAGTTAGAATCTTTAATCGGTTTTCTTCCGTTTTTGATAATGCTCTCATCTGATATTTTTTAATATTTCGTTAGCAATCGCTCTTGCCAATAATGGAGGTACAGCATTACCAACTAAGGTAAATTGAGGAATTTCCGATTTTCTATTATTACCGCCTGTTGAACGTTTGCCTTGAAAAACAAATGAATCATCAAATGATTGTAAACGTGCCATTTCTCTAACTGTTAAAGCTCTTGGTGAGTTGTAATGAATATAATCATCAGGAATAGTCATTATAGTAGGGCTTTGTTCTTCAGGTCTTAGAACGTTATAATTCCTTTTATTTGAAGCCAAACCACATTTATTTAGTTTATCCTGGGCAAACTTGTAATCACCTTCTTTTAATATGATCTCCAATCTTTTAATGACATCATCATTCTGGTTGCTGGTTTTGTGATTATTTAAAACATCATAATTTTTTTCCCCAGTAATTAAGGCTTCGGTATTTCTAACATAAAAAGGTTTACTTGCTTTTTCACGATATTGTTTAATCAATCTTCCTTCTTTGCTCCATTCTGCAAATGTTTTACCTTCTTCGCTATTAATTTTCCCATCAATAGTTCTCTTTTTAATTAAACTTTGCATTTTTTTAGCTGTACTATTGTACTGAACCTTAATATCGACTGGTTCATAATGATGGTACTCTTGGTTATTACCGATAAAATCTAAATCATACAGGGCTTCAAAAACAGACACCTTTTCATTTTCTGAGACTGTTGCCGGTATTTCTGAAATAAACTTTTGGTCTTTTCTGCAACCTATAAACAATACCCTTTCCCTATTTTGGGGAACTCCGTAGTTAGATGCATTTGCGACAAATGGCTTCTCAATTCGATAAAGACGAATACTTTCAACGATGTCTTGAAACTTACTTAATTGGGTTTTATCGCAGTTTTCCCTTATAAAATCTATTGTTTCATCAAATGAAAAGGAATAAATCCTTAACGAGATTAACATATTATTGATCTCGCTTTGATATTCCTTTGGAACGCTTAGATTTTTAAAGGCAGACTCAATTTTATTAAGTATTTCATCCGTTCCTAAATCACTTAAAAAGCTTGTGAATGAATCAACAAAGAAATCATTATCGATATTACAAAAGTCTTTCTCTTTGATAATATCACGTTTTAATTTCTCCCATTGTTTTTTGCGAATTAATATGTTGAAACCATGTCGAATTGTATTTATGCTTGTGTCCGTTTTACTTGTTTTATAATCAACGAATTTTGGAGTAAGATCTCTAAATTTTGATTCCACAAAACGTATAAAAGCTTCTTTGCCTTCCTCTTTTTGATACTCGGTGAGTTTCTCAATTTCAATTCTTTTTATAAGACTTTCAATAATGAAATCATCTTGCTTAAACCTCCCTTTTAGCGACCTTAAATATGAGATTAACTTTGGAATTTCATTTATGTCGATAATCGAATTAATTTCTTGCAAAATGAGTTCTTTTATTTTACCTTCTTCTTTTGTAAGAATTCCTTTCACATTCTCCATTACAAAGTATTTAGGCTGTAAAGCCTTTATAACCTCAAGATAATGTGAAAATAGATCGTCTTTTTTGTCAAATTTTTTACGTTTACCTGCTAAACTAAAACTTTGACAAGGAGGTCCTCCACAAACGACATCAATTTTATGGTCACCTATTTTTTCTAACAAATTATCAAGGAAGTCAGGTTCGGTAATATCTTGACAGAGAAATTTGACATCTAATCCAAGCTGGTGGTTGTATCGTACATTATGAGTTAATTCACAATTTTCATTTATATCATTTGCTGCAATGAAATCAAAAAATTTATTATTGACTTCAGCTTGCAGAAATCCTTCGCTAAATCCACCAGCACCAGCGAATAAATCAACAAATTTAAATGACTTGCCATAAAGTGATAGTTGTTCGCGTACGATATTTACATCGTTATTTTCTTTATAATTAATTATATGGTCATTTAATAAGTCTTTAAGTTCTTTTTTAGTGTATGTTTTTCGATATGATTGATTCAACAATTCATTAGCTCTTTCCTTTAGGAAACGTAAATAATAATTGTATTCTTTATACTCTTTATATGAATCACTTACTGTTTGTGTGGTCTTATTGAAATATTCAGGTCTGATTTTTCTCTTGGTCGCAATTTTAATCTGTGTGCCATTACAATTAATCCGCATATGAATAGGTGCGTATCCCTTTTTATCCTCTTTATCAAGATAGTAATTTATCGTAGCCATGGTTTACGGACATTTTCGCGTACACGGACAAATTTACGGACAATAAATCCAAAAATATTAATAATATAGAATAAAAGTTATGAACAGACCGTGTTAAATTTCATTCACAAATCTGCATTTTGTGGCAATAAGGCAGTTAGAACAATCTGGTTTTTGTTTTTTACAAACAAGTGATGCATAATCTAAAATAGCCCAATTCAACTCTTTGGATTTCTCTATATTTACTACTCTATAAGCCAAGGTTTGCAAATAAGGGTCATATCTAATATCAGCTAACTTTCGTTTGCCGAAAAACCTTTCTAAAAGTCTTGCCATATTAACATCAAGCAATGGGGATTTCTTTTTTAGCACATACAATTCGAAGGCATTTGTAATGTATTGTCCCATCATCGGTATTTCTGAAACTTGATTTCTTTCTGTTGGAAATCGACCTTTTCTCCTTTTTAGTTCTTGGGCTAATTTATAAAGTCTACTTCCTCTTTGTTTAAAAAGTCCCAGTGGCTTAGTTATTTCTTGTAATTCCAATTCAGTTGCATCTCCAAGTTGTTTCCATGACGAATATTTTTTAAAAAAGACTGGTAAGAATTTAGATACAGTTTCTGCTTTTGTCCTCTGCAAAAATACCTCTGATACAATCAATTCATAATTTGTAGCTGATTTATTTCTCCAAAGAAATGTCCGGCCGTTTTCCTGAAACCAATCAAGAAGTTTCTTTTGGAAATATTCAATATCAGATTCATATATAAATTCAAATTTATTCACACTACAAATGTACTCATTCTCTTCGTGGGTTTGGGCTTGCAAATTTGCTGTATTTTGTGTGGGATGTTCATCATTTTGTTTTAAGTAATAAATTGTCTGTTCTTAACTATCTCCCACACTTGGCAACGACCTGTTAGTTACTGTGCTTTGTAGCTTTTCAGAACCCCAATTTTTACTTGCTTGCCAAGAAAGCAGGAACCATTTGCAAAGAATGTGACAAAAATGTGAACTTTATTGTCGGTGTTAGCTGGTGTTGGGTTGCTTATTGAGAAATGCTTTGATTTCTTTGTCCAGCAGTGCGTTATCAATTACTAACCCTTTCTTAACATCTTCTCGGGATTCAAATATTTCATCTCTTTGTTTAGCTGTCATATTGCATGCTCAGCCCTGCCCCGTCAGTCCCAACAGCAAAACTCTGGCAGCTCCAATCCACCTCATAATACGCTTCGTCTGACTTGCATAGGATGAAACCAAGTCCAAGTTAAAAAAACCTGGAATTATATTCAAGGGGATATGTAAAAATTTCAGCTTTAATTCCTGTTCTGAACCGTCAGGAAATATTAATTGCTATCTCTTTACCTGTCACGTGGTTTCCGGATATTCGCTTAGCTCATGATCTCGTTGGGGGAGACTTTAAAATCATCATCCCAGTCGCCCTCCCGGACGCACGAATCCCTTACTCATGAAGGGCATGGCTCGTAATTCGTGTAAAAACAAAAAACCCTGTAAATGTGATAGTCTACAGGGTCGCGCGTTAATTTGCATTTAGCTTTGGCGGAGAAAGAGGGATTCGAACCCCCGGTTCCGCGATGGCGGAACAACGGTTTTCAAGACCGCCGCATTCGACCGCTCTGCCATTTCTCCCTTGGTCCGCCTTAGAATCAACTAAAGCGGTTATCCGGTGCGCCGCAAAGATAATACTTTTTTTATTTTTACGGATTATTGGAAAAATATAAGAATTATCAGATTATCAGACAGATAAGCTATTTGTCAACAGGATTTGAACATGAAAAAGATTCCTGAATACTGTAACCCCCATAAAATGGTCGTTTACAGGCTTTATGCCGTATTAGGGAGTCCATTCCCCCTGTTGTGCCGTAAACGTCCATTAATAGGGGAAAATAGAAGAAAAATTATTTGTACATGTATTAAAATGAAATATATTTGTAACAAACTAGAACCATTGGTCTAACCTTTAATTCGTAAATTATGACAAAAAAAGAATTGATCGCTGAGATTGCTAAAGAATCCAAGTTGTCAATCAAGGATTCCGGCCTGGCTTTAAACGCATTCGTTGCAGTTTTCGGAAAAGCTATGAAAAAAGGAAAGAGAATCCAGCTTCCGAATATGGGAACTTTTAAAGTTACCCAAAGAAGTGCAAGAGTTGTACGTAACCCCCGTACCAATGAGAAACTTAACGTTCCTGCCAAGAAAGTCGTTAAATTCAAACCGGCTCCTGCACTTAACAAAGGTCTTTAATCACGATTCGAAGAGATTGCCGGGGGGTGTATTTTACACCCCTTTTTTTATGCTATGAACCTGGTTTGTAGAGTAATCCCGCCGTAAATTGGCCGCGGCAAAGTCCTGAATCATTGTTTTATTTTAGGAGATATAATTTTTATTTAAGTAATTTTTGTTACTTTTGAACTTAAAACCCCGGTTCAATATCTGAAAGCATGAACTGTATAATTGTCGACGATGATAAGCTTAGCTGTAAGCTGCTTGAAGGTTATGTGAAGAAATATTCCTCCCTTAATCTTGTCGGCGTCTATAATGACCCGGTGACTGCAAGGAATGAAATCGCAAAGCAGAAGGACGTCGACCTTATCCTTCTTGATATTAGAATGCCGGAAATGGACGGGTTCGACCTCCTGGGAAGTCTCGAACATCCGCCGAATGTTATAGTGGTGTCTGGAGGAGAGGAGTTTGCACTCCGGGCTTTTGATTTCAACGTTGTAGACTTCCTCCTTAAACCGGTAACCTATGCAAGATTCTGCAAGGCTATTGATAAGGTAATGAGGTATTTTGCACCGAAGGAAGCTCCGAAATCGGGCGATGAGGAGATTTTTATCAAAAAAGGTTCTGCACTGGTTAAACTTAAGCTCAGGGAAATAGTATTCGTGGAAGCCCTCGAAAACTATGTTACCCTAAATACCAGTAGCGATAAATACACGATTCACTTTACCATGAAGGCCATGGAAAGCCAGTTGCCCTCGGGAGTGTTCCAAAGGGTCCACAGGTCATACATAATCAACAAGAAGATGATCCAGGCTATCAAGGAGAATTCACTTGATATAATGGTGGGCAATACGATAAAAAACATACCCGTGGGGAAATCGTTCAGGGATAGCCTTCTGAATGATATCAATGTAATGTCCCGATAATCAGGATTGGGCATGATGCTATCAAACAAACAGCTTTTCCTGAAACATCTCGGCCAGACTTCTCAATCACCTTTGCTACTTGAAGTGGAAAAAGCCGAAGGCGTCTTTATGTACGGTCCTTCCGGAGAAAAATATCTCGACCTCATCTCGGGAGTTTCCGTGAGCAATACCGGACACAGGCATCCCAAAGTGGTCAGTGCAATCCGCGAACAGCTTGATGCCTACATGCACCTGATGGTGTACGGCGAAATGATACAAAGTTCTCAGGTAAGATATGCTGGCCTGCTTTCTCAATACCTCCCTCCTTCATTGAGTTCCGTATATTTTGTCAACTCCGGAAGCGAAGCCGTAGAGGGAGCAATCAAACTGGCAAGGAGATTCACCGGGCGAAGTAAAATAATATCATTCCGCAACGCCTACCACGGAAGTACATGCGGCGCCCTGAGCATCCAGGGCAGTGAAGATTATAAAAGTGCCTTCCGGCCACTGATCCCCGATGTCTGGCAGGCTGAATTCAACAATCCTGACTCATTAGGCATAATCGACTCGAAAACTGCCTGCGTCATTATCGAACCCGTTCAGGGTGAAGGCGGAATAATTACCCCCGCCGGCAATTTCCTTTCACTCGTCCGCGAAAAATGCAGCGAAACCGGAGCACTTCTTGTCTTCGATGAGATACAGACGGGATTCGGAAGGACGGGACATATGTTTGCCGTCGACTGTTACGGAGTTGTTCCCGATATCATTTTACTGGCAAAAGCTCTTGGCGGAGGAATGCCCCTCGGCGCTTTCATTTCATCACCCGGGATAATGAGCTCACTGATATCCAATCCCGCGCTGGGACATATCACTACATTCGGGGGACACCCGGTGTGTTGCGCTGCCGGAATGGCATCGATGCAGGTGATCATTGATGAGGAGCTTATTGAAAACTGCAGGCTGAGGTCGGAACAGTTCAGATCAGGGCTGAAACATGAGCTGATACACGAAATAAGAGGGGAGGGACTCATGCTTGCAGTTAAACTCGGAAGCCCGTCGCTCGTGAGCTATGCCGTTAGGAAGGCTCCTGAATTTGGCCTGATCCTTGATTATTTCCTGTTCTGTGACGATTCGTTCAGGATAGCTCCTCCGCTTACTATCTCGGACGATGAAGTGGCCCTGGCCTGCAGGCAGATTGATGCCCTGCTCGACGATACAGTAAAGAACGCGATTGCATGAAAAGAAAATTGTTTTCAATAGTGTTTATCCTGATTGTGACTGCTACCTGCCGTTTTGCCCTGGCCGGTCCGGACACTCAATCCATTCTTGAAAAGCTTTTTACCCGGCTCACTCTCGTCAGGCAGGATAACGACCGGCTCAGGATAAATGATTCGATATGCGCAATAATCGACAGCTATGCACGGTCGGATTCTGCCTTTAATCATACGTTCGAGGGTTTGAGATATCTGGGACAGATCACATCCCGGAAATCGCAGCTTAAGATTATAACCTGGAACCTTGCTCTCGGGGAATCGGGAGGAAAATACTTCTGTTATTTTATTCACAATGCAGGCAAAGAAAATCAGGTGTACCGGCTTGAATCGGATTATGACAATGAAGCACCCCTGGTAAACAGACAATATACTGAAGCTGACTGGTACGGAGCCCTGTACTATGATCTCAGACAATATGGAAAGGGAGATCAGCAACACTGGGTCCTGCTCGGGCTTGACCTGGCAAATCCCGAAATCACACGAAAGATTATTGATGTGATAAGCATAAGCCCCGCAGGAAATATCATTTTCGGCAAGGACATTTTCCGGAACGGAAAAACGGTCAGGAACAGGGTGCTGCTGGAGTACAGCTCCAAAGCGATCGTAACCCTGCGATTCAACACCGATAAGTTAATAGTGTTCGACCACCTTGTTCCAGTAACTGCTTCACTTAGCGGCAGCAGGGAAAACTACGGCCCTGATTTCTCTCTCGATGCATACAGCCTTGAAAAGGGAATCTGGGTATTTGAAGGAAACGTCGATATCAGGAACCCTAAGAAATAGTACCTTCCTGCCACTTTCTCCATTATTCCCTTTCCCCTGATCAGGCCGGAGAAGCAGGAACTGTCGCTGCTTCATGAAAAAGTGACGATTTGTCAGTCGTGTTCCAACGGCATGTCTTTTGTTTTAAAAACGGCGTTGATCATGTTTAACCTAAATAGTGTACCGAAATGCAAACCGGAAAAATTGGAGTAACCACTGAGAACATTTTCCCCATAATTAAAAAATTCCTTTATTCAGATCATGAGATATTCCTCCGCGAGATAATTTCCAACGCCGTCGATGCAACCCAGAAAGTGAAGGCAATTGCTTCAGCGGGCGACTTCAAGGGAGAGCTTGGAGATCTTACCATCAGGGTTTCAGTTGATAAGAAGAAAAAAACCATCACTGTTTCCGATTCGGGAATTGGAATGACATCTGAAGAAATCGATAAATATTTGAACCAGATTGCTTTTTCAAGCGCCAACGACTTCCTTGAGAAATATAAGGATCAGGTCAATTCGATCATTGGCCATTTCGGTCTTGGCTTCTATTCAGCATTCATGGTTTCCGACAGGGTGGAGGTTATCTCAAAATCATGGGATGAAACAGAGCCGGCTGTAAAGTGGAGCTGCGACGGCAGCCCGGAATATACGATCGAGGAAACGGAAAAGAAAACCAGGGGAACCGACGTGATACTTTATATCGACAAGGAATCGAAAGAGTTTCTCGAAGAAAATAGAATTGAAGAATTACTGAAGAAATACTGCAAATTCCTTCCTGTTGAAATAGCATTCGGTCAGGAAAAGGAATGGAAGGACGGTAAGTATGTAGAGACCGGAAAAGACAGGATCATCAACAATACAAAACCTGCATGGACACTGAAGCCTTCGGAACTGAAGGATGAGGATTATATGAAGTTCTACAGGGAACTTTATCCCATTGGCGATGAGCCCCTGTTCAACATCCACCTGAACGTCGATTATCCCTTTAAGCTTACCGGAATACTGTATTTCCCCAGAATCAAATCAAATATTGAAATACAGAAGAACAAGATCCAGCTTTACTGCAACCAGGTATTTGTTACCGACTCGGTTGAAGGAATTGTTCCCGAATTTCTCACTCTTCTTCATGGTGTGATAGATTCGCCCGATATCCCGCTCAATGTGTCGCGAAGCTATCTGCAGAGCGATACGAATGTCAAGAAGATATCCTCGCACATCACCAGGAAAGTTGCCGACAGGCTCTTCGAGATATTCAAGAACAACCGCGAGGAGTATGAGAAGAAATGGGACAACCTGAAACTGTTTATAATCTACGGGATGATCACCGAGGAAAAATTCTATGATAAAGCCACGAAGTTCGCTCTCCTCAAGAATACCGACGACAAGTACTTCACATTTGAGGAATATGAAAAGCTTATAAAGGAAAACCAGACTGACAAGAACAAATCGCTTGTTTACCTGTATACAAACAACAAGACCGATCAGTATTCATATATCGAAAAAGCAAAAAACAAGGGCTACGATGTCCTGAACCTCGACGGTCAGCTCGATTTGCACCTGATCAACCATCTTGAGACCAAATTCAAGGACTCCAGATTTGTAAGGGTCGACTCTGATGTGATTGACAAGCTGATCCCCCGTGAGGATGAGAAAAAATCGAAGCTCTCACCTGATCAGCAGGATGATCTCAGAAGTGTCTTCAATGTCAGGGTGAAAACGAAGGAAATTTACAATGCCGTTCCCGAAGCACTCGACGAAAACGATTCACCTGTTATCATTACCCAATCGGAATTCATGCGCAGGATGAAGGATATGTCCCAAATCGGCGGCGGAATGAATTTTTACGGCGAACTGCCCGACAGATTCAACCTGGTTGTCAATGTAAACCATCCGCTGGTAATAAGAATATCGGAAGATCTTAACGAGAAGGAAGGAAAGAGACTTCAGGATAATGCTGATGAAAGGAAAAGACTGAAGGACGAAATAGATTTCATGGAAAAGGAACATAGCAGGAAGAAACCGGAGGAGATCAGTCAGTTCGAGAAGGATGACCTGGAAAAGCTCAGAAAAGAACTCGAAACCATCGAGTCGGCGCGCAGGGAAGTGCTCGAGGCTTACGGATCGGAAAACCAGATCGTAAAACAGCTTGTTGACCTGGCTCTGCTTTCCAACAATATGTTAAGGGGAGAGGATCTCAGCACTTTCGTTAAGAGAAGCGTTGAACTGCTTTGAAATCCTGAGACATTACAATCTTTAAGAGCTGAAAATAACAACAAATAATTGTCGATAAACAATAATCGGGTTATTGTTTGTCGACAATTATTTTACCTGAAACGATATGGTTTTTAAGGCTTTATAATATTAAGGAACAGGGGGAGGGCTCAGATCATTTTTGCTACTTCAGCCTTTATAAAGTCAATGGCGACCCGGGTAGGTTCGTGTTCCATCTCCATAACCCTGCCAAGAAGGAGTTTGCTGAGTTCAATAGCGGGGAGATCGTTCTTGAGCTTTTCAGCTTCACTGTTTATTAGCTTTATGATGTTCGACCTGGCATTTCTTACACATTCCCATGCCTGAGTGCTCATGTAGATCTGCTGCGAAAGATTGTGCTCGAACTCGCTTCTTATCGTTGTCAGAAGTGCTGACTGAAGCTGCGAAACCGTCATGCCGGGTGTGCTTACCCTCATCAGAAGCGATTCAAGACTTATCCTTTCAAGAAAAAGAACTACCCTTTCGTATGCCTGAAGCTTTATCGGGGTGATGGTCCGGTTTCCCTGAAGAATAACTTCCTGTCTTCTTTTCTCTTCATCGTTCCTGATCATGTTCCTCAGAATGATCCAGGCGGTCAGAAAAACAATAAGTGCGGGCAATGTGATCTTAAGAATGTCAGCAACTGTTTCCATGTCATTGTTGATTTATATGCAAACCTAAGATATTTTGTTAAAATATGTTCGTTGCAGGTCTGATAAAAACAGCGTACAGCAATATTGAAAATCAAAAATTCCTCTTACTTTTGGCTGCTGCCGGAGACATAAACCCGTGAGCCGTCAAGGTTTGCGGCATAGTTCCGGCGGAAGCCCTGATTATAACCAAGCTGTATGGAATATTTATCCGATAGAATCAAATTGCTGTCTGTATCGCAGACTCTTGCCATGGCTCAAAAGAGCCGTGAGTTAAAGGAATCCGGTATTGATGTAATCAGTCTCAGTCTGGGAGAACCTGATTTCAATACTCCCGATTATGTCAAGGAGGCCGCCAAAAAGGCCATTGATGACAACTTTTCAAAATATCCGCCCGTACCTGGCTACAACGACCTGAGAGATACAATCGCGAGGAAATTCAGGGAAGAGAACGGGATAAACTACAGCCGGGAGCAGATCATCGTATCTGCCGGAGCCAAGCATTCGCTGATAAATGTGATTATGTCGATCATTAATCCGGGAGATGAGGTTATCCTCCTTGCTCCCTACTGGGTGAGTTACTATGATCAGATCATATTTGCAGGCGGGAAGCCGGTTGTGGTGGAGGCCCTTCTGCAGAATGACTTCAAGGTATGCCCTGAGCAGATAGAAAAGGCAATCACCGGCCGTACAAGGCTTATTATTTTCAATTCGCCGTCGAATCCGACAGGGATGGTATATACAAGAGATGAGATGGAGCAGATAGCCCGTGTAGTCGAAAGGCATGAAGGTGTTTTTATAATATCGGATGAGATCTATGAACATATCATCTATGAGGGTGAACATGTAAGCATGGCATCCTTCAGCTTTATATACGACAGGGTCATTACCGTGAACGGGGTATCGAAAGCTTTTGCAATGACCGGATGGAGAATAGGATACATGGGGGCGCCTTTGTGGATATCAAAAGCCTGCAACAAGCTGCAGGGACAGTTTACCTCCGGAGTATGTTCAATTGCACAGAAGGCTGCCTGTGCTGCCCTTGAAGGAAAGGACGAATCTGTAAGGATAATGAGGGATGCTTTCCTCCGCCGCCGCGACCTCATCTGCGGTTTGCTGAAAGAGATTAAGGGACTGAAGCTTAGAGTTCCGCAGGGAGCATTCTATGTAATGCCCGATATTTCATATTATCTCGGCTTATCACATGGCACCGGCACCATCGCCAGTGCTGACGATCTGGCAATGTATCTTCTTGAAAAAGCTCATGTTGCCGTTGTCGGGGGAGATACATTCGGAGCTCCGGAATGCATAAGGATTTCATACGCCAATTCCGACGAACTGCTTATTGAAGCTGTAAAAAGGATCGGGGCAGCGCTTGAAAAACTGCACTGAGATTCCTGAACCGGTTTCCTGAAAGTCTTGTCTTTCAGGAAACCGTCTGTCAGTATTTGTTGTAGGTCACCGTTTCGTCCTTTGGCTTTCTCTTCTTCTGCCGGTATTCACCCGCGGCATATCCCAGGGTGATGATAAGCTCGACCCTCTTTGATGAAGGTATTCCAAGGATGCTTCTTAGCCTTCCCTCATCAAACCACCCGATTATACACGTTCCCAATCCTTCTGCAAGCGCCTGGAGACAGATGTTTTCAGTGGCGATCCCTATGTCGATAAGAGAATAGTCCTTGCTCTTTATTGTCCCGCCAACTTTTGAACTGAAGTTCGGCTTTTCCCTGACAATAACTATTATCACAGGGGCCTGACCGATGAAAGTATTCATCCCCAGTAGCTTGGCTGAACCGGCATCGGCAATTCGCGAGAGCAGCTCCTTGTCGGTGACCGCTACAAATTTCCATGGCTGTGCATTGCATGCCGACGGGGCCATTCTCGCTGCCTCGAGTACGCGATCGAGTTTTTCCTGTTCTACAGGCTTGTCTTTGTATTTCCTCTCACTCTGACGCCTGAGAATAAACTCAAGCATCTCTTTTCCTTCCATCATGCATTAATAGTTTTCCGGCATGAGTTCAAAATATGCGGTCGGGTGCAGACAGGATGGACAGTTTTTGAGAGCTTTTGTTCCGAAATGTACATAACCGCATTTCCTGCAGTACCAGAATACCTTGTCGTCGCGTTCGAATGCCTTGTTCTTCATGAGGTTGTCGAGAAGCTTGCGATACCTGTCCTCGTGGTTTTTCTCGGCTGAGGCAATGGCCCTGAAGGTACTGGCAATATTCTTGAATCCTTCTTCTTCGGCCACCCTGGCAAATTCAGGATAGAGTTCGTTCCATTCCTCATGTTCACCGGCAGCCGCGGCTTCGAGGTTTTCAGAAGTCGTCCCGGTTTTTCCCGCGGGATAACTGGCTGTAATCTCAACCATACCACCTTCAAGGAAGTTGAAGAACCTCTTTGCATGCTGCTGCTCCTGGAGAGCCGTTTCGATAAATATAGCGGCAATCTGTTCGTAACCTTCCGACTTTGCAACCTTTGCTGCAAATTCATACCTGTTCTTTGCCTGCGATTCTCCTGCAAATGCCTTTAGCAGATTCTTTTCAGTCATTGTGCCTTTTAAACTCTTTTCCATATCGTTTGTTTTTAGATTATGTCCGGTAAATGGTTTCCGATATTTACATATGTTGATATTCGGCAAAAATATCTATCTTTAATTTTAAATTGTAATAATTCTGAAAATATTAACTTAAATAAACTAAGAAATGGCAATATCACTTGTAATTCTGGCTATCATCGTATTCCTTGTATTCTTCGCGATTTCGCTGTATAACAGGCTTGTAAGGCTCCGTAACAACAGGGAACAGGCTTTTGCAGATGTTGATGTTCAGCTAAAGCAGAGACACGATCTCATTCCCCAGCTGGTCGAAACCGTGAAGGGATACATGGTTCATGAGCGCGAGGTACTTATCTCTATCACTGAGGCCCGTGCCGGTGCCATGAAGGCAACAACGGTTAATGAGAAAATAGAGGCCGAGACAAGACTGACAAGCGCTCTCCAGGGTCTGAGGGTTGCAGTTGAAAACTATCCCGACCTTAAGGCAAGCCAGAATTTCCTCGATCTGCAGAACGAGATAGCCGACATTGAAAACAAGATAGCGGCGGCAAGAAGGTTCTTCAACTCCGCCACCAAGGAACTCAACACTGCAACCGAGTTGTTCCCTTCGAATATAATTGCTTCCATGTTCAACTTCAAGCGGGAGCCGATGTTCGATCTGGGTGACCAGCGTACTGTGGTTGAGACACCGCCTCAGATCAAGTTCAACTAGTATGAAGTACTACGGCCTTCAGAGCCAGATAAGAAAGAACAACATGAACTCAGTGCTTCTGCTGCTGATGTTCCCTTTGGTCTTTTATGCCCTTGCCTGGCTTTTTTTCCTGTTAATGTCGATAGGAATGGAGGACCAGGAAATGAAACTGGAATTTGTTAACCGGTCGTTCTTGCACACTGTACCGTGGATAACCATCGGAGTGCTTGTATGGTTTACAATAGCCTGGTTCTCACATACAACCATAATAAACCTTGCCACCAACTCAAAACCCCTGGAACGGAAGGAGAACAAGAGAGTGTATAACCTGGTGGAGAACCTGTGCATATCGACAGGGATGAAGATGCCCAGGGTTAACATTATCGAAGACAATTCGCTGAATGCCTTTGCAAGCGGGATAAATGAGAAAACCTACACGGTGTCGCTGTCACGGGGTATAATAGACAGGCTTGAGGATGATGAACTGGAGGCAGTGATTGCCCATGAGCTTACTCATATCCGGAACAGGGATGTCAGGCTTCTTATTATATCAATTGTCTTTGTCGGCATCTTTGCATACATAACCGAAATGCTTTTCAGGTCGCTGCGATTCGGCAACATGGGACGAGGTAAAAAGGAAAGCCGTGGAATATTCATAGCTATGTTCCTGGCTCTTATCGGCTACCTGCTGGCATCCCTTTTCAGGTTTGCCCTTTCGAGGAAGCGTGAATACCTTGCCGATGCCGGAGCGGCCGAGCTTACCAGGAGACCTCTTTCACTTGCTTCGGCACTGAGAAAGATATCCGTCGATCCCACTATCGAAGCGGTAAAACGAAAAGATGTGGCTCAGATGTTCATAGAGAATCCCGGTGAACCGGAAGAGAAGACTTCTTTTTCGTTTGCCAACTTGTTTGCAACCCATCCTCCCATAGAGAAAAGGATAAAGCTGCTCGAACAGTATTGATTCAGCCAGCCGGGGTTAATTGCAGGGCTTATTGATTTCTTCCGCCGCGGGGCTTTATCAGCTTTGATTCCTCTCCTTTAAGCAGTCGGCCGATGTTCTTTCTGTGAGTTATCAGAAGAGCTATGGCTACCACAACCGAAAATATCTTCAGGTATATTGAGGGACTGTCGAAGAAGAGGAATAGCAGGACAGGGAAGGATATTCCGGCTGTCATTGATCCAAGCGAGACATAACCCGATATCAGGAAAACACACAGGAACACCCCTAAGCATGAAATGGTTACCAGGGGATGAATGGCAAGAAGAACCCCGAATATGGTGGCAACTCCCTTTCCTCCGCGGAAGCCGGCGAACACCGGATATATATGCCCCAGAACAGTCATCAGACCTGCAATGATCTGGTAGTTTGTGATCATCGCGCTGCCTTCGTCGGCCATGTTCAGGAAGACGGGAAGCATTGCCCCGACCCATCCCTTGAGCACATCGATCAGAAGCACAGGCACACCGGTCTTCCAGCCCAGAACCCTTATTACGTTTGTTGCCCCCGCGTTTCCGCTCCCGTGTTTCCTTACATCGGTCTTGTGAAATATCTTTCCCACCCATACAGCTGTTGCTATCGATCCGGTGAGGTAGGCCAGAACTACGACAAGTAGCAGGAGGGGGAGGTTCATATTACAGCGGTGTTACAGTATCATACAGAAGGCCCTGATTCGGCAAGGGCTGCTGTTTCCTCGTTAGATGAGAACTTGCTGAAATTATTTATGAATTTCAGGGCAAGATCGGTAGCGGCGATACGCCATTTCACAGACGATTCCCATGATTCCGAAGGATCAAGCAGTCCATCCCTGATTCCTTCTATGCTTTTGGGTATTTTCAGGTTGAAAATAGGAAGTGTCTTGAATTCCGAGTTCATGATCGAATCGTCGAGTATGGAATTAATTATACGTCTTGTTGTCGGAAGGTCAATCCTTGATCCGGTGCCGTAGGGCCCGCCTGTCCAGCCGGTATTGACAAGCCAGGCCTGTGTTCCGTGCTGTTTCATCTTCCTGGTGAGTTCGTTGGCGTAGATAATGGGATCGAGCAGGAGGAAGGCTGCACCGAAACAGGCAGAGAACGACGGAACCGGCTCAATGATGCCCCGTTCGGTCCCGGCTACCTTCGCCGTATAGCCGCTAAGGAAGTAGTATTTCGTCTGCTCTTCATCAAGAAGGCTTACGGGAGGAAGAACCCCGAAGGTGTCGGCAGTGAGGAAGATCACCTTTTTTGCATGACCTCCCTTTGAAACAGGTTTTACAATATTATTAATATGGTACATGGGGTATGACACCCTGGTGTTCTCCGTTTTGGAACCGTCGGCAAAATCAATGCTGCCGTCGGGAAGGACAACCAGGTTCTCAAGAAGTGCATCCCTGCGAATGGCATTGTATATGTCGGGCTCGTGCTTCTTACTCAGGTTGATGCATTTGGCGTAGCAGCCTCCTTCAAAATTGAATATTCCATCGTCATCCCAGCCATGTTCGTCGTCGCCGATCAGGGCTCTGTCGGGGTCGGTGGACAGGGTGGTTTTGCCGGTTCCCGAAAGCCCGAAGAAGATCACAACATCTCCTTTCCTGCCAACATTGGCCGAGCAATGCATCGACGCGATACCCTTAAGCGGAAGGTAGTAGTTCATCACCGAGAAAAGTCCTTTCTTCATCTCACCTCCGTACCAGGTGCCGCCGATTACAGCCATTCCTGCCGAAAGGTTGAAGAAAACAAAGTTCTCGGAATTAAGCCCCTGCTTTTCCCAGTCGGGATTGGTTGTTTTCGAAGCCGTCAGAACCACGAAATCAGGCTTGAAGTTTTCCAGTTCACTCTCGTTAGGCCTTATGAACATGTTCTTGACGAAGTGGGCCTGCCATGCAACCTCGACTACGAATCTCACTGAAAGACGCGTGTTTACATTGGCTCCGCAGAAGCAGTCGACAACAAAAAGCCTTTTGCCGGAAAGCTGCTTTGCCGACAGTCTTCTGCAATGTTCCCAGATCTCCGCACTGATAGGTTTGTTGTCGGACACCTTGTTTTTTTCCGACTTCCACCATACTGTATCGCGGGTGGTATCGTCGAGAACAATGTATTTGTCGGCGGGCGACCTGCCTGTGAATATGCCGGTGTCGACAGCCACTGCTCCTGACCGGGTAATTATCCCTTTTTCAAAACCGGTGAGCCCGGGTTTGGTTTCTTCGGCAAAGAGTGTATTGTATGACGGATTATAGACTATTTCCTGAACATTCTCTATTCCGTATTTTTCAAGATCTGTAGCAGTTACCATATCAGATATTTTAGTTGTAAAGTGAATTCAAATTTATTAATAATATTAAAAACAAGAGTCCGTATTATAAATTAATTAAAAAAGGGCATCTCAGAGATGCCCTTTTCTGGTGTTATGGAAACAAGACTATTTTCCAAATTTGATCGATGCCTGTGCGGCAGCAAGTCTTGCAATCGGTACCCTGAAGGGGCTGCAACTTACATAGGTAAGTTCGTTCTTGAAGCAGAATTCTACTGATGCAGGGTCGCCTCCCTGTTCTCCGCATATTCCGATCTTCAGTTCGGGCTTGGTAGCACGTCCTTTCTGTACCGCCATCGTGATAAGCTGTCCGACACCTTCCTGATCAATTGTCTGGAACGGATCGGATGAAAGCATCTTCTTGTCAAGATAATCGTGAAGGAATGCACCGATATCGTCGCGGCTGAAACCAAAGGCCATCTGTGTAAGGTCGTTTGTTCCGAACGAGAAGAAATCGGCTTCTTCAGCCATCTTGTCGGCAAGAAGGGTAGCCCTCGGTATTTCAATCATGGTTCCGTATTTGCAATCGATTTCCTTGAGTCCGTATTTCTTAAGAACTTCAGCATATACTTCGTCGAAGACTTTCCTCGTTACAGTAAGTTCCGAAACATCACAGGTAACCGGCACCATAAGTTCAGGTTTCGGATTCTTATTTTCCTTGATAAGCTCGGCTGTTGCCTCAAAGAGAGCACGGACCTGCATCTCGGTGATTTCAGGATATGTTATTCCTAGACGGACACCACGGTGACCCATCATAGGGTTGGATTCGTGCAGAGCTTCTCCGCGTTTTACAACCTCCGATTTATCGATTCCAAGAGCAACGGCAAGTTCTTCCTGCTTTTCGGCTGAATGGGGAACGAACTCATGAAGCGGGGGGTCTATAAGCCTGAAAGTGACAGGCAGACCATCCATGGCTTCAAGAGTGGACTTGATGTCTTTTTTGACATAACTTGAAAGTTCTCCGAGAGCCGCACGGCGCTCAGCCTCAGTTGAGCTGAGAATCATTTTACGGATGAGGAAAAGAGGTTTTTCAGAACCTAACCCATAGAACATGTGCTCAATACGGAAAAGTCCGATACCTTCGGCACCAAAGTCACGTGAAACCTTTGCATCTTCTGCAGTGTCGGCATTGGCGCGGACTCCCATTTCGCGGTATTTGTCGACCATATTCATGAAAGTCTGGAAACGGGGATTCTCCGAAGCATCCACCAGTTTGACCGATCCCAGGTATACATTGCCCTTTGTTCCGTTTATGGTAATGACATCACCTTCCTTGAGGACGACATCGGTACCGGCAACTTTAATCTTCTTGTTCACGGTATCAATATGCAGGGCGCCTGCTCCCACGACACAGCATTTTCCCCAGCCGCGTGCAACGAGAGCAGCGTGTGAAGTCATTCCGCCGCGTGCGGTAAGAATACCTACTGCAGCCCTCATGCCTTCAACGTCCTCGGGATTGGTCTCTTCACGGACCATGATCACGTCGTGTCCCTGGCGGGTCCATACAACTGCATCATCTGCAGTGAATACTATTTTTCCTACAGCGGCGCCGGGTCCCGCGGGAAGTCCTTTTGCTATGGCATCCACTTTCTTCTCGGCTTCCGGATCGCAGATCGGGTGCAGAAGCTCATCAAGCTGAACCGGATCGACACGAAGAACAGCTGTCTTCTCATCGATGAGTCCTTCCTTTATCATATCCATTGCCATATTGACGGCAGCCGTACCTGTCCTTTTTCCTACACGGCACTGAAGCATGTAGAGCTTGTTTTCCTGAATGGTAAATTCGATATCAAGCATGTCGTGGAATGACTTCTCAAGGATGTTGCGAATCTCTACAAGCTCCTTGTAGGTCTCCGGCATCGTTTCTTCCATGCTGTGAAGATGCATGTTCTGCTCATTCTTGGTGGCATCGTTGAGAGGATTGGGAGTGCGGATACCTGCAACAACGTCTTCACCCTGTGCATTGACAAGCCATTCTCCGTAGAAGAGGTTTTCGCCGGTGGCAGGGTTACGGGTGAAAGCAACACCGGTAGCCGATGAGTCGCCCATGTTCCCGTATACCATGGCCTGAACGTTGACAGCCGTTCCCCAGTCATCAGGAATACCTTCAATACGACGGTATGATACAGCTTTCTTGCCGTTCCAGCTCTTGAAAACAGCCTTGATACTTCCTTCAAGCTGTTCCTTTGCATCATCCGGGAAAGGTTTGCCAAGAACCTGCTTTACCCTCTCCTTGAATTTTTCGGAAAGATCCTTGAGTTCATCCGCGGTGATGTCGGTATCTGAAGAATAGCCTTTCTTTTTCTTGAAATCATCAAGCATCTCGTCGAGCTGCTTGCGGATACCTTTGCCCTCAGGGGCTTCAATGCCTTCTGCCTTCTCCATGACGACATCTGCATACATCATGATGAGACGGCGGTATGAATCCCATACGAAACGGGGATTGTTGGTCTTTTTGAGTATACCGGGAATGGTAGCGCTGCAAAGACCAATGTTGAGAACAGTATCCATCATGCCCGGCATTGATCTGCGTGCACCTGAACGGCATGAAACAAGGAGTGCATTTTCCGGATCTCCGTACTTCATTCCCATCGTCTCTTCCATAAGCTTCATGGCTTCCCATACTTCCGGCATCAATTCCGCGGGAAGAGTGTGATTGTTTTCATAATACTCCACGCACGCATCAGTTGTGATGGTGAAACCGGCTGGAACCGGCAGACCCAGGAGGCACATCTCGGCAAGATTGGCTCCCTTACCGCCAAGTAGATTCTTCATATCTGCTTTACCCTCTGCAGTCTTGTTGCCAAAGGAATAAACTCTTTTTACTTTCGACATACTTTTTAAAGATTATTTATTATGAATTTAATTATTACATCCGGAAAAATTAGATGCAAATTTAACATTAAAATTTGAATTTTTAAATAGCTCCGGAAAATCATGACCTTGGATGAAACATAATCAGGGTGTCGCGGAGAAAACTCCTGTCTATATGGGTGTAGATCTCTGTCGTCATTATCGATTCATGCCCAAGCATTTCCTGAACTGCCCTAAGGTCAGCTCCGGCTTCTATCATGTGCGTCGCAAAGGAGTGACGAAAGGTATGCGGACTTATCTTTTTCAGTATGCCTGCCTTCCCCGCAAGATCTCTTGTTATGGTAAATATCATTGACCTGGTGAGCTTCCTTCCGCGACGATTGAGAAACACAATATTCTCATCATGTATCACCGGGATCCTGTTCCTGTCAATAGTGTAAAGGTCGATTTCCTTAAGAGCTTTCCTTCCTATGGGAACAAACCTTTGCTTGTTTCCCTTTCCTGTCACACTTACGAATCCTTCCCCGTAATGAATGTCGGTGAGCCTTAGGTTAACCAGTTCCGAGACCCTTAGCCCGCACCCGTAGAGCGTTTCGATGATAGCTTTGTTCCTGTGACCGTCGGGCCGGCTGAGGTCAATAACTCCAACAATCCGGTCAATCTCGGTTACGGTAAGCACTTCGGGGAGCTTCAGCCCAAGCCTTGGCGATTCAAGAAGAGATGTGGGATTTTCAGTTATCTCACCGTCAATGAGCAGAAACCTGTAAAAGGCCCTGATGCCAGATATTAGCCGGGCCTGAGTCCTGGCGCTGACCCCGCCTGATCCCTCCCGGTTGATAAACTCCCTGAGATCGTGATAAGTAAGTGATGAGGGTCCCTTTTTATTTCCTCCTTCCATGTCAAATTCCTCAAGCTTGCGGACATCGTTAAGATAGCCCGCGATGCTGTTCTCCGACAACGATTTCTCGAGCCTTAAATAGTTTTCAAAGTTCTTTGATGCGGTTTTCCAGGTGAGACTCATAGAATTATTGATCAAATACCCTGCAAGGTAATACAAAGTAAATCAGAAGCGCAGGTTTTAACCTGAGATATTTTAGTATTTTTACACGTTGAAATACTGAGTTAATACTATGAAAGTTCAGATAATCAACGGACCAAACCTTAATCTCCTGGGAAAACGGGAACCCGGCAAATACGGAAGCGAATCGTTTGAGGAACGTCTGGAAAAACTCAGGAAACTTTTTCCCGAAGTCTCCATCGATTATTTCCAGTCAAATGTCGAAGGCGAAATCATTAACAGGATACACGAAACAGGTTTTTCATACGACGGGATAGTAATAAATCCGGGTGCCTACACCCATACCTCGGTCGCCATTGCCGATGCAGTGGCAGCAGTTAAGAGCCCGGTAATAGAGGTTCATATCACCAATATTGCTACAAGGGAGGAATTCAGGCACAACAGCCTGGTGGGGAGATATTGCGCTGGAAGTATTGTAGGCCTGGGTCTGGACGGATACAGGCTTGCCATTGAAGCCCTGAAGGAAATGAAAAAGAACTTGAAAACAGAATGATGAAAAAGAAAAGAACAAAGATTGTTGCAACCATTTCAGACAAGAAATGTGAGCCTGAGTTCATTTCGGAACTTTATCAGGCCGGCATGGATGTGATCAGGATCAATTCGGCCCACCTCGAAATTGAAGGAGCTCTCAGGATAATAAGGAATGCACACAGCGTTTCTGACAAGATAGGCATTCTTATAGATACGAAAGGGCCGGAGATCAGAACCACTTCATGCGATGCTCCGATCGAACTGCTAAAGGGAGAAAAGGTGATGATGGCCGGCAATCCGGACGAAAAAACCTGCAGCGGGCTGATCAATGTGTCGTATACAGGTTTTGTCACCGACGTTCCGGAAGGAGCCAGAATACTTATCGACGACGGCGATATCGCGCTCAGGGCGGTCAGGCGTGAGGGTAGCCTTCTTGAATGCGTGGTCGAAAGCGGCGGCATGCTTGGCTCAAGAAAAAGCGTTAATATTCCGGGAATCAGAATATGCCTACCGTCACTTACCGAAAAGGACAAGAGATTTATCAGGATGGCTGTTGAAAACGATGTCGATTTTATAGCTCACTCTTTCGTAAGGACTAAGCAGGATGTGATTGATGTGAAGGCTTTGCTCGATGAGTATGGAAGCTTCATAAAGATTATTGCTAAAATAGAAAATGAGGAGGGTGTTAACAATATAGATGAGATACTTGAGCATGTATACGGGATAATGGTGGCAAGAGGAGATCTTGGCATAGAAATACCATATGAAAAAATTCCGGGGATACAGAAGAATATCATCTCGAAATGCATTACGGCAAGGAAGCCGGTCATCGTTGCAACTCAGATGCTTCATTCGATGATTAAGAATCCGCGGCCAACCAGGGCCGAGATAAGCGATGTGGCAAGCGCCATCTATTCCCAGACCGACGCCCTGATGCTGAGCGGGGAGACAGCCGCCGGCTTGTACCCTGTGGAAGCAGTTAAAACAATGACACGCGTAGCTCTTGAGGTTGAGGAAAATAAGGAGAAATTCCTTGAACTGCCAACCTCGGGAATTAACAGCGAGATTTCATCATACCTGGCAAAAGTGGCCGTAGAAACTTCGGTGAGAGTGAATGCCAAAGCAATAATTGCAGATACTATCAAAGGCAGAACAATAAGGGATATGGCTGCATACAGAGGATACAATATGATACTTGCCAGGTGCTATCTTGCCAGCACAATGAGGCAGATGGCCCTTTCGTACGGGGTGTACGCGAGTTTCCAGGAAAAAAGAAGATCGGTGGATGATTTTATCAGAATGGCGCTTTCTGACCTCATTGGGAAAAATGAGATATGCAATGAAGACCTCGTGGTGATACTGGCAGGAAACTTTTCAGGGCCTGCCGGATTCTCGTTCATGGAAGTCGGCTCGGCAGGCTATCTCAAGAACAGGGTTGAGGATGCCGGTTGATAGTTATTAATGGTCTGATTTTTGAGGAAGCTTAATGTGCCTAACCCTTGATTTGGATGATCAGATTTTTGCTTTTGTCGCTATGGCTGGGATTTCATCCGGTGCACGTCTCACTTATGAGCATCGACTATTCACCCGATGATAAGGCATTTAATATGTTCCTTATGGTATACTTTGATGATTTCTTGCTCGACGCGGGGCTTGGAACTGAAGAGGATAACAACCTGGATTTTTCAGGAAGCAATGAGCATGTGAAAACAATATTGACTGATTATGTGAACGAAAAGGTAAGGATAACCGTTAATGGTGATCCGGTAAAGGCGGAACTCGGAACTATGAGCCTGTCGGACAATGAACTGAGAATGAATCTTTCTTTCGGTTCTGCTGACAGGGTCAGATCGGTGAATGTGAAAAACACTATATTGACTTCAATCTATAACGATCAGGCAAATATGCTGATTGTCAAGGTAAATGATTTTGAGGAAGCTGCCAGGCTCACTGCCCTGGAGACGGAAAAGACGTTTGAAATACAATAATTTAAAGGATAAGAGGAGTATAGTAAAGTGAAGACATTATATACGAAGATAATATTGATTGTTGCCCTTTTGCTGACCTGTTTCGGAAATGCCTGGGCAACTCATAACAGGGCGGGAGAAATCACTTATGTGCAGTTGTCGGATCTCACTTTCGAGATAACCATAACGACCTATACCTACACCTTAAGCTATGCTGACAGGGATGAGCTTGAAGTTGAATGGGGCGATAATTCAACATCAGTGGCACCAAGGAACAGCTATGTGTTTCTGCCGAACTATTACAAAAGGAATATCTATAAGACTACTCATACCTATCCCGGTCCCGGTGTATACAAGATAGTGGTGCAGGATCCCAACAGAAACGCTGATGTAATAAATATTCCGAATTCGGTGAATGTGGTTTTCTCCATAACCACAACCCTGATAGTGAATCCTTCAATCGGAAGAAACAGCACTCCGGTACTTCTCAATCCACCTTACGACAAGGCGGCCAGGGGACATGTGTTCATTCATAATCCGGGAGCCTACGATCCTGACGGCGACAGCCTTTCGTACGCACTCACGACATGTACCCGTGAGGACGGTAAACCCATCGAGAACTACACCCTTCCTCCTGCAACCGAATATATCAGGGTCGACGCCCTTACAGGAGACCTGGTTTGGCGCACTCCCAGAGATACAGGGGCGTATAATGTTGCCATGGAGATTCAGGAATGGCGCTATGGGAAAAAAATAGGAGTGGTGGTAAGGGATATTCAGATCAATGTGTACGACACGGATAACAAACCTCCTGTTATCGGACCGCTTTCCAGCAGATGCGTTGAAGCCGGCTCGGTGGTCGATTTCCTGGTTTCTGCCACCGATCCCAATAATGATCTGCTTCGGCTCTCATCAACTTCAGGAATTTATAGTCTTGATCCATGCCGGGCTACATTCACGAAAGTCGACTCGGTTGAAGGATTCTATTCATCCCGCTTCAGGTGGGAAACATGCTATGAGGCAGTAAGAAACCAGCCCTATGACATAATAATAAAGGCCGATGATTACAACAGTGATCAGAATCTTTCCGACATCGACAATTTCCAGATAAAAGTCCTGGGTCCGTCACCGGTACTGACCGGCTTATCGCCCGCGGGCAAATTCATGAGGCTGGAATGGAACGATTACGGAACCGATGCCATAATGGGATTCAATATTTACAGGAGGGAAGGATCTTCTTCCTTTACACCCGATACATGCATGCCTGGAATTCCTGCATCGGCAGGATATGAGAAAGTTGGATATATTGAAGGAAATTCCACCGTTTCCTACCTCGATACCAACTCAGGAGAGGGACTGGAGTTCAACAAGGAATACTCGTACAGGATCACAGCCGTTTTTAAAAACCTTGCCGAGAGTAAAGCCTCCAACGAACTTGTCTCGTCGCTGGTTTCGGGAATTCCCTTGATAACCAACGTAAGCGTAAGGTCCACCTCGGCAACCAACGGCTCGATTGTTATAAGGTGGAGAAGGCCCGACAGGCTTGATACCATCCCGGCTCCCGGTCCCTGGGAGTATATAATCTCGAGGGCCGACGGTGTGACCGGTACCGATTACACGCGAATAAGGACAATCAGTACATCTACCCTTAATGAAACATCCCATGTCGATACTCTTATAAACACTGTCGACAGAGGATATATTTACAGGATAGAGTTGTACAACAATACTCCAGGCAACAGGTTCCTGATAGGAGAGCCCGGATATGCATCCTCTCTTTACCTGACTGCAAATCCGGGCGACCGTAAGGTCCGCTTCGTGATCAGCCGTAACGTTCCCTGGGTAAACACGAGGTACGACTTCTTCAGACTTAACAGGACAACCATGGCCTACGATTCTATCGGTACTTCCAATATTCTTGAATTTACCGATACGGGACTGGTGAACGGCACGGAGTATTGTTACATGGTCAGATCGACCGGAGGATATGCATCGGCAGGCATGCCCGGGAATCTGTTAAACTTTTCACAGAGAACCTGTGTAATTCCTGTCGACAATGAAGCTCCCTGCCAGCCGGCAATTACAGTTACAAGCCAGTGCGACAGCCTCTACAACAATGTACGCTGGAGTATTACCGATCAGGATTGCCTTGATGACGTGGCAGGATACAATATATATTATAAGTTGCTAACAGAAGAGCCCATGTCGCTGCTGACGGTTATCAACGACAGGAATACTTTCAGCTACAAACATTATCCGGGTGAGATTGTTTCAGGGTGTTACGCGGTTTCGGCATTTGATGAAATGGGGAACGAAAGCCTGAAATCGGTTATGATCTGCGTCGACTCCTGCAATTTCTACGAGATACCGAATGTGTTCACTCCAAACGGGGATGATATAAACGACTGGCTTAGGGCCAAAACATCAGGACTGGTGGAAAAGGTCGATTTCAAATTGTTCAACCGTTACGGGGTGCTTATCTTTCAGACCGATGAACCGAGGATAAACTGGGACGGCACCTACAACGGAAAGATAGTATCGCCGGGAGTTTACTTCTACCAGTGCGATGTTTTTGAAAGAAGGATAACGGGACTTGAGCAGTTCCATCTTTCGGGATTTGTTCATGTCATTACTGAAAAGGGGGCAACGGTCACCAGACCGGATTATTGATCAAACAGACATGATGATGAAAAGGATATTGTTGTTGATATTTATCGCGCTTTTAACCGCGACTCTGAAGGGACAGACAAAATCGGATTTCCTTATGGAAGGGCGGGCTCTTACCGAAAGAGGAAAAACAGCTGAGGCGGCAGCCCTGTTATCGCGGGCGCTGGAGAGTTACCCTGACAGGGATGTCTATCTCACCAGGGCCGAAGCATTCCTTGCCGGGGATGATTACTCGGGGGCAATAAACGATTACAATTCAGCAAACCGTGTTTCGCCGGGATCAGGTGAGTACGGACTGGCAAGAATCTATGCCCTGAAGGGAGACGCGACAACAGCCGTATACCATCTTGAATTGTGCCTTGGATCAAAATACAGGAGGAGCGAAAGGGAAATAATGCTCGACCCTGCATTCAGCCTCCTGGAAAACCGTCCCGAATGGCGTCAGTTCTGGAGGAAGGATATCTATACTTCCCTTGAGAAGGGAATTGCTGAAATTGAATACAACCTGTCGACCGGAAGGGTTACGGATGCGAAATCGCTGTTCACTGAACTCAGGGCCGGCTATCCGGAGAGTGACGAACTGGCTTATGCAGGTGCCATGATAAGCTTCTCGGAGAAGAAGTATCCCGAATCGCTGAAAGCTCTTGATGTACTGCTGGCTGAAGAACCGGATAATGAAAAATATCTCAGGCTTCTTGCAAGAAATCAGGAAGCATCGGGGAACCCTGCAGGCGCTTCATCAACCTACACCCGTCTTTTGAATGCAGGCTTCGGAGAGCCTGAACTGCTTATGCTTAGGGCGGAATGTTACAGGAAGACGGGAGAAACTGACAGGGCGCTGAAGGATGTTGTCAGATATCTTGATCTTTATCCGGGAGAAAAAAAGGCTCTGGGCCGGGCAGGAAAACTTGCCGCGGCTTCGGGCGACAATCTCCTGGCACTTACATATTTCTCGGAAAATCTCAGGCTGCACCCTCATGACGCTGAGTGCTACATCGACAGGGCTAATGCATATTTCGTGTCTAATTCGTGGGAATTTGCGGCGAAGGATTACAGCATGGCACTCGACCTTCAGCCCCAAAACCCTGATGCATGGCTGAATATGGGAATTTCACGGCTCAGCATGGGCAACAGGGAAGGTGCATGCTTTGATTTCAAAAAAGCTTTCAACCAGGGAAACAAAAAAGCAACGGAATACATCAGCAGAAACTGTATAAAATAAGCTGGCACGGGTCTTGCGGTCTTGCAGTCTCTTCCAATGCGGCACATCGCCTATAATCTATCGCCTATAATACATAATACATTGTCTTGCAGTCTTGCGGTCTTGCAAGTCTCTTGCAATGAGGCATTTAGCCACACTGAGCGCTGTACGCTAAACTCTAAACCCTAAACACTAAACGCATTGATTGCTTCGAACCCCGAACTTTGAACTTTCTACTTTTCAACTTTTTACTTTCCACTTTGAGCCCCGTACCGTTATTTAGTATTTTTCAGAATCTTATTGAACAGATCCTGAGGCTTGAAAGGTTTCAGAACGTAGTCGTTGATGCTAAGATCAGCGATCTTGTCGTGGTTTTCTGAGAGAATGGCTGCAGTCAGTGCAATCACGGGCATGTTTTTTATCCTTGGATTTTCCGAATTCCTGATCTGTCGTGTGGCTTCAATTCCGTCCATAACAGGCATGTGAAGATCCATAAGAACCAGGTCGAAGTCAGCTTTTTCGAGCATCTCGAGTGCAAGCTGGCCGTTTTCGACATGTGTGACATTTACTCCCCAGCCTGTCAGGAACTTATTGGCAACAAAAAAGTTGATCTTATTGTCTTCCGCCACAAGTATCCTTTTGCCTTCAAGTCCGATATATGTTTCAGATGTATCGCCGGCTTTGGGTTTGATTTCCTGATCGGGTATCCCGAATGAAAGGACGAAGCGGAACGACGAACCTTTGCCGGGTTCGCTTTCTAAATCGATATTTCCTCCCTGAAGTTCAACCAGTTTTTTGCAAATCGCCAGACCAAGTCCCGTCCCTCCGAAATGCCTTGTGGTATCGGGTGAAGCCTGTGCAAAGCTTTCAAATATCATTTTGTGCTTGTCTTTAGGTATCCCCAGTCCGCTGTCTTTTACCGTGAACTCAATTCCGATTTTATTGTTATTTCTTTCCGTCTTTTTCAGTATTACATGTATATATCCCGATTTCGTGAATTTCAGGGCGTTTGAAAGAAGATTGGAAAGTATCTGGTTTAGCCGGATAGAATCACCTATGACCTCATCCGGGAGATTGTTATCCTTAATTATTTCGAATTCAAGATTCTTTGCCTGCGCACGGTAGGAATATGTCCTGAGGATGTCATTCATGAAATCGTTCAGACTGAAGGGATTTTGTTCAAAAACGATTTTCCCCGATTCCATTTTATTATAGTCGAGCACATCGTTGACCAGAGTAAGAAGATGATTGCCCGAAAACCTGAGCGTCTTTATAAAATCCATCTGATCTTCCCTCGGGTTTCCCTGTAAAAGGAGGTTGGTTATGCCTATTACTTCGTTGAGGGGAGTTCTGATCTCATGACTCATGGTCGACATGAACTGCTGTTTCGACTGGGCAGCTTCCTCGGCCTTTTGGCTTGCCTGGATCATGTTGTCTATCATCGTACGGCGCTGGATTGCTATTGCAATCTGGTTTGCAATGAATTCCAGCACGGTGACATCGTCTGTGGTAAACTTGTTCTCATCGTGATAGTCCTGAAGTGCCATTAAGCCGATTATCTCCTTTTCCGCTTTCAGCGGCACTCCCATCCATACTTTGCATGGAGTACCCACCAGATCTATATCTCCGGAGTCTTCCAGATTCTTCAGGTCATTTATCTTGAGCAGTACCGATTTCCGGAGTCCTATAACCCATTTTGTAATTGTTTTCCTGGCAGAAACATGCTCGAACTTGTCTTTTTCATCAGAGAACAACGGCATCGACAGGGTGTCGGTTTTTGCATCATAAAGTGCTATGAAGAAATTATTCGTGTCCCAGATCTTGCTCAGTTCCCTGACTATCGTCGGGTATATGTCCTTGATCTCTGTCTGGTTGAGAGCCGCGGCGGAAATATTGTAAACTATTTCCTGGATAATCTGTGTCTTACGCTCCTGTGTTATGTTCCTGTAGATACCCATATAAGCTGCAGTCTCGTCATTGGTTGTCAGATTAACGACAGTCAGAGATACATTGATCAGATTTCCTTCTTTGTCATGCCTTATTGTATTCTTTATTAGTCTGCCCTTCTCACGCACCAGCTCCAGGTCGTATGATTCGTTCCTGAGATAATCGGGAGTGATAAGTTCATCAACGTTTTTGCCTATGATTTCTTCCCTCTCATATCCGAACATGGAATTGAATTCCTTGTTCATATTGCTGATTATCCCATCCCGGTCTATAAGCACTATCGCTTCGGGAATGGAATCGACAAGGTGCTTGAGAATGTTTTTCTCCCTGTTTATCTTGGCTTCGTGATTTTTTTGTTTGCTTATGTCGAAAATGATTCCCCTGTAGCCTGTCTTCTTTTTGTCATGGAAAAGAGCAAACGAATGTGCCATAATTGGAACCAGCGATCCATCCTTCATCGTGATATTATATTCATTATAGATTTGGTCGGGAGTATTTAAGTTATTGAGATTCTCCATCATCCTGGGGAAATTGCCAGGGAATACCTTCGAGAGGTGGATACCGGCAGCTATATCTTCCCTTGAAAAGCCGAAGAACTTAAGAGCCTGGTTGTTGGCGTAGATGACTTTGCCTGATACGTCGAGTTCATATATCATCTCCGGAAACATCTCGGCAAAGTACTCAAATAACATATTTTGCCCTGCCAGATCTTCGTTCTTCTGATTACCGCCCGGTTCCCACATCACGAGAATATTTCCGTATGCCAGATTGAACCCAATGTAATGCCCGAGTGAATCGCTGTTGTCCTCCGAAACGGCAAGCTTTCTGGCTACCCCGTTTCCTCCGGTGTCATGGATAAGACTGACCAGCCTTTCCCTGTGCTGAAAGAATACTTCATCAAGATACTTGTTGCTGGCATCAGCAATGCTGACCGATTCAACTGAAGCTGCCTTCTCATTAAGGTCAAGGATAAGAATCCTGTTGTCAGCGGTTATTTTGAAAAGTGCGAAGTAGGAACTGCTGTTTTCAATGATTTCCCTTAGAATATTTGCAGGAGTGGAAAAACCTGTCCCCGGATCCTTGATATCGGAGTTCCTTTCGTAAATCGATCTAAGGTGCTTTAGCTCCTCTTCAAGCATTTTATTAGCCTTCAGAAGTTCATCATAGCTGATTCTGGTATCAGACATACTCGGGTCGTAATGCGGCGGGTATGACATATTTCTTTAGTTTTAGTATTAGAACGGTGTTTTTGCCCTTAAGTGTATGTTTCAGGAAGCTTTATGCTTGTTTTTGCGGGCATAGTATCTGCAAAACTCTTTTAGTCCGCACTCGCCGCAAAGGGGAGTTCTTGCCTTGCAGACGTACCTTCCGTGGAGAATAAGCCAGTGGTGAGCTTTATGCATCAGTTCGTCCGGAATATTACTGGATAGCTGTAATTCCGCGCTTAAGGGGGTTTTTGCATTTTTTGTCAGACCTATTCTTGCAGCTACCCTGAAAACATGTGTATCGACAGCCATGACCGGCTTATTGTATATTACCGAAGCCACTACATTTGCAGTTTTCCTTCCTACCCCCGGAAGCCTTTGCAATTCAGCGGGATCGGAGGGAACTATGCCTCCGAATTCACTTACAAGCATCCTGGCCATTGCCACCAGGTGCCTGGCCTTGTTGTTTGGATAGGAACATGACCTGATGAATTCAAAGACCTGTTCATGCTCAGCCTTTGCCATCGATTCAGCATCGGGAAACTCTTTTAGAAGGGCCGGTGTTATCATATTTACGCGTTTGTCGGTACACTGGGCTGACAATATCACCGCAACTATAAGCCCGAAAGGATCGGTGTATGACAATTCAGTTTCGGCATCGGGCATATTTGCAGTGAAATACTCTATGGTCCGGCGGTATCTTTCCCTGGTAGTCATGTTAAGGATTAAAAATCGTCATAAAGTTAGTGCTTTTTGCCAATGACGGGATTGCTGACGAATCAGGTCTTTGGGGTGATCTGTTATTTAAAGGGTTTATATGTGATTCCGTATGTTTTGTTAACTTTATCGGGCAAAACAGAAGCTAATTGGAAAAAATAATCATTAATACTGCTGACTCTTTTTCTGAAATCCATGTTGGCACCGCCTGGGAGACGGTCCATGAAATGCTTCCCCATTCGGGTGTGGCAATTCTGACTGATACCAATGTTATGGAATTATATGGAGCCCGCTTTCCTGATTTTCCGGTGTTACGGATCACTCCGGGGGAGGATAGCAAGAAGCTTGAAGTCGTTGAAATGCTGGCAGCAAAGCTTATGAAGGCAGGGATCGACCGTGACGGGTTCATTCTTGGAATCGGGGGAGGAGTTGTTTGCGATCTTGCAGGCTTTCTGGCTTCAATATATATGAGGGGAATCAGATGTGCCTATGTTTCAACATCCCTGCTGTCGCAGGTGGATGCCAGCACAGGAGGAAAGAACGGGGTTAATCTGGAAGACGCCAAGAATGCTCTCGGTAGTTTCAAACAGCCTGAGTTTGTGATCTGTGACCCCCTGATGCTTACGACACTGCCTGAAGAAGAGTATTTTTCGGGACTCGCTGAACTTATAAAGACCGGGATCATTGGCGACCCTGAACTCTTTGAGATAATCGGGAGCAACCAGGAAGGCATTGCAAACCGCGATCCTGAGCTTCTGTCAATGTGTATTTCAAAAGCAGTGAACTTTAAGGCAGCCGTCGTTACAGCCGACGAAAAGGAAACAGGACTGAGACGCCTGCTGAATTTCGGACATACCTACGGCCATGCCATCGAAATGTACCATTCATACCGCCACGGATATGCCGTTTCGTGCGGAATGGAAATGGCATCAGCGTTTTCAATGGAGAGGGGACTGATATCAAGGGATGATCACAAAAGAATAACTGATGTGCTGAAATCCCACGGACTTCTCCCCGGTCATGATATACCGGATAACCAGGTTGCTCAATTGCTTATGAAGGACAAGAAAAAATCAGGGAAAGACATATTCTTCGTTTTTCTGAAAGGCATAGGCAATGCTGTTGCTGAAAAGATAGCGGTAAAAGAAGCAGCAGATTTTTACATTCATAATAAACCCGGAACAAAACAGATATGAAATGAATTCCTTTGGTAAAGTTTTCAGAGTTTCGGTTTTTGGCGAATCTCACGGCAGCGCGATAGGTGTGCTTATCGATGGATGCCCTCCGGGGATAAAGCTGAGCCCCGATGATTTCATGCAGGATCTTTCACGAAGGCGAAGCGGAGCAAAGGGTACGACTCCCCGAAGTGAGACTGACACTCCCGATATATTAAGCGGAGTATTTAACGGGATAACCACAGGAGCCCCGCTGATGCTGATGACAAGAAACAGCGACAGGAGACCGGGCGATTACGATGAGTTCAGGAATATCCCCCGGCCCGGCCATGCCGACTATACGGCAGCTGTAAAATACTCGGGATTCGCCGATATGAGAGGCAGCGGACATTTCTCGGGAAGGATAACCTGGGGGCTGGTTGCTGCAGGAGTGATTGCAAAGATCATTCTTCAACCATCGCTGGTGAAGGCAAAACTCATTTCGGCAGGAGGTATCGACGACATTGAAAAAGCAGTCAGTAATGCTCTATCGGAAGGCGACTCCATCGGAGGAATTATTGAATGCAGGATCTCCGATCCTCACAAGGCTTTAGGGGAACCGTTTTTCTATCCGGTCGAATCAGCAATAAGCCATGCAGTATTTGCAATTCCGGCTGTTAAGGGGATAGAATTCGGATCAGGATTCAGGGCTGCTTCAATGAAGGGCTCGGAACATAATGACTCCTTCGTGGATGAAACAGGCAAAACCCTGACCAATAACGCCGGAGGCATTAACGGGGGCATCACGAACGGGAATGAAATTGTTTTCAGGGTTGCCGTGAAACCTACTTCTTCAATAGCCGTGAAACAGCAAACTTTCGATTTCGGAAGAAAAGAAATGACATGGCTTAATGTAAAGGGACGACACGATACATGTATAGCTCTCAGGGCACCTGTTATTGTTGAGGCTGCCGCTGCCATTGCACTGGCTGATCTTCTTATGATAGACAGGGCTATCCATGGTTCACGCGGCTGATGAACCCGCTTAAGGGACAGCAGACTTATGATTTTTCATTTTCACTGTCACTCAGCTCAATAAGCAACACTGTCGTGGTCGATTCTGTTATCTTGAACCTGTCGTCGAGTCGGTCGCCCATTACCCAAACAATTTTACCCGCCGACTCAAGTATCATCGTCTCTTCCTTCTGCAGACGGGAATATTTTCTGTCGACAAAAAAATCGCTGAGTTTCTTCCTGCCGGCCATGCCCAGCGGATAAAACCAATCACCTTCCCTCCATCTTCTCACAATAAGAGGCAGGCTTATCAGATCCCTGTCGATGCAGGCTATCCGGGGATCGCGGGCTATACTGAAGTTTTCATCCACTGTGTGAACCGATACTGACCTGATCAGGGGCAGGTTCAACAGATCCCCGGGCGACTCAATGACTATGTGATCCCGGTGCTTGTTGCCCAGGGGACTGACAATAATCTCATCCCTGTTTCGCAGTATCCCGTGGGAAGATGTGAACAACTGCTTTCCCGTGCCGCCGGTCCTGATCAGTTTCTGAAGGTCGCCTGCAAGCTGTTCGGTAATTCCGAAAGGGTGGAAGAGTTCGAAAAGCATTGGCCGGCTGCCACTGTATTCCGCCAGTTTTTCACAATCAAAGATACGCGACCCGCCTCTTTCCGATGATAGCTTCGACCGGATGTTATGGATATGAGAGGATAGTATATTATCAAGGCCGGCAAGCCGTACAGCGGTTTCGTTGAGTGTTTCTTCGACCGAAGGATTGATTTCCTTTAACACCGGGATAACAAGATGCCTTATCTTGTTCCTGGCGTATATGGTTTCGGCATTTGATCTGTCTTCCCTGTAAGGCACCCCGCATTCAATGCAATATTCTTCAATGGCGGCGCGTGTTGCAAACAAAAGGGGCCTGATGACGGCTCCGGACAATGGCTTCATCCCGGTAAGTCCGCTAAGGCCTGTTCCCCTGGTCAGGTTGATAAGCAGGGTTTCTATATTATCGTTCAGGTTATGTGCTACAGCAATAAGACTGCATTCTTTCTCGGCTCTTATCTTTTCAAACCAGTCATACCTCAGTTCCCTGGCGGCCATCTGTATGGAAATACCTTTCTCAGAGGCATATCCCGATGTGTCGAATGAAGCAGAAATAATAGGGATCTTATTGACGGTAGCATAGTTTTTTACCAGTTCCTCATCCAGATCCGACTCCTTTCCCCTGAGTTTGAAGTTGCAGTGGGCAACCACTATGTCTGACCCCATCCTTGTGAAAAGATGAAGCATAACCATTGAATCGATCCCTCCGCTGACGGCAAGCAGTATCCTGTCATTTTCAGCAAACAGCTTGTTTTCCCTGGAAAAGGTCCTGAATTCTTCAAAGAGTGACATGACTATCTGAATCGTATTATGGATGGTTGACTGGGTTCAAAATTATAAGGTTTAAGCATCTGTTCGCCGGACACCATTAAAGTTGTTGTTTTTGAATAGTCGGGTACCTTAGGGTAAAAACCCAGCCTTACCTGGAATGAGTTCAGTATGAGATTGTCATTTCTTACCCTGATGCCCAGTCCGACGGCTGACGCAAAATCGCCCTTCGACAAAATCTGATTTGTGCCGAAAAGAAAACCGGCATCCGCGAATCCAAACACCGCGAACCTGAAACCGTAGAAATCCACAGGACTGAAAAGAACGGTCTCGAGATTAATGGTGAGCCTTTGGGCATTGCTTATTGAATCGTTACTGAATCCCGAGAACCCGTCATCCCTGATGAGTGTAAGGAATTCATCCCTGTACCGGTCAAAACCTCTTGTGTATTCAACGTTAACAAAGTTTCTGCTACGGTACCTTCCAATATGGGCAAGTGTTGAGATATAACTGGTCCTCAGCGAAAGAATACCCTGTTCTGTCCTTTTCTGGTTTATGAAGGTGCCGAATGAAACTGATGAATGGAGATAGCCGATTTTCCCGAATGATTCTCCCAGAGAAAGGGATGCCCCGGTATAATACCTGTTCTTGAACTCACTGAATTCCTGTCCGGCAGTTATATTGAACAAAAACCCGTGGGGAATGTCCTCTGTACGGCCATAACCGTATATCAGGCTTGTTTTGTAGAATCTCTGAACGGAATAGGATAACGAACCGAGAAAGAGACGGTATTGCTGAAGATGATAGTAGGAATCGGGTTCGATATATGGATGCAGGAAGACATTGTTATTGATATACCGTGCTCCGATAATCAGACGGGTGACAGACTTGCTGTTAAGCAGAAAGGATCGTAAAAGCCAGTAATCCTGAAGATTATATTTTACCGGGTGGGGTTCGGGAAGTGAATCGAGATCTTCGGAAGTGATTGTCCTGCGGAGTGTAATGTTCCCTGCATATTTTGTGGAAGAGCTTATAAGTCCCCTTCCGATATCTATTCCATAACTTCTCCTGCCCAGACCGTCCTGAAAGTAAAGCCCGAGGTTGGTAAATGTTTTGCCAATGTTGTTTATCCGGTAGTTCACCCCGAATCCGGGTGAATCGGTTGAATCAACATCCCATGGGACATTGACACCGAATTCATGACCCATACCGAAGATATTCCTTTCAAAAACCGACACCATACCTTTTCCGACACCTGCAAGACTCGCCCTGGCCCCAAGCGAATAAATGTCCTTTGTGACAACAATGACGTCAGCCAGCGAATCAGATACGGGAAGCACAAGAATCCTTGCATCGTCAATAAAGTTAAGCTCCCTGAGGTACCTTTCGTTGTCGCTCAGTGTAAGGGAGGAGATGGTGTCGCCTGAGCGGAAAAGGAGGTTTTTTCTTATTATTATCTCGTTTGTATTGAAACGCGTTTTGTTCAGAAGTGTTTCCAGACGGTTGGGATCGAATAAGTCGGGAGTGTTTATGTTGGTGCCGAATACATTCAGCCTTTTTATTTCTATGTTCCTGATTTTAAGGCCTTCAGAACCCATGTACCTTTCTTCGCCTGAAGCATTCATCTCCTTTGCGGTCTGAGGATCGCGGTCAATGATAATAAAATCGTATAGTTTCTTGGTTATCAGAGTTCTGGAAGCCCTGTTCTTCAGGGAATCCAGGAAGATCATCGTCCTTTGACTGTCGTTTCCCGATGGCGGAATAAGACCTGATGGATAGGAACTCCAGGTATGGGGAAGGGAAATCCTTATTTTCCTGATATTGGGTGCAGGAAGATAATTACCTGCCCTGATTGTGGAATCAGTGTCTGACTGTTGCTGTGAAAAGGAAGGCAGGAAAACAAAAACAAGTATCTGGAAGCAAATGAATCTCCGGATCAGTTTTAATCTTTTAATATCTTCATTTTCAGGTTTCATTCTGGCTTTTGAGCAGAACATCATCAGAATTGAACTGGAATCCTAGACGTTTACCCGTTATTATCCTGGAATGTTGGATCTTTGCCTCAGCCTGGCCGACCGTGGCAATCTTTACCGTGTCGTAGGGAGGTACCAGAAGATCGAATTCAAGGGAGTATTGAATAGCTGTCGATATAATGTTCTTAAGCGACGAACGTGTTAAGGCTTCATTGCCGTAGTTTGAGAAAAGCATTCCCATCTGTCTTTTTCCTTCAACAAGATACTGGTTTTCATGGTTGATGAAAATCCTGGCAATCAGGTAGCCCAGGTCGTCAAGTCTGGAGTATTTGAATGAGTCGTGAAGGAAGTTGTAAATATTGATCATCCCCGAATAGGCGTTGTTCCTGTTCTTCTGAATATAAGGCGTCTTCCACGCGGGATGATCCCTGTCGAACTGGAATATGTTGGAATGCATGCTGAAAAGAAGGATGTCACCGGCTACTTTAAGCTGTGCATCGAAGTTGCTCCTGTCTGTATATTCCATCTTAATCCTTCCGTCAACGTTTCCAAGCTTGCTGTTTACATCTTTGGAAAGTTCCTTAAGTATATCCTTTAGCACGTTGAACCATTCCAGTGTATTGTCGAATACCTTTTGCTTCAGCAGTGACTTCTCTTTCAGGGTATTGATAATCTGTGTTTTCTTGTCTTCCGGTTCGGACATTGTCTGGCGTTTTTAATGGTATTGAAACTCTAAATTAAGAAAAATTACGCGAATTGCAGCCTGCTTCAATATGATCTTGCAAAAACGACACGTCTTTTTGAAGGCTTCCCGGAATAAATGCAAAGGCCATCTTCTTCAGTGGAATCGAAAGGTATGCACCTGATGGTTGCTTTTGTTTCTTCCTTTATCTTTTCCTCCGTTTCAGTAGTCCCATCCCAGTGGGCAAGTACAAATCCTCCCCGGTTTTCGATAATATCGGTAAATTCTTTCCAGTCATCGGTTTTATAGGTATTATCATCGCGGAAATTCAGCGCTTTATTATATATGCTGGCCTGAATTTCAATAAACAGATCCTTTAATCTTTCGGGCAGGCCTTGTGCAGGCACCGTTTCTTTCTGCAGGGTGTCGCGACGGGCAAGTTCTACCGTGCCGTTTTCTATGTCGCGGGGTCCGATCGCTATCCTGACGGGAACTCCTTTCAGTTCATAGTCGGCAAACTTGAAACCGGGCTTGAGGTTGTCGCGGTCGTCATACTTTACCGAAATACCAGCATTTTGAAGTCCGGTCATTATCTCCCTTGCCTTCTCACTGATAAGCTGAAGTTGTTCGTCGGTCTTGAATATCGGAACAATTACTGCCTGGAGTGGAGCAATCCGGGGCGGAAGCACCAGTCCGTTGTTATCGGAGTGTGCCATGATTAGCGCTCCGACCATCCTGGTCGACACTCCCCAGGAGGTGGCCCAAACGTATTCCAGCTTGCCGGTCCTGTCAGTGAACTGAACGTCAAAGGCTTTAGCAAAATTCTGTCCCAGGAAATGGCTGGTTCCTGCCTGAAGGGCTTTACCGTCCTGCATCAGAGCTTCTATGGTATAAGTGTCAACTGCTCCCGCGAAACGTTCATTTTCCGTTTTATATCCCTTTATAACAGGAAGCGCCATATGTTCCTTTGCAAAATCGGCATAGACATTTATCATCCTTTCAGTTTCTTCAACAGCCTCCTGACTTGTAGCATGAGCTGTATGGCCTTCCTGCCACAGGAACTCTGCAGTCCTCAGGAACAGGCGGGTACGCATCTCCCATCTGACAACATTGGCCCACTGGTTAATGAGTATGGGAAGATCGCGGTACGACTGAATCCAGTTTTTATATGAATTCCAGATAATGGTTTCCGAGGTGGGACGTATGATAAGCTCTTCTTCCAGTTTTGCAGTGGGATCGACCACGATGCCCTTGCCACTCTCGTCAGTCTTCAGCCGGTAATGGGTGACAACGGCGCACTCTTTTGCAAATCCTTCAACATGTGCCGCTTCCCTGCTGAGAAAGGATTTTGGGATGAAAAGAGGAAAATATGCATTGACATGTCCTGTGTCCTTGAACATCTTGTCAAGTCCTGCCTGAATTTTTTCCCATATCGCGTAACCGTAAGGCTTGATAACCATGCACCCCCTTACTGCCGAATTCTCGGCAAGGTCAGCCTTGATCACGAGGTCGTTGTACCATTGTGCATAATTCTCCTCCCTGTCTGTAAGAAACTTAGCCATTTTCTGGTGAATAAGTGGATATTATTGTGACTATTAAAAAACCGGTCGTAAAATTAGTTAAATAATGGAAATTTAAAATATTAAGCTTAACGCCGGGAATTAAATCAGTATAGCTGATTTCCTCACAAACTAAAAGCGACTGATAAGCGTTTTGAAAATAATTGTTACTTTGTCAAAAAGAATTAAATTTGCTGAAACTGCGAACCTGCTTAGACCGCGAACCTGTAATGATCCTCATAACCGAATGTTTTGGTATGGATTTTGATATATGAAAAATGAATTAAACAAAAGGAAACAATAACCACGATGAAAGCATCAAATTACATACTCGGCCTTGCCCTTCTGACTCTCGCCTCCTGCTCGTCAGGGCTTTATGTGGGAACAGAATATGATGACCTGTATTATGTGAGTTCTGATCAGCCGGTAACAAAAGCCAGGATCAGCGACCGGAATCAGATTTCGGAGGGCAATCTGAGATCAGAGTCATATTACGACAACATCTATGCCGCTGATACCCTGGTGTCAGATGAATATTCAGATGCTGTCGATTATGCTGATGCAGGATCTTACGACAACAGGTACGATTATTACGACGGCTCATATGCCGGAAGGCTGAACAGGTTCTACGGTAACTATTTCAACCCTTACTGGAGAGATCCTTTCTATTACGGCTTCTACCCCTCGTTCGGATTCAATAACTACTACTACGGTTTCCCGTACTCGTACTCGTACTACGATCCTTTCTACTACGATTTCTACAGCCCTTATTACAGCGGCTTCTATAGTCCTTACTACAGTGGTTTCTACAGACCTTACTACTATGGAAGCTATTATGGAATGGGTTATTACAGTCCTTTCTACAGTTCATGGTACTCACCCTGGTATTATGGCGGATATTACAGCCCATATACTTTCTCCGACAAGACTGTAAATTATGGCAGGAGAGACAGGCCCAGTACCATGTCGACCAGCTGGTCAGGCGGAGGCGCCTCGGGTATATCCGGAACCAGCGGAACTACCGGAACTGCTTCATCAAGAAGAAGTACCGAACCTGTAACCGGAACTCCTTCAACCGGTACCGTCAGTTCAACAACTTCGAGGAGAACAAGCACCCCGGTAGTCGGCTCTCAGCAGGCTGTTACAGGCCAGAGAAGAACCACCACCGAGGGAAGCTCCGGCACTAGCGCCACCCAGTCGAGGAGACCTGCTTCAAGCCTTCCTGAATACAATTCAGTGAACAGATCCTATACTCCTACGTATAATAATCAAAGGATGAGCACCAGACCTTCATACAACAATACAAGGGTGAACAGCGGAACTACCACTACCAGGCCTTCAGGCGTCCAGAGAAGCAGCTCATCAAGCTCCTCCGGAACCAGCAGAAGCAGTTCCTCCTACTCGGCTCCCTCCAGGTCCGGCTCAGGCTCATCATACAGCAACCCCGGTTCCTACACGGTTCCTTCAAGGAGAAGCTCAGGCAGCGGATACTCGTCAGGCTCATACTCCGGAGGCTCATCATACAGCGGAGGCAGCTCGGTGTCGAGAAGCAGCGGCTCTTTCTCCGGCGGCAGTTCATACTCCGGAGGATCCTCATCATCGGGAAGCTCATCATCATCATCCAGCCGATCGTCATCAGGCGGGAGAAGATAATTAAAAACGAATTAATTTATTGATTGTCAATGTATTCTGTACAGAATGCCTGGGTAGTCCATTAAATAATAAAAAATAAACCGAAACCTCCATGCTTCATCGAACTAACATAAAAGAATCTGAAATCAGGAGGGTTTCATATTTAATAAACGACAATAGTATAATAACAGCTATTATGAAAAGGTCAGCAATAATAATCGCGGCAGCATTGCTTTTATCCGGTGGGATGAAAGCCCAGAATGCAGATGATGCCTTAAGATATTCCCAGATCTTCTATACCGGTTCAGCCAGGTTTATGTCGATGGGTGGCGCATTTACCGCCCTCGGGGGCGATATGTCGACTTTCAGCCAAAACCCCGCGGGTATCGGTGTGTTCAGATCCTCTGAAATATCCGTGACGCCTCAGCTTCTTCATGCAAAGGCATCAGCCGGTTTCAACGGCATCAATGATGATTACCTTTATAATTTTAACCTCGGACAGGCAGGTGTTGTCGGAAACCTGATCAAGGGGAACGGAACAACCGGATTGATCTCCCTTAATTTCGGTTATGCTTACAACAAGACTAATAACCTGAACAGTTCAACGCGAATCCAGGGGAACAGTTTAACCAGCTCGATGGCCGACTCCTGGGCTGATGATGGTAACGGAGTGTACTACGGCGACCTGGCGGGCGCTGCAGGAATCGCTTACGATGCCTGGATCATTGACACAATTACCGGATCCGGAGCAAGATATTACGGTACTGTCTTTTCAAACTATGGCGATAATCCTTCTTCCGAATACGGTCAGAATATAAGACGGCTTATAAACAACGAAGGATACACCGCTGAACATGCCATTACGATAGGAGGCAACTATTCGAACAAAGTCTACTTCGGAGCTACTCTTGGAATAAACACTATCAGGTATACCGGGCACTTTGAGCATCTTGAAAGAGCTGATTACCTGCTCGATTCACAATTCAGCGATTTTACCTATGTTGAACATTTTGAAAATACCGGAACGGGGATTAACCTTAAGATTGGAGCCATAATCAGACCGATAGAGCAACTAAGGATAGGTCTTGCCTTCCATTCCCCCACACTTTACAAAATTGATGAGAGGTTTTACGATAATATCAGCTCCAATTTTACCGATGGCGGGCATTATGAATTCTATAACGAAGATGTGGTTTATGAATATGCCCTGACATCTCCTTTCAGGGCGCTCGCCGGAGTGGCTTACCAGATTGAAAAGGCAGGGCTCATCAGCGTTGATTATGAATTCGTTGATTACAGCACGCTGAAGTTCTCGGAAACAGGCGATGGCTATGATTACGGCGAAAAGAACCTGATGCTGAAATCAACTCTGAAACCTGTGCATAATGTGCGCGTGGGAGGAGAGTTGAGGTTTAATAAACTCTATTTCAGAGGAGGCTACGGCTATTACGGAAAAGTTTTTGCTGAAAGTGAGGTAAACAGGGATTTCTTCAACAGGTCCGTTTCTGCAGGCATCGGCTTCAGGGAGCAGAACCTGAGCATCGACTTCGGTTTTACCAACCTGAGGAACGAACAGAAATATGTGCTTTACGATTCTTACTACGATACACCAATGGCCGATCTGATAAACAACAGAAACATGTTCTCGGTAACATTTGGTTATAAGTTCGGCTTCTGATGAACTTTATCTGAGATATATATTATAAGGCGTCCTTTGAGACGCCTTTTTTTACAAATACATGGCAGCATCGGGACCCAAATTGAATAAAAGGTCGATTATGCTTAAACCCGGTACAAAACCTTCCTTTCCGAATACCTGAATATATGGGTCGGAAATAAACTCCGGTTCATTTCCGGGTGAAATCTTATATCTGTAATCGTCAGGATTATCTCCGGGAGCTTTAAATGAAGAAGTGTAATTAATACACTTATTAATATTGAGAAGCTTGAGGCATTCCAGCATCAGTTCATGGTTAAGATCGATGAGAAAGCGGTGATTCTTATTGTAAATGCTGAACAGATTATCTGAATAATAAAGGAAAAAGGGCGATCTTCCATAGGCTGAGCTTATTGACCGCGTATGTACCTGCAGCCATCGTTTTGACCAGTCGATACGGATATCCTTTACAGGCATTTTCAGCATATTGCCCTTTGTAACAGGAACTGAAAGGTTCAGGATACCGTTGGAGGACAATATCCGGCATCTGTTCCTGTAGCTTTGTTTGATGTAGTTTTCTTCCCTTTCGATACTTACGGTATCAGCATCCCGTATGAGCCTGAAGTAGATGGCAGGGGGGAGGTATGCGGTTGAAAGGAGAAGCTTGCCGGCCATTATAGCTGATTACTTCATCTGGTTGATCATGCTCGCGGAGAAGGCGGCACCAAATCCGTTGTCGATATTTACGACCGTAACACCTGCCGAACAACTTGTTAGCATTGCCAGGAGAGCGGATATCCCTCCGAAACTGGCACCGTATCCGACACTTGTGGGGACCGCTATCACTGGTTTGTTTACCAGTCCTCCAACCACGCTTGCCAGGGCTCCTTCCATGCCCGCGATCACTATTACCACACGGCATTTCCTTATTTCGGGAAGCTTGTCAACCAGGCGGTGTATCCCGGCAACTCCCGCATCGTAGATTCTCACCACTGTATTCCCTAACAGTTCGGCTGTCACAGCAGCTTCTTCCGCAACAGGAATGTCTGAAGTGCCGGCAGTGATAACTGCAATGGCAGTGTCGGGCTTTTCCATTTCATGGCAGGGGATGCTTATTATCCTTGCTTCAGGGTACCAGACAGCTTCAGGGAGAATCTCCCTGACCGCTTCATACATTTCTTTCCCCGCTCTGGTCCCGATAATATTGTTATTCTTTGTTGCCATCAGCCTGAAGATACCAATGACCTGTTCCGTCGTCTTGCCTGCACAATATACTATTTCGGGATATCCCGTCCTTATCTCCCTGTGATTATCGATTTTTGCATAGCCAAGATCCGTGTAGGGGAAGTCCTGTAGTATGTTCAGGACTTCCTCTACACTTTTACTGCCGTCCCTTATCTCAGTAAGGAGTTTTTCAATATCGTTTCTGTTCATTTTCCTGTGTTTTCACCATCATACGAGCCTGATCTGTATCCTTCGAGATCCAAAGATACATATCTGAACCCGATTTTTTTCAGGCTGGCTGCAATCAGCTCCCTTTCAGGCAACTGAATCATCTTTTCAAGATATTCGGGATGACATTCGATTCTCGCCAGCTTATCATGGATCCTGACCCTGGTTCCCGGATAACCGGCAGCGCTAAGGAAGTCTTCTGCCTGTTCCACCATTTCAAGTATGTCAGGACCAACCGCTGTATTGTACGGTATCCGTGTCATAAGACATGTCATTGAGGGCTTATCCGCTATTTCAAGTCCTTCATCTCTTAACAGACTCCTTATTTCCAGTTTGGTAAGACCGGCTTCCATCAATGGGCTTCTGATCCCCAGTTCACTGAGAGCCATCAGACCGGGCCTGTACG
>Ga0208040_1000405_pt1 | contig 52221 bp, 47 predicted proteins | sample AD_UKC083_MetaG_FD_184431 | JGI IMG/M metagenome (GOLD analysis project Ga0208040, IMG submission 184431) | Active sludge microbial communities of municipal wastewater-treating anaerobic digesters from USA - AD_UKC083_MetaG (SPAdes) (version 2) | ecosystem: Engineered > Bioreactor > Anaerobic >...
TGACTTACGTGGCTCGTCGATTGTAGTGGCCAACTTTTTTGAGAAAGTGGCTTTTATCGCCGTTTGTAGCACTTTTAGTCGAAAGTTGGGTCGGGACGTTCACAAGCGTATCGCGCCGTCGCGAAAAGAAGGGGCGCTTACGCCGCGATGCTGCGCTTGCGAACGTTCCCAAGGTGTTCCCAGAGCGTTCTCGGGACATTCACAAGCGTATCGCGCCGTCGCGAGAAGAAGTGGCGCTTACGCCGCGATGCTGCGCTCGGGAACGCTACCAAGGCGTTCCCAGACGTTCCCAGTGAACACTCCGGGACGCCCCGTGATTTAAAAAGCTCAATTCTTGTTTGAGCGATCCGTGTAATGCGTATGGAGCAGTTCGTGTGACCGATGGCTTAGCGGAGTCTCGAAAAAATCTTCGTATATGGCCTTTATCGAAGGATTTTCGTGAGACTTTCTTATCGTATTCAACTCATCAGCCCTATAGATCCCACGCATCCGTTTTTCGATAATGTCGGGGTCATCGCTATAAGGCTCGCCGCCTCCGCCGATGCACCCTCCTGGGCAGGCCATCATCTCGACAAAATCGTAATAGACATCGCCGTTTTTAATCGCTGTCAGTAGCTTTCGGACGTTCGCGCCTCCGTGCGCAACGGCAACCCTTAAGGTTTTATCGTCTAGCGCCACCGTGGCCTCTTTAATGCCTTGAATGCCACGAACTTCCTCAAAACCCAGTCGAGGTAAAGGCTTTCCCGTTGCCAGTTCGTATGCCGTTCGTAGGGCCGCTTCCATAACGCCTCCGGTCGCCCCGAAGATGACTGCCGCGCCGGTGGAAGCGCCTAAGGGATCATCGTATCGTGAGTCTTCCAAGTGTTCGACCTGTAATTTGGACAACCGAATCCGGCGCCCTAACTCTCGCGTGGTTAACACGAGGTCGACGTAGGGCGCTCCAGAGCTCATTAATTGCTGAGGTCGAAGCGCCTCTTCCTTTTTGGCCGTACAGGGCATGATCGATACCAAGAATATCTTATCGGGAGAAACGCCGATTTTATCGGCGAAATATGTCTTCACCACTGCTCCCATCATTTGTTGGGGAGATTTCGCCGTTGAGAGATTTGGCATATATTCCGGGAACTCTTTTTCCACGAGGTTTATCCAAGCGGGACAGCAGGAGGTGAACATCGGAAATTTCCCGCCTTCTTTGATCCGGGTCAGAAGCTCGGAACCCTCTTCCATAATTGTGAGGTCGGCGCTGAAGTCCGTATCGAATACGTAGTCGAAGCCCAATTTCCTTAAAGCCGCAACCATTCTTCCTGTAGAGATGGTTCCGGGGGGAAGGCCCAGTTCTTCACTGATTGCCACTCGAGTCGCGGGCGCCGTCTGTACAACCATCACGTATTCGCCACTTTCCATCGCCTCGCGTAGTCTGCGTAGAGAAGGATTTTCGGTGATTGCGCCCACCGGGCAAAATAGGGAGCACTGCCCGCAGCTGATGCACAGGGTATCCGATAGACCCCTGTCGAAAGCGGTCAAAGGCAAGGAATTCACTCCCCGATAGGCCATAGAATAAATATCCATCGCCTGGAGATCCGAACACGCGCGAATACACCTGCCGCAAGAGACGCATTTGTTCAAATCTCTCGTAATGGCTAAGGAACTATCGTCTATCAGCCCTGGGTCGTGGGGCATTTTTGGAAGCTCTTCTTCGATCCCGTAATCGTAGATCAGATCCTGAAATTCGCAAGAACCGTTCGACTCGCACGTCATACATTTGTTTGGATGATTGGAAAGGAGCAAAGCGAGATTCATCTTTCTCGCGTTAATCACACGCGAAGTGTGCGTTTTGATTTGCATTCCGTCGGAGACCAAGGTGACGCACGCGGCCTGAAGATTACGAAATCCATCGACTTCGATGGCGCAGATCCTGCACGCGCCCGTACTCTCCAAACGAGGATGGTAGCATAGACTGGGGATTTTTATTCCCACCTTCCGACAAGCTTCCATCACAGTGAGCCCAGCCGGCACCTGATAGAGTTTTCCGTCCACAGTCAAATTAATCGACGACAAAATTCCTCCTTTTTCGTAAGCGCCTGCACCTCTAGCAGACATTGGAATGAACGTTTTTCAAGAAAACTATTATAACATAATGAGCTCCGTGAGTTGATCAACGGTGTGGGGATAATATCGGTGTACACAAAATGGGAACGCCGAACTTTAGTTCGGCACGTTTTTTTGCTTTTCTGTTAGCTCTCGAGAGCCCTTAAACGCTTACGCAGCGATGGGTCTGTGGGGTTATCGCGGGGTAAGTAGTTTTTCGCCCCCGCGATCCGCCCTATGCCTTTTACGAAGCCGATTGGCCCCCTCTTTTTTCACGGCGACTTCTCTCGAGCCTACGTCTGATTTTACTCCTAAATAATCGGACATCGATAAAACAATAGAACATGCCGAACTAAAGTTCGGCGTTCCCAGGAACCCATATTGAATTAAAGTTCGGCGTTCCCAGGGCCTTCCCAGAGGAACAGGTTGACTGGAAGTCGGCCCTACGAGTCTCCTTCTGTCTTTTCTCTGTGTTCTCTGTGCCCTCTGTGCGAACCCTGTTTTTCAAGACATTTACAAAAGCGTATCGCGCCGCCGCGAAGAGAAGGGGCGCTTACGCCGCGATGACCGTGTGGGGTTCATCGCTGGGTAACCAACGGGCTGACTTCGGAAGCCCACGAAGTCTCGCGATACTAATGAGGGACAGCCCGACTGGAAGTCGGCCCTACCTGTTTTCTGCTGCGCTCTCTCCTGTCTTTCGCTTTTAAGACATACCAACGTAAAAGTTGGCGTTCCCACACCCCTCCTAAATCTACCAAACGCGATTTCTTTTCGGAACTCGCATCGTGAAGCAGCGCAAAGAAAAAGAACGTGGTATAATCTCTATTGAATACGCCGGATTGGGGGGAGTGACGTGAAAGTCTTAGGGCTAATATTCGCAGGAGCAAGAGGAGAGTCGCTAGGCCTATTGACGACGAAAAGAGCGAGTGCCGGTATGCCTGTCGCTGGGAAATACCGGGCGATCGACTTCACTTTATCGAATATGATCGCTTCGAACATCACGAGGGTCGGGGTTTTGACCCAATACAATCCCAGGAGCCTGATCGATCATTTGGGGTCCGGAAAAGAATGGGATTTGGATAGAAAACACGGCGGGTTGATGTTACTGCAGCCCTATATGGATATTCACAGCTCTTACTGGTATCGGGGCACCGCCGACGCGATCCATCAGAATATGACTTTTCTTCGCCGGAGTGAAGAGGACTACGTTCTCGTCACCTCCGGGGACCATATCTACAACTTCAACTTCTCGGAATTGTTCAACTACCATTTCGCGAAAGGTTCGGATATCACTTTTATGTACAAATCTCTCGATGACACCTATAAGCCGTGCGAATACGGCATTTTGCAGGTGGATGATGAAAATCGCATCTACTCGTTCGAAGAGAAACCGACCCACCCGGTGGGGAACAAAGCGTCTTTGGGCGTTTATTTTATGAACAAGTATATGTTGATGGATATGCTGTACAATACCGTACCCCAAGCGGAAGGGTACGACTTTTTACTGGACGTGCTCATTCCAAACATGCAACGGCTACGGTATTTTGGGTATGAATTCACCGGGTATTGGCGAAACATCAAAAAAGGGATTCAAGAGTATTACGACGTCAATATGAGTCTATTGGATAGAAAAGTTCGCCAAGAACTGTTCTATGATGGCGTCACGATCCATACGAAGATCAAAGACCTTCCGCCTCCGAAATGTACGGGGACGGCCTTTGTGAAGAATTCCATCGTCGCGGACGGATGCGTGATCTCAGGCCGGGTTCTCAATTCGGTCATATCGCGCGGCGTGAAGGTCAAAGCCGGGGCGTTGGTGGAAAACTCGATCCTCTTGCAAGATACGATCGTGGAGGAAGGGAGTACCGTCAAGTTTTCGATTTTGGACAAAGAATGCCTGGTTCGAAGTGAGCGAAGGATCATCGGCCGAAAAGAAGATATCCTTGTTTTCGAGAAGGGTAGCGTTATATAAGGAGGGGAATGATGGCATCCGGAATCACAGCAATGATACTAGCCGGTGGTCAGGGCACCCGTTTAGGGGTTCTGACGGAGGATATCGCGAAGCCGGCCGTTCCTTTTGGAGGGAAGTACCGCATCATTGACTTCACCTTGAGCAACTGCGTGAATTCGGGGATCTTTAGGGTTGGGGTGCTCACGCAATACAAACCGCACCTCCTCAACGCGCATATCGGGATCGGGAGACCCTGGGATTTGGATAGAATGGGCGGCGGAGTGACGATCCTGCAACCCTACACCTACGAAACGGGAAATATATGGTTTCGGGGCACCGCAGACGCCATCTACGAAAACTTCTATTTCATCGAAAAGAACGATCCGAAATACGTGCTCATCCTTTCCGGTGATCATATTTACGCGATGGACTATATGGATATGCTCAACTACCACGTTTCCAAGCACGCGTTCGCAACCTGCGCCTGTATGAACGTCCCCCTGGCTGAGACGAGCCGTTATGGTATCATGGTGACGGATTTGCAGCAAAAAATCGTGGAATTTCAGGAGAAGCCTCTCCACGCCAGAAGTACCTTAGCCTCGTTAGGAATCTACATCTTCAACTGGGACTACCTCAAGGCGTTGTTGAAACAAGACGCGGCTAAAGAAGAGTCCACTCACGATTTCGGAAACGATATCATTCCGGAAATGGTCAAGAACAACGCCGATTTCTATGCCTACGAATTCGAAGGGTATTGGAGGGACGTCGGGACGTTGCCTTCCTATTGGGAAGCGAATATGGAGTTGATACAACCTCTACCCCCGCTCAGTTTGTACAATCCCTCGTGGAGGTTTTACACCAGGACGAGAGAGCGTCCTCCCGCATACTTCGGCCCGGAGGCGGTCGTCCTCGACACCCTCGTCAGCGAAGGGTCAGAGGTCTTCGGTGTCGTGGAAAAATCGGTTATTTTCCAAAGCGTCACGATAGCGAAAGGGGCCAGTATTAAAAACTCCGTCGTCTTAACGGGAAGCGTAATCGAGGAGGGAGCGGAGATCTCCAACGCGATCATCGCGGAGAACGCCACAATCGGTAAGGGCGTTCGGATCGGGAATAAAACCTTCGCGCCGAACCGGGAAGACCCGAAGGTGTACAACTCTTTGATCACCACGATTGGGTATAACGCGTCGGTTCCGGATAACACGACCATCGGGAGCAACTGCGTCGTTCATTCCGGCGTTTCGAAATCGGACTTCGAGAAAGGGGCTTACGAAAGCGGAGAATCCGTGTGGAAAAAAGAACAGCGGAGCAATAACACCTAAACGGGGAAGCCGATGTTTTTCGATTTTTTCGCTCTCAAGATACGCGCTGAAAGCAAAGCCTCGGACGAGGTGTTTTTCGGTTATATTTTCGGTAAAACGGGTGAAAAAGTCGAGTACCGTTTCATCTGTATACCCCGGCGTTTCTCGAAACAGGTCAGTGTGGACTTGAACAGCCCGCTTTCCACTTTCAAAGAGTTTCTCAACCATCATTATCAGGAGCTTTTCACGAAAACTCCCGAAGTGATGGAACTCACCACCGAGTTTATGCGATACTTAGAAATGCAGATCAAAAAAACTGGCGGGCGCGAAGCCTTCTCCGTACGGTATTCGAAGGTTATCGCGGACGGAGACTTCGACGTCGTGAAGATGGAGTTGCTGAACCTCTTCCAGAATTGGACCACTTCGTTGGATATCGATCTCGTAGTGGACACGTCCACTTACGAAGAATTGACCTCCAGTTATTTAAAAGATATCGATTTTGGAGATTTCGCGCAATCGCTCTCATCGAGAAATGATCTGGTGACCCTTCCGGAGATCTACCCGATCGTGGACCCGTTGGATGGCGCTTCGATAGACGAGTACGACATCGGAGACACGTTGTTCTGCACCCTTCTGGGGTTCACCGCCATCGATCAGGAAAAACTTCTCAGAGAAGAGTTCCCCGATCATTTCGACGCGGAAGGGAACAACACCGTGCCCTTCGAAGGGGTCATCATCTCCAAAGAAATCCTCCCTTTGATTTCTAAAAACTTCGTGTTGGTCAAGGTCCAAATAGGGAAGTCTTTCCAAGCAAAGTCTATGGTCTTACGCTCGATTCGTTTGATGTACGACCCGAACAAGATGCGCAAACGCCTTCAAAGTATAAAACAAGATGCCGATACGCACTCGATATCCGTTGCCGACGCGATGTCGAAGTATAAAAAAGTTCGCGAGGAATCTTCAAAAAAGTTGCTGGATAGCGGAAAGGTGCGGATCAACGATTTCGTTCTGACTCTCATATTCCTTATGCTCATCTTCGGGTTGGTCGCCATCATCCTATATTATTTTTTCCTCACGTAACCTGATTTCTTGGATAGCCTCATGATGCGAAAAGAGATACCATATCCGCCCGTATGAGGGAGACCTCCCCTCCCAAAGGAGCAGCGACCTGTTCCAATCGATAGAGGAAAGTGGGAGGACGCTGTTCTTCCAGAAACAAGGGAAGCGCCGGTTAGAAAAGAAATACCGGGCCTTTGACACCACAACGGTCCCCAATTACTCGGAAACGCTCAAACAAGTGAATCAAGGGAGGAACGAAGAGAACGGCAGATTCCCGCGATTGAACTTGGTTTGACGAACTCATCGACGCCCTTTTCTCGTATCACCGAATGTTGATCGTGGGGACGAAGTTGAAGAGGTGAAAGAGCCGTTTGACGCCCTGTCACTTTACCGGAGCGAGGATATCGACCGGAAGGCTTTCGCGAAACAGAAAGAGCGGTTACACTTCTCGGAAGAACGCAGGTTTCCTCAGGATCATCCTTACGCGAGAAGCTATTTGTGGAGTTTATCGCGATAATTGATCTGTCCTGTGTGAAGAAACGTATGCGAGACGCGAGGGTTTCAGTAACGGGACCGTTTCGAAAGCAACTCCAATTCCTGATTCCACACATTCCTGCCCTTTAGTTCGGCTAAGAGGGGAGGAATGTTTCCGGTCTGATGAGACAATACCGAAGCGTAAACCCGACCGATGAGGCCTTCGATGTATTCTTCGGCCTCTTCGGGTACCCCAGCGAAAAACGTGGCGGCTTCCTCAAATTGCGAGAGCTTAAGGGCGCAAAACCCCAAGCCGATGTAAATCTTCGAAGAAATGAAACCCAACTTCAGGGCTTGTTCGAAGAGTTTTTTCGCCATCGTGTAGTCTTCCTTCTCGATGAATGCCAATGCCATATTGTAATAGCACAGCGGTTCTTCAGGATAGGTTTCCATCAAGCGCGCGTAAGCTTTCAAAGCCGCTTTGATATCTCCATCTCGATACGAAGCGTTGGCCGCTTGCAGTCTTTCCTCGAATAAATCGGTTTTTTGATCCACCTACCCTCCTTCACGTTTTCAACGGGTATCGCTATTCCGCCGCGGCCCCTCATTGCGCCAAACTGTTTATCAGGCTCTCCTTCACTTCAGGAACCATATAGGCGGTGTAGTAAACCGAATCCGAATAGTCCATCCCGGCAATCCGGGAGGAGACGGTCACGATTTTCACCCCTTCAAAGGGAATGGTCATTCTATACGTGATAAAGCTGAAAGGCATTTCGGGTATTTGGTGATAGTACTCTTCAAGGTAGGGCAGCCAATCGGGTGAGAGGACCATCCCGCCGGTCAAGCGCGCCAACTTGTTCAGGTCGGAGGTCACGGTGAGGTTGCTTAACACGTACAGCTTCGCGTTCTTTGCCAACAGGGCGGGCGCCGCATTGTCAAAGTCTATTTCTTGCCCGTCGTACCTCCAAAAGAGGATATTCATGGAGTTTTTCGAAAGGTTTTGTAGGTCGTGATTGAAAAACCGGGCGCCATTTTCTATCCTATGGAGGGTTACCGGCTTCCATATATACTCGAAGTTAAACGGGACCAGCCCGCCGCTATCGCTAACGGTGATGAGCGGCCCGTTCAGCCCGAAATCGTTTCCGCTGATATGCCGATTCCTGAAAAAGATGTGCATCTCATCGCCTTCGATATACATCCCGTCGATGAAGTTGATCGCTTCAGATTGGGATCTGGCGAGTACGTAGCTTTTCACGAGGTGATCGTCGAAATCGGCGAAGGTGAGTAGAGGAGGGCGATAGTCCATATCGCTGATCCCTTCGAGCTCGATATTCGTCAAATCGATCGGAAGATAGGCGCCTTCTCCGCTGTCCTTGGCGTCCCGGTAGGTGAGCTCGCCGGTGTTCCACAACGTGATGATGTTCCCCAGCCCGTCGCAGCAAGAACAGACCGGTATCTGCCCGGGAATGAACGGGATCAAATACATCTCCTCGTACGTGGGTATCTGTAGGATGCGGTAACTTTTCAACGTGAGGTCCTGAAGCACCAAAAGGTCATAATCCACGTCCGCATCGGTGACCAAGTTCGGCGTGTGCCCATCGCTCAAGAAAATACGCCTTACGACTTTTCCAGATGAAGATAGGACGGTTACCACGTTTTTCGGAGGATCTAGAACATATAAGTTCCCAATACGATCGACCGCTTTCACGAAAGGTTTCGAGAACCCATCGTATAACACATCCCATATGCCCGTTCTCAAGTCAAGGCGATGGAGTTTGCCTTCGGCTAGGTCCGACAGCACCATCTTCCCGGCTACCGAATCGATCACGAGACCGCTAGGGGCTTCACAAGGAAGATCGATCACGTAGCTGCGGTTCTTCCCCTCGACGAAGACAAACTGGTTTGCCCGGTCCAGGATATAGAGTTCATCCAGATATCGATCTGAAGCTACTGGATTGTAGAAAAATTCAACGTAGTGAACAAAGCCCAAAGTTTCAGAAAAATAATCCAATCCGAGAATCGGGTTTTTTAAAGAGGCCATTTCTCTCAAGGACCTCAAGCTTTTTAATAAAATAAGAATTTCCGTGCGATCGGGTTCTAAAAAAATCACTTTCTCTAAATTTTGTATTGCATCGCCCACATTTCCTGTCTCAATATCCATCTTGGCTGTGAAATACCACAGTTTCGGAATGTCCATCGGGTACATCGGCTTCTCGAACGCGAGGTCGATGTACTGTCTTGCGGCGCCATAATCGCCTTCTCCCCAATCTTCAATCGACTTCGAAAAGAAGAACCGCGCATATTCTTCTATCGGCGCGGTCTCCAGATACTCTTCTATCGTATGGACCGCTTGATCGAATCCCGAGAGCGCTGCGGCCAAGGAGACAGCGAGGATCCAAAAGATCAGTAGCGCCTTGTTTCTGACGGGGGCGAGGGGCATCGGCGGTCAATCCTCCGAAAAGGCCGTTTCTTCAGGCGTCCTCCGACGGGTTCGGCTTGGTCTTTGAAAAACCGAGCTGCCGGTCACCAGGGCGCCAGTCAGGGTGATGGTAAATATCAAGAGCCCGAGGTATTCGAACCATTTGGAATTCGCGAAAGGTTGGTTACCGAAAAACGCCTTCCCGAACCAAAAAAAACCCCAGGAGAAGAGGTAGTAGAATTGGATGGCGAAGGAGAACAAAGAAAAGAGAAAAGAAAGCCATAATAAAGTTTTGGCCAGTATAGGACGGCCAGGCCTACAAGAACCGATAAACAGAAACACCCCGGCAAAGAAAGAGAATCCGAAAAACGCGAGCATCGATAGGGGCGCTCGTAACGTGATGCCGAGCGCTTGGAAGACTTGGGCGTCTTTGAGCCAGTAACATCCGGAAAACAAAGTCAACCCTAATAACCCAAAAAAAGCCAAAAAGAACCCGCCGATGGCCGGTAACAGGAAAACGTCGGACGTATCTCGACTCGTTTCTTTTCTGTCTCGTGGTATCCGGTTAACCTTCACGACTTCCTTCTCCCAAAAGGGCGAGAATCTTTTCGCTTAGCTCGTAGAAGTGCTTTTCCATGGCGGTCTCCCGAAAAAAGAACGGCACCGGTTTTCCCGCGTCCCCAGAAACGATCATCATCGGGTCTTGCGGGATTTTGGTTAAAACGACGGTCTCCAATTCATCGGCCAAGATTTGCCCTCCGTCTTTACCGAATAGGTAATGAACGGTTTTACAGGTCGGGCAAACGAAATAGCTCATGTTTTCGACGATGCCCAAAATCCGCGATTCCATCACTTTCACGAACTCTCCCGCTCGCTTGGCGTCATCTTTAGAGACGGTTTGGGGTGTCGTCACCAAAATGGCCCCGTCTATGCTGCCCAAGGCTTGCATAATGCCGAGGTGCTCATCGCCCGTGCCGGGAGGGGTGTCTACGACCAAAACATCTAAGTCCCCCCATTCCACATCATCGACGAACTGCTCTATCGTCTTGTTTTTTAATGGCCCCCGCCAGATGATCGGCTTGCCTTTCGGTACGAAGCTGCCCAAAGAAATGACCTTCAAACTTTGAAAAAGGGTGTGCGGGATGATCTTCCCGTCTTCGGAGGCGATATGGACTTTCTCTTCTAACCCTAACATCTTCGCCACGTTCGGCCCATGGATATCCACATCCATCAAGCCAACCCGGTAACCCTGAAGGGCTAAGGCGGCGGCGAGGTTCACGGAAACGGTCGTTTTCCCGACCCCTCCTTTTCCGCTCAACACCAGCAGTTTGTGCTTTACATAACCTTCCTCTTTTTCCGTAGACACGCGAGATCTCCTTTCCCTCAACTTTTGTTTAAATAGTCGGTCGCTTTTTCCAGTATTGTATCAGAAAACCCCAACGCTTTGGCAACCGTGAACGCCCCTCTGGGGATTTCGCGGACCGCCAGACGGTGGAGCCTGTGGTCGATCAAACGGTATAAGGCCTCTAGGTTTTCGTAGTTTTGCCCATCGATGGAACGAAGGATGCCGGTCGTGTAGACCTCGGCCGTAATCGATAAAGGCTTCGAATAGTGCGTGACGAAGAGCGAGATTTGGTTCGGCACGCCGTGGGCGTGCTCCACTAAAGCGGCGGCGAGCGCCTCTCCCTCACTCGGATTCGTAGATGACGCAAACTCGTCGATCAAGGAAAGCGAGAAAGGAGAGAAGGCCGACTTCGCCCGTACGATCTCGGAACCGAAGCCGCTCAATCCGTCTTGCTCTTTGGTTTTATAGAGCGCGTATATACGGGAGAACAGGGGCAGCTCGAAACGGTCTGTCGGCGTGGGGATCCCCATGTGGGCCAACAAAACCAGTAACCCGAGGGTTCTCAACGCCGTCGTTTTCCCCCCCATATTGGCGCCGACGACCAATGTCGCCCCCTCTTTTAAGGAAATCGTCAAAGGATCGTAAGGCAGGCCTTTCTGCCGGCGTTCTGCTTCCAAAATTGGGTCTCTTCCATTTTCCAAGACCAAAGTTAGGGGCGCTGAAGAGGTATTAGACCCGCTCAAGACCGTTGGGTAAACGCAATGATAGGCCTTTTTGAAGGCCACGAGCGCTAAGGCGAGGTCTAGGGCGCCGACCTCCGTCATCTGAGCCATCATCTCGGCCGCGTGTTTTTGGAGGTTTAGGTGTATTTCTTCTATGAGGCGTTGTTCCTCGACTTCGATTTCGGCGTGTATTTCCTGCTTTTTCATTTGGAGGGTTCGTGTCCTCTCGCCACCGATGATTTGGTAATGAATCGAAAAGGTGCTTTCTCGAATCAGTGAGATCCATTCGCATTTTTGTAACGCGAGGTTTCGTATATCTGTTCTGGAGAGGACGAACTCCCTCTGGTTGCGAACGGGGATTTCGTACTGCTTTTGAAGCAGGTCGCAATGCTGTTTTAATTCTATAGCTTCTTGTTTGGACGCCTTCTCCAACTCGCTCCTGAGGTCGCGAAGGTAGTCGGATTCCAAAGAGAAAAACATCTGGCGTTTTTCCTCGGGGTCTAAAACACGTAAGGCCGACGTCAAGGGGATGAAGCGGAAGCCTGGTAAGGATTCTATTCCGAAATCTTCTCGAAGCCGCTCGTAAAGCAGTAAAAATCGTTTGATCTCGAAAAGGTCGGCCAGGTTGACCGGGCTGGCCGATCGGAGCTTCGAAAGGCTCGTCGTGATGTTTCTAAATTGCTTCAAAGATTCTCGCAGCGTCCCAAAGGTCTTTTCGTAAGCGTTTTCCAAAAAAGCCAGTTTGACGAAATGAGCTTCCAACGCCTGCTCTTGACCCCTCACGAAGGGTCGCAAGCGAAGCGCGGCCGCTTGGCCCAAGGCGCCGGATGGGAGGACGGAGGACAGCAACGCGCTGGGTTGGATGAAGTCGACGGTGGCTCGATCCAGGAAATCTATATCGTGGAGAAGCGCGCGTTCGAGTATCATGTTCTCTGTCCGCCCTCCAGATAGGCAAAGGCGTCGTGGTCGTGAATGGACTCCATACTGCTCACCTCGACGCTGTACCAAGAAACGCTCTCAGATTCTCTTAACACGACCCCGATGTCCCTGGCCACGTCCTCCACGAATTTGGCGTGATCGTAGCCGTTTTCTGTGACGAACTTTTCGTCCTCCCGTTTCAACAGCGGAAAGACCGGCGATGAAGCCCCTTGTTCGGCTATTTTGACGATATCCTCTATCCAAATGATCTTTTTGCTGATGAGTAGGATCGTCACGTTCGCGCGCTGGTTATGCGCGCCTCGGGAACTGATGGCTTTGGAACACGGACAAACCGTCTGTATCGGCACCTTCGCTCCGTAAACGAGCTCGAAGCGATCGGTTTCGTCCAGGGTCGCGTTGAATTGACAGGGGATCACCATGTAGCTGAGGATTCCCGTGACGGGGGCCATTTTCTCTATCGTGTAAGGGAATTCGAGGTCCAAATGCGCTCTTGAGGCGGACAACTTCTGTTTCATATCCGAAAGGATCGTCTTGAGGTTTTTCAACTCCATATTGTGGGCGTGGCTGTGAAGAACCTCCACGAATCTGCTCATATGGGTCCCGCGGAAGTGAAGGGGCAGGTCAACGGACATCGTGACCTCCGCGATGGTGTGTTGGGTTCCCTTCTCCTTCCCACGCAACGCGATCGGGTATTTCATCTTTTTGATGCCGACCCTATCCAAAGGCAGGTTACGATGATCCTGCTCACTCTGTACGTCTAGCAAAACATCACCTCAAAACAAGGCTTTTAGTTCTCGTCCCGCCGCCCGTATCGTCAAATTCAGAGACGGTCAATGCGATAACGCTTGATTTTATAGTAGAGAGAGCGCACACTGATGCCCAACTCCTTTGCCGTACGTTCGCGATTGCCTTCGTTCTTGTACAGGTATTGCAGGATCGCTTGCCGTTCTATTCCATCCAAGATCTCGTTCAGTTTTCCTTTGTAAGAGGATAGATACGCCTTTGATTCTTTCCGGTGAGCGGAGATGATTAAAAAGTCGAAATTGTCGATCCCTAGCACCTCATCGGAGGGAGATGCCTTGATCATTGCCCTACCGATGGCGTTTTCCAGTTCTCGGACGTTTCCGGGCCAATCGTATTGACGAAATAGGCCCTTCACTTCGTTCGTGACCATCCGTACGCGTTTTCCATACTCCAAGTTAAAGCGGGCTGTAATGATCTCTATGAGACCATCCAAGTCTTCGAGGCGATCTCGTAAGGGCGGGATGAGGATAGGGACGACGTTCAGCCTGAAATAGAGGTCACGTAAGAAAGTGCCTTCCTCGATCATCGCTTCCAGATTGCTGTTCGTGGAAACGATGAGACGAACATCCGGCCGCTCGTTGGTTTTGGAACCGATACGGGCGTATTCCCGTGTTTGCAAGAATCCTAGGAGTTTGACTTGTGTCGAGCGGTCGAGGTTGGAGATTTCATCCAAAAAGAGCGTCCCACCCTGAGCTTTTTTTAGAAGGCCGGAGTAGGTGGATCTTTCAGAAGCTGCGGGCGTCGAGTCAGCGTATCCGAATATTTCGTATTGGAGTAGGGAGCTGTCCAAACTGGCGCAATTGATTTCGACGAAGGGGCCCTCACCCCTGGGAGAACTATGGTGTATCGCGTGGGCGAACAGCTCTTTCCCGGTTCCGCTCTCCCCCCGTAGGAGAACGGTCGCCATCGTCGAGGAAACCTGTTGCGCCTGTTCCAGGGCGATCTTCATCTTCGTGGACACGGCGATGATTTCAGAAAAAGAGAACCGCACGCCGGATTTTTTGACGGATGACCGGGATAGGACAAGCTGGTGCATCAAAGAGGAGATTTCAGTGACGTCGTGGATCACTCCGACGCTCCCTCGAAAGCTTTGTCCCACGAATAGCGGCATAACGTCGACGATGACCTCGCGGCGGGTTTTTCCGACGACCAGGCGTTTGCCCAATACCGGCTGTCTCGTTTTTGAGACCATGAGATGATAACTGTCTCCCTCATCGATGTCGATCACATCGATTGTCGCGCTCTTCCCCACGACCTCTTCGGACGTGAGTCCCGTAATCCTCGTGTATTCCTCATTGACGAGGGTGATCCTCCCTTTCTCATCGGCCACCGAAATCGCGTCGTGGGTAGAGTCGATAATGGCTTTCAGCTGGGCCTCGATCTCCTTGAGGTTCGTCACTTCTTCCGCCATCTTCTGAACGCTGGTAATATCCCGGAAGATCGCAGCGACGCCCAGAAGGTTGCCAGCCATATCGAAAAGGGGTAACCGGGAGGTAACGATCACCGTATCCCCTAAGTACTGGAGCTTGTCATACTCCGGGCGAGCGGTTTGCAAGACGATATGCAGTCGCGTGTTCGGAACGGTCTTCACCACGTCCTTTCCTATGATCCCTTCATCGGAAAGGCGAAGAATCCGAACCGCTTCCGGGTTGATATAGACGATACTTCTTCTGGAGTCTATGATGAGAACCCCTTCTTGAAGCGATTCCAAGACGGACCTCATCATCTGGTCGAGCACTGTCACGACGTCGTCTCCTTTAGGCCTTGCGCGGTTACGGAAATAGAACCCGTGCGACGCGCATCACTTTTCGATTATAGCATAATCCGCTCGACGAGGGCCGCTTCTGCGCGCGTGTGTGAAGTTATGGGGTGTAATCAAGAAACAAGACCAGAATCAATCGTACGGCTTTTAGTCCGTGTGGTCATCTCGGCGTAAGCGCCCCTTCTTTTCGTGGGGTCGACTTCCAGTCGGCCTGTCTCTCTGGGAACGCCTTGGGAACGCCGAACTTCAGTTCGGCAGGTTTTTCAAAAAGAAAAAACAGCAGAGCGGATTGCGAGACATTTTGGGCTTCGGAAGTCAGCCCGTCGGTTACCCAGCGATAATCCTTCGCAAGGTCGAAAAATACACTTCTTTCCCCCCTCGTTTTTGACTTTTTTCTTATTCCGCCCCGATATTAAACCCACACCATCTGCGCACGCATATCCCCTTGTGGAGTATAATAGGGTGGGTGAAAACGGCAATTTTCAACGTATCGCCACCCCTTACTGTCCGCGCACGTCCCTCCCTGACCGCTAAAGGAAGGGGATTCCCGAACGAGGAGCGAGATGAATAAACCAGTCTGTTGCAAATACGAGGTCACCTTGAGAGTAGACGGCCTTTTTTCGCTGAAGAGCAAACGAAGCCTCGTCGGCCGCTTGAAAACCGTTTTGGGCACGCGGTGGAAGGTCTGCGTTTGTGAGAGCCATCGTCAGGACGATCTGAAGTATATCGGTCTCACAATCGCCTATTTAGCATCGACCAGAAACCAAGCCGAAGATATCCTCCATCGCCTGGGCGTGGCGTTGGAGGAAGAATCTAACGGGATTATCGAATCGAGTGAGCTATCGACCTGTTAAGAGTTTACTTCAGGCAGTCCGAACAAACGCCGTACACTTTGAGGTGGGTGTCGAGATGCTCAAATCCTGTTTCTTTCTTGATTAAGGCGGTGATCTCCCGTAAAGAGGGCTCGGAAAAGCGCAGTGTTTTGCCGCATTCGGTACATACGGCCAAGCAAGCGCCCGCGGTTTCATTCGAGACTAACTCATAACGCACGATATCTTCGTCTATCGGGATCTTTCGGAGTAAGCCAAGGCTGCTCAACAACTCCACCGTTCGATAAACCGTCGCTTTACTGATTCTAGACCGTTTCTCCAGTAGATTTCGATAAACTTCCTCAATGCTCATATGATTGGGGAAGTGATCGGAAAACACTTTCATGATCAATTCTCTCTGCGCGGTAATCCTGAATTTTCTCGTTTTAAGCTCTTTGCGAAGCAAATCATTAACCATGTGTACCTCCCAATTTCCGTTTCTTCGATTCTAAAGGAAACGGATCTATTCGGAGCCCTCTTGAGAATCCTAAAGCACGTCATTAGAAGGGCATCATCTTCCCTATCATAGCAGATAAAAGTAAACCTTTTGTAACATTTTATGTATTTTAAGTAAATTTACCACTAATTTAACTTGAATGAACGCAGGGATAACATAACTATTACTTTTTTCCGCGCCTTGAGACTCTGTACCCCTTCCTTACCGAAGCCCTACAACTCAGGCGTTCGTGTGTGTCAAGTTATGGAGTGTAATCAAGAAACAAGGCCAGAATCGATCTACAGATTTTTAGTCCATATAGTCATCCCGGCGTAAGCGCCCCTTCTCTTCGTGGGGCCGACTTCCAGTCGGCCTGTCTCCCTGGGAAGGCCTTGGGAACGCCAACTTTTATGTTGGCATGTCAAAAAAAACAGGGGTTCGCACAGAGAGCACAGAGAACACAGAGAGAACACTAAGATTTTCACAGAGAGCACCCAGGTAACGCTCTGGGTACACCCTGGGAACGCCAAACTTTAGTTTGGCATGGTTTTGTGGCTCTTCGACTATTTACAAGACGTACTTAATTAACATCTTCTATCGTAATAATTCTGTAGACCCTTAGACCGTTTCGCTAATCCGCTCTAATCGCATAATCGGCCATCCCGCAGACTCTTTCTATTCCTCTTATGTTACCTTGTATTTCTTGGATGATCAGTGGGCTTCAAGTAATGTATCGAAGAGCCGGTTTTGTCTTTTCATTGGGAGCGTTCCCGAAGGCAGCATCGCGGCGTAAGCGCTTTTGCTTTTCGCGACGGCGCGATACGCTTTTGAGAAAGAAAAAAGGCGGAGACACTTTTTCTTTTTGGAAACCCCCGCCTTTAAGGTATAATACCGATGGGACTTTTTGCTGAGACTTTTTGCTGGAGGGATACCCATAAAGATGGTAAATAAGCCACACGACAAATTGTTTAAAGAAGTTATGGGAGATATGGAAACGGCGAAGTCCTTCATCCAGCACTATCTGCCTCCGAAGATCGTCCGGTTAATCGATCCCTAATCGATAGCGATAGAAACAGACAGTTACATCGAGAAAGACCTTTCGGAATACTTCTTCGATCTGCTCTTTCGGGTGAAGATGCAACAGGAAGAGGGGTATGTCTATCTGCTGTTCGAACACAAAAGCAAGGTTGACAAACACGTGAGCCTACAACTCCTGGGGTATATGACCTCCATATGGAAGAAGACAGTACCGCGGCCTCTGCCAGTGATTCTGCCCGTGGTCTTCTACCAGGGGAGAGAGAAATGGGAAGCGCCGCAATGGTTTTCGAATCGCTTTTCAAACACCGACCGTATGGACGGGGACTTGAAAGCCTACATCCCGGACTATAAATATGAACTGTTTGAAATTTCGTCATTGAGAGAAGAAGAGGTCAAAGGGGCGAAACGTCTTCGTATCTATTTGGACGTACTAAGGATGAGATCGCTCGAGGGAAAAGCGGCGATCCGAGAAGTGATGTTCCGAGTCGCAGTGACGATTTCGGAATTGCCGCGGACAGAAGCGAACGAACGGTTTTTCCAGGTCTGTACGATCTACCTGTTCGATACGATGGGCGGGGAGTATTTCCAACAATTGTCAGAGCTGATGAAAACGGTATCGGAAGAAAGGAGCGAAAAGATGCAAACAATCGCGGATATGCTCAGACAGGAAGGTATGGAAAAAGGAATTCTGAAAGGCAGAGAAGAAGGCTTAGAAAATGGGATTATAAAAGGCAGAGAAGAAGGCCGGGAAGAGCTCCTTTGGAAACTAATAGCCAAAAAATTCCCTAAAGCCTCGCAAAAGTATTTTGAAAGACTGAAGTCCCTTACAATAGAGCAACTTGACTCCTTGGGACTTGAGTTGATCGATATGAAAAACGAGGAAGAGTTAAAGAAGCATTTAATGTAGAGAGTCCGACAAAAGGCTTGAACGCGATTTGATGGATCGTGTGCGCGAAGTAATGGTGGCTCCTTTGGGGGCCGTTATTTCCCACCTCGTTTTTGTCTTTTTTCTTATCATACCCCGATATAATACCCACACACCGCGGCCAATAAAAAACAGGGGCTGTGGTATAATCGGAAAAAATGAGGAGGAATAATATGAAAAGAGCCCTTTGTGTGATGGTGTTGTCTTTGATCGCAATAACCGCCGTTCTAGCCGCGCCGCTCTCCCGTACGATCGTGATCGGCACTGAGACGTTGGCCTTCACTGAGAGCCAGTTCTCAAGCCTGCTCGTCCGATACGAGAAAGAAGCCGCCCCGGAAGAATGCGGTGTCATCCTCAAACTGTTTTTGAAAAGCGGCCCTTACCACTACCTTTCGAAAGTGGTGAAACTGACCTTTCCAAAGTACTTTTCTCTCCCTCGGCCGGACTACGATCTGCAAATTCTCAAAATTCGGTACCATATAGAGCAACGCATCCAAACCTTTATGGAAGGCCGAGAAACCGTCTTGCATATCAACCTGTCCGATTTCTAAGGCAGGGACCACCTCGGGCCAAACTGCCGTGGGAGATCTCGGCTCGACGCCGCGCGACCCGCTGCTCTTTCGGTTGAGTCCCTTTTCTAAACGTAATTTATACCGGGCAAAGGCATACCGAGCCACACGTTTTCGTCACAAGCCGCTGCGTTCAATACCTTCGCTGTAAAGTACGGCGGGAAGTGGTAACGGGTTTGTATTTGGTACCCCTCTCGCTCCAATAGCCTTAGCATTACGTCGTCTGATTGCGGAACCCAAATAAAGGACGGACGACCGGTTTCTGTTATCAGTGTCTGCAAACCGCGCAACACCCCTAAGCGATCTCCGGCGTATTCGATCGGGTACTTCTCGCTACCGCGTAGTATGAAATAGGCGATAGGCGTTTCTTGATCATAGACTAAAAAGGTCGGACCAATCTGAGAGATCGGGATCGAGCGTGGGCCTTGCGCCTTTAACGTCGGATTCACGTCGAGAAGCCTCCGGAAATCTTCCGGTTCTCTACGGAACAGTTTCTGTTCTCCCGCGTATAACTCGAGAACCGTATCGAGGTCGGCCTCCGTATAGACACGCACTCGAACCTCGGGAGACTTGTTTTGAGCCGTCAATGGATACTCATAGGTCACCCCGCGCTCTTCGTAGCCTTGGCGTAAATAAAGAGGTCGGTTTCCGGAAATGAGACAAAGATCGACCCCTTCCTGATGCATCGCTTCTTCCGCCATCTCCAGCAACCGAGAAGCAATGCCGCTTCCGCGGTGTTCGGGCAAGGTCGCCACGGCCCCTAAAAACCCCACGCAGACACGCCTGCCTTCCGAAAGATAGTCAGTTCTTTGATAGGCCAGGTGGGAGACGACGCGACCTTCCTCCACCGCGACGAAGACCCTCGCGAGGTTTTTTAAATCGAATAGCAGCGGGAATTCCAATTGCATCGTAGGGTCGTATTTGCTACGAAAAACTTGATTAATGACGGAAAAAACCTGTAGTAGTTCGGTAGAACGCGCGAGTCTGAATTCGACCATTCCGATCCCCCTTCCCTTTTGTATGGTGTGCTGTGAAAACAAAAACTCCATAACGTCTTCTGTCGGCTTTCCGAACTCACTAGGCTCCCATCGATCCGCGATTCGTCAAAAATCATTCGTTAGTGCCTTGGAGAGTGGGCCCCTCAAACGCGAAAAGCGAAGCGTGTCTTCGATCGATCAAAACGCGAAGGCTTCCGCGAACCCAATTATAGCATGAACAGCGAGTGACGGGGCGTGTTGGTGTGGGTCAAGTTTTGGGGAGTACTCAAGAAACAAGGCCAGAATCGATCGCACGATTTTTAGTCCACATAGTCATCGCGGCGTAAGCGACCCTTCTTTTCGCGACGGCGCGATACGCATTTCAAAAGAAGGGTTCGCACGGAGGGCGCGCTGGGAACGCCAACTTTCAAGTTGGCACGGTTTCTAAGCCGTTAAAAAGACAAAAAGAAGGGTTCGCACGGAGAACACAGAGGGCACAGAGAAAGAAAAAAGAAGGGTTCGCACCGAGGGCACAGAGGGCACAGAGAAAGATGAAAACAAGAAGACATGCCAAACTGAAATTTGGCGTTCCCAGGAGTTCCCAGAAAAGCCAGAACAACAGACAAAAGCAAGAAGATATGCCGGACTGAAGTCCAGCGTTTCTAGGCGTTCCAAAGCGGGGAATCGCGGGGTCCCGTTGGTTACCCCGCGATAACCCCACACGATCATCGAGACTTCGGTGCTTCCGAAGTTAGTCCGCTGGTTACCCCGCGATGATCCTCTTAGTTATGTCGCCCCATAACTTGACACACGAGGCGTGTTGGCGAGCACCTTTTCTCCGAGACCTTGGGTGGGATGATAAAAACCGAGTTGTCATTTACGCTTATGTGACCTCCTTTTTCCCTCGTCATTTTACTGGCCTACCTCTAGCGGTTCAACAGAATCCACACATCGTGTTACTGTTAACTGACGTTTAAAAAATGAGAACGAATCGACCTTATGCTCGTGAAATGTCCGAAATTCCCAATTTTATGGTAATATCGGAAGGCGCAGAAATTTCGGAAACTCGAGGCGGTGACCAGGTGAATAAGGGCGATTCTCCTTTTCTATTCGAGAATATTATGGAACTCGTCGTGGATGAAGTCATAGAAGACTTGCTCAAAGTGCCGACTTTGCAGGTGTGTCGGTGCGATCGGTGTTATATCGACATCAAAGCTCTCGCTTTGAACCGATTGCCCCCGAAATACGTAGTCACGGAACGGGGAGAGATCTTCGCCAAACTCGGTACCTTCCGGAATCAAGTGCGAGTGGACGTGCTGAAAGCCGTGATCGAAGCGATAGAAATCGTAAGGCAGCGGCCATCCCACTCGGCTCTCAGTCCGGTGTTTAAAAAAGAATAAGAGCCCTCGAGAGGGGCGTGCAACAGAGACGGTTCGCCCCTTTTTTCGGACGAAGCGTTTCGACAATGAACTCTTGCCACACCGCCCATAGCAATTTTCAACAACAAGAGCTAGGGCTATCCAAACGTCAAAGAGGAACGATAACGGATGAAAAGGCGCTTACTTTTAGTGAATCTTCTCTTTATCACCGTATACCTATTTTCTTACAAAATCGCCCTTCCGATGGGGCCGACACTGGTCTCCGTCTTGCCTATCACCGAGGGGCGCATCGCCCCCGAGGGGAATTACGAATTCGTCCATTGGAAATCCTTTGACGAGGCGATCGCGATGGTGGCAAGCCGGCAAGTCTCCGCAATACTCCTACCGGTCAGCTACGGGGCAACTCTGCACGACAAAGGGCTTCCAGTGAAACTCGTCGCCGTTACCTTATGGAATAGCTTTTTTTGTGTCTCAGACGGGTGGGACTACACGGGTATCGCGTCTTTACGGAGCCAAACCCTTTACTTCGCGCAGGGTAAAGGCCAAACGGCCGATGTCGTCCTGCGGATTTTGTTGAAGGCGAAGGGCCTGGATCCGGACAGGGACCTCTCGATGAAGTACCTCTCCCCTCCGGAGATCGTAGCCTTCTTCCAAAAAGGGCTTGCGACGCTCGCGATCGTTCCGGAGCCCTACGCTTCGCTGATTTTGAACCTGAAGCCGAAGGCATCGATCGCCTTCGATCTGCAGACCCTATGGCAAGAGACGTTGAAAACGGCCTTCCGCCTACCGGTCACCGGGCTCTTCTACGTGCCTGCGGCGAACGAGCCACCTTCCCAAACGAAAGACCAAGTCAACACCCTCCGGCAAGATTTCCAAAAGGCCACAGGGTTTCTTTCCAATCATCTGGAAGAAATGGCCGCGCTGGCGACCTCTGTCTTCCCGGGTATGGCCGAAGGGGTTATCCTCCGTTCGATCGGAAACTCCGAGTACGACTTCTCTTTTTCGGAGGAAGACAAGAAGGCGCTCATACACTACTTCGACACGATTTCACGATTTCTACCCGAAAGTTTGCCCGCCGTTCCGGATGAGGACTTCTATCTGTTCTAGTCTCTTCAAGTACGGCCTAGGCTTGTTCCTGATCGCGTTGGGTTGGGAGTTGGCTTCCCTCTGGTTTCGTTCTTCCTTGGTTCTCCCGAGTCTGTCAGAGGTGTTCGCAGCCTTTTTCGGATTATTGAACGACCCGAGCCTATGGATGCATCTTTCTTCAACCTTCTTCAAGGCCTTTTTCGGGTTGTTCCTCGCTTTGGCCATAGGCCTTCCCCTCGGCGTTTTGATCGGTCTTAGCGCCTTTTTTTCTCAGTTGCTCTTACCCGCCCTTGTGTTGTTAAAGAGTATGCCGATCATCTCCTGGCTGACGAGCATCTTGATCCTTTGGGGGATCGGTTGGAAAGCTCCCGTGTTCATCGTTTTAGTCACCTTGCTACCGATCGTCATCTATCACGCCGCGAACGGGATCAAAACGGTGGACAAACAACTCTTGGAATTGGTGAAGCTCAACAACTTGCCCTTTAGGAAAGCCTTTTCCGGTATCTACCTACCGTCTATCGTACCGTTCATTGTTTCCTCCGTTGAGATCAGCATCGGAACGATGTGGAAAACCGTGGTCGCGGCAGAATTCTTGGCGGGAGAGAAAGGTATCGGAGTTCAAATCGCCTGGAACAAGTATTATGTCCAAACTCCCGTCGTTTTTGCCTACACCCTTTTCGTGATCATCATCGGATTGGGATTGGAAATCTTGTTGAACGCGTTTTTTTCTAGCCCGTTTATGAGGCGGTGGCGTGGGTTATGGAGCACGTCGTACTGAAAGGCATCCACAAAGCGTTCGGCCGATTGCGGGTCCTAGACGGGATCGACTTGGTTGTCGAACGGCAACACGCCGTCGCCCTATTGGGTCCTTCGGGCTGCGGTAAAACGACGCTCATTCGGATGGTCGCCGGTCTCGAAAAACCGGATCGTGGAGAGATAGCGACCTTACCCGGCGGAGTCAGTTTCGCCTTTCAGGAACCCCGCTTGATCCCTTGGAAAACCGTGCGGGAAAACTTGACGTTCTTTCTACCGGAACCCAAAATCGATTCGAGCTTCTTAGACGCTTTCGAGTTGACAGAGATCTTGGACGCCTATCCGCACCAATTGAGCGGCGGGCTCAAGCAAAAGGTCAACATCGGAAGGGCGCTGTTGCTTAATAAGCCCCTGCTGCTTCTGGATGAGCCCTTTCAAAATATCGACGTGAACACGCGGGTTTCCTATATCCGCTCGATCACCGAACGGAGAAAAGAAGAAGGCTTCACGATGATCTTGATCACCCACAATCTACGAGAAGCCTTGCTTTTTGCCGATCGATTGGTCTTCTTCGGACCCAAACCCGCGCGTATCGTCGGTGAATGGCTGGTTAAAAGACCGCCTGACCAGTCTTTCCGCTCTTTCGACTGGCTGTTCGAAGAAGAGAGGAAGGTCGTCGCGCTATTTCCGGAATTTATGATTTAAAAAGTTGGATATCTTCCCAACGGGCCCCTCGTTTCTTTCCCCGGGCCCGTAGGTAAGTCGTCTATACCGAAAGCGACTCCAACCTATCGATGTACCCCTTCACGATATCAAAACCTTTCTGCCAGAAGGTCTCGGAGGTTAAGTCGATGCCCAAGGGAGCGAGCAGTTTTTCCGGATGATCGCTACCGCCACTCGCCAATAACGCCTTGTATTTCGGAATGAAACGCTTTCCCTCTTCCTTGTATTTCCCATATAGCGACAAAACTAAGAGGTTGGCAAAATTATAGGCGTAAACGTAGTACGGGACCCCGTAAATGTGTGGGATCGAGGACCATTCCGCGTGATACTCCTCGGGGATGGTCAGGCTGGTCAGGAACATCTTCTGCAATTCGCCTTTATAGAGCTCACAGAGTTCTTCCCACGGTACGAAACCTTCCTCAGTGATGCGCCGATGGGAGGACACTTCGAACCGCGCAAACATATTTTGTCGGAAAGTGGTGGCGAACATATCTTCGATCGTTCGCGCTAGAAAGAGCATCTGGCTCTCTGCGTCCAACTCGCCCATCAGCTTGTCGAAGACGATCATCTCCCCGAAGACCGAAGCGATTTCGGCCATAGTTAGCGGGGTGAAGAAGTTGAGATAAGACTGTTTCGCAGAGAGGGTGCCGTGTACCCCGTGACCCAACTCGTGGGCCAAGGTCATAATCTCGCGGATATTCCCATCGAAATTGAGCAGGATGAATGGCTTCCCATGGGGATAGGCGTAAGAACAGAATGCCCCGGCTCGCTTGCCGGGAACGATTTTGGAGTCTATTCTCCGCTCTTCGAAGAAGCTCTCGACGATCTTTCCGATATCTCGATCAAAATGAAGGTATGCGTCCAACACGATCTGCTTCGCTTCCTCATAGGTATAGGTTTTCTTGACAGTTTCCAATGGCGCGTAGATATCCGCCGGGGTCATTTTCAAACCGAGTTTTTTCCCTTTCCAACGATAGTAGCGTTCGACCAAAATCGCGTTGTCCGTTGTCACCTCTATCAATTTTCCGACCGTTCGATCGTCGGTTTCGTTTTCGCGGTTGCGCATAGAAATGCTGCTAGGGTACTTCCGTAAAGAGGCTTCCGTGTCGTAATCCGTTTGTATGATGTTATAGAGGTTGGCGAGCGCGATTTGATTCTCCTCGTACTTTTTAAAATACACTTTCATCGCTTTCCTGCGGGTTTTTGAGTCCGGATGGTAACGGAGGTTTCTCACCTGCTCACCGGTGAGCGTTTTCTTCTCCCCGTCTACCGTGAGAGAAAAGGAGAAAGCGGAAACGATCTTGTCGTAAAGCTCCGACAGGCGACCCCGGCCGGAGTTGGAGCGAGCCGCCAAAACTTGCTCGGTCTCAACTGAAAAGGTATTCGCTTTGCCGATTCGAACTTTTTCGATGACGTGCCGATAGGCCGGTATCTCTGTCTCGAGCTCTTTAAGCGCGTCATCTGACAATCGAGCGAGCGACGGGGTTATAAACGCGAAATTTTGCCTGATTTTCGCCTCGTAGTTCGCGCATAGGCCTAGCAATTTCTGCGCTTCGAGGTTTGCCGTGTTTTGGGCAAAATAGAGAAAGGAGAATTCACCCGCGCGTGCGATCTTTTGGATGATTTTTTCCTGAGTTTTGAATAGCTTTTCCAAGCCCTTCGCGTCTATCTTAGGCTTTGAAAAGAACTTGACGCCTTCAGTTTGGTATTCTTCGGACTCCTTGAGCGCTTCCTTCAGATCCTTTACCAAGTTCGGGTCCTGATGGTCTTTGTAAAAAAACGTTAAATCCCACTGCACGGGGACTCACCTCCGGAATATGGATTATACGTGACTATTCTATACGACTCGCAAGCCTTTGGCAAGTGAGGTTCTTTTTCTTGGGTTTTGTGATAAAATCTTACCGGCCGTAGACAGCCGGTTCAAAACGAGAATACGCCGGTCTGCGTTGGAGGGATGACTCTTTGATTATTGAGACCTTTTTGAGTTTTTTTGCGACCACTGCCTTTGGAGCCGTCAGCTTCGGGAATTTGATTATGATTGGTATCGCCACGGTCGTTCTCATCGTATCGATTAAGAAAGATGCGGAACCTTTGCTGCTAATCCCGATCGCGTTCGGAATGCTTCTGGCGAATATCCCGATCCTCCACACGGGTCTGTTCGCCAAGCCGACCGATACAACAACCGGCGGGTTGATGTATTACATCACGATGGGGTTGCAGTTGGAAATCTATCCTCCGCTCATCTTTTTAGGAATTGGCGCGCTCACGGACTTCTCCTTCCTGCTGTCTAACCCGATTCTCATCTTTCTAGGCGGTGCGGCGCAAGTAGGGGTGTTCATCGCTTTCGGGCTGGCGAAGGCCTTTGGCTTCACCTTACCGGTAGCGGCAGCGATCGGTATCATAGGCGGCGCAGACGGACCCACCTCGATCTACATCGCCAAACGCTTCGCGCCGGAATACATCGCAATGATCGCCTTGGCCGCCTACTCTTACATCGCTTTGATGCCGCTCTTGCAACCGCCTATCATGAAAGCCCTTACGACGAAGAAAGAGCGGATGATCCGGATGAAACCTCCCCGACAGGTAAAAAAGGTGGAAAAGCTCGTCTTTGCGGGCGCCACCGTTCTGTTCTGCGGGCTGCTCGTTCCTCCGTCCATCCCTCTCGTTGGGATGCTGATGCTGGGGAATTTCTTGAGGGAGAGCGGATACACCAAGCGATTGGCCGAAGCCTGCTCGAGGTATATTTTGGACACGGCGACCATTATGCTCTGCCTATCGGTTGGAGGCTCGGCCAAAGCCGAAGTTTTTCTGCAGCCCACCTCCCTATTGATACTCGGTTTGGGTTGTGTGGCATTCATCACCAGTATCGCCGGCGGCGTTCTTTTCACGAAGTTTATGAACCTATTCCTCAAAGAGAAGATCAACCCTCTCGTCGGAGGGGCCGGGGTTTCTGCCGTACCGGATTCCGCCAGAATAAGCCAACAGGTCGCCAAACAAGAGGACCCAACGAATTTTATCTTGATGCATGCGATGGGCCCGAATGTCGCCGGGGTCATCGGGACGGCCGTTGCGGCGGGAGTCTTTTTGTCGGTTCTTGGATAATCGTATGGATGTCCTCAATTCCAGACGGACGCGAGCGTGCATCTCCTTAACGGCTTACCGCCGGAATCTGCTATATTTCTCTGAACAAGGGGCGCCGTCTTTGATCGCCCCCGTTATCAAGGCGGATGGGTACGGCCACGGAGCGATCCCTCTGGCGAAGGTTGCCGCCGATCTTGGTTGCCCCTATCTGTGCGTAGGGTTTTTGGAAGAAGCCCTGCAATTGCGGTACGCCGGGGTGACCCTACCTATTTTGGTGTTTAACTATTTCGCTCCAGAAACGACACCGCTTTTCATACAAGAAAATCTCACAGCGACAGTCTATTCCGGCTATCAGCTCGAAGCCATCGCCCCATATATCGCGGGAGGTAAACTCAGAGCGCATCTGAAGGTCGACACCGGTATGTCTCGTCTCGGTGTAAAACCCGAGGAGGTCGAACGGTTGATACGTCGAGTTTGGGAGATCGGTAATATCGAACTCGAAGGTTTGTACAGCCATTTCGCCACAGCCGATGATCCGGATTCGGATTTCGCGCGGCGGCAATATGAGCAATTCGCCGCCCTCAGGCGACTCTACCGCTCTTCGATACGGTATTTTCACATCTCAAACAGCGCGGGCGCTCAATACTTGTCCGTCGATCCGTTTGACTTTATACGGCTCGGCATCTCCTCATACGGGCTGGATGCGCGAAATCAGAAAAGACCGTCGGAACTCTCCCCGGTTCTTTCCTGGGAAACGATCTTATCCCACGTTAAGACCATACGGGAGGGCGCTTCGATCAGTTATGGGCGGACGTTTATCGCCGACCGACCGATGACGATAGGAACGGTAGCGGTGGGTTACGCGGACGGGTACAATCGGTTGTTAAGCAATCGCGGGTCGGTGTTGGTCAAAGGGCGCAGATGCCCGATCTTGGGCCGCGTGTGTATGGACCAATTTATGATCGACCTCTCGGGTATCCCTGCTCCCGAACCCGGCGAAAAGGTGACGCTCTTAGGGTTTGACGGAGCGGAAGAGATCTCGTGCGAAGAGATCGCTGCCCTTCTTTCCACGATCAACTACGAAGTGACCTGCTTAATCTCCAAACGAGTCCCCCGCGTTTACACGGAAGTATAAGCGAATCGAACATTTCGCATATAAAATACGAGAGGAGTTTTGTGTGTGAACTTAGGCGAGTTGGTGATGAAGAAGATAGCGGAATTGTCCGAGAAAACTGGGCAATTCAACGAGCTGTTGGATGGCAAGCTGGTTTCGGATATCCGCATCGATGATCAGGTATCCACGATTTTGAAGGTCGTCAGCAAAAAACTGCAAAACACGAGGGACGGTAAAACGTTCCTGTTGATGACCTTGGGCGACCGTTCCGGGACGATCCGATCTATCGATTGGAACAACTCGAAGTACAATGACGAACGTTTGACCAACGGAACGGTCGTGCGCGCCACTGGAAAGGTCTCTCTTTTCGAGGGACATCCGCAATTGAACATCGCGAGCTCGAGAGATGCGATCAAGGTGCTCGGAGAAGGCGAATTCGATCCCAATAAATTCATCGAGATTACGTCCAAGAATATTCGAGAGATGTATGATTCTCTACTCAAACAGATACAGAAGGTCAAGAACGATAAAGTGAGGGCTTTGCTTCATGAAGCCTTCGTGAAGAACGACCGATTCGTTAGCGATTTCATAGAGTCGCCGGCCGCGATCAACGTTCACCACGCGTATAAAGGTGGGCTTCTCGAGCACACGCTGGATGTGACGGAGCTCGCCATTCAACTAATGGAAGCTTACCCGGAGATGCCGATCGACAAAGATTTGGTCATCGCGGGGGCGCTGCTTCACGATATCGGGAAGGTAGAGGAGTATTCGCTTTCTCCGACAGGTATCGATCGCAGCGACGCGGGCGAACTGATCGGCCATATTGTCATCGGAATCAATTGGCTCACCGAAACGGCCGCGAGGATCCCCCAATTTCCAAAAAAGGCGCTGGTGGATTTGCAACACATCCTCTTGTCCCATCACGGAGAAATCGAGTGGGGCTCGCCCGTGTTGCCGAAGACGATCGAAGCGTTGATCGTGCATTCGGCTGACAATACCGATTCCAAGATCGCCCAATTCAGGGAGTATACGTTGAAGGCTCAGCCCAACATCCTTAACCCGGATGATACCGTTTGGAGCGATTTTAATAAATACCTGTCCCGCAGGATTCGTATAAGAGGAGTGGTATCCTATGGAGAAAAAACGAAAGATTAAATTCGGAACGAGCGGATGGCGAGGGATTTTGGCCGAAGACTTCACCTTCGACAACGTTAGAACGGTCTCTCAAGCGATCGCTACCGAGATTTTAAAAGACCCCAAGGCGAAAAACGGCGCGTTGGTGGGTTACGATTCTCGGTTCTTGGCCGAAGACTTCGCTTGGGCGGTCGCTCAAGTGTTTGCCGGAAACGGCATCCGCACCTACGTGTGTCATCAACCGACCCCTACCCCGGTGATCTCCTACACGATCCGAAACTTGAACCTGGCCGGCGGGGTCAACATCACGGCCTCGCACAACCCCCACTTTTGGAACGGCATCAAGTTCAATCCCGCGACCGGCGGGCCGGCTTTGCCAGAAGTCACCAAAGCCATCGAAACCGAGATCGAACGCCTTCAGCGGGGCGAAGGAGAGGTACGGTTACTCACCCACCTCGATGAGGAGTTCAGTAAGCTCGTCTATTCGATCGACCCAAGTCAGGAATACTTCGCCGAAATCCGACGAAAGATCGATATGGACCGGATCAAAGGGGCGGTAAAAAAAGTGGCGGTGGATTTGGTCTACGGAACCGGTGTCGATTACTTGGACCAGCTGCTTCTCTCGCTCCTTCCGGGAGAAGAGGCGCAGGGATTGGTCGTACTCCACGATTACCGGGATCCCTACTTCGGGGGATACCGCCCGGAGCCCGACAAAAAACGGCTGAGAGAACTCGGGCAAGTGGTTTTAGAACACCGGGCGCAGATCGGACTAGCCGTGGACGGAGATGCCGATCGATTCGGGATCGTCGATGACAAAGGTGTACCGATTACGGCCAACGAATACTTGGCGATCGTAGCGTGGCATCTGTACAAAAACAAGGGATTGCGGGGCGACAGCGCTCGTAGCGTGGCGACCAGCCACGCGATGGATCGAATAGTCGAGCACTTCGGATTTCAGACCCTCGTGACCCCCGTCGGGTTCAAGTTCATCGGCGACGCGATCCTCAATGACCGTATCGTGTTGGGCGGTGAGGAGAGCGGCGGGTTGAGCATACAAGACCACGTGCCGGAAAAGGATGGAATCTTGGCCTGCCTGTTGGCACTGGAAGCCATCGCTTATGAGCAGCGGCCGATGTCGGAGATCAGAAAAATCGTCCAAGAGGTGACCGGCCCGTATTTCACAGATAGAATTGACCTGGAATTGGAAAGCGAAAGTCGGAAGCGCGAGCTTATGGACTTTTTCGCAAATATGCAACGCGAGGTTTTTGGGATACCTGTGAAAGAACGTCAGACCGTCGACGGTATAGGCTTCGATCTGTCGATTCCGGAGGGTGAAGCCTGGATCTTGATCCGGGCCTCAGGCACCGAACCTGTGATTAGGATCTACATCGAAAGTACGCAGGAGAAAGTTTTTTTGAAACTTCAGGAAGGCGTTGAAAAGCTCGGATGAAAACTCTCGTCATCGTCGAGTCGCCCTCGAAAGCCAAAACGATCGAAAAATACTTAGGAAAAGATTATCACGTTATCTCTTCCAAAGGCCACATACGCGATTTACCTCCGGACGAACTAGGCGTCGATATCGAGGCCTCTTTCGAACCGAAGTTCACGCTAATGCGTGGAAAAGAGAAGGTCGTCCAGCAGATCAAAGAGGAAGCGAGGAACAAGCCCGTTCTGCTCGCTTCGGATATGGACCGGGAAGGGGAGGCTATCGCTTGGCATCTAGCGCAGATCCTATCGCTGAGCGATCAAGAGACCAACCGCGTTTTGTTTTCAGAGATCACCGAAAAAGCCATTAAGGCGGCGATAAAAAGACCTTTAAGGATCAACCGGTCTAAGGTGGAGGCGCAGTTCGCGAGGCGGATACTGGACCGACTCGTCGGTTACCAGATCAGCCCCTTCTTATGGAAGGTCATCCAGGTGAAATCTCTGAGCGCAGGACGCGTTCAATCCGTTGCGTTGCGGTTTATTTGCGACCTTGAGGAAAAGATCTTGACATTTGTTCCCGAGGAGTACTGGAAGTTCAAAGCGCGCTTCCTGTGCGAGAAGATGCAAGGGGAACTGGAAACCGCGCTGGTGTCAGTAGACGGCGTGTCCTTGGAAAAGCAGCCTATCAGGAACGTACAAGACGCGATGAAAATAGAAGAGGAGATCTTGAAATCCTCCTTCGCGGTGCGTTCGGTCGAAGAAAAAGTGATCAACCGGAAACCTCCGGCCCCCTTCATCACGAGCACGCTACAACAAGAAGCGTCGAACCGCTTGGGCTTTTCGGTCAGTCGAACGATGAAAGTGGCGCAAGAGCTTTATGAAGGCTTAGAGACAAAGGATGGGCCTTTGGCCTTCATCACCTATATGAGAACGGACTCGAATCGTATCTCGGAAGAGGCCTTGGAAGCGGCAAAACTATACATAACCGAGCATTTTGGAGAATCGCATTCGAAAACGCAAAGGTATGGAAAGAACAAGGCGAATACGCAGGATGCCCACGAAGCGATTCGGCCCACCTACCCGGATGTCGATCCGCAGAAAGCTGAAAAAATGCTTTCGGCCGATCAGGCCAAGCTCTACCGGCTTATATGGAGCCGTTTTATGGCGTCGCAGATGATACCGGCAGTATATAGGCAAACAAAGATAAAGATAGAAGATATTGAACAAGGGTGCTACACCTTTGAAGCCGAAGGCGCGCGTTGTGTGGAGGAAGGATATGAAAAAGTATACCCGCCCACCTCGAAAGAAAAAGACCTCTCTGTCGTTCCGGTAGCGGGTACGCCGGCCTCTTTGTCGCATTTCGAAAAAGCCCAGAACTTTACGACACCACCCGCACGATTCACCGAAGCGTCCTTAGTCAAGAAGCTCGAAAAAGAAGGGATCGGTCGGCCGAGCACCTACGCCAGCATCATCCACACACTGCTAGAACGACATTACGCCTATCGCGAACAGAAAAGCCTCGTCCCCACCTTCCTGGGAATGATCGTTAACCACTTTATGTCCGATTTTTTCCCCAAGATCATCCAAGCGAAGTTCACGGCATCGATGGAAGAGAACCTCGACAAAGTCGAAGAAGGAGAAGAGAATTGGAAGGAAGCGATCCAACGGTTTTACTCGGACTTCGAGCCCACGCTCTTAAAACTAAAGGAAAAAACCCTTACGAAGTCCCTCAATTGGTTATTCTCGACTAACCTCCCTTGCAAAGAAAACGAAAAACATACGTTGATACTGAAGATGGGGCGCTTCGGCCCCTATTTACGGTGTGAAGCCTGCGATAAAAACTATTCGATATCGGAAAAGGCGAAAATTATATTCCGACAAAACCAAGCCGAGATATACGGCGAGACCGTACTCGAGAATAGCAAAGAGGTGGTCGCGATCGGTAGGGCTTGCCCCAAATGCGGGGGCGACTTGGTCGAACGCCAAGGCAGATACGGGAAGTTCATCGCGTGTTCGAACTACCCCAAATGCAAATACACCGAAAACGTGGACGAGAAGGTAGCGGCGAAGTGCCCGAAGTGTGGCGCCGACGTCGTGCGTAAGAAGAGCAAGCGAGGGAGAACCTTTTTCGCTTGCAAAAACAACGCCTATAACGGGGGCACGTGCGATTTTTTCTCTTGGTACGAACCGACGGAAGAGAAGTGTCCCCAGTGCGGACAAACGATGGTTCTGAAAAAGGGGAGGTCAGGAGAGGAAAGCATCGTCTGTGAGTCTTGTGCGCGTACCACTCGGATCGCTAAGAAAACGAAATAAGCGGATTTCTTTTCCTGATCCTTCTCCTGTGGTATAATGAACTATCCTCTGATTCAAGGGGGAGAGGGGCGGCCATCTTTCCGGGGTGAAAACCCTTAGAAAGATGGCTTTTTTTTGGTGGTGATCAAAATGACTGACAAAATTGCTATCACAATTGGGGAAAAAGCGCTATCCTATTGGCTTCGCATTATGCTGGCCCAGAAGGTCGAGAAAATCCAGGACGTGGAAGTCAGTTGTGAGCTACAAGGGTTCCAGCTTGTTGTGCGGGTGGGCATACCCGGATTCAACGCCGGTGTCCAAGCCATCTTCCGCTTACTTCAGGAGCTTCGGGATGAGGGGGGTATCCACACTCTCCTTTTTTCAGTCAAACCCGTCGGTTTGTTCTCCTCGATGGCGCTCGCTACTTTCTCAAAGGCTTTCGATCGGCTGAAACCGGGTATCGTTTTCGCCGACAACACTCTCAGGGTATCCTTTCGTGACCTTCTCGCCCCAAACGGACCATTACAGGCGCCACTTCTTGAGGGTTACAGCATCGAATCGATCGACTTCTTGCCATCCACGTTTTCCATTGTTCTAAAATTGAAAGCCACTTCCTAGTGTTTGTCTTCCGGGCGAAAGCCTTTGCGCTTTTGCCTACGTTTTACCACGTTTGGGAACGCCAAACTTAAGTTTGGCACGGTTTTCCGCGACAATAGCAAAAGACCAAGGGCGGATCTCGGGGTCGCAAAAACCACTTACCCCGCGATAACCTCACACGTCATTGAGGCGTAATCGTTTTTTTCTTTCCGCGACTGCTCGAAAAAAGGGCATTCACATGGAGGGCACGTAGGAAAATTTTAGTGAACGCCCTGGGAATGCCCTGGCAACCCCCTGGGAACGCCAAACTTTAGTTTGGCATGGTTTAATCTTTTCACTGGAAAGGTTCCCGTGCGCAGGCATCGCGGCGTAGCTCTATTTCCTTCCGCGACTGCTCGAAAAAAGGGCGTTCACACGGAGGGCACGGGGAAAAGATTTTAATGAACGCATTGGAAACGCCTTGGGAACGCCCTTGGAACGCCAAACTTTAGTTTGGCATGGTTTAATCTTTTCACTGGAAAGGTTCCCGTGCGCAGGCATCGCGGCGTAAGCTCTATTTCCTTCCGCGACTGCTCGAAAAAAGGGCGTTCACACGGAGGGCACGGGGAAAAGATTTTAATGAACGCCCTGGAAACGCCTTCGGAACGCCCTTGGAACGCCAAACTTTAGTTTGGCATGGTTTAATCTTTTCGCTGGAAAGGTTCCCGTGCGCAGGCATCGCGGCGTAAGCTCTATTTCCGTCCGCAACGGCTCGAAAAAAGGGCGGTCACACGGAGGGCACGGAGAAAAGATTTTAGTGAACGCCCTGGGAACGCCCCGGGAACGCCTTGGGAACGCCAAACTTTAGTTTGGCATGGTTAAATCTTATCACTGGTAAGGTTCCCGTGCGCAGGCATCGCGGCGTTACCTCTATTTCCGTCCGCGACGCCGCGATACCCTTGGGAACGCCGGACTTTAGTCCGGCATATTTTTCCTCGACACTAACAAAAGGCAAAGGGCAGAGCCCGGGTGCGCAAAACCCGCTTACCCGCGATAACACACACGGTCATCCTCATTCCTATATCTTATACTTCTTCAAGAAAAGAAGTATCACACACGCATTCCTGGTGGTGTGAAACGCTTTCTGTTCCTACTTAAGAGGGTCGATCGTCGTATTCATCAGCCTTTGATTTATTGCATATAAGAAGAGAATCGCATTCTCCGCAGAGCGCATTTATAATTATCGCTATTTATAGTATTCGCTAATTATATCTATCGTTTTATTCTATTTTCAGTCTACTATATTTTCACTATTTTCGATATCGCCTTATTTGTTTTTTATCTATTTATATGATATAATGCCTTTATATTCTTATAATTGGAGGCGACTATGGCAAAGATGATTCCTCTAAATTTTCCTTTGACGGTAGAACAGGTAGAAAAGTTATCGAAGGTGGTGGCGATCACCACGGCGAGCAGGAGCCGGCATACAGACAACGAGCGCATTACGAAAGCGAGCTTCGTGCGCGTTCTTATTGATTTAGCCCCTTTGGAAGAGATAGAATATTCGGAGATCCGCTCGGAAGAGGAATTGAAAGAGCGCCTGTCCGCGACTTTTAATGCGCCTTCCGATCCGAGCGCCCATCGCATTAAACCGGCGGATCTTGCCGAGGTGTACCACAAATTCGCCGGTGACGACCACCGGAAGTGGGTAGCCGGGGACTTTATCAACACGCTTTTCGAGCGCGGGTGGATAGAAGCGCGCTCTTCTGAAGAAATGTGGGCGATTATCTTGAAAGCCACCCGTTGACGCAACAAAATGTATCCTTTTGTTGCGTCAAAATCGGCCCCAGAATGCGCCCCACCCATCCCAAATGGGTGGATAAACCCCTAACGCCCGAATTTTACCCCACGAACTCGCCCTATTCCTCCTGTGTGCGCCTGCTATGACCCGTATTGGCGTCTCAGGCAATATCGTAGGAATAAGGCGCAACCTCTTTTAGAGTCGCTTAAAGCCCGTCCCAGAGGCCGACTTCTCAGTCGGCTTTTTTTATTCGAAACCCGATAACCCGTACCTCAGGGAGAATTACCCGCGGCATTGGGGACTTTCCTCGGCGTTGGTCTTGCCAAATACGTGCCGGCGCGCTATCCCCGCGCCTCCCATAAGGTCTGTGCGAATAAAATCACGAAAGAGAGACGGTCTGTGAGTTAAACGCGGGTGACCTCCGACTAATTCATAATATATAAATTCTTATATATCTAATAGCAGAATAAATGCGATTAAACAATCAGCGTATATACAAAAATAGAAAAATAAGCATTTATAAAAAAGTGATATATATAAATCGACGAGTATAAGAAAATATAAAATCATAAATATTGATATATCTGACGGAGGTGGGCCGAGAAATCGCGTCGAGACGCGACACCGGTAGACGCCTAATAGCCTGAGACGAAGAAGGAGGAGTCGTGGGTCTCTATCGTGAGGGTCGTTCGATGGGCTCGCAAGCGTCTAGAAACGCTTGGAGATCGGAACTCAGGGGTAGCGTAAAATGGACGGTCTTTCCTGTCAGTGGGTGAGGGAATTGCAGATAGCTACTTTGCAGGAACAATCGCTTCAGCCCGCGCGCCCGAACCCAATGGTTGAGCTCGGCATCGGCGTAGAGCGCGTCGCCCAAAACCGGAAGATGATGGAGCGACAGATGTCGCCTGATCTGGTGCTTCCTTCCGGTAAGAATCTCTATCTCTAAAAGGGTCAAGAACCGCCCTTCTCGTCCATACACCACAAGGGGTTTGAGATGGGTAAGCGCCTCTTTTGAATCCAAGGGAGTGTCGATGTGCAATTCTCGATTGATGGCCCCCGAAACGCCGGCTGCGTAGCGTTTTTGTGCGTTTCGTTCTCGAAAGGTTTCTCCCAAAATCCTCGCGACCTCGATCGATTTCGCGATGACCAGCAAGCCCGAGGTGTCCTTATCGAGTCGGTGGACCAGGTAGGGTTCGTAACCCCTCTCTTTCGACTCGAAAAGAAGCCCCTCGATGACGGTGGTTTTTTGCTTCGCCCCTTCTCCCGGGTGGATGGAGAGGCCCGATGGCTTATCGAGAACGATCATTGCCTCATCCTCGTAAACACGCGGCAGGGCGAGCTTCCGTGGAATCAACTTCCGTTTCTCGCTTAAGTCGCGCGTGATTCTCTCCTTTCCTGCTTCTTTGTCGGGAAGGTAGACTTCGACCGTATCTCCGATTTGAACAGGATAATCGGGCTTTTTCACGCGCCGTTCGTTGACCTTAACGTCCCCTTTGCGGATGAGCGAGTAAATCGCGGTCAGCTTGATCTCATCCAACTCTTTCCGCAAGAATTTGTCGAGGCGGCCGTACCAGTTCTTTTCGTGTACCATTATCTTCTTTATCATCGTTTAGGCCCGAACAACCTGTATGCCATCTCTCACGACCTTTGAGATCGCAAAAAGGATCACGGCGAACTCAAGACGGCCGAAGAACATCGCGAAGATCTGATTCCACAAGAACACCCCGGAAGCGTTCGCATTCGTCGCTCCCAGAGACATCCCCACGTTGTTGAGCGCGGAGGCGAGTTCGAAGCATGCGGTGGTCAGGTCATACCCAAGAAACAGAAAGATAGAAACCCCGATGAGGAAGTGCGCGCCAAAGAGGGTGAAAAAAACGGCGGTGTTTTTAATCAGCCGTTCGTCCAAATCGATTCTGGTGTTTCCCTTCCAGATCGTGTACTTACGGATTGAGCCGACGGGCAGACAGAAATGGACAATTTCTATGGCCACCGCTTTAAATAAGATATAGAGACGCAATTGTTTCACGCCGCCGGCGGTGGAGTCCATCATCCCCCCACAGCACATCAGGAGGATGAGTAAAAAGAGGGCGCTTTGAGGCCAACCGGAGAAATTGGTCGTTTGGAATCCCGTCCCGCTGATCGCGGAAACCGCCTGAAATACGGAGTGCCTGATGGTTTCCGGAAGGTTCGGGTAGACGATCCCGGTTATCGCCACAACGATCAATACCGAGAAAAGTGCGAGTAAAAAGAAAAAGAGTTTTGGCTCCACGTTCTTTCGGATCGTGTGGAAGCTACGCTGCCAAATGAGGAAATGGATACCGAAACTCGTCGCTCCCAACAGCATGAGCGCGATCAGGATGATCTCGGTGGAAAGGCGATCGATCTCCCCGACATTCCCCGCGCGGTTAGAGAAGCCCCCGGTGGCCAAACCCGTCAACGTGTGGTGGAAGGCGTCTGCCGGATGCGTCCCCGTGGCGATCAACGCGACAAACCCGAAGAGGGCGTAGGAGCAATAGATGATGAGTATAGATTTCGCCGTTTTCTTGATGTTCGGCAAGAGGTTGTCCGATCTTCCTTCCGCGCGATAGACTCCGGCGCTGACACCGCCCGCGATGGAAGAGAGCATGATCACGGCGAAACCCGCGCCTCCGACGAACTGGATGATGGACCTCCAAAACAGAAATATTTGAGGGGTGTTCGCGACGTCCATAATCGTAAGCCCGGTCGTCGTCCAACCGCTTGCGCTTTCAAACATCGCTTGAGTAAAATTGCACAAGCGCGCGAAGAGGAAGGTCAGAGCAGAAAAAAAGATGATGAGCGTCCATATCGACACCACGATGACCGCGCCGGATTGATAGGTGATTTCTTTGTTCCAACTACCCTTTCGAAAGAGCAGGTACAAGACCAAACCGAAGGTAAAAGAGATAAAACCGGCCTGTACGAAACAAAGCGCATAATGAGCCTCTTGCGGGTAGAACACCAAAGCGGTCAGGGGAGTCAAAAAAAGAAAGCTGGAAGCGATACACAACCAGCCGATATTCATCAGGATGGTGCGGTATTGAATCGTCAAGTCCGAGCGGCTATGCATCCTCGCCCATCAATCCCAACCGGTGATCGCCTGCAACGTTTGGGTTTGATCCACAGGTAGGCAGATCACAAGGAGTCGATCTCCGACCTCGAAAACGGTGTCTCCGTGCGGGATAAAGACGTTTCCCTTTCTGTTGACGGTTCCGACCAAAGCTCCTTCCGCGAAAGGCAAATCCTTAAGCCATTTTCCAACGATGGGAAATCCTTCCTCCACTTCGATCTGTATCACGAGCGCCTTGCCCTCCTCGAAGGGCATAAGGTTGATGATCGGGTAGGAAGCTAAACGTTGCTCGATCACCCCGGTAAAGATCTCGCTCATATTGATCGTGTTTGTGATCCCGAGTTCCCTGAAAATCTGTTCGTTCTCCGAGTCGTTGATGAGCGAAAAGACCTGGTTGACTTTCAGGACCCGCGCGGCAAGCTCGCAGATGATGAGGTTGTCCTGATCTCTGTTCGTCAAGGCGACGACGAGGTCGTTGTCGAAGATCTCGACCTTTTTTAGCACCGACAGATTGGAGGCGTCCCCGTGGATGATCAAGGCTTTGAGCGTTTTGGCCATCTCCTCACAAAAGGCCTTGTCTTTATTGATGATTGTCACGGCCATCCCTTTCGAAATCAAGTTTTTCGCCAGGTAGTAGGTGATCTTCTTTCCACCGGCCAACACGACCTTCATTTTTCTTCCTCCGCGATCTTTTCGAGCATCCTGTTCGCCGTGCTCAACGCTAACAAAACAGGGGTGATCGTTTCGATCTTGTACTCGTGGAATAACGGGAGGTTGGCCGGATCATACACACGAGAGATGACATGGGGTACGTGAAAGATCACTTTCGCCACTTGGGACACGAAAAAGTTCGTGTTGTCATCGTCGGTTAACGCCAAAAAGAGATCGGCCTTCTGTACCTTCGCAGCTTTCAGGACTTCTATGTCTGTGGCGTCTCCCTGTATCGTGAAGCCCGTGTATTCCAGCGGAAGATTTTCGAACTTGCTCTCGTTTTTGTCGATCACCACGACGCTATGGTCTTCATTGGAGAGTTTGCCCGCTAACCGCGCGCCGAAGCGTCCCGAACCGATCAGGATCGCGTACCAGCTCTTTCGCTTACTCATCTTTTCCCTCTTTCAGGTGCTTCGGACGGTACTCCTCCCGTTTTTTGGCCGAAGGCTCGTACCCTTTGTCCAAGGCCAAGGAAGCGGAGAAATGCCGAAAGGCTTCGTCAAAATCGCCCTGGGCTTCTCGTAGCAACCCGTAGAGGTAGTGCGGGATCGGAGAAGAGGGGAAATGGCTAAAGAGCGGCAAAAGGTACTTTAACGCCCCCGGATAAGCCTTCTGTTCGATTAGCCCCTTGACCGTGCTAGACGAAATTTTCAGGTCGACCACTTGATTGAGCATCGTTTTTATCGCGTCGCGGATCTCCTCGGGTGAAAAGGGTTTTGAGATGTAATCCAACGCGCCCTTTTTGAAGGCCTCCACAATCGCTTCCACACTCCCGAACGCGGAGACGATGACGATCGGAATGCGTATTTGCTCTTGGTAGAGGGCGCGTATCAACGAAAGCCCATCCAATCCGGGCATACGAAGGTCGGTGAATATCCCGTCGTAAGGATTGTGGCCATATACCTTGCGGAGGACCTCCTCTCCGTTGGAAACGCACTCCGCTTCGTGTCCGCAGGCGTTGACGTACTTGCGTATCAGGTCGCGGACCTTATATTCGTCGTCCGCGATCAAAAACCGCGCGATTCGTTCCTCCATTCTCTCCTATCCGCCCTTAGGGTTTGATGCGGTACAGCGTTCTCGCGAACGGGATCGCCTCGCGGATATGATGGATACCGCATATCCAGCACACGGTCCGCTCGATGCCCATCCCGAAACCGCTGTGCGGCACCGACCCGTACTTACGTAAATCGAGGTACCAATCGTAACTATCCAGGGGTAACCCGTTTTCTTCTATCCGCCTGACCAGTAGATCGTAATCGTGTATTCTCTCGGAAGCCCCGATGATCTCTCCGTACCCTTCGGGGGCCAACATATCGTCGCACAGGACCACCTCGGGTCTTTGAGGGTCAGGCTGCATATAGAAGGCCTTCACCTGGGTGGGGTATTTGTAGACCATCACCGGTTTTTCGAACTGGTTCGAAATCTCCGCCTCGTCCTGAGCTCCCAGATCGTCCCCCCATCGAATCGGGTGTCCCTTGTCCTGGAGCATTTTCACGGCCTCATCGTAACTCAACCGTGGGAAGGGCGGCTTGATCCCGGCCAATTTCGTGGTGTCACGCTCCAGAATTGCGAGGCTTTCAGAGCAATTCTCCAAAACGCGGTGCACGATATAAGAGATGAGCTCTTCTTGTAAGCGCATATTATCCTGAAAGTCGTAGTATGCGACCTCGGCTTCATTCATCCAGAACTCTGTCAGGTGTCTGCGGGTCTTCGACTTTTCCGCGCGGAAGGTGGGACCCAGGTTGTAAACCTTCCCGAAAGACATACAAGCCGCTTCCAGGTAGAGTTGCCCGGTCTGGGTGAGGTAGGCCTTCCCATAATCGAAATAGTCTAATTGGAAAAGATTACCCGCGCCTTCGCCGATCGCTCCGGTGAAGATGGGCGTGTCGATCAGAGTGAATCCCTGTTCATCATAGAAGGCCCTCGTCGCGCGAATAACCTCGTTCCTTACCTTCATAATATGGTATTGTTTGGTCGAACGGAGCCACAGGTGACGCTGTTCCATTAAAAATTCAGTACCGTGTTCCTTTTTCGTTATCGGGTACTCCTCTACCGGGATTTGCAAAATCCTCAACCCCGTCACATCCAATTCATAGCCGCCCTTTGAACGGGCATCCTCTCGGACGACCCCTTCCACTTCGACGCTACTCTCGATACGGAGCCCTTTGGCTTTTTCGAAAAGGGACTCTTCGACTTTGGCTTTCTCCATTATTCCCTGAGTCGTCCCTGTTCCGTCTCTGAGCTGCAAAAAATGTATCTTCCCACTCGAGCGCTTATTGAACACCCAACCTTTCAAGATAACCGTCTCTCCAACGTGGTTTTTAAAATCCTCGATATAGACCCACATAAAGCCCTCCCAGAAAGAAAATCATCGGCAATTATAACATAAAAAAACTGCGGTTTTTAGGAAGTGCCAGCTTGTGAGCACCGAACTCTGGTTGGGCTTATGTTTTCTGGGACCGCCGGGCCGGGAACGCTGAACTTCAGGCTGGCATGTCTTTTCAAAAGCAAAAGACGGTTTCGCACAGAGTACGCAAAGAACACAGAGAAAAGCTCTGGGAACGCCGAGCTTCATAGGTTATCGCGGGGTAACCGAAGGGACCCCGCGATCCCCCTATGCACTGAGCGCTCAAACTGCGATGTTATGCTTGGAAACGCCCTGGGAACGCCAACTTTCAAGTAAGCATGTTTCCTGGGAGCGCCGGACTTCAGTCCGGCAGGTTCTACTTTTTTCGGATTTTGAAAGGAAAAAATGAGTTCACACAGAGCGCAAGGAGAGCCGGGCGAAAACAAAGCACCCATACCATTTTTTACGCATTACTTTGTGCAAGCCAATAGGAAAGTTGGGAGTATCGTTTTTCATAATCGATCCTATGAGACGCGTTTATTGCTATACTATATCGTTAGGGACGAAGGCGCGATATTTGGCCAAGGTTCTCCAAGAAAAAAAGGGGGAATGATGAAGGATATCCGGTGGATTCAGCGGTATTCGAATTTTATAAAAGCATTGTCCAATTTGAACGAAGCCGTAGAATTAGCGAATGAAAGAGATTTGTCGAAATTAGAAAAGCAAGGGCTGATCCAGTCTTTCGAGTATACGTTTGAATTAGCTTGGAATACGATAAGAGATTTTTACCGTTCAAAAGGGGAGGTCGATATTCAGGGTAGTCGCGACGCCTTTCGCCTTGCGTACGAAAGAGGTTTGATCGAAGAGGGACAAGTCTTTATGAACATGATAAAGAGCAGGCAATTGTCAAGCCATACCTTTAACGAAGAAACGGCGAACGAAATCTACCAAGATATAGTGAACCAATATTTCAGCGCTTTTAAATGTCTTTCTGAGCGGTTGAAACAAGAAAAACGTAAAGAGGAAAATTGAATGTACGGATTGGATCAAACGGTCATCAACGATTTGAGACGCGTTTTTTCTAAATATCCTTCTATCGAAAAGGTGATTCTTTACGGTTCGCGCGCGATGGGCACGTATCGTCGCGGCTCGGATATCGATATCGCACTGTTCGGAGAAAACCTTTCCAATCAAACGATTTTTGATATACAAGAAGAGATAGAAGCGCTTTATCTTCCGTATTCTTTTGATATTTCGATATGGGAACGCATCGAAAATGAGGATTTACTTGATCACATCAGAAGAGTCGGTAAGGTGTTTTATGAAAGAGCGGAGACGTAGGCTGTTGACGAATCAGGTACGAAGGGCGAGCCTTTCACCTCTCACCCAATAACACTATCTGTCTTATCTTCCGGTAACACCGACTTCCTCGAACAAGGAAAAACGAAACATCCGTAAAGGAAGAATAAAACATTCCAAATCAGGGATGATTCGCAAAACACAAGGGCTAATCATTTGGCCTATGTGGAGAGAAGGCCCGCCCTATGAGTGGGACATACCACGATCACACTGAAAAGAGAGAATGATTTCTCATCATTTCGGGAAGTGAAGCCAACGGATTGTAGGAGAGTGTCTTAACCCTTAGCCCAACTTTCGACTAAAAGTGCTACAAACGGCGATATAAGCCACTTTCTCAAAAAAGCCGGCCACTACAATCGACGAGCTACCTCAGTCAGTTGCCGGTTCTTCAGCATTGGAACGCCCAGCTCTTTGTAGATATCCTCGTGAAGCGATTCCGGTTTTCCCGATACCCTCAAATGGTACACCTTATCCCCTTCGTCCCGAAAGACCGCCGTACACCGTTGATGGGTCGAGAGCGTTTTACGGATGGTCGACCATCGTCGATGGTCTCCCGTTTTCCTCAATCGTTGCTCGATCCGTTCAGCAGACGATACGCCAATATCGAAATAAACAAGTGCGCCTGCATCTGTCCTACGCAGGGCTTGGGCTTCTTTTCCGCCAGGGGTCGTCTCGCTCGTCACTGTATAGTACTGCGTAATGGAGGGATACCGTTCCCGGACTTTTTCTATCTTTTTATCCGTTTCACCCGTATCTTTCCAGATAACCTCTTCAGCGCTTCGAAAAACCGTCGCTCTCGTCGTTATACCACCGTATACGCGTATCCCTTCTCTTCCATCAAGTAGGCGTCAGACCACCGTCGCTTCCGCCAGCGCGCACTCCCGCGCACTCATCTGTGCCTCTTTCAGTATCCTGTTCAGTCCCAACGCCTTCGACGCCCGGTGCGCTACCACCTCTCCTCCCAAAGAACGCGTGTGCGTATCCACCGGTACGATCTCTTGCTGTTCCTGGCGAGCTCGCTTCTCTTCCCGTCTTCGTTCAAACCGCCCGTATTGTTCCGTGATTAGCGTCGCGATGTGTTCAATATCAGGGGCTTCCTCTTGAAAGGTACTCTGTCCGAAAAGTTTTCTTTCCAGACATCCCGCCAGTTCTTTCCTTCGTTCTTTCGGTAAAACAAAAGAACCCAGATGCATAATCGTTCTCTGCCGAGGTCCTTTCTCTGTTCGCACGGATTTCACGAGGACATATTTGGTATATATCTTTCCATTGGAGGTTCTTCGAGTTCTTGACTGACGTATGAACATAGGGATAGGGTGCCACGAAAAGCGAATCGTTTCCATTTATGCCCGATATCGTTACGCTATTAGGCCGCTACATTCTGAAAACCCAAAATTCTCAACGATTTCGTGTGGGTTTCAGCGTTGTTTTTTCTTTTTTTGCAAAACCGGTCGAAAGTCGGGTTTAGTTCGGCACGTTTTTTGAAAGCGCCACTGGAAACGCTTTTCTGGGAATGCCGAACTTTAGTTCGGCCTGTTTTTGGGCTTTTCAGTAAGCTCTAGAGAGCCCATAAACTCTTACGCCGCGATGCTCGTGCGTGTTATCGTGGGGTAACCAGCGGGCTGACTTCGGAAACCCACGAAGTCTCGCGATCCGCCTTTTGTCTTTTTTACGCCGCCCCAGGAGCGCCCTGGGAACGCCGGACTTCAGTCTGGCATATCTTTTCAAAAGCGAAAGATGGTTTCGCACAGAGTACGCAAAGAACACAGAGAGAAGCTCTGGGAACGCCGAACTTCATAGGTTATCGCGGGGTAACCGAAGGGACCCCGCGATCCGTTCTTTCTCCATATTCAAACAAAACGTATTAGAAACCGATAGATCGAAAGTAAAAAAGAGTATCGCGCCGTCGCGAGAAAAAAGAGCGCTTACGCCGCGATGCTTCGCATGGGATCGATGTCGCACAGAAGCTCAGCACCCAGAAGGCATTCCCCGAGGAGGTCAGCAGCAGGTGATGAAATCCCCGCCGCCACATTCGCAGCAAGCGTCCAAACACCAAGCGGCTAAACACACCTGACAACAAGCTTGCGCCGGGTCATGCTGCCGGTAGGGGTTCGCGTTGTGAGAAAAAATGGTGCCGGCGAAGAGCTGTTGATAAGCTTCACGGTACTCTGCGTTTCCAGGGTCCATCGTCACCGCTTGGTTAATATAGTACTTACCTTGATCGTAGTTCCCGTAGTTCACCTCGACGATCCCCATCAGATAGTACCACTCCGCGGTTCTTAGTGAGATAGATTGTAAGATCTCCCTCGCTTTGCTAAAACTCCGATTGTGGATATACATCCTGACGTCGCGTAACGTGCCGATAGACTCCGAGCGAGCAGATCGATCGGTCGAATAACGGGGAGGCTCTTCACTTCTTGATCGATCATAATACGCGTTCCCTTTTTGGATGGCGTCGTAGGCTTCGTTAACCTCTTTCATCTTCTGTTCCGCCAATTCCTTCATATAATCTTCTTTAAAACGGTCGGGGTGATACTTCTTCACCATATCCGTGTAGGCTTTTTTTATTTCCTCAGGGCTGGCAGTCTCCTCCACTCCCAACACTTTGTACGGGTTTTGGCTCATTTCTTCTCCTTCACGACGTTTTTTTTGGCGATACGAGCGCACGCGCAGGGGATCGTACGGAATATTATATCATCGATCTCCACGGAATAGAGGCCCAACCGCATCCGAAAAAGGCGATACTCGCTCATTATATGCTCCGATAGCAAACGCAGTCTAACGGCCTCTTGAGAACCGATCGATTCGTATGCCTTCTCCAGGGAATCGGACGACAACAGGGTCTCTTTGTATCTATAAATCAGCGGGTTGTAGCGCTTGGCCCTGAAGTCGTTCTGCAGGTCATCGAGCGCGTCGATACAGTATACCCACCGTCCCAAAACCCGACTGAAATGTATCATCGGTTCCGGAGGCTCGAGCCCACTCCCCGCGCTCACCTCCAAAAAAAGTGCCGCGAGTAGCTCTCCAAAGAGGGCGGAGATGGCGTCCACGTCGTCGACCTTTCCCCCTTCGAGGAGCCGAATCGATTCATAGGCATCGCTCACTAACCGCGAATACCCTTTGAACACGTTTCCGGCACGGCTCTCCAGATACCGCAAACCGATTCTGCGCACCGGTCTGAAACGCTCTTCGTCGGCTATATCGTCCGACAATTTTCCGGCGAGCAGCGCCATATTCAGATGCGCGCACAGGCTCATCGTGGGGCTCGATTTGAAGACCGCCTGTTTACGAAACGGGTGTATCAGACAGGTTTCACGTCGGATACTCACATCGGCGCCTTGAAGCGCATTGAGGAGGAGCGCGAAAAACGCCATCTCATAGGATAACCCCGCGCGAAAGGGCAAACCGTACTCCGATTGAATAGTCTTGCACAAGCAACAATAGTGCGCGCGAAAGAGGGTGTAATCGTGATGCGGGCTCTTCAACGGGCGGAGATACCCGTACATTACGATAAGCCGAGTTTCGCCACTAGACCGTCAATCAGTCGATCATCCGCAATCGCTACGGCGCTGACCTCGGTTTTTCCGATCGCCTTCGCCAGAAGCGTTTTCGGGGTATGGCACAGGTAAAGGATCTTTGCGCCCGCATAGGAACCGCGATGCATCCAATCCTTTTTTTGACCTTCGCTGATGTCACACGCCAAAATCAAGAGCTTTTTCGTGATCTTCGGCGTTTTCAGATAGCTCTTGATATGGTCTTTTCCGACGACGATCTTTTTCGTTTTGGCCGCGATACCCAAAAATCCGGCCAGTTCCTGGTCTTTTTTTATTTCGTAGTAACCCTCAAATCCCATTCTCTTCTCCTCGATATCCCGCTCCTTCCAGGAATCTTACCATAAATGCGACGATTTCCAGCGTTTTTTTGGTATAATCTTCATCATAGGTCATCTGCCAGGGGATGAAAATATGGAAACTTTACACGTCGTCTACCCGGAAACAGAGCAGGCGTTCATAGAATCACTCGAGGAGCGCTCTGCGATCCTGAACGGGGGCACCGATATCCACGTGAAAATACGCGCTGGGAAATGGCCGTACACCCGATTGGTCAGCTTGGAGCGGGTAGAAACCCTGAAGGGTATTTCGCAAGAAGGTAAATACATCCGTATCCGTTGCCGCACAACCTTTTCCGATCTGCTCGCCAATCCGCTGATCGCGCAGCATTTCCCGCTTCTATACCAGGCCGCCTACGAGGTCGGATCCAATCAGATCCGTAACCGTGGAACCCTCGTCGGCAATATCGTCAACGCCTCGCCGGCCGGAGACGGCATTCTCGCGCTCTCGGTCTACGACGCGTGGCTAGAAATATGGTCGCGGAAAGGGCAAAAACGCTTGGCTCAGATTCATGAATTCATCCTCTCACCCGGAAAGACCGTGCTGAAAGCCGACGAATTCGTTCACTCCGTTATTTTACAGAAACCGACGAAACCCCTTCGAGCGCTTTTCTACAAAGTCGGCCAGAGGAAGGCAATGGCGATCGCGATTGCGAGTATGGGAGTCCTGTTGGAAACGAAACACGATAGGATCAAAGAAATACGGATCGCCTTCGGCTCGGTCGCCCCGACCGTGGTGAGAATCCCCGAAATAGAGGAACGGGCCTTCGACCAAACGTTGAACGAAGCCACGGTGGAGAGTTGGATGCCGTTTCTTGAAAAGCACGTCGTGCCGATCGACGATATCCGATCGACCGCCAAATATCGAAAAGAGGTTTGCCAGCGCCTGCTATACAAAATTCTCGATCTCTGAGCCCTCCCGCGAGACGAATAATACATATATTGTATAGTTGAATATTTGTACTATTGTGGTATAATCCGTCTATCTTACATTTGGAGGGGTTATTATGGTATTGGTGACCGGGGCGACCGGGCACATAGGGAATGTGTTGGTGAAATATCTCGTGGCATCCGGGGAGAAGGTGCGGGCCTTATACGCTCCCGGTGACGATCCCTCCCCGCTGAAAGGATTGCAGGTAGAGGGTAGAGAGATTGATATTCTGGACTATGAGGCGCTTCGAGCCGCAATCACAGGAGTCGACATCGTTTTCCATTTGGCGGGTTTGATCTCTATCCTCCCCTTCCATCAGAAGCGAGTCTACGACATCAACGTCGGCGGTACGGAAAACATCATCCGCGCCTGCAAAGAGACGGGTGTCCGGAAACTCCTCTACGTGAGTTCCATTCACGCCTTCGAAGACAAAAAGAGGACGTTAAAAATGGATGAACGAAACGCTATCGACCCGGCCAAGACCTCCGGCTCCTACGGCAAGTCTAAGGCAATAGCGACTCTTAAGGTAGAAGAGGCAGTTCGAGATGGCTTGAACGCCGTGATTGTCTGCCCCACCGGCGTGATCGGGCCCTACGACTACAAGCTGTCGGAGCTAGGGCGTTTGTTCATCGACGTGGCGAAGGGATCGATGCCCTTCAGCGTGAAAGGCGCCTTCGACTTCGTGGACGTGCAGGATGTGGCGCAGGGAATTCTACTGGCCGCAAAACAGGGAAGGACTGGTGAACGGTACATCCTCGGCGGAACACAGATCGAGATTAACGAACTGATCGGGCTCATCGAGAAGGCAGTCGGAACTTGCCGAAAGCGCGTCGTGGTGCCGACCGGACTCGCCTATTTCGCTTCTTTCTTCACGGGGCTCCACGCTCTCATATGGAAAAAGAAACCCCGTTTTACGACCTATTCCATTTCAACGGTTTCTATGTGGAACACATACTCTCACGAAAAAGCCTCCCGAGAGATAGACTATCGACCTAGACCGATCGAGAAAACCGTTCGAGAAACGCTGGACTGGTTGCGCCAGGAAGGGCATCTGTCTTCAAGGTAAGCGGCCGGCTATTCCCTCTTTCGAGTCATACGATAAAGAATGACGGAGCAAACGAACGTACACACGAAATAGATGAAGATCGAGAAGAACCCTGCCCGTATTCCGAAGCGCTCGCTCGTGGCGCCTACCAGGTACCCAGACGCGAACCCGCCCAAAGCGCCCATCGACGCGAACACACCCAACGCGTACCCCTTGCCGGCGTCGATGTGTTGAACGAGAAGCGCCTGAAAAGTGGGATATATCGATGAGTGAACGATTCCAGCGAGGAAAGTCATTCCGTAAAAATAGAAAAGCGGTCGCGCGGGAATCTGGTTCAAGAGGACGATTGGCAACCCGAGCGAGGTGACCAGGAGCAACCAACGGTAAGGGCTAAACCGTTCCACGAAGGCGGCGGAGACAAGCCTTCCGATGAACAAACCGATCCAAAAGAAGGTCGGCAGGAAGGCGGCCGCGGTGGGCGCGTACTCGAAGATGTCCACTGCGTAGGTAGGCGCCCATGAGCTGATTGCTAATTCCGAGGCGACGTAAAATGCGACACCGATCCCGATGATCCAGAAAAAGGGAGAGGTAAAAAACCGCAGGCCCTCTTTTGACTCGATCTTCGAAGGCCGGAACTCGCCTTCTATTTTTAGGGTTAGGATAAGGTAGAGATCCAGGACGAAAAAGACGATCATACCCCCGAACAGGAAGCGCCAATTCAAATCGAAATGCGTCAAGAGGGAGAAAACGACGGGTGAGGCCAGCGCCCCAAGCGAAAAGAACGAGTGTAGCAAGTTGAGCAGCCGGGCGGTCTTTTTAGAAAAGAAGGAGGCGAGCGGCGGTATCCCCGTTTCTAAGAAAGAACAGCCGAAACCGACGAGAAAGTTGCCGAACCCGAAAACCGGGAGCGTCTTTGCGGTGATCAGCAAAAACAAACCTACCGGGGCGAGGACGAGTCCCAGCGTGTTAGTTATTTTTAATGAAAGCTTCTCTACGCTAATCCCACCGCACAAAGAGCCCAGCAAGAATCCGATAGAGTTCATCGTGAGGACGATACCAATCGCTTCGTAATTGAGTTGGAACTCTGCGCGGATGATCGGTATCGCCACGGAGAATCCGGTGGAAAATAGACCCAGAAGAAGATAAGAAAAGAAACCATGAAGCATGAACTTTCGGGTATTACTCACTGGTCACCTTCCGCGAATAATCGACTATTTACTGTTATGGAGTGCGATTCACGCTCTCTTTGACCGGCCACTCTTGGCTGAGCGCCGGGTGTCGGACTTTTATCTTCCGGTAAATCCAAACCGATAAGAGGCCTAAAGCCGAGATTTCGAAATAGTAGGTGCAAAATCGCCAAAGGACCAATCCGGCGGAAATTTTTTCGATAGGACCGAACTGGCCCAAAAACAGAATAAAGATGTATTCTATGCCCCCCGAAGTCCCGGGAGTGGGCACGACGGACGCGGTAATCTCCATATTCGATAACTGGAAAAACAATGGAAGTGACAGATGGATTTTGAAGCCCTCAAGGATCACGGCCGCGCTGAGAATGTGCAGGAAGAATTGGGCGATAGAGCACAATGTGATCGCCAAAAGATGCCCCGGATGCTGCTTATACTCTGAGAAGGTATCGTTGAATTGATGGACCTTCTCGAGCACCTTACCTCTCCACTTATCTCGATTTTTCACGAGGCGTATCTTGCATAAAAGTAGAAGAACGCCGTCCACCGTCCAAAGGGCGAGTTTCCTATTCATTCCGAACAAAAAGATGATGAAGAACAGCGATCCGTTGAGAAAAGACCCGAGCAACAAGGCAGAGAGAGTGATACTGGTTAAGTACCCGCGGCAGAAGACCGCCCCGAAAAGGCCCAGCCCAGTCAACATGGCTTGGAAAATCAGCGATTTCATCAGGATAGCGGCGGTGGACACGCCCGCATCGATCTCGTGTTTGGTGAGGTAATAGATGGCGAACGGTTGCCCACCGCTATAAAAAGGCGTCAGTAAATTAAAAAAGTGCGTGACGATCGACGTTTTTATGGCCAACCACATAGAAATTTGCCTACGCGGCTTCAAGGCCACAACCAACGAGAGGGCTTCGAATAGCCACCGTGAAAAGGCGACGAAGATGGCGCTCAGGATATAGGGAACGGGGTATCGGACGATATGGGATTTGACCACATCGAACCCGTTCGCGTTCATGATCAGCCCGAGCACCACCAACCCAAGGATCGTTGAAAGGATGAACCATTGGATGATCCGAGGGGTTTTTTTCAAAGCGCCCCCTCCGGCAAGCACAGGATCTCCCGTATACGTATCTGGAAGAAAAGATCGCTGTGAGCCGATTTGATCACCATGGCGGTGTCCAGCCCTCTGCCGGTTCCCCCAGCCGCCACAACCCAACGGTTTGGGGCGACGAGTCCCGCGTCCGTCGCCATCACGGTGTCCTCGAAGAGTACCTTCGTCCCCGGAGAAAAAATGCGCAGCGTGTCAGCGATGAGCCGATGGGGATAGGCGCCTCCGTAGGCGTTCGAAACGGCCTTTTCCAACCCGGTGAATAGGTGTGTCCCAAAGAACAGTCCGTACCCTCTGTCGCGTATCTTTTTTTGTGTCTCGTCTGGGATCTCGTTCTTTCCCGCTTCTCTGAATCCGTAGCGATGACCGACGACGATGAGGTGGATTTGGGGGTGGGCGGACAGCAGGTCTAACGCCAGCAGCGCGGAACGCCCGGTCGTCGAGGGAATGATTAAAGTGGGCGATTCCGATTCTACGGTTGAAAGGTCCCAATTCAAAAGTCTCTCGACACAGCGTTCCAACGTCTTTCGCGTGCAGTCGGAACCAGCGGTTTCGTAATAAACGGTTGTTCGTTCTTTCATCATAGATGTCTCCCTCCTCAAGTCCCCTATTATATACTACCGAGGGTTCAAACGGTACACGAAGTGTGAGTATTATATCGAGGGGGAAAAAGAGGAAAGAAGAAGAGGGAAAAAACGGGATCACGTACGAATATAATCGCAGGGTAACCAACGGGCTGACTTCAATGAGTCTTTGGGGTTATCGCGGGGTAACCAACGAGACCCCGCGATACGCCCTTTGTCCTTACACAAAAGCGTATCGCGCCGTCGCGAAAAGAAGAGGCGCTTACGCCGCGATGGCTGTGCAGATTATCGCGGGGTAACCGGCGGGATGACATTGGAAGCTCACGAAGTCTCAAAATCTGCTTTCTTGTGACCCGCCGTGGAAAGGCTGAACTTCCGGGAGCGCCCTGGGAATGCCGAACCTCCGGGCGAGCCTTGGGAACGCCGAACTTTAGTTCGGTATGTTTTACGGTTTTAATTTCAAAAAACATATTGCGGCTCTAGAAAAAACAACGGACTTGCTATATAAAAGCGCTGCGTTCGTAAAAAAGCAAAAACATGCCAACTTTAAAGTTGGCGTTCCCAGGCGTGCCCAGACGAACTCCCCTCAGTGCTCTCTGTGCCCTCCGTGCGAACCCTGTTTTCTGGGAACGCCGGACTTTAGTCCGGCAGGTCTTTTCTTTTTCTGGGAGAACCCTGTCCCTTGCCAGTTTTCCTCTGTGTTCTCCGTGCCCTCTGTGTGAGCTTCTTTTCAAGACATGCCAACTTAAAAGTTGGCGTTCCCAGGCGTTCCCAAGAATCTTTCCTCTGTGTTCTCCGTGCTCTCAGTGCGAACCCTGTTTTCTGGGAACGCCGGACTTTAGTCCGGCAGGTCTTTTCTTTTTCTGGGAGAACCCTGTCCCTTGCCAGTTTTCCTCTGTGTTCTCCGTGCCCTCTGTGTGAGCTTCTTTTCAA
>Ga0208040_1000409_pt1 | contig 51903 bp, 52 predicted proteins | sample AD_UKC083_MetaG_FD_184431 | JGI IMG/M metagenome (GOLD analysis project Ga0208040, IMG submission 184431) | Active sludge microbial communities of municipal wastewater-treating anaerobic digesters from USA - AD_UKC083_MetaG (SPAdes) (version 2) | ecosystem: Engineered > Bioreactor > Anaerobic >...
GGTCTGTAGTACCTTATTCATGATATCTCTCCTTTCTCTGGTGAGTTTGAGGAGAGGTATCGTGATAAGGCCTTGGTATTCTTAAGATGTTCTCAGGGTTTTCCGCCGCGTCAGCGGCTTACTTGAATATTCTTAAATCACGTGTTCCAGGGAGAATGGAGTCACCAGACATGCATTCAGATGGTGATAAGGGGAAGGGAGTAAGGACCAATCCTGCAATGAATCAGGCAGCACATGTAATTGACATAGATTAGGAGGGAATATGGATGCACTTATGAATCTCTGGAAGATCTCTGTTGCCAGACTCGCAGACATGAGCTTGCCTAGAACTCCAGAGAATAGGGAGATTCTTTCTGCCTGGTACAAAGTCGCAGTTCTTTTCTGTTCGGTATGCGGATTTGGAGGCTGGATGACTGGCAAGATCACAGCATTCATGCCGTTCGGGGAGATCTGAACATCAGTCAGGTGATTGAGTAACTACCTATGCAATTGACCGCCGACCAAACAGGGCACTATAATCCTACCCCTGATCCTATCTGGGGGGTGTGGTTCATGAAGTTCGGCAAGGTGCGGTCAAGAGTGCGGAGCGGCAGAGAGGAGTGGTGGGTTGAGGTGTCATGGGAGGGAAAGAGATATACGTTTTCGAGCATCCCTATCTACTACCCCAACCATATTGAATGGTATCCCTGTGAATCAAAAGACAGGGCGGAATTCCTGAAAATTATCATCCAGGACCGCATCAAGGACGGCAAGTTCAATCCATGGGAATTCCGGAAACACAGCCCCATGAGGTTCAGGCAGTATGCCGAGGAATGGCTCAAAGGCAAAAAGCCGAACATCGGGAACAGCACCTTCAAGACCTATCGTTATGCAATAGATACCTGGCTCGTACCAAAGCTTGGCGAGATGTATCTCCCCAACATCACCAAGACCGTTCTGAGGGATCTCCAGAACAAGATCGACCGCGAGCCAAAGACCAAGAAGAACGTCATGGACACCCTGAGCAACATGCTCCGGGATGCCTGTCCGGACTACCTCCAGAATGTCCCGCAGTTCCCGGGATTCAAGGGTAACGAGTCCATCATTCCATCTGATATAAAGGTTCCCGCCCTTGAGGATGTTTTCAAGATCATCGGGAAGATCCTGGATAAGGACCGGCATATCTTCCTGTTCATGGTCTTCACCGGCTGCCGGCCATCGGAGGCCCGTGCATTCAGGAAGGAGGACATCCGGGGTGATCACATCATGTTTGTCAAGACCTTTGACAACTACGAGCAGCTCGCTCCGGTCAAAGGCAAGAAGCCCCTCCCATTCCCCATGACACAATCACTGAAAAACCTCCTGGATGAGGTCCCCCCGAACCTGACACCTCATGTCTTTGTCAACCCGAACACGGGCAAGCCCTATACTCACAAGTTCACGGCCATATGGAACCAGGCCTGCAAGGATGCCGAGTTCGGCTACCTCAAGATGTACAACTGCACACGCCATGCCTTCGCCACAATGATGAGAACGGAGGGCATGGATCTGGCCGATATCAAGGACCTCATGAGGCACGCGGACATCAAGACCACGATGCGATACGATCACAGCTCCGTGATCAGGTTGGCCAAGAAGGTGGACAATGTTCTCCATCTTCCGAACAAGAAAAGTGTTGGCAAAATGTTGGCAAAGAAAAATGAGGCTTCCAAGTGATTGATATTACATTGATAAATGGCGGAGGGAGTGGGAGTCGAACCCACGGTACCTGACGGTACATCGGTTTTCAAGACCGACGCCTTAAGCCACTCGGCCATCCCTCCGTGCAGCGGCAATCTCCTTAGCTCATGGGGCCGATGAGGTCAACACCCATGTAAGGCCTGAGCGCCTCCGGGATCTTCACGGTGCCGTCAGGGAGCTGATAGTTCTCCAGGATGGCGGCAACGGTCCTCCCCACGGCCAGGCCGCTCCCGTTGAGCGTGTGGCAGAGCTCGGTCTTCTTTCCCTGCTTCGGCTTGTAGCGGATCTGTCCCCTGCGGGACTGGAAGTCCACGAAGTTGCTGCAGGAAGAGATCTCGCGGTACACCTCCTGGGCCGGCATCCACACCTCGAGGTCATAGGTCTTGGCCGAGGAGAACCCCAGGTCGCCGGTGCAGAGCACCACCACGCGGTAGTGCAGCCCGAGCTTTTTCAGGATGTCCTCGGCGTCTGAGGTGAGCTCCTCCAGGTCGGTGAAGGAGCGCTCGGGGTGGGCGAACCGCACGAGCTCGACCTTGTTGAACTGGTGCTGCCGGATGAGGCCGCGGGTGTCCTTGCCGTAGGAGCCGGCCTCCCTGCGGAAGCAGGGTGTGTAGGCGACCAGCTTGACGGGCAGGTCTTCCTCGGCCAAGGTCTCGTCCCGGTAGAGGTTGGTCACCGGGACCTCGGCGGTGGGGACGAGGAAGTAGTCGTCGGTCCGGAACAGCTCCTCCTCGAACTTGGGGAGCTGGCCCGTGGCGGTCATGCTGTCGCGGTTCGTCATGAACGGGGTCCACACCTCGGTGCAGCCGTGTTCGTTCGTGTGCACGTCGAGCATGAAGTTGATGAGCGCCCGTTCCAGGCGGGAACCGAGCCCCCAGCTCACGGTGAAGCGGGCACCGGTGATCTTGGCGGCCCGCTTGAAGTCCAGGATGCCGAGGTTCTCTCCCACCTCCCAGTGGTCCTTGGGGGTGAAGTCGTACCGCCGCTTCTCGCCCCAGCTCCTCACCACCAGGTTGTCGGTCGGATCGGATCCCACAGGGACACTCTCGTGGGGTATGTTGGGGATCTCCATGGCCATGGCCTCCATGGCCGACTCCACGTCCCGGATCCGCGTGTCGAGGTCCTTGATCTCATTGGAGATGCGGCGCATCTCGGCCTTTTCCCGCTCCAGGTCTCCACCCTGGCCCTTGGCCTTGGCGATCTTCATGGAAAACTGGTTTCGCGCCGCCTTGAGCTCCTCGGCCTTCTGGATGAGGCCCCTGCGCTCGTTGTCCTTTTCCATGAGTGCATCAAATCCGATGGATGTCCCTCTGTTTTTCAGGGATGTCTTTACTAAGTCCGCATTTTGTCTGATGAATTTGATGTCTAACATGCACCGAGTGTAACATCTCGCCGAAATCCCGTCAAGGAGTGCAGTTCCGTCCAGGTGCAGGCATGCAAGAACGCTTGCAATTGGAGGCCGCTCTGTACTAATTGGTGAGACTGCCCCATGAAGAAATTCTTCAGAATATTCCTTCTCATGCTGATCGTCGTCACGCTCCTTGCCGCCGGAGGTGTCCTGTCGTTCAGGTACATCGTGTCCAAGTCTCCCGAAAAGGTCACGGCAACGGTCCAGAACCAGCTGCAGAGGAACCTCGGGGTTCCCGTGACCATCGCCCGTGCGAAGTTCGAGTGGAAGAGCGGTCCACGGGTCATCCTGTCCAGGGTGGACATAAACGAGCCAGAGGCCATCATGCTGCACATCAGGAGCATCACCGCGTACCTTTCCTTCTGGAAGCTCCTCTTCGGTGATGTGAGCGTCAGGAAGGTACGGCTCATCATGCCGAGCGGGACCGTCGACCTCGACGCCATGAAGGACCTCAAGGCCAGCGATGAAACCAGGCCGGACGTGCTGATATGGAAGGGGACGCTGAAGGTCGCCTGCCGCGGCATGGACATCCCCCTGAGCGAAGTGAGCGGCCGCATCACCCGGCACTGGGCGAACCTCAGGGCCCGAACCCTCGGGGGCAGGCTCCTGCTGGAAACCGACCTGGAGAGACCAGGAAGGATGACCTTCGACGCGTATGCCGTACGGCTCGAACAGCTTGACGAAAGGTTCAAGGGCGTCGCCCACACGAACCTCACGGTGGAGGACACGAAGAACGGCATAGACGGATCGTTCTCCCTCCAGATCAAGGACCTGCGGCATCCCTGGATGCACGGAACCATGGACAGGCTCACCGTCTCGGCGTCCCTCTCCGGGGACGACCGGCTCATGAGAATCACCGATCTCGCCGTGAAGAGCCCGGTCATCCATGTCTCCGGCAAGGGGGAGCTCGCGGGCCTCTCCGACATTGCGTCGTGGGAGGACGCCGTGCTGAACCTGGAGGCATCCTCCAGGGAGTTCGACTACGGCAAGGTCGTCTCGGTCCTGCCGGTGGAGAAGTTCCCCGGATGGCTCGGGACGCTTCTCACCAGACAGATCGAAGGCGGCAGGTCGAGGTTCGTCACGGCGCAGTACAAGGGCCCGGTCAGGGGACTCTTCTCGGGTGTCGAGCTGCTGGACAACCTCCACGTGGTCCAGGAACTCAAGGGTCAGCATTTCACGGCCGGGCACGGGGCAGAAAGCATGACGGACATAACCGGCCAGGTGGTCTACGGCAGCGGCGATATCTCTTTCAGGAACCTCTCGGGCACGGTGGGGGCATCGCGCATCGACCGGGTGGATATCGTGTTCCCTGGTGCGCTGAGGCCCTTCATGCGCGTGGGCGTGGACGTGGTCTTCGACATGCCGGCCAGGGATTTCATGCGCGCCTGGCAGGCAGCCATGGTCCCGGAGGAGATACACCGCCTCCTGGAGCCGGTCACAAACGTGCAGGACGGTCAGATAAAGGGACGGGTGAACACGTTCTATGACGAAGAAAAGAGAAACCCGTTCGCCGCACGGGGAGACATCCGGATCGACGGATGGGCCTTTGCGTGGGGCAGACACGCGGTCACCGGGCTGTCCGGGACCATCCAGTCTGACAGCTTCTCAAAGCCTGAGGTCGTCACGCTGAGCGGCACGGTGGACAAGACCCGTGTCAGGAAGCTGAACCTGAGCCTCACGGCCCCCTTCGGGGAGGGCATTTCCCGATTCAGTCTGGTGGCCGACAGCCTGCCGCCGGTGGGGAGGTTCACCCCTCAAGAAGCCAGCATCAGGGTCTCGGGCAGGGGCAGGGGTCTTGACCTCGGCGGGACGGCGGAGCTCAGTGCCGGAGAGCTCGCCTTTGCCGGGGACCGGCGGACCTATCGTGCAGGGGGGGTGAAGGCACAGGGTGAATTCAAGACCAGGCTCGGCGATTCACCGGACATCACGTTCAAGGGCCTCGTCGTCCGGAATCCCTCGAGCAGGCTCGAGGGGTCGGCGGACCTGGGGCGAGACGGCGGGTCGGCAGTTCTCTCCGGCAGCATCGACCTGAAGGGCATCTCCGTGCAGAGCGAGAAAGCCACGAGGTCTCTCGCCGGCATTGCCGACGGGACACTGTCCCTTGCATGGGGAAAATCCTCCGACGTTTCGGGAAGTGTTTCACTGCACGGCGCCCTCCTGCCCATGGGCGAGGACCTCGTGACCGTCGACGGCCCCCTGAGCGTCGGTTCATCACGGGTGTCCATGGACCATCTCGGGGTCAGGGTCGGCGATGTCCAATCAACCATCACCGGCGATCTGGTCCGGGGCGCGCACCCGAGATTCAAGGGGGAGGCCAGGGTCGAGGGCCTGAAGATCGAAGGGAAAGGCCGGACCGTGGAGGGAGTCACGGATTTCGCTGCGGAAGCCCGGCTCACCCTGGCCCGTTGCGTCTTCTACGGTTTCCCCGTGGAGATGGCCACCGCCGACGCCGAGTTGAAAAACGGGAAACTCACGCTCGACAACATCATGATGGAGACCGCGTCTGGGACCGCAAGCGGTGGGGCGACCCTGTCGTTGGAGGGTGGCTCGTCCTTTGACGTGACGATCTCGCTGAAGAACTCCGATATGCAAAGACTCCTCACGGCCGGGAACGGCACCTCGGCCGTTGACGGAATGCTCGACCTGGAAGGCCATCTCTGGGGCAGTGCGGGTGTCCTGAACGGCACCCTGGCCGCCCATGCACGCAACGGCGAGATCCGCAAGTATGCCCTCGTCTCCCAGATATTCTCCCTCCTCAACGTCTACCGGATCGCCCAGAATAAGGACACGGACATCCTGAGCAGGCACTTCACGTACAACCACCTCGACACGACACTGACCATCAGGAACAACGTGGCCCGGTTCGATGACTTCTCCCTGGACAGCAATTCCATCCAGCTCTCGTCGGTAGGCACCTACGACGTGGTCTCGAAAGAGATCGATGCGGTCATCGGCGTCCAGCCTCTGGAGAGCCTGGATCGGACCATCAGCATGATACCGGTGGTGGGCTGGGTGCTCACCGGGGACAACGGCAGGTTCATCGTGGTGAGCATGAAGGTGGGTGGTACCATGGACGACCCGAAGGTCATGGTCGCCCCCATCGAGACCCTGTCCAACACGGTGGCCGCGTCGCTGCTGAGGTCGCTGAGGCTTCCGGGCAGGCTCGTCGAGGAATCCCTCAGGCTCATCGACGGCAAGAAAGAGCAGAGATGAGAACGCGTGTCGGACTGTTGTTCCTCGCACATCCATGGAGAACGGTCAGGCCAAGGGTTCCCTTGTCTAGCGGGCAAGGAAATACTCCTGCATGCGCTCGATGAGCGTCCTGAGCGTTGACCTGTCCAGGGCCGATACGACCACGCCGTCGTACCGGCCCGCCCACGCCTGCGCGGTGCCGTCGCCGACCCTGTCGGCCTTGTTGAAGACCCTGAGCCGGGGCTTGTCCTGGAGGACCAGACCCTTGAGGATCTCCTCCACGGCCTGGATGCGGTAGTCGATGTGGGGGTCGGTGAGGTCGATGACCTCCAGGAGGAGGTGGGCGTCCTCGAGTTCCTCGAGCGTCGCCATGAAGGCGGCCTTGAGGTCCTCGGGCAGGTCGCGGATGAACCCCACGGTGTCCGTGATGATCACCTCGATGTCGCGCGGAAAACGCAGCCGTTTGCTCGAGGGATCCAGGGTCGCGAACGGCATGTCCGCAGTGAGCACGCTGCTCCTGGTCAGGGCGTTGAGCAGGGTGGACTTGCCGGTGTTGGTGTAGCCGATGATGGAGATGACAGGCAGTCCCTGTCTGTTCCTGCGGGCCCTGGTGATCTTCCGCTTGCGGCTGATACGGCGGTTCTCCCGCTCGAGGCGCTCCATGCGTTCCTTGGCCCGGCGCCGGTCGACCTCCAGTTTGGTTTCGCCCGGCCCCCTGGTGCCGATCCCTCCGGCCAGCCTGCTCAGGGACGGGTTCTTCCCCACGAGCCGGGACATGTTGTACCTGAGCTGGGCAAGTTCCACCTGGATCTTCCCTTCCCTGGTCCGTGCCCTGCGCGCGAAGATATCGAGGATGAGCTGAGTCCGGTCTATGACGCGCATGTCAGCTATCTCCGCTATGGAGCGGGCCTGGGACGGCGTGAGCTCGTGGTCGAAGACGAGCAGGTTGGCGTCCCTCGCCAGGGCCCTGATGTAGATGTCCGCCACCTTGCCCTTCCCGATGACGTATCTGGGGTCCGGCCGGGGCCTCTTCTGCACGACCGTGTCCACCACCGTGATGTCCGCGGCCCTGGCCAGGCCGTGGAACTCCGCCGTAATGTCCGCGAGCATGTCCCCGGGCGCCGAGGAGACCACCACGAGGATGGCCCGGTCCTCGGTGGCCCCGGGGACGAGGACGGTCTGCTTCTTCGTGATCTCCCCTTCCAGGGCAGCGATGAATGCGTCGAAGGGTATGTCGATGCCATAGGTGGGCACCGGTTCGAGAATCTTCCACAACGTCCCGCTCTCATCGGAGGGGAGGAGGTGGGCCCCGTATGCCAGGCCGGGGCTGCCGTCATCGCGGACCTCGATGGCGTAGATCAGGTCGAGGCGGAGCTTGGCCAGGTCGGTGAGGTCTTCGAACGTAAGCCGGCCGTCCTTCAAGTGTGTGTGGACCAGCCTGAGGCCCTGGAGCCTGCCTGGGTGAGTCCTCATCCGGTTCAGTTCGGGGATTGAGATGCCCGAGACGGTCCCTGCGATGACGTACTCCACACCTCCGAGCCGGTTGATGAGCAGGCCTATCTGAATACCGGTGTCGTGCGACAGACGGGCCAGTTCCGTGCAGAGCTCGTGGGTGATCACGGCATTGAAGGGTACCCGCCTCCGGTAAAGCCGCTCGACGGCTTTCGTGTCGGAGGACCTGAGAGTCCTTGCATTGCCGTAGATCCTTGGGATGGAGCCCCCCTGTGCAATCAGGCCTTTTCGATGAGAGACGGGTGCATGACCACCTTGGCCCGGTTATTGACCATCTGGATGAGGATCTTCACCCTGCCCTCATCCGAGCCCCACGCCTCGAAGATCCCGACGAGGTCTTTGAGTGGTCCTGACTTGATCCGTACCGTATCACCGGGTTCGAACTCGACGGGCTTCCTGATGACACCGCTTTCCCTGTCCTGCATCGTCTGCAGGGAGGTGATGAACTCGTCCTCAATGGGCACGGGCTGGTAGTTGTCGATGAGGATCCTCCGCACGCCCCTGCTCCAGCGTATCTTGTGATACTCTTCCTCGACGGGAGAGATGTGGACGAAGAGGTAATTGGGGAACAGGGGATAGCGCTTGAGCGTCTTCTTGCGGGCGTGGAACACGAACTTTTCCATGAAGGGCTGATAGATCGATATGCCGTTCTGCGCGAGGATCGTGGAGGCCAGGTGCTCCTCCTTGGGATTTGTCTGTACCACGAACCACTGCTTCATGTCGGTCACGCCCTCTGTAAGACTCTTTCTATAGCGCAAAGGCAAGGCAGGAGTCAATGCGACCGGGGCACGTCCAGGGACCTTCTAGTAGTGCCTGTCAACGAGCCTGGACACCCTCACGATCTCGATGCCCCGGCCTTCAAGCCGGGGAACTTCACGGGCCAGGGTTTCGTATGTCGCCTGATGGGGATGGCATATCCCGATGGCCTCCCCGGTGCTCAGGGCCACGTTGACGAGTCTGTCGATCTGGCCGGTGATGTAGTCCATGGACTGTTCATTGTCGAGGAACACATCACGCACCTCGAAGGGGAGTGCCGCATCCTCTGCTGCGGCACGGCACACCGATCCGTTCGTGGTAAGACTGTCGACGAAGAACAGGTCCCGTTCCTTCAGGACCGAGAAGAGCGCGTCCATGATCTCCCTGTTCCGGGTCACCACCGAGCCCATGTGGTTGTTCACCCCCTTGGCATGGGGAACCAGTTCGAGGGATTCCTGGAGGATGACCATGGCCTGAGCCGGGTCGGTGTCACCGTAGATCGCCCCCTGGCCTGGATTCTTCCCGTTGCCCTCCATGGGAATGTGCAGGAGCACCTGTCTGCCCCGCTTGTGGAGGTAGCGCGCCACATCCTGGGTATACCGCTCTTGGGGCAGGACGGAGAAGGTGATGTCGGCATCGATGGCCGAGAGCTTGCGCGCGATGTTCATGTCCTGTCCCATGTCGTCGACGATGATGGCGATCCGTGCCCTGGTTTCCTTTTGAACCCTGGTGGCGCTGAAGAGGATCTCCCAGGTACCCCCGTTCATGGTGACCTTGAGCCGCGACGGTTCGTCCTGGCGCACCTTCACCCCTTCCTCGTCCTCGAGGTCGGCGAACGCCTTGCGTATGTGGGCCGTCGAGGGAACCTTCGCCACGGAGACCTTCACGGACCTGCCCTTGATGCTGACCTTGTCCCGCGGGATACCCAGCTCAAAGAGACAGCCCTTGATGAGGATCTCTTCACCGACTATGACGGGCCTGCTGATGGTGACATGATCGAGTTCCTGTGGCTTCTCTATCTGGCGGGACGGCCACTTGGAGACCAGGAGGAGCCCCGCTGCGACGAGGACGAGGGCTGCGAGGGCACTGACGGCAGCTGTTATGAGAACCTTTCTCGTTGGTTTCTTTCTGGTCTTCTTCCTTCTCATGCCGCCTTCTTCACCCGGTGGAACACCTCCCATGTCTTGAGCATGTCAAGCCCGTATTTCAGCTGGAAATCCTTCTCGAGGTTCACTTGCCCGCCGGGGATATCGCCCTGATCGGCAGGCTCATCTCCCTTGGGCTCCAGATGCATCCTGAGGTCCTTTTCCCGGACGAATGTCTGGGTGGTCTCCTGGGAGGCGACCTTCTGCTCCACCACGACGTCCGGCTCGATGCCCTTGGCCTGAATGGACCGCCCTGACGGGGTGTAGTATCTGGCGATGGTGAGCTTGAGGGCCGAGCCGTCCTGCAGCGGGCGGATGGTCTGGACGGACGCCTTGCCGAAGCTCCTGACCCCCACGATGACGGCACGGTTGTTGTCCTGGAGGGCACCCGAAACGATTTCGGCCGCACTGGCTGTCCCGCCGTTGATGATGACCACGATGGGGAACCCGTTGTAGGTGCCTTCCTTGTGGGCCTTGTACTCGACACGGTCTTCAGGTTTGCGGCCGTCGGTGTACACGATCTTGCCGTCGTTCAGGAAGAGGTCGCTCACCGCGATGGCCTGGTCGAGCAGTCCGCCGGGATTGTACCTGAGGTCGAGGACGAGACCTTTGAGGGTCCCCGCCTTCAGCATGCCCTGCATGGCCTTCCGTACCGCATCAGAGGTGTCGACCTGGAAATTGCGTACCCTGATGTAGCCGTACCCCGGCTCGAGCATCTGGGAGATGACGCTGTCGATGTGGATGATGGCCCTGGTGATGGTGACCTCGATGGGTTTTTCTTCGGACTCACGGCCGATGGTGAGCGTGACCTTGGAGCCCTTGGGCCCCCGCAGGAGCTTGACCGCCTCTTCCAGGGACATGTCCGTCGTGGCGGTCGAGTCTATCTTGAGAATCCTGTCTCCGGGCCGGATGCCGGCCTTGAAGGCCGGGGTGCCCTCGATGGGCGTGATCACGGTGAGCTGGCTGTCCCTCAGCCCGAGCTCGATGCCGAGACCGCCGAAGGACCCTGTGGTGCTGATCTGCATCTCCTTGTAGTCTTCCTTTGAGAGGTAGGTGGAGTGGGGATCGAGGGTGGACGTCATCCCCTTGATGGCACCTTCGATGAGCTTTCCCGGGGTGACCTCCTCCACGTAGTACTTGTCGATGAGATCGAGACAGTCGGTGAACTTTTGGAGCTCGGGGAATATACCCGGCGTCTCTGCGTTGAGGGCCTCCGTATGCTGCAGGAGCAGCAAGCCGACGAGCCCTGCCACTATGAGGCCAGGCAGGATTGCCTTCATGTTTCTCATGGTCTACCTTTCTTTCAGGAAGTGCTTCATTCTGCATCGTCCTATAGCATATCTCTCATGAGTGTGAAATAATCACTGTTGCCGGGAAAGCCACTTGACAGGGTCCTGGGGTTTATCCTTGTACCGTATCTCGAAATGCAGGGTCGGTTTCATGACGTCGCCGCTCTGGCCGACCAGGGCGACATCCTCCCGCGCACTCACGGAATCGCCGTTCGACTTCAGGGACTTCTGCAGGTGTCCATACACCGAGTAGAGGCTGCCCCCGTGATCGATGATCATGGTGTTGCCGAATTTCGGTATCCAGTTGTAGTACACCACGGTGCCCGCATGGATGGTCTTCACCAGGGCCCCCTGGGCAGCCTCGATGTCAACGCCGTGGGAGATCTGGTCATAGCCCTCTTCCTTGGTGACCCCGAATCCTCGCACGAGGGTCCCCTTCACAGGCCATGGCAGATCGCCGATCTTCTTGGCCATGCCGCGGTTGGGGACCTCGGTCTTCCGTTCCCTGAGCTTCTTGAGGAGGCGCTGGATCTGCTGCTCATAGGTCCTCTTCTCCTTGGCCAGAGACGCGAGCATGGTGGCTTTCTGCTCGTGTTCCGTTCCGAGGGACCTGACCTTGGCCTCCAGGACCTTCAGGTTCTCCTTCTGGGCCCGCGAGGCCTCGTCGAGGCGGACCTTGGCATCGAGGAGCTGCTCCCGCGTCCGGTGGTATTCAGAGAGCTCCTCCTTGTTCTTCGAGATGATGGCATCGACGTATCCTGCGTACTCGGCATGGGTGTACAGGACGTCCACCATGTCGAGGTATGCGCCTTTGTACAGGGCTATCCACTTCTGCTTCAAGGAGCCCTCTGACTGGACAAGCGCGCGCTGATACCGGCGGATCTGGGCCTTCTGGCCGGCGATCTTGTCACTGATGGTCTCCGCCCTGTCCCTGGCGGACGAGATCTCCTCCTGGGTGGACGAGATCCTCTTGTCGATATCCTTGATCCGCTGTTCCTCGGTCCGCCGTTTCTTTTCTATGGCCTGGACCTTTTTACCGAGCTCCTTGATGGTCCCGGACTCGTTCTTTGCCAGGCATTCGCCGGAAAAGGCGAGGAACACGATGAGGATCGCCGGGACGAGCCTGCTACCCATCGACGCTCCTCTGGATGGCCAGCAGAGCCCCCCCGACGCTGCAGAAGCAGGCAAAGAAGACGACCCCGGCGACCTGATAGACCGTGAAAGGGTACATCAGCGTCTTGAACGCAGGGAAGTGTGTGTGGATGTAGTGGAAGGCCACGGAGGTGCTGAACAGGGACGCCGCTGAACCGATGAGGCCGTAGGCCGCACCCTCGATGATGTATGGCGCGTAGATGAAGAACGACGTGGCCCCCAGCATCTTCATCACCTCGATCTCCTGCCTGCGTGAGACGGTGCCCACCCTGATGGAGAGGAAGATCACCAGCGCCAGGCAGACCACGACGACGGCCCCGATGATCGAAGCCCCCACGAGGATCTCGGTGAATGATCCCGCGATGGAGCCGATGAGTCCCTTGCGGTAGCGCACATCGTGTATACCGTTTATCCTGCTTATCTCCAGCGCGAACCGGGCCGCCTTGTCCGCGTGTTCCCTGTGGAGCGTGATCTCGAATGCAGCCGGCAGAATCTCGGGATCGACGTCTTCCACCAGCGGGCTTTCGGATCCGAGCCATGTTCTCATCTTTTCCAGGCCATGCTCCTTGGAGACGAACTGCACCCTGGAAGTCTCTTCCCGTGAGGCGATAGCCTTTCCGATCTCCTCGATCTGCGACTGAGAGGCCCCGTCGTCTATATACGCCACCATGGCACCCGAGGTTGCCGGCAGGGTGCTTGCACGATCGGCCACACCCACTGCCAGGAAAACGAGCGAGAGCTGACACAGGGCAAACCAGCAGGCGACGAGGGTGAGGATGCTGCCCCACGGACGCAGGCGGAGCCCGCGGGCAATGAGCTTGAGTATGTAGTAGAGCCTTATCATGGGGTCATGGGTTCCCCGTAATGCCCCCCCGCTCCATGCGGATGACCTTTGCATAGTCCATGAGGGGGTCCTGACGGTGGCTCGCTATCACGATGGTGGTGCCCTTTTTGTTGAGCTTGAGGAACATGTTCATCATGTACCGGGCCATGGATTCGTCCAGACTGCCGACCGGCTCGTCGGCAAGCAGTATGTCGGGGGTGTGGATGATGGCCCGTACCAGGGCCAGGCGCTGCCGTTCGCCGCCGGAGAGGTTCCTGGCCCGTTCGTAGACCTTGTGCTGGAGCCCGACCCACTTGAGCATCCTCCACACCCTGGACCGGACATAGATGGCAGGTTTGCCGAGGATCTCGAGGATGATCGCCGCGTTGTGATAGACGGTCCAGTCGTCGATGAGCCTGAAGTCCTGGAAGACGAAGCCGGTATGCCGCCGTATGGCCTGGATACTGGATGCGCCCAGCCCTTCGAGGCTGCGGCCGAAGAGCGAGACCGTGCCCCTGGATGGGTGCTCGAGGCCGAAGATGAGCTTGAGCAGCGTCGTCTTCCCTGCACCCGATGGACCCACAATGAAGCACAGGTCACCCTTGTCGATGCTCAGGGAAACGTCCCTCACGGCATAGACGGTGTCGTGGTAGATCTTTGTGACGTTGTCGAACCGAATCATCTGTCGCGTCAGGGGAACTCCCGCCTCAGGTGTTTCCCACCTGCGACGTCATCGTGTCCCTATGCCAGGAAACAGACCTTTATCTCCGTCAGCATGTCGATGTCGTCGCTGATCATCGCCATGTACCGCGCAAGTGCCGGATAGTCGTCGGCCAGTTCGGCGCCGTCCATGAGGATATACCGGAGTTCCTCGAGTTCCTTGTCGATGAGGCGCACCAGTCTGTTCACGTGATCCTCTTCGAGCATGATGGTCCCCTCGGGTTCGACCCTGTCAGGGGCACTCGCGTGTTTTCCTGGAGGGTAGATCGAGGCCGTCAGTTCGTCCGTATCAATGCCGAGGGCCTCCGAGATCTTCCCGAGCACCTTCCTGCTCGGTCTGCCCGGAGGGTTCTGCTCGTACTGCGACACGGTCTTTGCCGAGACCCCGCTGAGCTCGGCAAGCTTGCCCATGGTCAATCCCTTTGACTTGCGTAGTTCCTTGAATGTCTTCACCGAAAGAACCCCTCCATTTCACGGTTTGCCGGTCCTCTGGAGCACATGTACCGATATCATTTTACACAAAATGATCGGTGTGTATAGATGAAACCTCCTTTTCGGGTTCCGGCACCGTGGAAGTGCCCTGGTATGTTTTTCGCATTCACCTCCTTCATGGCCAAAGAAAACGAGAACGGTCAGGAGCGGACAGAGCAACCTACCAGTAAGCGCCTGCAGGACGCCCGGGAAAAGGGGCAGGTGTGCAAGAGCATTGAGGTGTCCACCGCGCTCCTCTTTCTCGTCACGGTCATAGCCTTCTATCTTTACATTCCGACGGTTGCGAAGAGGCTGGGCAGCGTGGTCGGCTCGTATCTCGGCAACCTTTCCATGTGGAACGGCACCAGCGTGAGCGTCGTGTCCATCTTCAGGCATGGCGTCGTTGAACTCGGCATCATGACCCTGCCGCTGCTGGTGCTCTTTCTCATCATCGGGCTCGCGTCAAACATCATGCAGATCGGGTTCATGGTCAGTCCCGAGGCCGTCACACCCAAGCTGTCCAAGATCAACCCGCTGACGGGGTTCAGGAACCGGTTCATGTCTCTGAAGGGCCTGGAGCTGCTCATCAAGACCCTTGTCATCATGACCATCATCATCTGGGTGTCCTACCGGGCCATCAGGCGGGAGATGCCGGTCTACCCCCCTCTCATGACCGCTGACGTTGGCGTCATTGTTTTGACGATATTCCACTCCACCACCAGGCTCCTGTGGGACGTGCTCTGGATATTTGTCATCATCGCCGCGGCGGATTACGGGTTCCAGAAGTGGCAGCATACCCAGGACCTCATGATGACCAGGCAGGAGATCAAGGACGAATTCAAGCAGTCCGAGGGCAATCCCATCATCAAGAGCAGGATACGGTCCATTCAGATGCACATGGCCAGGAGGAGGATGATGAGGGCGGTGCCCAAGGCGGACGTGGTGATCACCAATCCCACCCACCTGGCAATAGCCTTGCAATACGATCGGGGGAAGATGATCGCACCGACGGTGGTTGCCAAGGGGGCTGGAGAGGTGGCGGAGAAGATCAAGCAGGTAGCGAGAAAGGCAGGCGTACCGGTGGTGGAGAACAAGCCCCTGGCCCAGGCGCTGTTCAAGTCCCTGGATATCGGCGATGTCATCCCCGAGGCGCTCTACAAGGCAGTGGCCGAGATCCTGGCATACGTTTACCGCCTCAAGGCGAAGGTTGTGAGGTAGCATGGCGATCCAGACACTTCCCATCAAGCTCCCGGAGAAGATAACGAGTGATGTTTTCATGGCGGCAGGCGTGCTGGCCGTGCTGTTCATCCTGCTGGTGCCGCTGCCGACCTTCATGCTGGATATCCTGCTCACCTTCAGCATCGCCATCGGCGTCATCATACTGATGGTGAGCATGTACACCACCAGTCCTCTGAATTTTTCGGTCTTTCCGTCCCTGTTGCTCATCGTGACCCTCTACCGGCTGGCGCTCAACATCGCCTCCACGCGCATCATCCTCCTGCACGGCGCCGAGGGCGAGATGGCGGCAGGAAGGGTTATCCACACCTTCGGCCAGTTCGTCGTGGGAGGCAGCTACGTGGTGGGCTTTGTCGTCTTCGCCATCTTCGTGCTCATCAACTTCGTGGTCATCACCAAGGGGGCCACCCGCATCGGCGAGGTGACGGCACGGTTCACCCTGGACGCCATGCCGGGCAAGCAGATGGCCATCGACGCCGACCTGAACGCCGGCATGATCACCGAGCAGGAGGCCCGTCAGAGGAGGGAGCGCATCGCCCGGGAGGCGGAATTCTACGGGGCCATGGACGGTGCCACCAAGTTCGTCCGTGGCGACGCCATAGCCGGCATCGTCATCGTCCTCATCAACATCACGGGCGGCATCATCATCGGGGTGCTCCAGAACGGCATGCCCTTCGGCGAGGCCCTGAAGACCTATACCATCCTCACCATCGGCGACGGTCTGGTGGCGCAGATCCCGGCGCTCATCATCTCGTCGGCCGCCGGCATCATCGTGACCCAGTCCGCGGCCGACAAGTCCGTGGGCAGCCAGCTTTCCGAACAGCTCTCCTTCCAGCCCATGGCCCTGCTCACCGCAGCGGGGATCATCTTCGTCTTCGGGCTTGTCCCGGGCATGCCGCACGTCGCGTTTCTCACCATGGCATCCATCATGGGAGCCATGGGCTGGGTGAGCCTGAGGTTCAAGGCCGAAGAGAAGGTGGAAGAAGAGGCTCCGCCGCCTGGCGATGAGGTCTCCGCCGAGGCGCTCCTCCCGATGGACATCATCGAATTCGAGGTGGGCTACGGCCTCATCCCCCTGGTTGACACCGCCCAGGGTGGCGAGCTCCTCGCCAGGATCAAGGGCATGCGCAAGGCCGTCGCCGGCGAGCTCGGCATCGTGGTCCCGCCCATTCATGTCCGAGACAACCTGGAACTCAAGCCGAACGAGTACCGCCTTCTCCTCAAGGGGAACGAGATCGCCCGTGCCGAGGCCATAGCCGACCGGCTCATGGTCCTCAACCCCGAGAAGATAGATGTCGACATCCCCGGCATACCCGTCAAGGAACCCGCCTTCGGCCTGCCCGGCCTCTGGATCAAGAAGGCCGACAGCGAGCGGGCACAGATAGCCGGCCTGACCATCGTGGACGCGTCGACGGTGGTGGCCACCCATCTCACCGAGGCCATCAAGGGCAATGCCCATGACCTGCTGGGGAGGCAGGAACTCCAGTCCATCCTGGATACGGTTTCCAGGACTCATCCCAAGGTGGTGGAAGACCTGATTCCCGGGACACTGCCGGCCGGCGTCGTGCTCAGGGTACTCAGGAACCTGCTCAAGGAGAAGGTTTCCATCAAGAACATCCTGACCATCCTGGAGACGTGTGCCGACTTCGGGCACATGACCAAGGACCCCGATATTTTGACGGAGTACGTCAGACAAGCCCTCATGCGAACCATCAGCACCCCCTACATCCAGAACAGCACCATCAACGTACTGGCTCTGGATCCTGTTATAGACGGGATGATCTCGAGTTCGATCCAGCACACGGAACATGGTTCGTATCTTGCAATGGATCCGGAGAAATCGCAGAAGATTCTGATGACGTTGAACAAGGAGGTAAACAACGTGGGCAAACAGGGGTTGGTACCGATCCTGCTTACCTCGCCCATCAGCAGGGCATACGTGAAGAGACTCTCCGAGCGGTACATGCCCGATCTGATCGTGCTCTCCCACAACGAGATACCTCCGGACGTGACCATCAAGAACCTGGGACTGGTGAGGATCGATGCAAATTAAGACCTATACGGCGGTATCCATGAAGGATGCGTTGGCGCAGATCAAGTCCGAGCTCGGCTCGAACGCGGTCATCGTCTCCACGCGGGAGATCAGGGAAAGCGGGTACGGTCTCATGAGCAAGCCCCTGATCGAGGTCGTGGCGGCGGTCGACTATGACGAAGGTGCGTGCACCAGAAGGATGCAGGGATACAAAACCCGGGCGGTCAAGCCTGATGACCGGCATCGGGCCGCACCGGTCCTCTCGGAACCCGGTCGCATCGGTGACGAGATCGTGGAGCTGAAGAAGATGCTCAAGCAGCTCATGGCCCAGGGCAGGATGACCCCGGCCAGCCCTGTGCGCGAAAAGCTCCTGGCGAGTGGAATCCGCGAGAGCCTGGTGGACCTCGTGCTCTCGAAGCTCGGCGACGACGCCACCGAGGAGGGGGTGAAGAACCTCGTCTCCAAACTGGTCCGGGTCGAGGGACCCACCGGCGACCGTATCCGGGTCTTCCTGGGAACCACCGGCGTCGGAAAGACCACCACCATCGCCAAGATGGCCGCGCGGGCGGTACTGTCCGAGGGCAAGAGGGTGGCGCTCATCACCCTGGACAGTTACCGGATCGGCGCGATCGACCAGAGCCGGATATATGCCAAGATTCTGAACATCCCGTTCTTCTCGGTGACGACACCCCTCGAGCTGACGACGGCGCTCAACCAGCTCGACTCCACCGACCTCGTTCTCGTTGACACCGTAGGGCGCTCGCCGTTCTGCACTGACTATGTGCGCCAGCTCCTCGGGTTCTTCGATGGCATCGCTGCCTGCCGGTTCCTTCTCATGCCCGTGGCCACCCGTGACCGGGAGATGGACACCGTCACCAAGGCATTCTCCCCCCTCAAGGTGGACCGCATGATCTTCACCAAGGCTGATGAGGCGCACACGTTCGGGAGCATTATAACGCACAACATGATCCATCGGACGCCCGTTTCATACATAACCACGGGGCAGCGGGTACCTGAGGACATGGAAACGGCGAGCACGGAGAAGATCACAACACGCACGTTTGGAGACGCACGATGAAGGATCAGGCTCATACGCTTCGGAGAATCTTTGAAGAAGGTCCATCCAGAACCCCTGAGGTCCTCTCCGTCACATCGGGCAAGGGGGGCGTGGGGAAGACGAGTATCGTGGTGAACATGGGCATCCTGCTCGCATCCAGGGGGAAGAAGGTGATCGTGCTCGACGCCGATCTCGGTCTGGCCAACGTCGACGTGATGCTGGGGATCGCCCCCAAGCTGACCATCAAGCACGTCCTGGACGGCCAGTGTCCCATTGAAGACATCGTGCTCACAGGGCCGGCAGGTGTCAAGATCATCCCGGCGTCATCGGGCATCCAGGAACTCGCGGATCTCAACCCCGAGCAGCAGATCAGCCTCGTGAACGCCCTGGACCATTTCGACGGCGACTTCGACTACCTGATCATCGACACCGGGGCGGGCATCTCGCGCAACGTCATGTATTTCAATGCGGCGTCCCAGCGGGTCATCGTGGTCGCCACCGCCGAGCCCACGTCCATCACAGACGCGTATGCGCTCATCAAGGTGCTCAGGAAACACTACGGCATCAAGAGGTTCGATCTCATTGTCAATAACGTGACGTCGAAAGTCGAGGGGGATCACGTGGCGGAGAAACTGATTATGGTATGTGATAGGTTCCTCGGGGATGTGGCCCTGGAGATGCTCGGCTCCATCCCGCATGACAAATCCATTCCTGAATGCATCAAGGAGCAGAAGGCGTTCGTCGGGGTGCATCCGACCAGCGATGCAACCAAGAGACTTGCCAGGATCGTCGGCAGGCTCGAGGAGTCAACGAAGACGTCACCCGGCGGGAACCTTCAGTTCTTCTTCAGAAAGATGCTCTTGAACCAGGCGAAAGGAACGAGCCATGCAGGATATCGTGTACACGGAACTTACTGAGGAGCAAAAGCTCAACCCCAAGGTCCGGGGCAAGATCATCAACGAGTTCGCCCCGCTTATCAAGTACATAGCGAGCCGTATCGCCATCCGGCTGCCTCCGCACATCGACCTGAACGATCTCATCAATGCGGGGGTCATCGGGCTCATCGACGCTATCGAGAAGTTCGATGCCAGCAAGCAGATCAAGTTCAAGACCTATGCCGAGTTCAGGATCAGGGGGGCCATCCTCGACGAACTCCGCTCCATGGACTGGGTACCCAGATCCGTGAGACAGAAGGCGCGCAAGGTCGAGGACACCATCGCGAGGCTGGAATTCACCCTGGGAAGGCCGGCCAGGGACGAAGAGGTGGCCAACGAGATGAACATCGACATGGATTCCTTCTACAGGCTCCTGTCCGAGACGGCGTCCGTTTCACTGCTCAGCCTGGACGATCTGGGGGAGGACGATACCGATCTCTCCAGGCGGAACCTTCTGGAATATATCATCCAGGACGAGAGGGACTGGCCCTCGCACAAGATTCGCTATGCCGAGGTCAGCACCATGGTTGCAAAGGCCATCCAGTCTCTGCCGGAGAAGGAGCGCATGGTAATCTCGCTGTACTACTACGACGAGCTGACCATGAAGGAGATCGGGCATGTCCTGAAGTTCACCGAGTCGCGTGTCTCCCAGATCCACACCAAGGCCGTGCTGCGGTTGAGATCGAAGATGAACAAGATCCTCAAAGAGATATCCATGTAAAGATTCGCACATGAAGGTTCGATGAGAATGGAAAGGCGGGAGTACGGGAGGTATCCATGAATCTCGACAAGAATATGAAGATCCTCGTCGTTGACGATTTCTCCACCATGCGCAGGATCGTCAAGAACATCCTGCGCCAGCTGAACTTCGTCAACATCATCGAGTCGGACGACGGATCGACCGCACTCGAAGTGCTCCAGCGCGAGAAGATAGACTTGGTGATCTCTGACTGGAATATGCCCAAGATGACCGGCCTCGAGCTGCTCAAGGTCCTCAAGGCCGACGACGCGCTCAAACACATACCCTTCCTGATGGTCACGGCGGAGGCCCAGCAGGAGAACATCATCGAGGCGGTGAAATCCGGGGTGAGCAATTACATTGTCAAACCCTTCACGGCCGAAACACTCAGCCAGAAGATCAACCAGATATTCAGCAAGCAGGTGATGACGTGACGGACCAGCCGGGCAGAAAGGCGGATCTCGACCAGGAGGGCATCGTCTTCGCGGACGCTGGGAAGGCGGAGCTCGACAGGGAGGGCATTACCCTGGAAAGCCAGGACGCACCTGTCCAGGAGGAGGCGGCTGAACCCTCGCCGATCGACCAGGGTGCACAGGAACATGCACGGCCGGCCAAACGCCTCGTTCTCATCGCTGCCGGGGGAGCTGCCTGCCTCGTGATCCTTCTCGTCATCCTGGGGATCGTGCTCTTGCGATCACCCGAGGGGCCTCCTCCTCAGGCTGCAGGGACGGTACAGCCCGGCAAGGTGCCGGCATTCGGGGCGGACGGCATACTCCTCGATCCCTTCATGGTCTTCTATGAGACGCGGTTGCCGAAGAGATCCGGCGTGCTCATCGCCCAGGTGAGCCTGAAGGTGGACCCCGCCGTGGTGCCCACCGTTGAGAGCAGACTCTACGATATCCGGAACATCATATACAGGAGGCTTTCGGCCGCGGCGAACGTATATTCACAGACCGAGATCACGCTCATGCTCTCGGACGACCTCATGGATTATCCGATACAGGAAGTGGCGTTCGTTCAGTACAACACCAGATGAACGCCCGCAGGCCTGGTGCGCACGTTCCGGTGAAAACGTAATGGTGCAGAGGGAGGCATGAACTATTCCGTCATCGATGCCCTGATCGCATCGGGGGACTCGTCGGACAGACGGACGGCTGCCACCATGCTGGGCGATTCAGGAGGCGCCGGCGCCGTCGAGAGGCTCGTCGTGCTGCTCAGGGATGTCAACAGCGGGGTGCGGGACGCGGTCCAGAATGCGCTCATGTTCATGGGCGGAAGGACCGCCGTCGAGAAGGTCGTTCCCCTGGTGGCCGAGACTGACCCGGGGCTTCGCAATGCAGCCATCGCCATCCTCCGCAAGATAGGGGATGACGGCATCGATGTCCTGCACGGGCTCGCATGCCATCCCAACGACGACGTAAGGCTCATCGTCCTGGATATCCTGGGGACCATCGGCAACCCTCAGAGCGTGGACGTGCTCATCGGGGGGCTCTTAGACGCCAACGCCAATGTCCGAAACGCCGCGGTCGTCTCCCTCGGTCTGATTGGAGATCCCACGGCGTTCGAACACCTCAAGGCGCTCCTCGATGACGAGGAATGGATCCGTTTCAGCGCCATCGAGTCGCTCTCCCGCCTGCCGCATGACGCACTCCCGGATTTCCTGCTGAGCCAGCTCGAGAGGTTCAGGCACGACGAGCTCACCACGGCGGCCCTGCTTGAAAACCTCGGGAAGATCCGTTCCAAGGAGGTCGCAGGGCCCCTGACAGCCATGCTGAACGACGCCGGTCCCTACCTGGAGGCCGAGATTGTCAGGGCGCTGCTGAAGATCCTCACCCCGGATGAACTGGCCGGTCTGCCGGCCAAGGACGCTGGCATCATCAAGTCCATCATGGACGTGCGCCTTGCCGAGGCTGATGATGAGATGCTCTTCGACATGCTCTCGGCGCTCTCCCGAGTCGGCGATCACGCCAGCGCCCGGGCCATGGTCGAACTGGCCCGCGGGACGGATCCGGACACCCAGACCGACAGGCTCGCCGCAGTCATCGACGCCCTGTGCGGCATCGGCGACATGGACGTCATGGCCCGGATGCTCGATGACGATGACAACCTCAGGATCGTCGCCGCACGGGTGCTCGGACGCATCGGGGGGAGAGACGGGTCCCGGCTCATATGCGACAGGATCTCTTCGGCCCAGGTTCATGTGAAGCGGGCCATGACGGATGCCCTGGCCTCCATCGGCGGGGCGGAACTGCGCGACACGTTCAGGGATCTGCTCAAGGACGGGGACGGACATGTCGTGTCGTCTTCGCTGCGCGCCCTGGGGAAGGTCGGTGAGCCCGGTGACATCGCATTGATCGAGCCCTTCCTGCGCCATGAGTACCCGGATGTGCGCGGGGCGGCCCTCGCGTCGATCGTCGAGATCGGGACCTGCCGGGCCGAGGACGTGTTCATGGGCATGTGCAGCGACGCCGACCCTGGATGCCGCATCATGGCACTGTGCGGGCTCGACCTCATGGGGAGCACGCGCCTGAGCGAGGTTGCAGGGAAGCTCGTCAGGGATCGGGACGGGGAGGTCCAGGCCGCAGCCGTCGAGGTGATCCGCGACAGGGATCTGGCAGTCGCCCATGACTTGCTCCGGAACCTCATCGCCAGTGATCATGACCAGGTCAGGTACACCGCCATTGATATCGTGGGTCTGAGGAAGATCGACGAACTGAGGGGTATCCTCGAAGAAACGATCTCGGGAGACGACATGTGGGCCGTGTCACATGCCATCGAGGCCCTGGGCCTTTTCAGAGACGCACAGGCCAGGGACGGGATCCTTGACATGATCGCGTGCGGATCGGATTTTCTGCGGATCACCGCCATCAGGACCCTCGGGGGGTGGGGCCAGGAGGACCTTGTCGCCGAGCTCGAGCCCTGGCTCGACGACCCCAACCCGGATGTGGCCCGTGCAGCCATCGACGCCATCGACAGGCTTCAGGGAACGGGATTCTGAAGATGAAGGAACATGTCCTCGAACGCATCCGGCTCATCGAAGATCTCCCCACGCTGCCATCGGTGGCGATCGAGGTCCTGAGCCTGGCCCATCAGCCGGATGTCTCCATCCAGGGCATTGCCGAGTGCATTCACCGCGATCCGCCCCTGGCCGCCAAGGTGTTGAAGATGGCGAATTCGGTCTTCTACCGGCGGGGTGACCGGAAGGTGGAGACTCTCCACCACGCCATCATGTTCCTGGGTCTCGCGGAGATCATCAACATCACGACGTCGCTGTCCGTGTTCTCTGCGCTCAAGTCACGGAAGGCCCAGGAAGTCTCCGTACGCGAGAGCTTCTGGGACCACAGTGTGGCCACCGGACTCATTGCCCGGCACATCGACAGGAAGCTCGGCATGAGGACCATGGGCAGGGAGTTCGTGGCCGGCCTGCTGCACGATATCGGAAAGATACTCCTGGACCAGTACTTCCACCGGGAATTCATGGCGGCATACAACATGTCCATCGAGAAGGACAGGCCCATGTACGAGACCGAGATGGAGCTGTGCGGGACCAACCACATGGAGGTGGGTTTCTTCATCGCCCGGAAATGGAACCTGCCGTCCTACCTGGCAGACGTCATCCTGTGGCATCACCAGCCGTCCCAGGCATCCTCCCCCGAGATGGCTGCACTCGTCTCCATGGCGAACCTCCTTGCCAAGGCCTCTCGGCTTTCGTGCGGGGGGGACAGGATGGCCTTCATCCTCGCCGACCAGGATGCGTGGAAGGTGCTCAGAGACAGGGGGCTTGCCGTCGACTCCCTCGATATCGAGCGGATAACCTTTGAAATGGAGACCATCGGCGACCAGGTGAAGAGCTACATAACCACGGTCATGGAGCCCTCCGGAAAGGAGCCGTCCCATGGATGAAGCCCCGGCCGGAGCGACCAGGAACATGACCGACGAAACCTTCATCCTGCTCCGTGACTTCATCTACGAGCAGTCCGGGATCTACTTCGCCGACAACAGGAAGGGACAGCTGGAGGCCAGGCTTGCGCTGCGGCTCAAGGTCAACAATCTTTCCGACTACGACAAGTACTACTACCTGCTCAAGTACGACCCCAACTCGGCCAGGGAGATGAGGGCCCTGTTCGACTCCGTGACCACGAACGAGACCAGCTTCTTCAGGAGTCTTCCCCAGATCCAGGCCTTCCAGGAGAAGGTCCTGCCCGAGGTCGTCACCCGGAAGGAGAAACTGAACGAACGCAGGATCAGGCTCTGGTCTGCGGGGTGCTCCACGGGCGAGGAACCCTACACCATGGGTATCGTGCTCAGGCAGGTTCTCAACGACGACAGTGCGGCCTGGGACGTGAAGATCGTGGCCAGCGACATCAGCGAAAAGGCCCTGCGCTCAGCCAGGGCAGCACTCTACAGCGACTACTCCCTGCGCTCGGTGCCGCCCGGGATCAAGCAGGGGTTCTTCGTTCCCGAAGGGAGCTCACACCGTATCGTCGACCATGTCCGTAATCTCGTGGACCTGCAGTACCTCAACCTCAACGATACGAGACGGGTCCAGCTCATGAAGGGGTTCGACGTCATCTTCTGCAGGAATGTGCTCATCTATTTCGATGACGAGGCGAAGAGGCGCTTCGTGGCGCAACTCTACGACTGCCTCAACCACGGGGGATACCTCTTCATCGGCCATTCCGAGTCTCTGCACAACATTTCGCGGGCATTCAAGCTCGTCCACTTCCCGGGCGCTCTCGGGTACAAGAAGGAATAGGCGGGGGGGCCATGGAAACGATCCTGATAGTCGACGATTCAAGTACGGTGAGGAAGTTCCTCACGGCGACGCTGAAGACCAGGAACTTCAGGTGCATCGAGGCCTCCGACGGGTTCGACGCCCTGGAGAAGCTGGCACAGAACCCGCAGATAAGGCTCATCATCTCTGACCTGAACATGCCCAACATGGACGGCATCGAATTCATCGGATCGGTCAGGAAGGACCCGGTCTACCAGGACCTGCCCATCATCATGCTCACCACGGACTCGACGCCCGACAACCGCAGGCTCGCCTTCGAGGCCGGGGCGAATCTCTACCTGGTCAAGCCTTCACCGGCACACATCATCCTGTTCAAGGTACAGAGCCTTCTGGAGGCGGACAAGGAGCAGACACCGTGCTGCCCCGGCCGTCACCGCACTCGTCATTCCACATCGGGCTGAGCCTCATCCTGCTCTGTTATACGTCTCAGGGTGACATCCACCGGTCTCTGGCATTCCAGGGCCTGGTCATGGTCGGGAGCGGAGAGCTCCTTGAGCCGGTTGGCCGCCGGCAAGACCCGGGACTCGAATGATCCGAGCGCCGCGTTGTAGGACTCGTTCGCCCTGATGAGGCCGTCACGTACCTTGTCGAAGTGCTTCATGAAGGTCTTGATGCGCTCGAAGAGCTCGATGCCGGTCTCCCAGATCCTGTGAGCGTTCTCCGTCGCGCTGTGCTGCTGCCAGCTCATGGCGACGGACCTCAGCAGGGCGATGAGCGTCACGGGGGTGGCGATGAGCACCTTCCGGTCGATGCCGTCCTCAATGAGGGCCGTGTCCTGATCCAGCGCTGCGCTGAAGAAGGCCTCGCCGGGAAGGAAGAGCACCACGAAGTCGGGAGTCGGGGTGAACTGCTTCCAGTACTCCCGGCTCGACAGGACGTACATGTGGTCGCGCACCGATTTCGCATGGCGGGCCAGGCTCGTGGCCCTGCTTCCGGGATCGGCGGCCTCGTAGGCCTCCAGGTAGGCCCGCAGCGGGACCTTGGCATCGATGACGACCTGCCTGTCTCCGGGGAGCTTTATGATGAGGTCGGGGCGTTTCCTGCCCGCCTCCGTGTCGGCGGACGGCTGTTCCACGAAGTCGCAGTGGGCGGACATGCCTGAGAGCTCCACCACCCGCTTCAGGGTGATCTCGCCCCACCTGCCCCGGGCCTGAGGTTCCTTCAGGGCAGAGGCGAGGATCCTGGTCTGGTCCGCGAGGCGATCCTGCATCTTCACGAGCTCCCCGATGTGGCGGTTGATGTCTCCGTAGGCGGCCTGCCGGGAACCCTCGATGGCCTGGATCTGTGTCTCGTATCTCCGGAGCGATTCTTCCAGGGGTTTGATGGCGGCTTCCACGGCACCCTGGCTTTTCTGGAAGTCACCTTTCACCTCGGCCAGGATCGCCTGCATGGTCCTGTCCGCCAGCTGAATGAAGGAGGTGTTGTTCTGGTTGAGCGCATCGAGCGACAGGGCCTTGAAGGTCTCCGAGAGCCTCCTGCCGGCATCTTCCACCAGCGCCTTCTGCTCGATCATGGAGGACTGCGCCTCGGTGAGCCTGGTCTCCAGGCGAGCATGCTCGATGCGCTCATCCTCCATGGCGCTGCGGGCCTCGTCAAGCTCGTTGCGGAGGCGTTCCTCCTGGGTCCGTAGGTCCGAGATAGTCCGTCCTGCGGCTTTCAGCTCGCCCGAGAACTGTGCCCGTGCGAAGAACCACCCTGCAAGACAGCCTGCTGCGAAGGCGGATGCGACGACGAGGTATTCCATGAGCCCCCCATGTCAGTTCAGTGTTCCCGTGTCAAGAGTATCCCTTCACAGGGAGGTGTACAAGAACATTCTGTCCGACGAGAAGTCCAGCGGCATCAGGCCTTCTCAGGATTCACGGGGCTCTGAAGCCTTATGCTGTAGACGCCCGAGCGGGTGACGATGAGGTGGTCATGCAGCGCGATGCCGACCTGGGAGCAGATCTCGCCGATCCGGTTCGTGAGATTCCTGTCCTGCTCGGAAGCGGCCAGCGCGCCCGAGGGATGGTTGTGCACCAGGATCACTGCCGTTGCGTTGCAGTTCATGGCCGTCCTGAGAACCTCCCGGGGATAGACGTGGGCCGCGTCCACGGTCCCTTCCGCGATGATTCGCGAGTGAACGAGCCTGCCCGCGGCATTCAGGCAGAGGAGCATGAACTGTTCCTTCGGGCATCCTCCTATGGCCGACCTGAGAAAGGCGGCCACATCCTCGGGGCCGGATATGACCGGGGCCGTCTCCGGGGACGGCTCCAGGTACCGGCTGACACCTGCCCGGAAGAGGGCGATGAGGGTGGAGGCATGGGGTCCCAGTCCGGAGACCTCCTCGAGCTGGTCGAGCGGCGCGTCGAGCACGGCCTGGATGGTGACGAATTTTTCCAGGAGCGCCTTGGCTATGGGCTTGGTGTCCCTCCTGGGAATCGCATACCCGAGCAGCAGCTCGAGGAGTTCGTAGTCCGCCAGGGCCTTCCTTCCGGAGGACCTGAACCGCTCCTTCAGCCTTGACCGGTGACCTGCGTAGTGAGGCCGCCGGGGACGCGGTTGGTCATCCTTCATGACCGCCCTCCACGCAGCGCGAACCTCTGAGAAAAGACCAGGGCAGGAGTTCCGTCTCTCCCCGCTCCCTGAGGGCATAGTAGTCGGGGTTCAGCGGCCACCGCTTCAGGAGGCGGTGCCAGGAGGATGCGTCGTGTCCTGCCAGTTCGGTGATGAGACCCAGGAGCCGGCGGTCGCCCCGGGCCAGGAGGGCCTGCAGATAGGCCCACTTGGGCCCCTCGAAGCTCACCTGCACGTTGCTCTCTTTCTTGAGGCCCGTCTCGATCCGCTTTATGCGGGCCCTTGCTTGGCCGGGCTCGACCATGGGCTGCCGTTCGAAGGGGGTATGCGGCTTGGGCACAAAGGTGTTGACGCTCACCGCGACCGTGCCGATCTTTCTGTTCCCCCGTGAAATCTTCAGGAAGGTCTGGCGGACCCTCTTGATGAGGTCGATGGTCTCATCGAGATCGGCGAGCTCTTCACCGGGCAGGCCCACCATGAAATAGAGCTTGAGGTCACGGATGCCCGCCTCCACGAGGGACCGTACATCGTCAAGGATGGTTTCGTTGCGGATGTTCTTGCCTGCCGAGAACCTGAGATGTTCCGAGCCGGTCTCCGGAGCCAGGGACACTCCCTTGACGCCGGAGTCTGCCAGGGCAGCCAGGAGTTCGGGGCCTATCATGCCGGACCTGAGAGACGGGGGTGCCACCTTCAACCCCCGTCTGCGGATCTCAGCGAAGAGGGCGGCGGCCTCGGGGTGGTTGTTGAGCGAGGTGCTCACCAGCCCGATCTTGTCACGGTGTCCGGCAGCCTCGTCGAGGATGGAGCAGAGCCTGTCCAGGGAGACAGGCCGGTACGGCGAGTAGACCTCGCGGGCGCTGCAGAAGGCGCATGAGAACGGACAACCCCGGGCAGTCTCGACCAGATACATGTCGCCGAAGGCAGTGTCCCTCGTCACGACGCTGGTGCGGGCCGGTTCTGTCAGCGGGTTCACCAGGGAGAGCCGGGGCGGCCGGCCTTCGATGGAAGCGAGCGTGTCGCCCTCGTAAGCGGGCCGGACACGGGCGGGCAGGTACACACCGTCTGCCGGGCCCATCCTCTCGAGGAACTCCTCGTATCCCGAGCTCCGGGTAAATGCCGCATGCAGCTTCTCCGGGAGCGAGTCTCCGTCTCCCAGGAAACAGATGTCACAGGCGTCGGCCAGGGGTTCGGGATTCATGGTGAGCGCGGAACCGCCGGCCATCACGATGGGTCTGCCGAGGCGCTGCCGTGCCGGTATCGTGATCCCGTTCTCGCTGAGGATGCGTACGGCCTCGATGAAATCCATCTCGTAGGAGATGGAGAAGGCGACGAGGTGAAAGTCCGAAAGCGGTCTGTGTGCTTCCACCGATCGCGGGCTGTCGGTGAAGAACCGTTCGCAGAGGATCCCGGGATGTTCATTGAAAAGACGGTACATCTGCTGCAGCCCGAGATTCGACATGCCGACCCAGTAGGTGCTCGGGTAGACCAGGGCGATGTTCAGTCTGCCGCCCGGTTCCTTGAGGACTGTCCCGGCTTCATTCCACATCGATTCCGAGGCTCTTGATCTTGCGGTGCAGGTTGCTCCGCTCCACGCCTATGAGGTCGGCGGTCCTGGATATGTTGTTGCCGCACTGGTTGAGTTTTCGCTCGATGAAGATCTTCTCGAACTCCGCCCGGGCGTCCTTGAGCTCCTGCGTGTCGAAGATCCTGTCCATTTCCGTGGTGGTCCTGGTGCCGAGCGGTATGATGTCGTCGGCCGTGATGGTGTTCCCCGGGGTCATGATCACGAGCCGTTCGATGATGTTCTTCAGCTCCCGGACATTGCCCGGCCAGTCATGCTGCATGAGCTTCTTGATCGCACCCTCGGTTATGGTCTTCCTGCCCCCCTTCAGCGGCGAGTAGAGCTTGAGGAAATGGTCCGCCAGTTCGGGGATGTCGTCCCGGCGCTCGGTGAGACGGGGCACGTAGAGGGGAATGACGTTCAGCCGGTAGTACAGGTCCTGCCGGAAGCGGCCCTCGGTTATCTCGTGTTCGAGGTTCTTGTTGGTCGCCGTGAGGACACGGACGTCGACCTGGATGGTCTGTGCGCCACCAACCCGCTCGAAGCGCTGTTCCTGGAGGATGCGGAGGATCTTGGCCTGGGTGGGCATGCTCATGTCGCCGATCTCGTCCAGAAAGAGGGTGCCGTTGTGAGCCAGGTCGAATTTGCCGCGCTTGCGTTCGGTGGCACCGGTGAAGGCGCCCTTCTCGTGGCCGAAGAGCTCGCTCTCTATAAGCTCCTCCGGTATGGCGGCACAGTTGACCTCGACGAAGGGGTACCCATCCCTCCTGCTGTTCTTGTGTATGCGCCTTGCCACCAGTTCCTTGCCGGTTCCGTTCTCGCCGAGGATGAGCACCCACGCATCCGTGGGCGATACCCGGTCGATCTGCTCCTTGAGCTTGAGTATGGCCGGGGAGCTCCCGATGATCTCGTCGTCTTTTTCGGTCTTCTTCTTCAGGAGGGCGTTCTCTTCTTCCAGTGCCCTCAGGTGCAGGGTGTTGTTGATGGTGATGATGATCTTGTTGAGGTCGAGCGGTTTTTCGATGAAGTCCAGCGCACCGAGGCGGGTGGCGCGGATGGCCGTCTCGATGGATCCATGGCCCGTCATGATGATGACCGGGAAGGAATACCCGTCGCGCTTGATCTCCTCAAGGGTCTGCAGGCCGTCCTTGCCGGGCATCCAGATATCGAGGAGCAGGAGGTCCACGTCCTGTTTCTCGATGATCCTCTGGGCCTCTTCGCCGGAAGAAGCCAGGATCGTGTTGTATCCTTCATCCTCGAGCCCCCCCTTGAGCGAGAGCCTGATGTTTTCTTCATCGTCCGTTATGAGTATGGTGTGTTTCATGGTCACTCCTTGACTGGCAGTTCGATACTGAAGATGGTCCCTGCGGGCTCGTTGTCGCGCACGCGGATGAACCCGTTGTGATCCGCGATAATCCTGCTCACGATGACGAGCCCCAGGCCGGTTCCACCCTTCTTGGTGGAGAAGTAGGGCTCGAACATCCTGTCCTTTATGTTCTTGGATATCCCCGGGCCCGTGTCCACGATGTCCAGCGTCGCGATGTGGACCTCGGGGTCGTAGACGGACCTTACCGTGACCCTTTTCACCGCCCCCCCGCCATCCAAGACGGCCGTGGTCGCGTTCTCCAGGAGGTTTGCGATGGCCCGGTTCATCTGGGAGCTGTCGATATCGACCTGCGGCATGCCCTCGTCCAGCTCGAGGATGTACTCCACCTCGTGGTGGGCCTGGCGGTAGAGCGCCACCGAGTCAGCCACCACCTTGTTGAGGTCATCGGGGACGGGCATGGAGGTCGGCATCTTGGCGAAGGCGGAGAACTCGTTGACGAGGCGCTTCATCACATCCACCTCGTTGATGATGACCCGCGTGCACTCGTCGAAGACATCCGCATCGTCCCCGAGCCTGTCCAGGTACCTGCGCCTGAGGCGCTGGGCCGAGAGCTGGATGGGCGTCAGGGGGTTCTTCACCTCGTGGGCGATTCTGCGCGCCACCTCCCGCCACGCCGCCATACGCTGCATGCGCAGGAGCTGGGTCAGGTCGTCGAAGACGATGAGCGCCCCCATGCTTTCGCTGTTGTCCACGTGCAGCGGTGATGCCTGGCCCATGAGCGTCAGCCACGTTCCTTTCACGGACACGGAGAGCTGTCTCGATATGGTCGACGACCGCGCATTCTTCAGACCTGCCACCAGTTCGGCATAGATGGGCTGGTAGTCCCCGGACAGCACCTCGGATGCCGGCTTTCCCAGCACCTCGCCCGGGGAGAGCCCGAGCAGGGTCTGGGCCGAGGGGTTGATCATCGCGATGTGGTCGTCCCGGTTGATGGTGATGACCCCGGTGGAGATCGTGTTGAGGACGGTCATGATATAGCGGTTCCTCGCCGAGATCTCGTTGTAGGCGCTTTCGAGGTTTTTCCGGGAGTCCTTGATGTCGTCGACCATGATGTTGAAGTCGTCCACCAGGATCCCCAGTTCGTCGTTGGCCTGGACATCGATCCTGAAACCCAGGTCTCCCCTGGAGATCCGCTGGGTGCCTTCCACGAGCTTCTCGATGGGGTTGATGAGGCCTTTGGCGATGTTCAATGCGAACCAAACGGCCGAGAAGATCACGAGCAGGGTCACCGAGGTGAGCAGGATGAGGTAGTTCGTCTTGATGGGGCCCTTGAGCCTCAGGATCTGGGAATAGTCGGAGAAGGAGTTCTTGATGAGGCCGAGCCTGCCCGAGATGCTTTCCGGCACGTAGTAGTCGACCACGAGAACACCCACGACGTCCGCCGGGTTGAAGGACGACCTGATGGGGACGATACCCTCGATGATGTCGGCCTTGCCCTTGCGAAGGACCATGGAAAAACTCCTGCCCTGCATGGCGGACTGGACATTGCTCGACTCGGGGCTCGGCATGACCTCGGACTGGATGCCCGGGGAGACGATCTTCACGAGCTCTTCCTCCTGGGACGAGAACACCACCACCGATGACAGGCGGAAGAGATCCATCCTTTCCTTGAGCATGGCGTCCAGTATGTTGAGGTTTTCCTCCTTGAGGAGCCTGCGTTCGGTGATCTCCTCGGCAATGGACGTGGCGTAGTGGATGGCATCTGTCGATGCCTCCTCATAATACAGGTTCGCCACGTTCATGGACTCCTCTATGGCACTCTCCACCTCGGTGGAAAACCAGCCCTCCATGCTCCTGTTGAGGAAGACCACGCTGGCGAAGAACAGCACCGCGGTGGGTATGATGGTCAGGGTCACAAAGGCCACGACCAGTTTCGTTCTGAGCCTGGTACCCAGCACCCCCCTCCTGCGTTCCAGCATGAGCTTCACCACGTTGCGGGTCACCAGGAAGACGACCAGGATGAGCAGGATGACGTTCAGGCTGATGATCGTGAAGATCACGGCGTTACTGGAGGGCACGAGGCCGAGGCTGCCCAGGTTGGCCCTGGCGATGCTCATGAGGATCATCACCAGGAGGATGGCGGCGACGACGATCATCTCCTTGGTCTTCTTGGACATTGTCCCTATCCCTGCATCCTTTCGAAGATGAATCTGGCCAGGCGGATATGCAGTGTATGGTTGGCGCGGTACGCCCGTATTCCGGCATTCAGGGGAGCCTGGAGCGTCCACAGGTCCCCGAGGAGGTCGAGCACCTTGTGGCGGACAAACTCGTCAGGGAAACGCAGCCCTTCGGGGTTGAGAACGCGCTCGCCATCCACCACCACGGCATTGTGGAGTCCGCCTCCCAGGGCAAGTCCGGCAGATCGCATCGTCTCGACATCCTGCATGCGGCCGAAGGTCCGGGCGGGGGCTATCTCCCCGGGAAAATCCGTACCTGCGAAGGTGTAGCACAGCTTCCCGATGGCCGCATCCGGGAAGTCGATCTCGTAGCTCAGGGAGAAATCCCCGGGGACAGCTTCGATCCATGAGATCCCGTCTTCCACGCGGATCGCCCCGGTGATGTCGATGGGGGTACGAACGAGTCCGAGGCATGCGGTTCCCGTGTCCCTGAGAAGCCTGACAAAGGGCAGCGCAGATCCGTCCATGGCAGGGATCTCGTCCCCCGAGACCTCGATGTCGCAGTCGGTGATGCCCGCGCCGTAGAGGGCCGCCATGAGATGCTCGATGGTGGAGATGCGCACTGATCCGCTGCCGATGGTGGTGTTCAGGCGTGTGTCGATCACGTTGACCGGGCAGGCCGGGATACGCAAGCCTGCCCGTATGAATACGATCCCGCCCGATGCGGGTCTGAGGTGCACGGTCACCGTGGATCCCGAATGGATGCCCGTGCCCTCGATCATGACCTCTTCCCGTATGGTTCTGCGCTCCATGGCAGGTCCTAGATTATGTAAGGAGTACCCATTAGTCAAACCATATTGTAGGTTCGGGACAACGATAAATTTCGCTTGACTTCATCTCCGGCTCACGATGAGTATATGCTTTTAGCAAAACCCAAAGGAGAATCCTGTGGCCGATCTCGGGACACGATATAAATGCTATAAATGCGGCACGAAGTTCTATGATCTGGGTAAGCCGCAGCCGCTCTGTCCATCCTGCGGAGAAGACCAGAACAATGAGGACAGCAGGAGGATGCTCAAGCGCAAGAGGAAGCGGTCCCTGGCCAAGGTGAAGTCAGACATCAGGACCACGCCCGAGGATGGTGGCGCTTCCATGGAAGCGGATGAGGACGTGGAGGAATATGTCCTCGACATGGAAGATATCGTCCTGGAAGACAACGCCGAGCGGGACCACCCGGAATAACCTTGGCCGATCGATACCCTTCAGGACTTACTGGACAATCTTCCTGGTCGTGTGCTGGATGTACGGTTTCATATGCTCGGGCATGAACCCCATGACGACAACTGCGGCCCTCTTGGTGACGGGAAGGGTCTTTGAGTTGACGAGGATGGCCGAGTTCCTGGGCAGGACCACCTGAAACATAGCCGCCACCATGAGGGCTAGGACTAAACCCTTCAGGAAACCGAACAGGGCCCCGAAGACCGTGTCGAAGGATGCCAGTACGGAGGCGTTCAGTATCTTCTGAAAGACGTGCATGCACACCTTGATGAGGATGAAGAAGACGATGAAGACCACGATGAATCCGAGGACGCCTCTGACATCCGCCACGTGCAGCACCGACAGGAAATGCGAGACTTCAGCGGAAAACCTCTTGGCGAGGAAGAGGCCGCCGATTATGGCGACAAAGGATGATACGCTCCTGATGAGGCCCTGATAGACACCGAGGCCCGTGAAGACTACCACGAGAATGACGGTCAGGACATCGAGGGCATTCACTGCTTGGCCCTTGTGAGCTCAATCCAAACCACGTCCTTCATCGCTATCTGGTACAGGCCGTAGGGCATCCTGCCGTATATCTTCGCCATGCCGTTGGTCTTGAGGTCGCACATGGTCCCGGAACCTTTGAGCGACACGCATACGGCACCGCCCTTCATCTCTATGCGCGAGATGTTCTCGAAGGGTATCTGGACCCTGCCCTTTCCCATCAGGACATTGAAGGTGGTCTTGCCGTCAAAGGTTACCGAGGACACATCCACCTCGTTGTTGGAGGTGTCCCTGATCTTTGCATTGAACTGGGAGTCGGCAGCGGCCGGACCGGGCGAACCCGCTCCGCCCATCCCCATGAGGGGGAGTACGAGGGCTGCCAGGAGAACCGCGCGGAGGACAAAACCCTTATTCGTCATGACACCATAACCTCCTTTATGACTTCTTCCGCCTGAAGGGCGTCAATGAGATCGAACAGATCCTTCCTGCAGGTCTCGGGGTAGGTCACCTGGACGAGCCCCAGGGACCGGTCGCTGGTGGTTACCGTCCCGATGCCGTCGTAGCCCTCTACAATATAATGGATGTAATGGATATCCTTGCGGTCCACCCGCAGAGAGACTCTGTGGAAATCCACCATGGTTACTCTGAGATACCACAAGAGATACAAGGCCGCAAGTGGCCAGCCATGAAGGATCCCGACGCCTGGAGCGGAATCCCCTGGCTTCCCCGAGGACGGAGTGGGGCATCTACCGCCTGCGGGACATCTCAACGAGGGGAACCCCCCCTATACGGGTGCCGTGTAGTGCAACACGTGAGGGGGCAATAAAATCCTTGACATCATCAAGTTTGAAATGATAGGGAAAATTGTCTGAATGAGTGAACAGCCATTCAGTCGCGGCCGTGCTGGAGAGTAAAGCGAGGCCTGTTGGGAAGAGGGTATGCAGGTTTTCTCGGCAATCTCCCGTTCCTCGATGGTTGCACCGATCCTGGCAAGGCTCCGGCGTCCGACCCGCTCGAAGGGGAGGAGTCCTGGTCGATGCCATGGATACCTTCGGCACGGTGGCAGGCAGTGAGCGACAGCGTGAAGGCAGGGCAGTGAAAATCTTGGGCAGCGGGTGAGAAGACTGCGGTTTCAAGGCAGGCACTTTCTCGGTTACCTACGTCTAAGGAGGCAGATTTTGATAGAAATCAATTTCACCCTTATCATCCAGATAATCAATTTCCTCGCACTCATATACATACTCAACATAGTCCTCTACAAGCCCATCCTGAAGGTCCTCGAAGAAAGGGATCAGAGGATCGACGGACAGCAGGCAGATGCCAAGAAGGTTGTAGAAGACTGCCAGGCCCTCATGGTTGATTACAACCAGAAGCTCTACAATGCCAAGGTTGAGGCCATGAATGCCAAGAATGCAGCGCGGAACGAGGCGTCCGAACAGGCCAACGGCATCATCAATGATGCACGAAAGAAGGCCGAAGAGACCATCTCCCAGATGCAGGAGCAGATGGCCTCCGAGATAGCCATGGCAAAGAAGGAGCTCGAACCCGAACTCGAAGTCATGGCTGCGACGATCGCACAGCAGATCTTGGGGAGGAAGGCGGCATGAAGAGCAGACTCAGGAAGATCCTGCCCCTGGTAGTTCCGATAGGTTCCGTGATCCTCCTCGTCGCTGTAAGCGTGGTTTTTGCATCGAGCGGCGGTGAGGGCGGACACGGCGGCGGCGAGGAAGGTTCATCGTTGGGCACCATGATCTGGCGCATCGTCAACTTCGTGATCCTCATGGCGCTGCTGTGGAAGCTCCTGGCGGACAAGATCAAGAAGTACTTCGTCGACCGCAGGGACGAGATCGCCCAGATGATCGAAGAGGCAGACAAGGCAAAGTCCGACGCACAGGCGCAATATGCGGATATCCAGGGGAAGCTGAAGAACGTGGAAAAGGATATCCAGGACATAAAGGTGGCCATCATGGGTGAACTGGGCAGTGAAAAGGACCGCATCATTGAAGAGGGCAAGGTCGCTGCCGAGCGCATCATCCAGCAGGCCAAGTGGACCGCCGAGCAGGAGGTGGTCAAGGCCAAGAACGAGCTCAAGGATCACGTGGTGGAGATGGCCGGTGACATGGCCTCCGGCATGATAAACAGGAGCATGACCCCGGACGACCAGAAGCGGATCCTTGAAGAATACTTAGATAAGGTAGTGAGGTAACCTTGAAAGACGACGTCGTAGCAAAACGATATGCCAGGGCTCTCTACGACCTGGGCAGGGAAGAGGGCATGCAGGACACGTTCCTCGGGGACATGGAGACCATCGTCGCTTCTCTGGCCTCCAGCGATGAGTTCAGGGGGATCATGGAGAGCCCCCTCTACGACATCACTCTCAAGAAGAGAATCCTGGGGCAGATCATCACCGAGGCGAAGCTCTCCAAGTATATGGAGAATTTTCTCAACATCCTGCTGGAGAAGGACCGCTTCGTGTACCTTGAGTCCATCCTGGACGCCTATCGCGTCATCCTCGACGAGGCGTCCGGCAGGGTCAGGGCGACGGTGACCAGTGCCATGGAACTCGACAAGATACAGATCGAGCGGATCTCCGAGGCCCTCAAGAAGGTCGTGAAGAAGGACGTTGATCTTGACCTGTCCATCGATCCCTCCCTCATCGGCGGTCTCATCGCCGAGGTGGAGGGTATGGTGTACGACGGCAGCGTCAGGACGCAGATAGCCAGATTAAAACAGAGTCTAAAAGGGGAGATATAGGATGCAGATCAGGGCGGAAGAGATAAGCAAGATTATCAAGGAACAGATCAAGGGGTACGAGAAAGAAGTCGATGTCGCCGAGACCGGTACCATCCTGTCGGTCGGTGACGGTATCGCCCGTGTCTACGGCCTGAGAAACGTCATGTCCAGTGAACTTATCGAGTTTCCCCACGGCATCATGGGCATGGCACTCAACCTCGAGGAAGACAACGTGGGTTGCGTGCTTTTCGGTGAGAGCGTGGGCATCAAGGAAGGCGATCAGGCCCGGCGCACCAAGAGGATCGTGGAGATCCCCGTGGGCAGGGGCATGCTCGGCCGCGTGGTCAACGCCATCGGTCAGCCCATTGATGGCAAGGGACCCATCGAGGCCGAGGAATACCGCACGGTCGACATCAAGGCCCCCGGCATCGTCAAGCGGCAGCCCGTGAAGGAACCCCTTCAGACCGGCCTGAAATCCATCGACGCCATGACCCCCATCGGTCGCGGCCAGCGCGAGCTCATCATCGGTGACCGCCAGACCGGCAAGACCGCCCTGGCCATCGACACCATCATAAACCAGAAAGGCAACGGCGTGATCTGCATCTACGTGGCCGTGGGCCAGAAGCAGTCCACCGTGGCCCAGGTCGTGGCGACCCTCGAGCAGTTCGGCGCCATGGAGTACACGGTCGTCGTCGCGGCCACCGCATCCGACCCCGCCCCGCTCCAGTACATCGCTCCCTACTCCGGCTGCTCCTTCGGGGAATACTACCGCGACAGGGGCGGCCATGCCCTGTGCATCTATGATGACCTCACCAAGCAGGCCCAGGCCTACCGCCAGCTTTCGCTCCTGCTCAGGCGGCCTCCGGGACGCGAGGCCTTCCCGGGCGACGTGTTCTACCTGCACTCCAGGCTCCTGGAGCGTGCAGCCAAGTTGAGCGATGCCCTGGGAGGCGGTTCGCTGACTGCACTGCCCATTGTTGAGACCCAGGCCGGTGACGTGTCCGCGTACATCCCCACGAACGTCATCTCCATCACCGACGGTCAGATCTTCCTGGACACCGACCTCTTCTACTCGGGCTTCAGGCCCGCCATCAACGTGGGCATCTCGGTTTCCCGCGTGGGAGGCAATGCCCAGATCAAGGCCATGAAGAAGGTTGCGGGTACGCTCCGCCTCGACCTTGCCCAGTATCGCGAGCTGGCGGCCTTCGCCCAGTTCGGATCCGACCTGGACAAAGCCACCCAGGCCCAGCTCAACCGAGGCGAGCGTCTCATGGAGCTGCTGAAGCAGCCCCAGTACAAGCCCCTGCCGGTCGAGCGCCAGGTGGTCATCATATACGTGGGCACCCAGGGACACCTTGACGAGTACCCCGCGTCGGTCATCAGGAAGTTTGAAGAGCAGTTCTTCGCCTTCATGGACAACAAGCACCCGGACCTCCTGAAGACGATCGCCGAGACCGGCAAGCTCGAAGCCGAAACGGAAAAGGGCCTTAAAGACGCCATTGCGGAGTTCAAGAAAATTTTCGTGGTGGAATAGCACAGGAGCGCACATGGCCAGCCTAAAGGACTTACGTAAGAGGATCAACTCGGTCAAGAAGACGAGGCAGATCACCTCGGCAATGCGCATGGTGGCGGCTGCCAAGCTTCGCAGGGCGCAGACCGACATCATTGCCGCCAGGCCCTATGCCATCAAGACCAACGAGGTGCTCGTGTCCCTCGTCACCAGGACCAACCCTGACATGCACCCGCTGCTCCGCGTGCGCGAACCGAAGAAGGCCGTCCTTGTCGTGATCGCATCCGACAGAGGGTTGTGCGGGTCGTTCAACCAGAACCTGTTCCGCAGGGCAGACGCCTTTCTCAAGGAGAACAAGGGGAGATACGAGGAAATTTCTCTGGTGCTCATCGGCAAGAGGTCCGGGGATTACTACAAGCGCAGGGACGTGAAGAAGCGTGCATCCTACGTCATCGGCAAGCCGAGCTACGAGCTGGCGTCCGAGATCTGCGACGACCTCATCAGGGGATACGTCAACGCCGAGTACGACGAGCTGACCATCTTCTTCAACGAGTTCCGTTCGGCCATGACGCAGGTCATGCACGAGGACCGCATCCTGCCGGTGGAGCCCATGGAGGTGGAGGACGACATGATGAATGTCGAATACCTCTACGAGCCCTCCGAGGACGTCCTGCTGGAAGCGCTGCTGCCCCTGAGCCTGAAGATATTCATGTACCGCGCATTGCTGGAGTCGGCGGCGTCCGAGCACGGGGCGCGCATGACGGCCATGGAGAGCGCCTCCAAGAACGCGGGTGAGGTCATCGGAAAACTGGACATCAAGTACAACAGGGCACGCCAGGCTGCCATCACCACCGAGCTTATGGAAGTGGTGGGAGGAGCCGAGGCCCTGAAGGGATAACAACTTTAGGATCCTAATCGGGAGGAGTGAACATATGAACATTGGCAAAATCTCACAGGTCATCGGCGCTGTCGTAGACGTTGAGTTCCCACAGGGGGACCTGCCGAACATATATAACGCCCTGTTCGTGACCAACCCCTTCATCTCCGATGAAGAGGACAACCTGGTTCTCGAGGTTGCCCAGCACCTGGGAGACCGGACCGTCCGTACCATCTGCATGGACTCGTCCGACGGGCTGGTCAGGGGTATGCCGGTCAAGGACACCGGTGCACCTATCTCAATCCCGGTGGGTGACGCGGTCCTCGGCCGCATCCTGAACGTGGTGGGTAAGCCCGTGGACGAGGCTGGTCCGGTGAATACCGAAAAGCGCAATCCCATCCACCGTGAACCCCCGAAGTTCGTCGACCAGAGCACATCGATCGATTCATTCGTGACCGGCATCAAGGTCATCGACCTGCTGACCCCGTACATGAGGGGCGGCAAGATCGGCCTGTTCGGCGGCGCCGGCGTGGGCAAGACCGTGTTCATCATGGAACTCATTCACAACATCGCCTCGAAGCACGGCGGCTACTCCGTGTTCGCCGGCGTGGGTGAGCGCACCCGTGAAGGAAACGACCTGTGGCTCGAAATGAAGGAGTCCGGGGTCATCGACAAGACCGCCCTGGTCTACGGCCAGATGAACGAGCCCCCGGGAGCACGTGCCCGCGTAGGCCTGTCCGGCCTTGCCGTTGCCGAATATTTCCGTGACGAGCAGAACCAGGACGTGCTGCTCTTCATCGACAACATCTTCCGGTTCACCCAGGCAGGTATGGAGGTGTCCGCTCTGCTGGGCCGCATGCCTTCTGCCGTGGGGTACCAGCCGACCCTGGGCACCGACATGGGCGAACTCCAGGAGCGCATCACGTCGACCACCAAGGGGTCCATCACCTCGGTGCAGGCCATTTACGTGCCCGCCGACGACCTGACCGACCCGGCCCCTGCCACCACGTTCAGCCACCTTGACGCCACCACGGTGCTTTCACGGCAGATCGTGGAGCTGGGCATCTACCCGGCTGTGGACCCGCTCGACTCCACCTCCCGTATCCTCGATCCGAAGATCGTCGGCGAGGAGCACTACACGGTGGCCCGCCAGGTGCAGCAGATCCTCCAGAAGTACAAGGAGCTGCAGGACATCATCGCGATCCTGGGCATGGATGAACTCTCCGAAGACGACAAGCTCACCGTTTCCCGGGCCAGAAGGATTCAGCGGTTCCTGTCCCAGTCCTTCAGCGTTGCCGAGCAGTTCACCGGCATGCCGGGCAAGTACGTCGAGCTGAAGGACACCATCAAGGGCTTCAAGATGATCGTTGCAGGCGAGCTGGACGACCTGCCGGAGCAGGCGTTCTACATGGTGGGATCCATCGAAGAGGTCATCGAGAAGGCGAAGAAGCTGGCTTCAGACTAAGGGAGAAGAGTCATGGCTGAAGAATACATGCAGCTCGATGTGGTCACCCCTGAGAAGGCGGTGCTCAGCCGCAAGGCCATCGAGGTGGTCGCGCCAGGCAGCCAGGGAGAGTTCGGCGTGCTCATCGGGCATACCCCCTTTCTCACCACGTTGAAGGCCGGTCAGATCATTGTTCGGACCGAGGACCGGGACATCTACCTCGCCTGCGGCGGCGGCTTTGCCGAGGTCATTTCCAACCGGGTGATCATCCTGGCAGAGACGGCCGACATGGCGGAAGACATCAAGGCTGATGAAGTGAAGGCAGAGATCGAACAGGCCCAGGAAAAACTGCGCCAGATCGGCAAGGACGACCCCGATTTCGAGAAGTGGGAGAACCGCCTGTACCGGGCCGAGATCAAGCAGAGGGTTCTGGAGAACTGGGAAAAGTCAAAGTAACTGATATCAGTGACAGAATACATGAAGAGGGGCCTGAGAAAGGCCCCTCTTCGATTGTCAAGACATATTGACTACAAGAAAGATTCCTTCTATAAGCAGAGAGTTCTTTTACCGTGTGCGCCCATAGCTCAGCTGGATAGAGCGTTGGACTACGAATCCAAAGGTCGCAGGTCCGAGTCCTGCTGGGCGCACTTGTTTTTACTAGCCTTTTTACCAATTAATCACCCTCTTGATTCTGGTCATGTGTAATTTTAGTACAATTGTGCCAGGCAATCTATCCATCATTTTCCTGACCAGTATATCGACCTTCCAGCCTGTCCATGGCGGCCATGATATGGGGATCATCCTGGTGGGCATACCGCTGGACCATCGTCAAGGTCTTGTGTCCTGAAACCCTCATGACCGTGGGCAGGTCAATTCCATCCTGGACCATGTGAGAAACGGCGGTATGCCGTAGGGTGTGGGGTGTGACCTCGTCGGGATCCAGACCGGCAAGCTCCACCACCTTACGGAATGATTTTCTGTTATCCATCTGGTGACTGTCTTTGTACGGGAAAAGGTATGCAGAACTATCCTTCACGACAGCGAGCCATTGTTTAAGATACTCTGCCAGGCGGTTTGTAATAGGCTGAACCCTTGCCCCTGCCTTTGCTTTAGGTATGTAAATGATTCGTTTCTCAAGGTCGATGTGCTGCTTTTGTATAGATAGAATTTCTGTTCTACGCATCCCGGTATCAATGCCGATCATGCAGAAGAGGTAAACATGCGGTGAGTGTTTCCAAGCGGCATCGAGCAGGCGCTTGACCTGGTCTACGGTCAGGAAGACTATACGGCCCTTGCCCTCATCCAGCTTCTCGACCTTCGGCCTTTTCTCTATCCAATTCCATTCTATTGCCTTCGTCAGTATATGCGATATAACGGCAAGCTCCCTATTGATGGAGCCTGCACTTGCCTTTTCACCCCGGCGGGTTTTCTTGTATCTCTCCAGGTCAAAGGGTGAGATGTTAGACAGCACAGACTTGCCAAGGTGAGGAAGGATATGAAGGTCTAGTCGCCTACGCTTCATATCAAGATCCTTGCCCCCTTCTTTCTCCAGGCGTTCGAGGTACTTCTCTGCAGCGGTGGACAGGTCAATGGCAACCTTGCGACGTTTCGGCAGTTTGAGGCGCTTCTCGTGGGCGGCGTGGCGTGTGGATGAAATGAACTCCTCGACCTGTGTCAGGGTGATGCCGTCTGATTCCAGGCCGATGACCCTATGGATTCGGACACGGTCCACCATAAAGTTGACAGTGAACTTACCATCACCATTGGCCAGGCGTTCAAACATGATGGGGTGCTCACGCAGCATTTCTCCAGGTTTCAGCCTTCGCATCTTCTGTCTGGTGAGGATGGAGAATTTCTTACTCATTAGAATGGCGGCTCATAGTATTTTGCTTTTAACTCATCAATGGTTATTTCGTTGCGGGCATACTTCCATAAATCATCCCATGCTGCATGGAGCTTGTCAGCATTATAATCTATTAAAACCTCTTCAGCGTCCGACACTTCCTTGGTAATGGCCCCGATAAGCAGAGCCGCATCCCAGACCACCTGCTCCTCGAAAGTAAGCAGGTGAGGATAATAGATGCCAAGTTTTACGAGCCGAGCCTTTTCACTGACATGCCAAAGGGTTTCTGACATATCCATCAATGACCTGTTACTGTTCGGTGGGTAAACATAGCCAAGAGAGGCCTGAACCGCCCATTCAATATATGAACTGAGCGTTCTTCTTTGGATTCGTGCGCCGAGCTCTGCAAGATATTTCAACTTGGGATCGAGGCGCACCCCTACTACTTCCGTGCGCTGCATGGCGGTTGTCCGTTTTCTTGCCATAAGACCACCTTTAGGGGGATAGTCCAAGTTTACCAAAAAATGTTAACGCAATCAACAGATTTTTATTGACACAGAAAACGTTAACCTGTATAACAATCAACAACAGAGGCAACAAACTTATTACAAGGAGAACAATATGGACCAAACAGAAGGAAACAACGGGATCGGCGGCATGGTGGATGTAAGAATGTATCCTGATGGGCGCATGGATGCCAAGAGTGCAGCATCTTACCTGGGCGTATCCATGGGGGCGCTGGCCCTGTGGCGCTGTGAGGGCAGAGGTCCGAAATTCGTGAAGGCAGGCCGTATCTGGTACTTCAAGAATGATCTGGATGAGTGGCTATCGGGCAGGGTGTACCGCTCCACGGCCCAGGCCAGACTTGCGGCTCATAGCAGCGCTGCAGAAGGGGGGTGCTGATGAGAACCAGACGAAAGGAAACCCTCCGAGGATCTGCCAATCCTGGGAGGGCATCACAAATGATTTCTCGCCTAAATGAATTCGATGCCTGCTTATACCATGTGCCCATAGGCATCACAAGCGGAAATGATGGGGGTGCCTAGATGGGAGACATAGCTGAAATTTCCGACACGGTAAAACAACGTGTCGATGCTGAACGTGCATTGTATGAGGTTAAACAGCCAGCAGGGGAAGCGGTATCCGATGGCATGGCCCCGGAAGAGGTCTTCAGGTACTACGAGCGGAACGAGGATGGAGATGCAGAGCTTTATATCAGACTGCACAGGAACAGGTTATGTTATGACAACGCATCGAATGAATGGCATGTCTTTGATGGACACCATTGGAGAGTTGACCACCTGAACGAGGCCTTGCAGGGAATTCAAGCCGCCGTCGATGTGTATGCTCACGAGGCTAAACAGCAAGCATGGAAGAGGCTACAGGCAGAGCAAACAGGACGCAAGAAAGCAGCGAGTCTTCATAAAGACAAGGAAACGAAACTCTTAAACAGGATCCGCTTTCTCCAGGCACTAACCAGAAAAGAGAATGTTCTCGTGCTGGCCAGGACCGGCAAGGATAGCCTGGGCATCACGGGCATGGAATGGGACCGTAACCCGTTTATCCTGGGATGCCTCAACGGTGTCATTGACCTGCAAACGGGTGACTTCAGATCCGGCAGGCCCGATGACTACATCAAGACCATTGCCCCGGTGAACTGGCAAGGCCTGAATACACCATCCCCCGCCTGGGATGCCTTCCTGTGGTCAATCTTCGAGGATGAAGAGATCATCGGATATATTCGCCGCCTCATGGGATATTGCGCCACGGGCAGCACAAGAGTCCATTTTCTCCCGATACTGTGGGGCAAGGGCAGAAACGGCAAGGGCACCCTTCTGGAAACCATCAAGACTGTTCTCGGTGACCAGGTGATGAAGGGCAGGGCAGAGATATTCCTTGACCACAAGTATGGCCCCGGCCGTGGTTCACCCGATGCAGACACCCTGTCATTGAGGGGAAAACGTCTTGTATTCGCCTCTGAAACATCCGAGGGCAGGCGGCTCGACACGGCCAGGCTCAAGGAGATGACCGGTGGCGATACATTGAACGCACGAGCCCCACATGCTCGACGGCCCGTTGAATTCACCCCGACACATAAGCTCCTCTTGATGACCAATGACCGACCATCGGCCCCGGCAAGTGACTATGCTCTGTGGGCAAGGATCCACTTGATACCGTTTCGGTTCTCGTTCGTGGAGGATCCCCAGGAAGACAACGAGCGCCTTGTTGACCTAGAACTGCCCGAAAAGCTGAAACAAGAGGCACCTGGTATCCTGGCATGGATCGTCAGGGGGTGCCTTGAATGGCAGCGTGACGGACTGAACCCACCTCAAACCGTGAGACAGGCAACAGAAGAGTATCGGGCAAACGAGGATATCTTGAGCCCATTTATTGAAGAGTGCTGCACCCTGGGGCCCCATGAGAGTATCAGGGCAGGCGTTCTCTATACTTCATTCAAGACATGGTGTGAGCAGAATGGCGCAACGCCCCTGAACGGAACCAGGTTCGGCAAGGAAATGCTAAAGAAATTCGACTCTACCAAATCACGAGGTCGAATTTATATCGGTATATCACTGAATGAATAAATTACAGCAAATACACCCCTTCATGGGTTTACACCCCTTTTACTATAAACTCCTATACGAGAGTTTATCAAAATCCGAAAATGCAAGTTTAATGAATATGGGGTGCAAAGGGGTGAAGGGGTGCACACACTGTAATTAACGGGAGACAAACAGAATGAACATTCTTGACTTGATAAAAGCAGACGGATGGCCAGGAAAGAAAGCCGCCAGCACTAACGGCGGTGAATGGTCAGGACCATGTCCGTGGTGCGGCGGTGATGACAGGTTCAGGGTGTGGCCCGAAACATGCCGGTACTGGTGCCGAGGATGTGGGCAAAAGGGTGATGCCATCCAGTACCTACGGGACAAACGAGGTATGAAGTACCTGGAGGCCTGCAGCTTCCTTGATGTGGAGCCCAGGCTATCGGCGCCGCCGTCGATAGGCGCCACGAGAAAACCGACATACGAGCCCAGGATCACCACGGCACCACCGGAAACCTGGATGAAACGAGCGGGTGAATTCATCACCCATGCCGAGCATGAACTCGAAACAAACCAGACGGCGCTTGAATGGTTGCAGCGACGAGGCATTTCACCTGATACGGCGAAACGGTTTCACCTGGGCTGGTCCTGGTCAGATCATCATGACCCTGGCGAACTATGGGGAATGGCCGAGGCCGTTCGGATCCATGAAGGGCTCACCATTCCTTATGTAGTCAACAATCTGCCCGTAAGGATTCGTATACGTCGGCACGAATGGGCAGATCCGAGGTATATTCTCATCAAGGGCAGCGACACGAGGCCCATGATCCTTTCCAGTGAGTCGCCGGCGGCTGTCCTGGTGGAATCAGAACTTGACGCAATCACCTTATGGGCGGCGGCTGGTGACTTTATCAGCATTGTCGCCCTGGGCAACGTTTCTGCCAGGCCCGACGTATACGCTCACCGGCTCATGGAACGCTGCAGGGTGATCCTTAATGCCCTTGATGCTGATGAGGCGGGCGGCAAGGCTTCATGGAATGGATGGATACAGAATTACGGCGATAGGGTGCGGCGCTGGCCCGTACCAGGCGGGAAGGATCCGGGTGAAGCATATCAGGCTGGTATCGACCTCAAGGCGTGGATCCTGGCAGGCCTTCTCATTGACGAAAATGAACAAGAACGGTTCGCAATCATGACAATCGACGGTGAACAGAGCGCCGCCGATGCGATCAAGTACATTCTAACTAAAGGAGAAAACCATGGCAGCAAAAAAGAGCAAGCAGATGGCAGTCGGCGTGGATAAAGATTTTTCAGAGTGCATCGAGAGCGTTTTATTGAACTGGGGGCGCACAAATGAGGCATTTGTGCGCAGGGTGGTGCAGCTCAGAGGGCTCGCAGCGTTCGAGCAAGAATTTCCGGCGTGCGGGGCAGTGCCCTGGTGGACTCTCCTGCGCCAAGTTGTCGCTGGCCTTGAAGAACTACAGAAGGATTTCGAGTATGGCAGAGGTGTCCTTCAAAAAGGCTTCGAGGCCGCCACGGGCGACGAGTTCGACGGGATCCCGTTCTGAGGTGAGGAGATGGGCAGAAAATCACGACGAAACAAGCAGCTCATAAAGCGGCTTGCCAAGAGGATGTGGATTGAACCGAAGAGGAAGAGACAAAGACGGCATTCACAGGGAGAGGGGGCAGCGTGATGGATGACAAGAGAATATCGGAAAAACTTTCCGAAAAGCGTAAGAGGGGAAGACCGAGGGGGATGCCCAGAAACTTCATTGCATCCGTACTGACAGGTATTCCCGATGGGTGTGATCGGACCATCTACATGGCCCCGGCCACGGCCTGGGTGATGTGTGGAACGAAAGAGAGGAAGTGTAATGGATGACGAGAAGATGACGATGGAAGGCGGCATACCCCATATCAAGGTTTCTACGGCCCTTGCGAAGAAATACCCCGACTTCATCCGGGCGTGCGTGGATTTGAATGGCAAGCTGTTGATGGAAGGAACCGCACGGGAGGCCGAGGAACTTGTGAAGATAGGCGGCAGCATCATAGCCTTTGCATACTCGGTGCTCAAGGCGGCAGAGGCCGTGGACTGCGTGAATGATACACCCGCATAAGGCGTAGCGATGGAAAAAAAATCTGACCACCTGAAATTTTTACCCAAGAAGGACCTCTTCAACGTGGACGAGGTTGCAGAACTGTTCGGGAAGAAACCCGCCACGATCTATAAATGGATTGGGCAATGGAGGGACCAGGGCGAAACGCACAAGTTTTGCAAGGTACCTGGTGCTGTTTTCGTAATGCGTAAGACCCTTATCGACATGATAGACTCTACCGGCAGCGCATGAAAATTTTTATCATCCATTGGTATCGAACATCTTCCAATGACTCACACCCCATAAAATAGGTGTGGTAGCGTGGCGGCAGCGCTGAGAAATATACCCATGTGAGCCAGAAGTTAAGTCATGGCAGCGCAAGAGATAACCCCGAACACCCCGCCTTGTAGCGACAAGCCCACACGGGCGGCAAGGCAACCCGAACAACGGACAAAATTCAACTATACGAGGATTACCATATATGGACCTTACACAGGAGAAAAAGAATTTTAGTTTCAAGAAGATCATGGGTTTCAGCCCGCTCGATGTTACCAGGGCGGCATGGGCAGAACTGGAAAGCACCCGCGATGCCATTGTTCCCAAGATGGAAGCAATGCTTCAGGCTTGCCAGGCAGAACAGCGTGACCTCACGGCAGACGAGGAAGCAGCCTATGAAATCGGCATGGAATTGAGAGAGGCAATCAAAGATGAGCAGCACAGGCGGGAACTCTACGACACCCAGCAGCCAATCCCGAACGATGCCCCGGCCCGCTCGATTCAGTTTGGCTCTTTTAGGGTTTCCCCGAATGGCGAAGGTACACAGTCCGACTATAACGGGCAGATTGGTCTGAATTATCGAAAGCTGTTTTTCGATGGGCGCGAGGGCCAGCTTGACCTTGCGGGCTTCAGGGACGGTGCGGAGTTTTACCGCGTCATGTCTTCCGGGCGCTATGATCCGCGCCTTGAAAAGCGCACCATGGTTGAAAACGTTGGATATTCAGGTGGTTACAGCGTGCCCGATAATACCGCGGAGCAGATTTTCTCTGTTGCGATTGAAGACGCTATAGTGCTTTCCAGGGCTCGCGTCTGGGGTATCAAGCAGGGTAATTCCATCGGCGTCCCCATGTGGGATGGATTCAACCATGCCGATAATCTTTTCGGTGGGTTCGTTCCCGCGTGGCAGGGTGAAGAGCAAGCGGCCACCGCGGTTGATGCGAAGTTGACTCATGTCGAAGTACAGGCAAAGTCTCTTTCTCTGTTTACCGATGCATCCTCTCAGCTTGTGGCAGATTCGCCCAACTTTTCAGCCGAACTCAACCGCGCCATGGGGCAGGCCGTGGGGTTTGTCTTGGATGAAAATTTCATGTGGGGCACGGGTGTTGCCCGGCCAATCGGCGCATTCGGAAGCCCGTCCTCCATTCCTGTCACCCGCACAGGCGAGAATGCTATCGTTCTCGCGGACATCACGGCGATGCTCGCAAGATTGCACCCCGCTTGCCTCAAGCGTGCAATTTGGATGGCAAGTCAGACAACCCTGCCCCAGTTGTGCGCCTTGCAGGATGCGGCAGGAAATGCGGTGTTCGTTCCAAATGTAGCAAGCCAGGGTGTGCCCGGCGTTTTGATGGGTATTCCCGTGATTATCACAGAAAAGATGCAGCCCCTAGGAAGCACCGATTTGGCGCTCGTGGACTGGAGCCAGTATGCGGTTGTGCTTCGGGCATCTATAGGCATTGAGAAGTCCAATGCAGTCCGCTGGATGGAGAATGTTCAATCGTTCCGTTGTATCACAAGAGTAAATGGCCTTCCGTTATGGCCTGAACCTGTTCAGCCCAGGAATGGAGCGCCAACAGTAAGCTGGTGCGTATATTTAGACTAACCATGGCTTTACGAAGGGCATTAACAAGGCCCACTCGCGATAGGGGCGGGACGGTCCCGCTCCAACTCCTTTTTGATGTTGGAAACACCGGGACACCTCCAGGCTCGGGGGTGTCCCCCCTTCGGGGATGAGGCTATGTTGTGGTTGTGCATCCTTGTAGAATCGGCGGCTGTTCAGGCTTTGCACAGCGCAATGGATACTGTGGGAAGCATTACAGGCCGAGGGACGAGCACAGGCGCACGGCGGCAGAGCGTGGTTATGACTACGCATGGCAGCATCATATCAGGCCGAGGAAACTCAGACAGGACCCGTTGTGCGAGAGATGCAAAGCACAGGGGCGAGCAGTAAGGGCAGACCTGGTGCATCACAGGGACAGGGACTCGTCGAATAATGCTGAATCGAATCTTGAATCACTCTGCAACAAGTGTCACGCACGGGAACATGCCAATGACTGACGGGCCCCCAGGGGGTCATATCATTCTTCCGGGTCCATGCCTCCAAGACCGAGCGGTCCCCAGGCGCAGGAAAAATTAAGGTTTTCTCATGGCGAAAAACTCTAAACAGGCACCCAAGCACTTGAGCCGAGAGGCTAAAACCTGGTGGACAGCCATTCTCCACGAATTCAACGTGGACGATGCCCCTGGCCTGCTGCTGTTACAGACTTCGATGGAGGCCTTTGACCGCATGAGGGATGCCCAGGATGCTATCAAGCAGCATGGCATGGTCTTCACGGATAGATATGGTCAATGCAGGCCGAATCCCGCTTGTGGTGTTGAGAAGGATGCTCGTGGTCAAATGCTCGCTGCACTGAAGTCTTTGAACCTTGACCTTGAACCATTAAGGGGTGGCCCAGGGCGGCCACCAGGAAGGTGATGATATGCCAGCCAATAGAACTAGACGTTGGAGAGGGAAGAATCGAACCGACCCCACGGTTTTGACAGAGGACCGGCTATTATTCTTCATCTATGGTTTCGACCTTGATGGATCCAATGCATGGTTTGATACAGATGAAGATATGCTGAAATGCTACCGGGCAAACAGGGAAGAGATAATTGAAGCATGCATCGCTAGTAGACCATGTTCAAGGCCGGATGCCTTCTGGCTAGAGCACGGCAAGCCCAGGCCCAGGCATCCCGAACACGACTTCTTCGACCGTGAGGTTGAGGCCGAAACCCTCAGATCCATGGCCGAGCTCACCCCTGGTGAATTCATCCACTTGCAAGATATACGCTCATTCTATGCTCGATGCAGGGAACACGACAGCGAGAGGTGGGAATAATGGGTATTTCATCGACCCGGGTGAGCCTATCGGGTGAGTGTTTTCACGACCTGGAGACAACCCCACCCGTGATTCAGGTATCATCGGACCAGCCCAGGAATGCTCGCAAGGGCTTGGAAAGATTAGTGGAATGTCTCAACAAGAAGGAACCGGCAGCGACACCCCACCCCAGGGAGTAAATCCCTGTAACCATTACCGATTTCACCGAGCGGTCGGTCGGCGCACATAACCGCCTCAAATGGCTATCGCACTCATTGCCGAGCGCAGGGCGGGGGAACTGCTAGATGGGACAATAATTCACGGCACAAAGTCACACGATGTTACCTTGTCAGACCTCGGCATCTCTCGCAAGCAGTCCTCCCGCTGGCAGGCCAGAAAATCTCTTCACAGAATGCCCCAGAATCGCATTTCTTGACCTGGCCCTTGTCTTCCATCATCCCCGAAACACAGGTGCAGCGCCTATCTTCCCATTGAACGCAAGAAACCGGCAAGTAGTTTGTCCATCTAGTCACTACGGAATGCAACCACGGCGATTCTGTGCGCTTATTTGGCTATGCAGTACCGCCATCCTTGTCTGATGCCTTATCCATTGCAGATACGAGATCATCCTGAAGTGATAGCTCTTTATTGAGTGCTGAAACCAAATCCTTATCCCCTATGATCTCATAAAACACACGGTCAACAGCCTGTCCCTTCTCTGGTCCTTCAGCGATGACCATAACCGCTTGACCGTAGGAACTCGCTGCATGGTCGGTGGTTAACTTAACCTCGTAGACCTTGCCCGTAACGATGTTTCGAGCCTTCATCATATCCCCCTCTTAATCTCAAACGTACCATTCAAAACAGCTGCCTTCAACCCAGGATATTCCTCTACACCCCTCTGATAGGCTGTCCACAGGTTAGCTATAATTCTGTTTGCCGTAAAGGAATCGCACTGAATCCCTTTTTCTAAAAGGGCGGCGCTGATTTCACGAGCCGCCTTGAGCCTTGTACCTTCACGCTCATCCATAGTATCCTCCTTATCCGCACAAGGCGGTTTATTACTGAATCACCATTCATTTCTGGTGTAATTTTAGTACAATCGTGCCAGGAAAACGGCCAAAGAAATTATATCGAAATGGTATATTGAAATACAGCGTATAAAAGATAAGTGCTGATAATATCAATATGAATAGATGTTCCTGTATGGTGCTGATATAGGTAGAATCAGGACTACGAATCCAAAGGTCGCAAGTTCGAGTCTTGCTGGGCGCACTTTTCCTTGAAGCTTCTCTGAGGTTTTATAGCACTATCCCCTCCGCTCCACGCCCTCCCAGAACCGGTCCTCGATCTCCTT
>Ga0208040_1000414_pt1 | contig 51696 bp, 48 predicted proteins | sample AD_UKC083_MetaG_FD_184431 | JGI IMG/M metagenome (GOLD analysis project Ga0208040, IMG submission 184431) | Active sludge microbial communities of municipal wastewater-treating anaerobic digesters from USA - AD_UKC083_MetaG (SPAdes) (version 2) | ecosystem: Engineered > Bioreactor > Anaerobic >...
CCGTGCAGTGCGGGCCGGATGAAACCCCGCCGGGTCTATTACCTGGGCCTGCTGGGCCCAAGCCAGAACGGGCAAAGCGACATCACGGACCTCTATACCGCCCGGTTTGGGCGTCCCGCCCCGGGGCAGAAGGTGTTTATCGCCGTGGTTCAGACCCGGAACGGCTGGAAAGGCCAAAGCCGGGTTCACAACGCCATCGTTCCGCCACCGCCGATCTTGAAATCTCAGCAAGCGGCTGAAACGGAAAGGGTTAAGAAATCGAAGCCCGCCACCGCCCCAGCCTCCACCGCCGCCCACAAGGCCGTCTCTTCTCCGTCCTTTCGAGCCATGTACAAGGGGAGTACATCGGAAGCTCGGCAGGAGCACACGAAAAATAAGCATGAGTCCCCTTTGAGCCTCCTTTGTACCCCCGTTGTACACAGCCTAATGGGAGCGTTAGGCTGGCTGGGGCGGGTGGGGCGGGTTTGGGCGCGGGCCTGAGCCGGAAGGGAGGGATAGACGAGTCGCGGATGATGTAAAACGAGGTTCCAAGGCGGGAGGGAGAGGACGCGAACGTTCGGCAAAGCCAGGACGGGCGGCCGGGTGTTGTCGTGCGCCGTGGTTTTTTGGCGGGATGGGGTCGCGGCTGGCGGGGAGATTTTCCCTCCCGGGCGGAGGCTGCCGCAAGGCGGCTGCTTGCGTTGCCCTCAGGGTCGGCCGGTCACCTTGAATTGATAGGCGCTTTCGTTCCCGCCCACTCAACCCGAAAGCGGTTTGGGGCTGGAAATATCGTTTCCCCTCAGCTACCGAAACTCAGGCCCCGCTCATAAAAGGCCCCGCCGGGCCGGACGCCGCCGCGCCCCGGCTGGAGCGGAGCCAACGGCCGGAATCGAGCGGACGGCGTCGCAGCCGTGTTCCGGGATTGGCGGATTGACGCGGGCGGGGCAGCGCCGGCCCGGGGAACGGGGTCACGCGCTTCGGGGCGGCTATTTTCCACCGCCGGCGGAGGGCAGCGGGGGCAGGCCGAGCTCGGCCAGGTAGCGGTTGTGCCTGGCGGTGGCGGCTTCGAGGGCGTCCTGGATTTCCCGCAGCCGGGCATGGGTCGCGGCGAGGTCAACCTCCGGCTCCGGCTGAGCGGTGCTGATGTAGCGGGAGATGTTCAGGTTGAATTCGTTCTTCGCGATTTCGTCCATCTCCACCCGGCGGGAGTAGCGGGGCTCCGGCTTGCGGGTTTTGTAGGTCTCGATGATTTTGCCGATGTGCTCGTCCAGCAGGCGATTCTGGCGCTTGCCTTTTTCGAAATGCTCAGCGGCGTTGATGAAGAGGACGTCGTCAGGTTTCTTGCACCGCTTGAGGACGAGGATGCAGACGGGGATGCCGGTGGAGTAGAAGAGGTTGGGGGGAAGGCCGATAACGGTGTCAATATGGCCGTCCTTCAGCAGCTTGGTGCGGATGCGCTCTCCGGCGTTTCCGCCAGTTGGGCGGGCGGAGAGAAGACGCAAGCGATATTGAGCGGCTGGAAAGCGGGGTCGTCCTGCCGCTTGGCGGCTTGAAGCGCTTTGAACAGCTCATAATACTCGATGGCATCATTGATGGAGGCGGTGGCGAGGATAGCTGCGCGAGGGCGCGCCCCGGGCGGGTGCCGTCATCCAGGCCGGGGGCGTGCTTGGGGGCGCTCATGGATGCTTTACATAACTATTCCCGCCGCCGGGCCGGGCGCGCCGCCTCCGGCCGGGCGGGGGGCGCTTTTTGCTTCGCCCGGGGGGCTGCATCCGTTATACTGGCGGGGCCTGAACCCATGAGTGCTAAGATGCCTTTTCGCCTTACGGAGCTGGTGCTGGCCGCCGTCCTGGCCGCGGCCGCGCTGGTGTGGGTCGAGCGGACCACCTGGCGGCAGATCAGTGCTCTGCGGGCGGAGTTGAACGGGGCGGAAACGGCCCGGCTGCTGGCCGCGGACGCTTCGGCGGGGGAGCGTTTTCGGGCCGAGGCCAATGCGGCCCTGACCCGCTTGCAGCGGTTCCTCTTTTTGTCGCTTCTGGGGCTGGTGTTCGGCGGTGCGGGGGTGGTTGTTTTGATTTATCGCCGCCTGATTGTGCCGCTGCGTTCGACGCTGAGCGAGAGCCGCGCCATCATCGAGCGCCAGGAGAAGCTGGCGTCCCTGGGGGTTTTCGCCGCGGGCATCGCCCATGAAATCCGCAATCCCCTCACCGCCATCAAGGTCCGCCTCTTTACCCTCCGGAACAGCCATAAGCCGGGCACCTCCGAGCACGAGGATCTGGCGGTGATTCATAACGAGATTAACCGGCTCGAGACCATCGTGCAGGATTTTCTCCAGTTCGCCCGCCCCGCCGAGCCGGAGCTGCAGACGCTGCCGGTGGGCCGGTTGCTGCGGGGGACCGGCGAGCTGCTGGAGACCGGCCTGGCCGCGCGGGGCATCCGGCTCAAGCTGGAGCTGCGCACGGATGAGCCGGTGCGTGTGGACCCGGACAAGATGAAGCAGGTGTTGATCAATTTTGTTCAGAACGGCGCCGACAGCATGCCGTCCGGCGGCACCGTGACTCTGCGGTCGCGCCAGCAGCGGCAGGTTCTCAACGAGCGGCCCGTCAACGCCGTGGTCATTGACATTGCCGATGCCGGCACGGGGATGTCGTCCGAAGTGCGGAGCCGGTTGTTCGATCCGTTCTTTACCACCAAAGAGCAGGGCACGGGCCTGGGGCTTTCCATCGCCGCCCGGATCGTGGAAAAACATGGCGGCATCATTCAATACGAAACCGAGCCGGGGCAGGGAACCACCTTCAGCATCGTGCTCCCGCCGGCGCCTCCCCATGACGCGGAATACTAAAGTTCTCCTGATCGAAGATGATCGCAGCATCGCCACCGGCCTCCAGAAGGCCATGCGCGGCAGCGGCTACGACGTCGCCGTGCAGACCCGCGGCGATACCGGACTGCGCCACGCCCTGGCCGAGGCGTATGACATCGTCATCACGGATTTGCGGCTCCCCGGCACCGATGGGCTGGAGCTTGTCCGCCAGCTTCACCAGGCCAAGCCGAAACTTCCGATCATCCTCATCACTGCCCACGGCTCGACGGAAACGGCCATCGAAGCCACCCGCTGGGGCGCCTTTGATTACCTGCCCAAACCGTTTGACGTTGAGGAACTGCTCGAGCTGGTCGGCAAGGCCCTGGACAGCAGCCGCCTGATGTCGGAACCCATCGAGATGGGCGATGCCGTCTCCGCCCGCACCGCCATCGTCGGCAACAGCCGGGTCATGCAGTCCATTTACAAGGAAATCGGGCGCGTGGCGGCCACTCCCGTCACCGTCCTCATCCGGGGCGACACCGGCACCGGGAAGGAGCTTATCGCCCGCGCCATTTACCAGCACAGCAACCGCGCGGCGGCGCCGTTTATCGCCATCAACTGCGCCGCCATTCCCGAAACGCTCCTGGAAAGCGAGCTGTTCGGCCACGAACGCGGGGCGTTTACCGGTGCCGACACCCGGCGCATTGGCCGCTTCGAGCAGGCGCACGGCGGCACCATCTTCCTGGATGAAATCGGCGACATGAGCGTCCGCCTCCAGGCCAAGCTGCTGCGCGTGCTGCAGGAAAAGACGATTCAGCGGGTGGGCGGCAAGGAACCCGTGCCGGTGGATGTCCGCATCATCGCCGCCACCCACCGCGACCTCGAGGCGGCCATCCGCGAACGCCTGTTCCGCGAGGACCTTTTTTACCGCCTCAGCGTCGTGACCCTCTCCCTCCCGCCGCTGGCCGAGCGCGCGGAAGACATCCCCGATATGGTGCGCTATTTTCTCCGCCGCTACGCGCCGGAAATCGGCGTGGCCTCGCCGGCCATTTCGCCGGAGGCCATTGCCTACCTGCAGAGCCAGCCCTGGCCCGGCAATGTCCGCGAGCTGGAAAATGCCACGCGCAAGGCCCTGCTGCTGGCGCGGGACTACACCATTGGCGTGGATCTCCTGCGCGAGGTCGTCGCCAAAACCCGCCAGCCGCTGGCCGCCTCCCAGCAAACGCACGCCGCCTATATCACGGAACTGATGGACGCCGTCGAGCGGGGCGAGACGCACAATGCCTTTGCCCGGATGCTGGCGGACCTCGAGCCCGAGCTTTATGCCCAGGCCATTCGCCGCGCCCAGGGCAATCTGACCCGGGCGGCGCAATGGCTCGGCGTCACCCGCCTGAAAATGCGGGAGAAACTCAAGGAATTCGGGCTTCATCCCCGGCGGGAAACCAGCGGCGACTAAAGGGTTGCCCCGCTGAAAGCGGCGGCGGCCGGGGCGGGAAGAGGGATGGTGGAGCCGAGGGGGTTCGAACCCCTGACCTCCTGAATGCCATTCAGGCGCTCTGCCAACTGAGCTACGACCCCACCCGGGGATGACACTAATGTAGGGGGCGGCCCGGATTTGTCAAAGCTGTTTTGCATTCTTTTTGCGCGCTGGCTGCGAGGCCTGACGGCGCGCGGGCATTTTGCCCGCTTACCGGGTGAGCAACCCGCAAAGCGGGCAGGATGCCCGCGCGCCGCCGACAGTTTCGCGTATGCTCGGGCGCTCTTGTCCTTGCGCACTTTTCGCTTTGCGCTGGTTGCCGCGGGACCCAGCCTGCCGGGGTGAACGAGTCCTTGCCGAGCATTGAACTGAGCTACGGCTCCTCCCGGATGCACTAATTGCCTGACGGCGCGCGGGCATATTGCCCGCTTATCGGGTAGGCAACCCGCAAAGCGGGCAGGATGCCCGCGCGCCGTCGGCAGTTTCGCGCATGCTTGGGCACTCTTGCCTTTTGCACTTTCCGCTTTTGGCTGTTTGCTGCGGAACTCCAGCCTGCCGGGGTGAACGAGACCTTGCCGAGCGTCCAACTGAGCTACGGCTCCGCCCGGGGATGCGCTAATTGCCTGACGGAGCGCGGGCATATTGCCCGCTTATCGAGTAGGCAACCCGCAAAGCGGGCAGGATGCCCGCGCGCCGCCGGCAGTTTCGTGCATGCTGCGGGCGCCTTGCCCTTGCCGCGCGTCCGACTGAGCTGCGCCTCCACCTGGGGATGCGCTAATTGCCTGACGGAGCGCGGGCATATTGCCCGCTTATCGAGTAGGCAACCCGCAAAGCGGGCAGGATGCCCGCGCGCCGCCGGCAGTTTTGCGCATGCTGCGGGCGCCTTGCCGCGCGTCCGACTGAGCTGCGCCTCCACCTGGGGATGCGCTAATTGCCTGACGGAGCGCGGGCATATTGCCCGCTTATCGAGTAGGCAACCCGCAAAGCGGGCAGGATGCCCGCGCTCCGCCGGCAGTTTCGCGCGTGCTGCGGGCGCCTTGCCCTTGCCGCGCGTCTGACTGAGCTTCGCCTCCACCCGGGATGCGCTAATTGCCTGACGGAGCGCGGGCATTTTGCCCGCTTATCGGATGGGCAACCCGCAAAGCGGGCAGGATGCCCGCGCGCCGCCGGAGTTTCGCGCGTGCTGCGGGCGCCTTGCCCTTGCTGCGCGTCTGACTGAGCTTCGCCTCCACCCGGGGATGTGCTAATTGCCTGACGGAGCGCGGGCATATTGCCCGCTTATCGGATGGGCAACCCGCAAAGCGGGCAGGATGCCCGCGCGCCGCCGGCAGTTTCGCGCGTACGCGCGGGCGCCTGCCCTTGCCGCGCGTCCAACTGAGCTACGCCTCCACCTGGGATGCGCTAATTGCCTGACGGAGCGCGGGCATATTGCCCGCTTATCGGCTGGGCAACCCGCAAAGCGGGCAGGATGCCCGCGCGCCGCCGGAGTTTCGCGCATGCTCGGGCACCTTACCCGTGCGCACTTTCCGCTTTGCACTGGTTGCTGCGGGACTTTAGCCTGCCGGGGTGAACGAGACCTTGCCGAGCGTCACGGTGGTGATCGCGGCCCGACCCCGCCAGGCCGACGTCAAAGCCGTGGCCGCCAGCCGCGCGCTGGATTATCCGGCCGACCGGCTGGCGATCCTGGTGGCGCGCGGCGCGCAGCCTTCCGTGCAGCGCAACGCGGCGGTGAAGGCCGCGTCGGGGGAGCTGGTTTACTTCCTGGACGATGATTCAGCGCCCGCGCCGGGCAACCTCCGCCGCGCCGTGGAGCATTTTCGCGACCCGCGGGTGCAGATGGTCGGCGGGCCCAACCTCTGCCCGCCCGAGGCGCCGCCGCTGGAACAGGTCTTCGCGCGGGTGCTGGCCAGCGAGCTGGCTTTTGGCCCCAGCCGCGCCCGCTATGCCGCGGTTGGCCGGACGCGGGCGACCAGCGAGAAGGAGCTGATCCTCTGCAACCTGCTCGCCCGGCGAAGCGCCCTGCTGGAGCTGGGCGGCTTTGACGAGACGCTCTATCCCAACGAGGAAAACGCGCTGATGGACCAGTTGCAGCGCCGCGGCGGAAAATTGCTCTACGACCCCCAACTGGTCGTGTGGCGCCGCCCGCGCGCCAGCCTCCGCGCGTTCGCCCGGATGTTGATGACCTATGGGCGGGGGCGGGCGGAACAGTTCCGCCGTCATCCCACCCCCGGCTCGGCGCTCAACTTTGTCCCTCCGCTCTTTTGTCTTTACCTGCTTGCGCTCCTGCCGCTGTGGTGGCTGACGCCGCTTGGGAAGCTCAGCCTGTGGCCGCTGGCGGGCTATGCCCTGGCCGTGCTGGCGCAGGGCCTGGTGTCCGCCGTTCGCGGGCCGGTCTGGCAAAGTGTTGCCGCCCTTCCGTTGGTGGTGCTGACGCATCTGCTTTACGGCGCGGGCTTTTGGCGCGGGCTTTTTACGCGGCTGACGCCCCCGGCGCCATCCGCCCCGAGCCAGGTCGTGCTGGAGACGCCGCCCCCGAGGAACGCGGGCGGTTGAACTGCCCGGGGGGGCGCGGTTACATCCGGCCGCGCTGGCGGTTGGCTTCGTAGAGGAAGATGGCGGCGGCGCTGCCGACGTTCAGGGAGTCCACGGTGGGCGGCATCGGGATGGCGGCGGCGTCGTCGCAGGCCGCCAGCGCCGCGGGAGAGAGGCCGTGGCCTTCGCTGCCGAAGACGAGGCAGCAGTCACCGGCCAGGCTGGCCTGGGAGAGGATGCGGCCATCGGTGTGGGGATGGGCGGCGAGGCAGCGGATGCCTTGCTGGCGCAAAGCGCGGAGGTCCCGGGCCAGGTTGGAGGTTTCCACGATGGGCAGGTGGAAGATGGCGCCCATTGAGCTGCGCACGGCGCGCCGCAGGAAGGGGTTGGCGCAGGTTTCGCCCACGAGCAGGGCCTGGGCGGCGAAGGCGGCGCAATTGCGGACGAGGGCGCCCAGGTTTTCGGCGCTCGAGAGGCCGTCGGCGGCCGCCAGCAAGCGCGGCGGGGGGCTGCGGGCGAGGATGTCCGCCAGCGTTGGCTGGGGAGGCACTTTCCCGACCGCCAGCAGGCCCTGGTACATGGAGAAGCCGGTGAGCGTTTCCAGCAGCTTTTTTTCCGCGACGAAGACCTGGATGAGTTCGCGCCGGGTGCGCAGGAGGGGTTCCAGTTCCCGCAGCCACTTTTCGGGGAGCAGCACAGAGATGACGGGGAATTGGCTTTCCAGCAGCCGCCGCACCACTTTTTCGCCCTCCGCCACGAAGATGCCTTGCTGCCGATGTTCGGCTTGGCGGCGCATGGTGCGGTAGGGCTGGAGTTCGGGCCGGTCGAGCGATTTGATCGTTTGGGGTTGGGCGATCACGGCCGCGCGGGACTTTACAGGCTCAGGGTGGGGCAGGGCTGGGCCTGGCTGGTCAGTTCGAGGCGCACGTGCCGGGCGCCGAGTTTTTGGAGGCGCTCGTGGACGATGCGGTAGGCCAGTTCGGGGAGGTTGCACTCGCGGCTCAGGTGGCCGAGGTACAGGTGGCGCAGATCGGGGGAGATGATTTGTTCGAGGGCATCGGCGGCGGCTTCGTTGGAGAGGTGGCCGTGCCGTCCCAGGATGCGTTGTTTGAGGCTCCACGGCCGGCGGGGGCAGTTTTGCAGCATCTGGACGTCGTGGTTGGCTTCCAATACCAGGGCGTGGGCGGGGCGGACCCGTTCGAGCACCAGGCGGGTGGCGTGGCCCAGGTCCGTCAGGAACCCGAGGTTGCCGGCGCTGGTGCGCAGGAGAAAGCCGACCGGGTCTTGCGCGTCGTGCGGCACGCTGAAGGTTTCGACGTGGATGTCCCCCACCTCGAAGCTGGCGCCGGTGGCAAAGAGATGGCCGGGCAGGCGGGTTTGAAACTGGTATTCGATGGCGTCCAGCGTGGGGCGGTTGCAGTAAACGGGAATGTGGAGTTTCTGGCTCAAGGCCGGCAGGCTTTGGACGTGGTCGGAGTGTTCGTGGGTGATGAGAATCCCCGTGAGCTTTTCCGGCGCCCGGCCGATGGAGGCGAGTCGCTGGCGGATCTGGCGCAGGCTGAGTCCGGCGTCAATGAGCAGGCGGGTTTCTGCAGTTTCCACGTAGGCGCAATTGCCGCTGGAGCCGCTGCCCAGGATGGTTAGATGAACAGGCACAATTTACCTTACGGAGGGGCCGGGGGCGGGGCAAGCTCTTCGGGGCGGGGGTTGGGGGCGGAGCGCGGGCCGGCGCGGCGCTTAGTTTTTCGGGCGTGAGGCCCGATCCTGCAGCCAGGCGACGTCGGGGTTGTTGGGGGAGTCGAACATATCCGGCACCAGGCCGCCTTCCACGAGCGGGGGCGTGGTGCGGGGGTCGCGCCAGCGGCGTAGTTCGGAGTGGCCGTCGGCAAAGGAGAAGCCGCCGGCCAGGTGATGATAGAAGCCCGGCAGGTCAAAGAAGCCGTAGCGGGAGGGGGTGTTGGGATAACCGGCCATGCGGGTGCCAAAATTTCCCATATCAATGCTGTCCGGGCGCATATCGAGGAAGACGAAGATTTTGGCGGGGCCGGGCACCTGCAATTCTCCTTGTTTCAGGTAAATGAGGTAGTCGCTGAAAACGGGGCCCCAGTTGCCATCCGTTCCGCCCCAGCCGCCGAGGAAGATGTTCATGGACATCGTGCGCACGCGGGGTTTGCACTCGCCGCCGACTTCGACAAAGGAGCGGTCGGAAGGGCATTTCCAGATGCCCAGGTTGCGGCCGCAATAGGGCCAGAGGGGGCTTTGGGTGATGTCCTGGTTCGGGTCCCAGTTCGAGGGGTTCCAGGGGCTGAAATTGAGTGTGCCGGTCACCCAGGTTTCCGCCAAGGTGGCGGGGTTGGCGTAGTCTTCGCTGGCGTAGAGCAGGCGGTCCTGGTTGTCATCTGAATACATGCGCCAGGCCAGGCACAATTGGCGGTGGTTGTTCATGCACTGGATGGCCTGGGCTTTGAGTTTGCTTTTGGCGAGCGCCGGCAGCAGGAGCGCGGCCAGGAGGCCAATAATGGCAATCACCACCAGCAGCTCAATCAGCGTGAAACCGCCGGGGCGCGCGGGCTGGCGGTTCACGCGCGCGCGTCGAATTTGTTCAGTCGCATGCAATATCCTGTCCGTGGGCGGCCCCGGCGCACGGGCGCGGGGCCGGCGGTTTCAATCCAGGAAGAAATCAACGGTCGTCACGACGCGGAGAACCTTCTTTTCGGGCGAGGCCGCATCCCGGTTTTCGATTTCCAGGGCGCCCTGGGTTGCCCGGCGGATGCGGCCGACTTTGCTGTGGGAGTCCTGGGCGAACTTTTCCGCCGCCGCCCGCGCGTTGGCGGTGGCCTCCCGGATCATGTCCGGCTTGATCTCATTCACCGCGTTGAAGATAAACTCGGTTCGATCCGCAAACTCATTGCCCACCAGGGTGATGCCTTGATCCAGCAACGCATCGGCATCCTGAATGGCTTTCTTGACTACGTCCACGTTGGCGCTCCGCACGACCAGAGTGGTTACGCCGCGATAGCGCACCAGGGCGGGGCGGTTGGCGTGAATGCGCTCGTCCTGGCGATCGTTGACGACCGGCAGGCCGTGCACGATTTCGTCGGGGGATATGCCGCGGGCTTGTAAAAACGAGGTGACGACGACGCGGTTGGATTCCATCGCCGACTTGAGGGTCGCCAGCTCCTCGGCGACGGTGGAAAACTGGATTGGCCAGATTGCCAGCGTGGCTTTCACTTCCCGCTCTGACAATCCTTTGACGGTCAGGCAGCGGTCGAACTCGCGCCCCGTCCGCACGGCGCGGCCAATTTGAAAGCCGAAGATGGTAAGGCCCAGGATCAGTGACAGGCCGAGGACGACGAATGAACGAATCGTAATCATGGTTTTGCTTTCGACATTAACGAACGTATTTTGAGTTTTGCCAACTACCCGCCGGGCGGCGTTTGTCTCACCAGCGCCTCCTCCCAGAGGGAATCGTCACATTCCGGAAGATTTTCGCGCATTCCGGCTGCCGGGTCAAGCCTGCGGGAGTTCGTTGCGCGGCCTTCGGGCTGCCGGAAACGGAGGCGGTTGGCGGCTGGCTTCGGGTGGCCCGGCTTCTTCGGCGAGAAGACGCGAGGCTGGGCAGTTGCGGTTGCGGATTTGTCCTGGGGTCTGCGCAGGGCGGGGGACTTTCAGCCGCGTTGTTTCTAGATCGGCTCAAGCTGGGGCAGTGGCAGGTTGACCCTGTATTGGCTGGAAGCCTGGCAGCGGCCGGGAGCGCTTTAGGTCTGTCCGTTTGGCGGCGGCTGTGCTAATGCTCCGCCGTGAACAGATCTGGCTTGGCGCGCATCATTTTTGTCACGGGCAGCGATACCGGCGTGGGGAAGACGTTGTTGACCGGGCTGCTCCTGCACCATTTGCGGCGGCGGGGCTGCCACGCCCTGGCGGTCAAACCGTTCTGCTCCGGCAGCCGGGCGGATGCGGAATTTTTGGGCGCCCTGCAGGACGGCGAACTCGCGGCGGACGAAATCGCGCCTTTCTTTTTTTCCGCGCCGCTGGCTCCGCTGGCGGCGGCGCGCCGACGCCATATCATCCGCTTGGCCGAGGTCCGGCGGCATCTCAAGCGCATGGCGTGTCGCTGCGAATGTCTGCTCATCGAGGGGATTGGCGGTTTGCTCGTGCCGTTGGGGAAGGGGTTTACGGTGCGAGATTTGATTGTGGCAATCGGGAGCGAGGTCATCGTGGTTTCCCGCAATCGCCTGGGCACCCTTAATCACACGCTGCTCACCGGGGCGGCGTTGCAGCAGGTTGGAATTAAAGATTTTACGACGGTGCTGATGACGGTCCCGCCGGGGGATGCATCGAGCGTTACCAACCGGCTGATCCTGGCGGAAATGCTCGCGCCCAACCCGGTTTTTGAGCTTGGATTTTTGGGGCGGAATCCGGTGCGGCCGGGGGCTGTAAAATTGGCAGCAAAAAAAGTTGAGAAAACACTTGCGCGGATTTTGGGCTGTGCTAGGATGGGTGCTTCTGGTTCTTTGTGAGTCTGGTTTTTGGACGGCGAAAAAAAGTTGAAAAAAGATTTTGACTGCCTCCGGAATGTGTGTAGATTGTTGGCAGTTGCGAGTAAGCAGCTCCGGTAAAAAAAGCTGAAAAAAGTTTTTGACATCCGGCGCGGCTCTGATAAAGTGGCCGCGAAATTAACAAAGGTCCGAGAGGCCGAGTTAAGAGTGATTAAGTCGGCGCTCGGGATTTTTGTCCCTCGGTAACGAGAGGGAAGCGGGCACAAAATGGTCCCGCGGACGGGTTGAGCCGGGATCGGCGCGGGAAAAGAGCACGAGCTGGCGAGCTTGTCCGGGAAAAGAATTTTACGGGTGGTGACACCCGCTGCTCATTGAAAATTGAATTGTGCGATAAGTTAAGAGCCCCTTCAGGCGGGTCTTGTTAGTAGGGATCCGTTTGGAGAGTTTTAAACCAAAAGACCGTCCGGTCTCACGACCGGACAAAAGTCGAATCAACTAACGTTTTTTGACGGAGAGTTTGATTCTGGCTCAGAACGAACGCTGGCGGCGTGGATAAGACATGCAAGTCGAGCGATGATTACGGGGTAGCAATATTCCGTAGTTGGAGCGGCGCAAGGGTGAGTAATACGTGGGTAATCTGCCATGAAGTCTGGAATAACTTGTTGAAAGACGAGCTAATGCCGGATGTGAAAAGCGGGAGGCATCTCCTGGTTTTCAAAGCTGGGGACCGAAAGGCCTGGCGCTTCATGATGAGCCCGCGGCCTATCAGCTAGTTGGTGAGGTAACGGCCCACCAAGGCTAAGACGGGTAGCTGGTCTGAGAGGACGACCAGCCACACTGGAACTGAGACACGGTCCAGACACCTACGGGTGGCAGCAGTCGAGAATTTTTCACAATGGGCGAAAGCCTGATGGAGCGACGCCGCGTGGGGGATGAATGGCTTCGGCCCGTAAACCCCTGTCATTCGCGAGCAAACGTTATTATTTAAAAGATGATAGCCTGATAGTAGCGAAAGAGGAAGGGACGGCTAACTCTGTGCCAGCAGCCGCGGTAATACAGAGGTCCCAAGCGTTGTTCGGATTTACTGGGCGTAAAGGGTGCGTAGGTGGTGGGGTAAGTCGGATGTGAAATCTCCGAGCTCAACTCGGAAAGTGCATTGGAAACTACCCTGCTCGAGGGTTGGAGGGGGGACTGGAATACTTGGTGTAGCAGTGAAATGCGTAGATATCAAGTGGAACACCAGTGGCGAAGGCGAGTCCCTGGACAACTCCTGACACTGAGGCACGAAAGCTAGGGGAGCAAACAGGATTAGATACCCTGGTAGTCCTAGCTGTAAACGGTGCACGTTTGCTGTAAAAGGAATCGACCCCTTTTGTGGCGTAGCTAACGCGTTAAACGTGCCGCCTGGGGAGTACGGTCGCAAGATTAAAACTCAAAGAAATTGACGGGGGCCTGCACAAGCGGTGGAGTATGTGGCTCAATTCGATGCAACGCGAAGAACCTTACCTGGCCTTGACATGTACGTAGTAGAAGGGTGAAAGCCTGACGAGATAGCAATATCAGCGTACACAGGTGCTGCATGGCTGTCGTCAGCTCGTGTCGTGAGATGTTGGGTTAAGTCCCGCAACGAGCGCAACCCTTGTGTCCTGTTGCCACCCCGGCGAGAGTCGGGAGCACTCTGGACAGACTGCCTCGCTTAAACGAGGAGGAAGGTGGGGATGACGTCAAGTCAGCATGGCCCTTACGGCCAGGGCTGCACACGTACTACAATGCCCGGTACAAAGGGAAGCGAGACCGTCAGGTGGAGCAAATCCCCAAAAACCGGGCCCAGTTCAGATTGTCGTCTGCAACTCGACGGCATGAAGTTGGAATCGCTAGTAATGGCGCATCAGCTACGGCGCCGTGAATACGTTCCCAGGCCTTGTACACACCGCCCGTCACATCATGAAAGCCGGCTGTACCCGAAGTCACCGCGTTAACCGCAAGGAAGCAGGTGCCGAAGGTATGGATGGTGATTGGGATGAAGTCGTAACAAGGTAGCCGTAGGGGAACCTGCGGCTGGATCACCTCCTTTCTAAGGAGAAGCATGGAGGCGGGGTAAAAACCGCGCTCCTAGGTCGGTCAACTCTGCGGAGTTGATAAGGCTCGGCTTATCGCACAGTTCAGTTTTCCAATGAGCAGATGCTCTTTGGCAAGTGGTTAGAGAATCGAACTCTATCAGGCGCTGAACCTGAAGCTGTAAAGCATTGCCGCGACGGCCTTCAGCCTTCAGCCTTTCGGAAGTGGGGCTGTAGCTCAGTTGGTAGAGCGGTAGCTTTGCAAGCTATAGGTCAGGAGTTCGAATCTCCTCAGCTCCACCAATTTTCATGGGCGTGTAGCTCAGTTGGTTAGAGCATGCGCTTGATAAGCGCAGGGTCACTGGTTCAACTCCAGTCACGCCCACCACTCCGTCGCGCCGTGGCGCGCGGAAAACCACTTGCATAACGGTTTGCCGGCCCGGACCGGCCGGAGCTGCATCTCCGGCCGCAAGTCAGTCGGCGGTGTTCTTTGACAACTGCACATAGGTAGATAACTAGGGCAAATTACAGTTCGCTGAGTTCTTGTTGCTCCCTGTCGAGGGGGGCAGCGAGGTAACTTTGTGATCAAGCTACTAAGGGCTTATGGTGGATGCCTTGGTGCCAAGAGGCGATGAAGGACGTAGTAAGTTGCGATAAGCCACGGGGAGCCGCAAGCAGGCTTTGATCCGTGGATCTCCGAATGGGAAAACCCACTCCAGGTAACACTGGAGTATCGCCGGATGAATTCATAGTCCGGCGAGGCAAGACGGGGTGAAGTGAAACATCTCAGTAACCCCAGGAAAAGAAAACGAAGCGATTCCGTCAGTAGTGGCGAGCGAAAGCGGAACAGCCTAAACCGGGAGGACTAGTCTTCCCGGGGTTGAGGGACCTTAATGTGGGAGGTGGCGAGCGAGCTTAACCATCTGGAAAGTTGGGCCAGAGACCGTGACAGCCGGGTGAGCGAAGTTCAAAGCCCCCTAGAGGTATCCCAAGTAATGCGGTGCACGTGAAACTCTGCATGAATCCGTCCGGACCACCGGATAAGGCTAAATACTCCTTGGCAACCGATAGTGAACTAGTACCGCGAGGGAAAGGTGAAAAGAACCGCTGCTAGCGGAGTGAAATAGTACCTGAAACCATATGCCTACAATGTGTAGGAGCCGGCTCCATTCCGGAGCCCGTTCCGGCCGGAAGGCTGGGGCCTGACTTCGGAATGGAGCCGGTGACTGCCTGCCTTTTGCATAATGAGTCTGCGAGTTATTGTCCGTGGCCAGCTTAAGCCGTTCTGCGGCGGAGGCGAAGGGAAACCGAGTGCCAATAGCGCGACCAAGTCGCGGGCAATAGACCCGAAGCGGAGGTGATCTACTCTTGAGCAGGTTGAAGCCTGGGTAATACCAGGTGAAGGACCGAACTCGTGGATGTTGAAAAATCCTGAGATGACTTGAGAGTAGGAGCGAAAGACTAATCAAACCCCGTGATAGCTGGTTCTCTCCGAAATCGCTTGAGGGCGAGTGTTGTGGAAGTACTCCATGGAGGTAGAGCACTGAATGGCTTAGGGACCCCACCAGGTTACCAAAACCAATCAAACTCCGAATGCCATGGATCTCAGTATCACAGCAGTTAGGCAGTGGGCGATAAGGTTCATTGCCGAGAGGAAAACAGTCCAGACCATCAGCTAAGGTGCCCCAATGTGATTAAGTGGAAAGGATGTGACGTTGCTTAGACAGTGAGGATGTTGGCTTAGAGGCAGCCATCATTTAAACAGTGCGTAACAGCTGACTCATCGAGCGATGTCGCGCCGAAAATGATTGGCGATTAAATCACATACCGAAGCTATGGATTCGCAGGATTTTCGAATCCTGCGAGTGGTAGGAGAGCGTAATCAGCGCGGCGAAGCCGGACGGAAACGGACGGTGGAGCGCTGATTAGTGAGAATGCAGACACGAGTAGCGATAAACCAGGTGAGAATCCTGGTCGCCGTAAACCCAAGGTTTCCTGGGCCAGGTTCGTCCTCCCAGGGTTAGCCGGGAGCTAACGCGAGGCCGTAAGGCGTAGCGGATGCACAGCAGGTTAAATATTCCTGCGCCGGGTAAGAATTAGCTATGCGATGACGCAACGGAACACATCGGCTAGGCAATCGAATGCTGAGCTTAGGCTTCGGCCGAAGCGCACCGGTGGAGAAGTTGCCGAGAAAAGTTGCATAGTATGTCTTATTCGCCCGTACCGCAAACCGACACAGGTGGGTGAGTGTAAGCGCACTCAGGCGCGCGAGAGAAACCTCTCTAAGGAACTCGGCACATTAGCCCCGTAACTTCGGGAGAAGGGGTGCCCAAAAAGGTTGCAGCAATGTAGCCTTGGCGGGCCTCAGTAAATTGCGTTTGGCGACTGTTTAACAAAAGCACAGCACTCTGCCAAGTCGTGAAGACGACGTATAGGGTGTGACACGTGACCAATGCTGAAAGATTAAGAGATCTTGTTAGCCGCAAGGCGAAGCTCGGTCTTTAAGTCCCAGTGAATGTCGGCCGTAACTATAACGGTCCTAAGGTAGCGAAATTCCTTGTCGGGTAAGTTCCGACCTGCACGAATCGTGTAACGACCGAACGACTGTCTCGGAGAGGATCTCGGCGAAACTGTAACGGCGGTGAAGATGCCGCCTGCCCGCAGTAGGACGGGAAGACCCTATGCACCTTTACTGTAAGCTCGTATTGTGTCTTGATTATTCATGCGTAGCGTAGGTGGGAGACTTCGAAGCGGGGGCCTCGGTTCCCGTGGAGTCGCAATGTGAAACACCACTCTTGGCTAATTAGGATTCTAACCTCACTCTGTCATCCAGATGAGGGACCGTGCGTGCGGGTCAGTTTGACTGGGGCGGTTTCCTCCGAAAGAGTAACGGAGGAGCGCTAAGCTTGGCTCAGCATGGTTGGCAACCATGCGTCGAGCGTATGGGTAGAAGCCAGGTTAACTGTGAGACCAACAAGTCGAGCAGGTGCGAAAGCAGGCCCAAATGATCCGACGGTTTAATGTGGAATTGCCGTCGCTCAACGGACAAAAGGTACGCTAGGGATAACAGGCTGATCGAGTCCAAGAGTTCATATCGACGACTCGGTTTGGCACCTCGATGTCGACTCGTCGCATCCTGGGGCTGAAGAAGGTCCCAAGGGTCCGGCTGTTCGCCGGTTAAAGCGGCACGCGAGTTGGGTTCAGAACGTCGTGAGACAGTTCGGTCCTTATCCACTGTGGGCGCAGGAAACTTGAGGGGTTCAAATCTTAGTACGAGAGGACCAGATTTGACGCACTTCTGGTGTGGCAATTGTCGCGTCAGCGGCAGCGTTGCGTAGCCATGTGCGGAAGAGATAAGCGCTGAATGCATCTAAGTGCCAAGCTCATCCCAAGATAATGTTTCCCGAACCGCAAGGTTCCTAAAGACCCCCGGCAGACTACCGGGTTGATAGGTTAGGCGTGTAAGCGGAGTGATCCGTTCAGCGGACTAATACTAATCGGTCGTGCGGCTTGATCGCTTCTTTCCCTTCCTCGAAGGGCAAGAGCGATTTTAACTCGCGAATTGTAATCCGGTTGTTCGCCTGTGTGCAGTTTTCAGAGAAACCGCCAGGGTTGGCGATGTTCCTTGAGATTTCTTGGTGGCCTTGAAGCTGTGGTCCGACCCGTTCCCATTCCGAACACGGCCGTCAAACGCAGTCTTGCCGATGGTAGTGGTTTTATAGATTCCGCGAGAGTAGGTCGCCGCCAGGTCTTTTATGAAAGCCGAACTCCGAAAAAGAGGGTTCGGCTTTTTTCTTAGAGATTGTTTCAATGCGCGCCCGCCACGTCCGTTCCAATTCTGCCGAAGCACGAGCCTGTCTCCAGTTAGTTTTGGGCGCGGCCAGCCGAGTCTGGCAGCTTTGCTCCGCGTGGGGCGCCTGATACCTGGAACTCGGAATTGGTATTGCCTTTGACGGCTAACGAGACTTAATTAAACGCGTATGAAGCGAAAACTCATTCTTTTCCTGAGCCAGTGCTGCCTGGTCGTCTCCCTAGGGATGCCGTCGTTGTTGCGCGGCGAAACTAAAATCCCTGACGCCTGCAAGACCGGCGGATTTGCCATTGGCTGTCAGGCCTATACCTTCAATCGGTTTACGGTCTTTGAAGCTATCGAAAAGACGGCTCAGGCCGGCGGCAAGGTTATCGAGTTCTACCCCGGCCAACGGCTTAGCCCGGAGGAACCCGGCGTCAAGTGGGACCACCACGCTTCTCCCGAAACGATTCAAAAGGTCAAAGACAAGCTCGCCGCAGCCAGAGTCACAGCAGTCAACTACGGCGTGGTCAGCATTCCCCGCGACGAAGCGGAGGCCCGCAAGATTTTTACGTTCGCCAAAGCGCTGGGGCTGTATGCCATCACCACCGAATCTGTTGAGGCGATTGATACCATCGAGAAGCTGGTTCGGGAATATGATCTCAAGGTGGGTTTTCATAACCATCCGAAGCGCGCCAATGATCCAGGATATCGCATGTGGGATCCGAACTACGTTTTATCGGTCGTCAAAGACCGGGATGCCCGTATTGGAGCCTGTGCCGACAGCGGCCATTGGGTTCGCTCCCACCTCAAACCGGTGGAGTGCCTGCGCATCCTCAAGGGACGGATTGTCAGCAGCCACCTCAAAGATTTGAATGAGATGGGTCCCGGTGCGCATGATGTGCCGTTTGGCACTGGGGTTTCCGATATTCCGGCACTTTTGCATGAGTTGAAGGTGCAAGGTTTTGCCGGCAACGTCGCTATCGAATACGAATACCACTGGGAAAATTCGACTCCGGAAGTGGGCCAGTGCATCGGCTTCGTCCGTGGCTATGGCACGGCGCAAAAGTGGTGAACCGTATTCGTGAGGCCCTCCCCGTTTCTCAGAATTGAGATTGGCACAAGTACTGCGGCATAGGAGTTGCGTTCTTTACCAGGCCCAGCGCAGAATTTACCCTGCCCTGTTCGTGATCAACGACTTAGAACTCGAACTGTAAGTTGAACGATTAAACGGACGCGTAGCCGAGGTGTGGCCGGCATGCCTTCAATGGACGTCGAAAACAGCCCGCTTGTCCCACTGTTGCAATTAGGTTCCGCAGGAAGGTCGCACACGGCAACGGCGGGGTTTTTTTAAAGCTGCGGACTTGACGTTCTGCCCGTGGAAATCTACGCTCGGGCGGGTTGGTGGCCGTAGCTCAGCCTGGTTAGAGCCCCAGATTGTGGATCTGGCTGTCGCGGGTTCAAATCCCGTCGGCCACCCCACCTTTCCGCTCCCAATAGTCACGAAACTGCTGTCCCAACCTCGTACAGAGTCGCTTCGTCCAAGTGGAGAGTCTCGGTTTCCGGCGCCACTTTTATCCGGTTACCGGGCCCGGATTTGAAATAGGCCCCAATAACTCAGGAAACCGCGCCCGAATTTGCTGACGCTGCCGCTGATTCCGATTGCTGACCCGTTGCAGCCCGTTCCGGGACCTCTGTTGACGCTTCCTGCCGGGGGTTCCGGGCGCGTTTGTTGCGAGGAAGAGGACTAATCACAGCGTTGAGATCGCGGTCTCCGAGCATCTTCGGCGGCGAATCCGCCTGCCCCCACGGGGCGACTTCCTTGACGAAGCGGTTCACGACCTCAAACCCAAATTCCGTGTGCGCTTTCTGACGACCACGAAAGCGCAGTTTGATCCGCACCTTCATGTCCTCGCATAGAAAATCCACAGCCCTGTTCAGCTTGGTTTCGAAATCATGCGGATCAATCGTCGGCGAGAGCTGAATCTCCTTCATTTTGCTCGCCGCTTGCCGCCCGGCGGAGTCTTTGTTTCGCTTGGCCTCCTCGTACATGAACCTGCCATAATCCACGATTCGGCACACGGAAGGCGTGGCATTGGGCGCAATCTCCACCAAGTCGAGTCCCTTGCTCATCGCAATGCGCAAGGCTTCATTGAGGGTCATCACTCCAAGCTGCTGCCGGTTTTCGTCCAACACGCGCACCTCACGCGCGCGGATCTTGCCATTACGGCGGTGGAGGGGTTCTCGGGAGTAACGCGAGCGAAAGGGATAGGGGCGACTCAATTAGCCCTCCCCGACTGAAGTTCATTCATGCGGTGATAATCTGCCAAACTAGCTGCTACTGATTAATGGTTAATGACTGCACAGTTATTTTCACATAGCACTGCCTGAAGGCAAGCATAATGTGGCACAAACCTGCAGGCCGAGTTGACCCACAAGACAGGTTTTGCGCCACCCGCACTTACCATCGTAAAGATAGCAATGCCCATTGCGAGCAGAAGAATTGAACAACGGGCCTGAAACGTGAGTTTCAGGCCCGTAAATTGGTTGCGGGGGCTGGATTTGAACCAGCGACCTTCAGGTTATGAGCCTCAACGGCTACTGCTAAATACGCCATATTTCTTGGGTATTTCTCACTTTTTAGCTTGCTGTGTGGTATGAATTGTGGTTTTCTATGTCTAACCGCTGTTCAGGGCGTGTCACTTGGTGCGCATTGTGCCATCCCGCCCGTCCAGCGCAATAGAAAGGCCAAATATGCCACTCGAACTCAGACGCCAACGCGACGGCCGCCTGCGCAAGACCTGGTACGGTCGCTACGAAGTCAACGGCAAGCTGCTCCGCCCGAACCTCGGCATTAAGATCGCCGGCAAGGCGCCTGCATCCCTCTCGCTCCGCGACGAAGGCGACACCGCCTTCGAGCGCTCCCGTGGCCTGGCCCAGGCCAAGCTCGACGGCATCATCGCCGAGGCCCGGTCCAAGGCCAGTGCAACCCGCATGGTCGAGAAGTACTACGAAGCCAAAACCGGCGAGCAGTTGAAGTCCGTCAAACTCACCGACCTGCCCGCGGAGTGGGCCAAGATCCCGCGCAAGCGAAACCCCAGCGCCGGCTACGCCACCCAGTGCGAGTCCGTGCTCAAACGCTTTACGGGATTCATCGCGGCCGAGCATCCGAAGGTCGCCTCAATCGACGAAGTCACCCGCCCTGTGGCCCGCGCTTTTTTGGAGGCCGAGGCCGAGCGCCAGGTCACCGCCAAGACCTGGAACGACACCCTCAAACTCCTGCGCGCCACATTCAAACACCTACTCCCCTTCGGCGCCTTCAACCCGTTCGCCGACGTGCCGACGCGCGACACCGAAACAATATTCCGGAAACCCTTCACGCCCGAAGAACTGAAGGCCATCATGGACTCCGCAAAGGCCGACGAGTTTATCCGCCCGATAATCGTCACTGGCATCTGCACCGCCATGCGGCGCGGCGACTGCTGCCTGCTTCACTGGAGGGACGTTGACCTCAGCCGCCGGTTCATCACCGTAAAGACGAACAAGACCGGCCAGACCGTCGATATCCCAATCTTCCCGCCCCTCTACGACGAACTGGCTGATCTGGTAGGGCAGGGCAAAGATTACGTCTTTCCCTCTCAGGCCGCCATGTATCTTGAGAACCCCGACGGTATCACTTGGCGCGTGAAGAAAGTCCTCGCCCTCGCCCTCCGGGAAGCCCAGCCCAAACCCGCCGGTCTCCCTGAACTCCCCCTGGCGGAAGCAAAACGCCTCGGGCACGATTACATCGCTTCCTTGCCAGACTCGCCAAAGAGGCACCACATGAAAACCGTTTTCGACCTCTACATGGAGAAGACCAAAACCAAAGCGCTGCTCGCTGCCGCGGCCGTCAGCAAGGGCACCGTCTCCGGCTACCTGAATGAAATCGAAGCGCACGTTAAGTGCCGCATCGTTCGCGGCCGGCCCCAGGGCGGCAGCCTTACGGCCGCTATCAAAACCGACACCAGCCTTCTCCGCACCGAGCGCCAGGACGGTGGCCGTAATGCCAGTGTCCGCGATTTCCACAGCTTTCGGGTTACCTGGGTAACGCTCGCCCTGACCGCTGGTGTGCCCTTGGAGTTGGTCCAAAAGGTCACCGGCCACAAGACAACCGAGATCGTCCTGAAACACTACTTCCAGCCCGGTCGCGAAGCCTTCCGCCAGGCGCTGAACGCCGCCATGCCCGGCCTCCTGACCAACGGTAAGACCAAAACCCCGGCTGAGCAGGCCGCCGAAATCGCCGCCAAATCCACCGCCAAAACCGCTCTCCAGGACATTCAGGCAATAAAGAAACTGCTGGCGGCTGAAGTGAAACCTGTCGCGGTGAGAGAGCCCAAGAAACTGACGCCAGGCGCCCGCTGAGCAATGTTGGCCAGGGGAGCCCCAGCTTCACCCGACCGGTCGCCGCTTCAGGTGCCGATTGAGACAAAGCGGCTCCACTCGCCCATTCGGAAAAACGAAGTGCAACTTTGCATAATCGAACGTGGCATCAGTCGCATGCACCACGGTATGGTGGTTAGGGCAAAGCAGAGCGAGATTCTCTGCGGTATCCGGCCCTCCTCGGGAGCGATACCATATATGGTGCGACTCAGCGGAGTCCACCGCGTAAACAGTCGGACTGTCAAACCCGCAGAGCTGGCAACGCCCGCCGTATAAGCGGTTCAGTTCGTCAACAAGCTGCCGGTTCCGAGGTGCTGACCGCAGGAGTTCCGCTTTCGTTGCTACAGAGTAGGCCAATGACTTGTCTTCCAGAATCAGCGGCAGCTGCGATGGCTCGCGGGCCAGAGCCTTCTCCAGCGCAACTTCATCTGCCACAGCCAAGGCTCGCCGCTCCTGCGGTAGCTGGGCCGCGAAAGAGGCCAGGAGCTTGGACCCTTCCGGCTTCAGTCCCCTGATCGTTTGGACAGCCTGAGCCATGGTGGCGCGCGTGCAATCCTTCAGACTTCCAGAGTCCATCGCCAGCAAGCGAAACAACTCATATACGTCGTGCTCCGGCGCCAGAGTAGCTTGGTAATACTGCGATTGCGCCCGGTCTCCCCACACACGGTATGACCCGTAGCGATATCCGGGAGCATTGATCGTTTTCGAACGCACCACCAACCGCGCCAGGAGGCGGTATTCAGACAACCCAGACTTCCCCGCCAGCCGCGTGAACAGCCAGAGGGTCTCTCCAATCTCAATTGCCGTGTGGAGGCGAGGTTGTCGGGAGTTGAAATGGAAACCGGCGCCGCCCTCGATGTCGCGACGGTAATTATCGATTCGCCAGTAGGCCAGCAGGTCCATAACAAGCCGCAGTCCTAATACCACGCACCGACAGCCCAGCCAATGCAAAACGGGCACGGCCTCACTCTCACGAAAAATTTCTGCGTTGACCCCGTGGTGCATTTTGGTTAAAATTGGTGACACTCGGTGACACGCTATGCGCACAAAAAACAAACGCTTTTCCGTTTCGTTATCAGTGCCGGAGTATAAGAAACTCCAGCGCATCGCCGCGGCCCATCGCCCCCGATTGTCCATGCAGTACATCGTTCACTGGGCACTGCAGGGCGTGCTCGACAGGGCGGAGGACCCGCAACTACTATTGGACCTCGGAAACCCGCTCAGCCGCCGAAAGCCATGAGCACGCATACATGCGAGCGTATCCATCTGCCCGAGTCGGTGGTCCACGCCGTGCTGGACCAGGACAAGGTGGATGAGGCCCCACACAGCCTCTACAAATATCCCGCGCGCTTTACCCCCTCGTTTCCTCGCGAGGTCATCAAAGCCTTTTCCCGCAAGGGCGACCTTGTGCTGGACCCATTTTGCGGCGGTGGCACCACACTGGTCGAAGCCATAAGCACACAACGGCGCGCTGCCGGAATGGACGTCAGTTCCCTGGCGACCTTCATCGCCCGCGCCAAGACAACACCAATCTCAGTCCACGACAAGAACGCCTTCGACGCTTGGCTTGAGCAACTCGACGCCCATGGCCACGCAGCCACTCACCACGGCGATGCCTTCTCGCCAGAGGAGCGCGAACACTACGAAAGAAACGTTCCCCCCGAGGTCCGCGATTTCTTCACCTGGGCCGTAGAGCGGATCGCTCTGCTCCCCAAACGGCGCCAGCAGAACTTCGCCCGCCTGATTCTACTGTCCATTGGTCAATGGGCGCTCGATTGCAAAACCCACACCCCGGATAGGGCTGCGCTCCGGTCGGAGCTTGCTGCCCGTCTTCGCACTGCGACGCAGTCACACTTCACATTTCTCTCGGCCGCGGCCACGGCAAACGGCTTGCCCCGTCATCGGCTCGGTTCCCTTCGCCGCATCGTAAACCGAGACGCTGATGGAAGTGACGAAGAGGGCCGCATCCCACGCTCGTGGCTCCCGGCCAAACTGGTGGTAACATCGCCACCGTACCCAGGCGTTCATGTCGTTTATCACCGTTGGCAAATCAACGGTCGCAAGGAAACACCTGCCCCCTTCTGGCTGGCCAATCAGCGCGACGGTGCAGGCGCCTCGTTTTATATGCTCGGCGGCCGGCATGAGTCGGGGCTCCAGACCTACTTCGCCCGCCTTCAGGGTGTTTTCACATCGGTCCGGCAACTACTCGCCCCGGAAGCCCTCATTTTCCAACTGGTCGCTTTCTCAGAGCCCGACTGGCAACTGCCCAGCTTCCTGCGCGCCATGGACCAGGCCGGGCTCGAAGAAGTCCTCGTTGATTTAAAGGCGGAATACGTTGTCTCCGGTAGGCTCTGGCGCCATGTCCCGGGCCGAAAATGGTACGCCATCAAGCTCGGGAAGATCCCCGCCAGCAAAGAGGTCCTTCTCATCCACCGGCCAAAGCCCGGCCTGGTGCCCCTCACGGCGTAGTTTTCCAGTCCAGCCCGTCCAAATCCGCACAACCATTGCGGATCGCCTCCCCTTTCAGCCGCCCGGTACCCCATACTTTCGGGCCGCCCACGATTTTTTTCTCCTCTTGCTACGGCATCAACAACCTCGATTTTTGGCCTATTCCTACAGTTTAGGGCTGACTTGTAATACAAAAGAAGCTAACTTGTAAAAAAGATGTTGCCTTCTTTGGAAATAAAGATTACTCTGAGCGCGTTATGTTAATCTACGTTCGTTTATCTGAAAATTTGAAGGCGCGAGTGGACGAACTTATTTCGCACGGCAACTACTCCGATTTTAATGCCGTCGTGACGGTCGCCTTGGAGAATCTCTTATTGGCAGAACAGGAAGCCACGGCGACTCCCCGGAGTCCGTTGCCAAAGCGCCGTGCTAGTTCACCAGCAGCACCAGTCCTGGTCGAACAGGAGGCCACCACCCCGGAACCGCCACGCATTCCGGCCAAGGTATCTTTCAAGCACCATGCACCAGCCAGTCCCCCGTGCCCCAAACCCCCGCCGGTCCCAGCCAAAATCCTGGCCGACTTGCCCCACGACCTCTTCCTCCCCGGTCAACGCGTCCCTGTCGAACGCTGGGTCTTCGGCCAGCAGAACCGCGTTCTGCCAGCCAAAGTCAACGCGCGCTTCTTTGTCGCGCTCGTCGCCGAGCGCCAGGGCGAGGTCGAGCTGTTCGAAGCCGCAACGGAAATCAGCAAGCGCGCCGCCGCGGTATATACATTCCTCACCGAAATCGACCAACGGTTCGGTCACGGCAAGGATGAGCTGCTCAGCACAGGTTTCCCCGAGCCGGACTCGGAAAAGGCAATCACCCGCTACGCCAATCACTTCGCCGCCTACGAGAGCACGCAAGGGAATCTCACCGGTATGCTGATCCAGTGGAAGTTCGCCGGCGTTCGCCGGGTGAAGAACAAGACCATGCTGCTGCCAACCCAGCCCTGCCTCGACTTCGCCAACATGCCCAACCCGCTCCTTGACTCCCAGCCTGCCCAAAAGCCACTGGAGAAGCTGAGTGCCGACGAAACCGCGTGGGCTATCCGGCACATCGCCCAAAGCGTCCCTGTAGAGGCCTCGGCGTTTACCACGATTCTGACCGGCATGCGCACCGGCGCTAACACGCCCGATGCACTGGACGCCTATGTGCGAGAGAACGCCAAGGAAAAGACCGATGTCTCGCCAGCTTTCATCAGCACACAGCGCAGCGGCACGGTCTCGCGCATGGCAGACCTGAACCTGGTCAAACGCCAGCGTGACGGGACCAAAGTCACTTACGAAATTACGGACCTCGGCGCCCAATGGTTGGACACACAGGCCCAGAGCACACAGCAACCCTAACCAACACCACCAATTCAGGTATGAGTAACAAGAACGAAGCAAACACTACCAAGAAACAAACACCCCGATCCCCCAGTGAAGAGCTGTTCTACGCGCTACTCCACTGCGAGACCGAGGAAGAACTAACGAACACCCTCCAGAAACGAGGGATGCTGCAAAACGAAGCCGACTGGCTGCCCCTCGGCGAGATGGAAAATAACTGGAGCGCCGCCGGCAACCAGCAAAGCGCGGCCGGCGCCGCCCTGGTCGAAAAAATGGTCAACGGAATTGATTCCGTTCTGATATACGAATGCCTCAAGCGCGGCATAGACCCGACCTCCAGCGCTGCACCGCAGTCCATGGCCGACGCTGCCAAACAGTTTTTCAAAATCCCGAACGGCCGCCTTGAGAACATCCCGGCTCCCGACCGCACCGCGTTAGCAAAGCGGGTGCAACTCATTGCGGTCGGCAGCAAGGAAGTGCCCAACTACCTCATCGTTGACGACGGCGAAGGCCAAGCGCCGGTGGACTTTCCCGATACCTTTCTTTCCATTGCCCGCTCCAACAAACTCCACATTCACTTTGTTCAGGGCAAATACAACGCGGGCGGCACCGGCGCCCTCCGGTTCTGCGGCCAGCAGAATTACCAGCTAATTGTCTCGCGCCGCGCGCCGGGACTGAGCGCCAAGAAACAAGACCCCACCAACACCCACTGGGGATTCACCTTGGTTCGGCGGTTGCGGCCAACAGACACCAGCTCCAGGAAAAGCTCCATGTACGTTTACTACGCGCCGGCTGGCCGTGTTCCCTCCTTCCCCGCCGACGCGGTCACAGTGCTGGCCGGCGAGGGAGCAGTCAACAAACCGCCGACGCCCTACACTCAGCCCCTAAAGAGCGGCTCATGCATCAAGCTTTACGCTTACCAATGGAATGCCAGCGGCATCGCCACACGTGACCCCCGGTATCAGCTCAACAAGTACCTTCACAACCTGGTACTCCCCATCCGTGTCACCGAGACCCGCCAGGGCTACCGCGCCAATTATTATAGCACCACCGTGTCCGGTGGTTCCATCGACGAGAACATTGACCTCGACCTCGGCCCGGCGAGCGGCTCGATTGCACTGCCACGCGGCATCGGCACCATCCCCGTTGAGTTGAAGGTGTTCAAGGACAAGAAGCCCGATGGCAGCGACATCGACACCCGCCATCTTCCTAAGGGAGTGCTGTTCACCGTAAACGGCCAGGTACACGGCAGCCTGCCGGCCACCTTCGTTGCCCGCAAACTGAACTACACCTTCCTGGAGGATTACCTGCTCCTGGTTGTTGACGCCACCGAAATGCCCACCGACTTCCGCGAAGATTTCTTCATGACCTCGCGCGACCGCCTGGTCGAAGCCGAAGACCGGGATTTCGTGGAAAACGAAATCAAGGAGTTCCTGAAGAACCACGAAGGCCTGCGCCTGCTGAACAATGCCAGAAAGGAGGCCGCCATCACCAAGACCGTCGAAGCGGATCAGCCGCTCGACCTGCTCCAGGAGCTTATCAACGACGACCCCACCCTGGCCTCGCTGTTCGGCGTGGGGGACCGGCTAAAGACCCCCTATGGCAAGGCCAAAGAAGCGCCGCCCTACGTCGGCAAACGCTTTCCGACCTACTTCCGCCTTAAGAAAGAAAACCTGGTTAAGGATTGTCCCATCAACCGCACTTGCCGGGTGGAGTTTGAAACTGACGCTGTTGACGACTATTTCTCCCGCGGCGACGAGCCCGGCCAGTTCTCCGTCGTCCCGCCCAGTTTCAACCAGGGCTACAGGCTCTACCACGGTAGCTGCTCCGCCAAGTTCTGCCCGCCAGTCAATTGCGAAGTCGGCGACCTTATAGACGTCCAGGTCCAGGTCACCGACCCGAGCCGCGAGACAAACCCGTTCACCTGCAAATTCAAGCTGCGCATCACCCCGAAAGAGCTCACGCCCGAGAACCCGCCGGAGCGCGAGCGTAAGCCCAAAGAACCGGAAGGCGGTGGTATCAGTCTCCCGAAGCTCTACGAAATCATGAAACCGGAATGGCCGGCCAACAAGTTCGACGAACACTCCGGCCTGCGCTTCACGGGCGGCCAGAACGGCGACCCGCTGGAGGCCTTCGTAAACATGGAGAACATATTCCTCACCAACGAGCTGGCCCGCGCCAAGGATGAGTCCGAGCGCAAATTGCTCCGCCATTATTACAAAAACGGCCTCGCCCTCGTCACCCTGGGGATGCTCCAGGAGGCCAAGCGTCGCAAACCCCAAGCCGAAAACGGCGACGGCCCCGCTAAGCCTGAAGCAGAGCAGCTCGGCGAGGACCTCGACACCATCTTTCGGTTATCGGGTGGCGTAGCCGCAGTTATCATCCCGGTGGTCCGCAGCCTGGCCGCCACAGCGGCCAAAATCGTCTCCTAACGCAGGCAACACAAGGGACCCCGAGAATGACCACCGTAAACATCCGCCGTTACTCAGACCCCGACGCCCTCAAAGAAATCGCGCCGACACACCTGTTGGCGTTGATGGAGGACCACCGCCCCTATCTAACCACGAGGGGGATCACCCTGCCGCCAACCGGCCGCGAGGCCGAACTCGACTACGACCACCTGGCGTCCATGTTCCTTTGCCCGGATGACATTCCGCCCGAGCTGGTCGAGAAGTTCCACCTGGTCAAACAGATGTCCGGCCATGACGCCATGGACCATATCATCGAGACCGTCAAAGCCCGCCAGTTGGAGTTTACGTTCCAGCCCGGCTCCTCGCCCACCGACATCGCGGCCCAGCTCCTGACCAAGGCCCCGGCCCTCTTCCAGGAACTCCACGCCGAGAAGTCGGTCGAACGCTACCGGTCGTTCACCTTTTACGTTGGCCGTGATGCCAAGCGGTCATTCAAGCCCCCCAAGGACCTCAGCGCCCTGGAGAAGGAACTCAACGATTGGTATGAGCAACACCAGCGCGGGCGCACGGCCAAAATCTTCCTTCGCCAGAAAGACCATGAGTACTGGTTCTACATCCGCCACGCCGAGCCCATAAAGCGCGAAGGCTGCGTTGACATCAAAGACAATCACTCCGGCAGCATGATCTACCGCCCCGAGCGCCACGACCTGGTCGTGTACGACTCCAAGGCCGGCGAAATGCGAGTCCATGCCGATTGCCGGCACGAACCCGAGCTGTTCAGACTCCTGTTCGGAAAACACCTGTTCGGCAACCTCGACCACTTCCCGGCCAGCCGCGAAAAATGGACCCTCGACCCCCTGCGCGCCGGCCGCAAGTCCATCGCCTGCGGTGGTATCCCTCGCCTCCTCGGCGTGACGCTGAAAGAAATCGAGTTCGCTGACCCTGGCGCCCACTGGTCCCGCGACCGCATCCGCGCCGAAGACGTTTTTTCAGTATTCGAGGCCCGCAAGTTCACACTCCCGGAGACCTCTGAAATTCGCCTGGCCAAGTTCTCCATCCAGTTCAGCGACGCCAAACGCCCGCGCATGGTCACCATCCGCCCCTCGAACTACGCCCTTTTTGGCCGTGACGACGACGCAGTCGTCCTCCAGCCCTGGCTGGAGCGGCAGGGATTCATTGCCCGCAACGGCGAGTCCAATGAAGAACGGCTTGTGGCATAGCCTCGACGCACTCAAAACACCAGCCGCCGTGCTGGCCGAGTGGCAGAGCCTCATGGGGGCGGACTTCCCCCATGCCCAGCCGTTCCTCGATCCGACCAGCCGCCACGCCGGCACCTACCCGTGCACCCACCAGCCACCATGCCGCTGCTGGCACGAACTCCGGCCCATTGACCACGATACCATGGCGGCCCGCTGCACCTGCCGCCTCGGCAACTGCCCCCCAATTCGCCTCGCCACCGAGCAGGTCGCCATTCACGAACTCAGCACCGACAGGCTGGGCACGGCGCTCCGGGAGGCCCTCCGGCTCGACGAGCCGCCGCCAGGCCAGCTCCACACCGCGCCCGGTGCCCACGCCGTTGGCACCCACGGCAAAGACCAATTTCCTGCCATACTTATTATAGGTGCGGATGAGCCCGCCCTTCTCACCCAGGTTGCCGGCCTGGTCGCGACCATGCCGACGCCATTTCTCCTGCTCACGCCCACCGGGCGCCATGTCTCGCAGAACATAGACTTCGCCCTCCGCCGGCACCGCTCGGCCCACCTCGCGCTATCTCAGTTCCTTCAGCCCGCCCCGAAAGGGACGCTGGTGGGGACAAAGGACCCCAAGCCGTGCTTCGCGCGGCTCGGTCGTGATCCCGCGTCCACACCCGGCCACCGGCCGCCCAACTACACGATTCGCCGGGAGGGCAAACTCTGGAGTCTGGTAATCAGCGGCGCCCCCGCAACCATCCCGGACACCAAAGGCATCCGCTACGTTGCCTACCTGCTCAGGCACCCGGACGACGGCCCGCTCCACGCCATTGACCTTGTTGCCAAGGTCACCCTTGCAGAATCGCCCAACTCCGCCTCCGAACCCGCCCACGGTGGCGCCCAGCTCCAGACCCCAGTTCAAGCCCCGGGCCGCACCCAGGACCGCAGCCACAGCTTGGACGACGCAGTCCTCGCCCAACGCATCCGCGCCAAGGAGCAGGAATGGGAAGCTGTGCTCGATGACCCCGACGCCACCGAGCCGGAAAAGGCCGAAGCGGAGCGCTACCTGGCCGAACTCCACGAATTTCAGAAGACGCACTCAACCCGCAGCCAAGGCAACGCCGAAAAACTGGTCCGCTCCGTCCGTGCAGCTATCACCCGCCTTCAGGAACAACTCTCCAAGGCAACCGACGACCACGGCCATCCGCACCAGGCGCTACGCGCTTTTTCCGAACACATCGCCAAATATATAATCACCCCTTCAGCCCGGTACTCCAAAAACGTCCGCTCCACCGCCCGCACCGGCCTCGCCGGCCGCTTCACCTACGAGCCGCCACCCTCCTGCGTATGGAACCCCTAGCTCGCACCCCAGCTTTTGCTGGTGCAACTGATGCTGACAACGGGCACAATGCCGCTGCTTTACCCGCGTTGGATTCAAACAGATGAGGAGCGTCAGCAACCTGCTGCTCGACCCACTCATCCAAAGTCATTGCCGCGCTGCCATCCTTGCCCACGCGCACGGTCTGTCCATCGGCCTCAAAAGCGGTCGGCACACCACCCACCAGGCGGAACACGTTTCGAGCGCGGGCGGTGATGTCAGGAATCGCACTGGCACGCAGCCCGCGCTTCGTCGCAGCGCCCACCACGCCCTGATCAATCTGAATGGTCACCAGCCGCGAGTTGAGCGCGTCCCGCTCCGACGCCAGCGCCGAAACCTGCTTTTGCAACTCACCACGCACGGAAGCAACGCGCGCCTCAACGACCTTCTCGGTCTCACCAGCTTTGAGCTGCTGCGCTTCCTCAAGCCGGCGCTTCTCATCAGCCACGCGCCGCACTTCGTCAGGGTCAATGCCCTCAAAACGCTTCTTCTGCTCGGCGAGCTGGTTGCTCAGGGTGATGTTGTTGGTGCGGAACTCATCCAACTTGGACTTGTCCACCGCGCCATCCACGTCCAGCACCCAGGAACCATCACGCTCGACGTAGAGGCCCTGCTGCTCCGCAGGGATTTCATCCTTCGATTTGAACTTGTATTTCAGTGCCATAACTCAGTTCTGCCCGCCGGCGGCTTGCGCCGGCGCTACACTCTTCGCCGCAGCGGCAGGCGGCTTAGCCGTCTCGATCAGGCTGGCCTCCTCCGTGTTGGTCCTGCCCTCCGGCAGGACCTCACCACGACGGAACAAATCAAACATGGTGTCCTGGCTGATCGCGCCAGCCTGCCAGGCTGCGACAATCGCCTGCACATCCTGGCTCGCCAGACCCTTGGCACTGAAATCAGTGTTGAGCTGCACCAACACTTGCTCGCCCCTCACGTCATCAGGCAGTTCCTCAGTCGAGTTCCACCAATAAACCCACCGCAGGACCTGCGTCAGCGACTCGCTCACGATCAAGGCCACATTGCCGAGGATGCTGTATTCACCAGCCTGGCGGAGCTCGATCGCGGTCGCGGTCTCGCCGACTTTCTTCATGTCCTCCAGCATCCGCGAACCCAGGATGGCCATCAGCCGCTCGTCGCGGTCCATGGCGCGCTCAAAGGTCGTCAACCCCTGGCCGGTGAACTCAAGAAATCCAGCGGTCGCACCAGGTGTCTCGCTCACCCACGCCGTGCTCGACCCAATGCGCAGCGAGGCGCCCTTGTCGAAGCCGCTCACCCAGGCAGTCGGCAGCGCGGTGAAATGAAGACCATGCTTGAAATCAGCATTCAGACGGTAATGGTCGAGGTTTACCGCGATGATGTCCTCCAACGGCCCGCGTTCAATCTCCGGCCGCGTATGCCGCGGCCCATGAAACACAAACGGAATCAGCGGCAGCGGCTTGCCCAGCCGCAACGGAATCCTGCTCTCCACCATCTGCCACTCAACCTTGGCGCCCCTGCGCTGGACCTTCTTGGGCTGCCAAACCTCGACGTGACACTCGTAGGGACGCCGCCCGGCAGCGTCGCCGCCATCACCCGGCACCAGCTTCAAGACTCGCACCTGGTCCACGAGCTGGAGGGCAAATTCGTCATCATCAGGACCAAGCTTCGGAAGCGCCTGCTCTTTCAGGACGATCAGGGTCGGCACGTTGCGACCATTCACCCGCTCCACGCGCCAGTTGATGATCTGCTCAGCGCGATAGAACACCACATAGGCTCGCTGCTCGACTTGGTCCTCCCAATCCACCAACGTGCCGGCGCGACCCAGACCGATCACGTCACCCACCACCACCTTGGCGTAGCCAGTCAGCGTGGTGCCCAGCATGTCCGCGTCGTTTTGGAACACCCCAAGCGCCCGGCCAACACCAGCACCATCAGCGGGCAGCTTTACAAACGGCGGGCGACGAAACATCAGTCCGATGTAGGCTTCAGAAGTGCGCGCGCTCGCATTGAAATACGAAGCGCGCTTTACATACGCATCGAACTCCTGATCCGTCTGCGCATCCAGCCGCGGCAGATACTTCTCCCCGCCAGCTTTCACCGCATCCTCACCCGCAAGCACATCCCGCGCCCGCGCCCACTCCGTGGCCGCGGCGTCGTAATCAGGATGTGTAGAGTTCACCGGCACGACTCGACGCTACCACGACTTTTTTCGCGCCAGGCCGCACTCAGAAGCCCGACCTACATTAGCGGGCACCGAGAGGACTTTGAGATACCTGGACGGGCAAAAAAAAGTTCAGAAACCGATTGACGGATTCCAGGCACACGACCGCCGCAGGCCCCTCCGCCCGCAGTGCTGACGCAATGCGGGCTCCGGGGACCTGCGGCTCGCGCTGGGCGATTCGAACCACGCCGACCGCAGCCATCGCGCCAGCCCCGCAAAGACAAAGTTAGAGATGTGTTAATGGATGCGGGGCTGTCACGCTGGCTGCTCGCCCTGGGCAATTCGGACGTCACCGAGCGAGCCAACGTCCCTCCGCTTCGCGACCACGAACGCCAGTCGCGATTCCAAGCTGGCGCGTAGTCCAACGTCCCCCCGCTTCGCGCCGTCGATACGCCTCAACCAAGTCGAACGTCCGCGAGCACCCGGCGCGCCAGGCTAACGCCTGTCACGCCGGCTGCTTCGCTCGTCCGTACTCCAACATCCCCCCGCTTCGCGCCATCGAATGCGCATCCAGATTCCAACCTCGTTGGCCGCCGAACGTGCTCCCGCTTCGCGCATTCATGCTGGCACACCCGCGCCGCCTGGCCGCCTGCCCGGCGCAGGCGGAAAGCAGCAGGCGGCGCAGGTGGCCAGCGCCCTCCAATGCGCACCAAGCCAGTGGCATTCGAACATCATGCGCGTGCGCCCAGACCGCTTCGTTCGGGCGGCGGCCGGCAGGGAGCGCGCCAGCCCCGCAAAGACAGATCAGTGATGTGGTAATGGATGCGGGGCTGTCACGCTCCCTGCTTCTCGTCCGCCGCCCTGCCACTTCGCTCCGGACAAAGACAAATATGGTGAATGGACTCCTTCGGGCTGTCGATGCGTGTTGGCCTTCCAACATCACGCCGCCAGCCAACTGCCACTGCATTTTTTTTATTTCTTTCAAAGAAAAGGTGATGAAAGAAATAAAAAAAATACAGTGGCAGGTTCGGTGGTATTGGTTCCTGTTGGTTGGCGGTCGGTGGGAGCGGTTTCAGGGTCGCGTTGCCGGGTTCTATTTCCAGCGCGTTACGTTGCCGGTGCGGTTCTGGGTTGCGTGCGGTTCTCCTGAGCAGTTCCGTCCTCGTCTCCCGTGGTGGCAGCCGTTCGTCTGGCGTTGGCTCGTCATCAGCGGTGCGTTCGGTCCCATTCATCCGCTCAGTCACCATCCGTTGCGTCGTCCGTCCCGCCGCCGGGGCGCGACGCCCAATGCCGACCAGGCGAGCACACAAACACCAGATGCGACGAGGACCAGCTCTCACTGGACCTCGACGCCCAACAGACAATTCTGGCTCGCTCCGCTCGACGTAACCATCAGTTCGCGCTCCACTTCGTTCCGCGCTCAAACGCCACGAACCACAAACCACCTCCAACGTCTCCTTCCGCGTCCTGGCTTTTGCATTCAGTTCGTGAGTCCTGGCCGCTCCGGCGCTTGCGGCCCTTCGGGTGCGCACCATCGGCTAACGCCTCGGTGCGCAGGCTCCGCTAACACCCCCCTCCCCCCTGTTTTAGCGCTTCGCGACAGTATTGACTTTGCGCTAACGCGCGGGGGGCGGGGGGCACGCTGCGCCCCGCTCTGCGCGCCTACGCGCCCCCCTCCCCCAATTTTCGCGGCCAACGCCAACAGCAATATCAGCTCGCTGCGCTCGAAGAAGGGCAATGATGGAACGCTCCGCTGTCGCTTCGCTACGGCGCGCTGTCGCGCGCCTGACAACGCGCCGCTTCGCGCCGCGCTGCACCAGGCCAATCGAGTCCGCCGCCTCCGACGCCTGGCGGGCCAAAAGCAAACACCCGCCAGCGTCGCAGCCGGCGGAACAACGTCGGCTCTCGCGATACGCGAACGCCGAGTCTTCGAAGGTGCGCCGGGCAAGCGTCCTGCTTTTCACTCGGCCGTCGCTCGCAAGCTCGCTAGGCCGTGCGTAGCACCGTGAAAAACAGGACCCTTGCTCCGGCTACAGGGGGGCCTGACTCGCCGGCTTTTCACTTCGCTCCGCTCCATTCCGCTCCACTCGGCCCCGCGCCCAGGCGCTCCCCCACCGCGCCGCCAACGACGAAGAGCGGCACTGCCCCCAAGCGCCGGTCGCGATGCCTCCTTCCGACTCCACTGCGCTACACTTCGTGAAAACCGCCGAGACAGGCGACGAACCCAGGGCTCCGTGAGAGCGCACAGTTTTTAACGCTCCACTGACGCTTCTCGTTCCTGCGAGGCTGTGGCTCCGCTAAACTGTGCGCACTCACTCCGCCCCAAAAAGTCAGCCTCACCTCTGGCCCTCCGTGCTCCGCGCTTGGCCTTACGGCTCGCCCCGTTCCCCTGAGAGCCACGGCCAGGCTCTACGCACTCCGGTCCAGAAGTGAGGGCAACGCGGCCCCGCGCCCCACGACACGACGCCAAGGCCGCCAGACTGCGAGCTTTCGGCACCGGCCGGACCGGCTCGGCCTCTCCGCTCCGCTTCGTGCCGAAACATCGCAGACTGGCGGCCAAGGTGGCCGGCACGCTAGTGCCCCCGTCCGCCGCAAAAGCCGGCGGACCGGCGCAGGACCCAGGCACAGAACCCGGAGGCAGACACCGCGCGCGCAAATCACACTTCGCTCCGTTCGGGACTGTCATGAAGGATGCTTTCCGGTTCCAGACACAAGAGCTGTTATGTGCAGTGCCGCCCCGTTGCCGTTTCCCGCTGGCGCGGGAACCCTCGGCACACGGGTCCCCGCCGCCTCATCGCAAGCCCTCCTGCCGCAGGCGCAACCCAGTCGGGCCTTCGGCGGCCCGGTGCACTGAACATAACAGCGTCTTGTGTCCAGAGACCTCTCCGCGCCTGTCACGCTCACTGCTTGCGGCCGGCTGCCCTGACCCTGCGCCCCCGCCGGCCACGCAGTGCGCGCGCCAGTCGCTCCGGCATCCTTCACGCCAGCCCCTCTCTCCGCTGACCTGAAAGACAAAGTCAGGCGCGCGCGGTAAGACGGAGACACAGAGCCGCCGCCCGGGTCGTTGCGGCCGGCCACAAAACGGGCGGCTCGGTCAGGTGGCCGTCCGTTTTGGGTGCGCTCAGTTGCCGCGCAGGCTTCCCCGTCACCCAACCAGAAAAGTCAGTTGGTCTTCAGATGTTTTTTCCGCTTGTGCTCCCTCTGCTGCACGGAGGTCCAGTCTCTCGCCCTCACCCGCCCGCTTCAAGCGCAGGGGGCCCAGAGCGTGGTGCCCTCTGAAGATCACTCCCACGCGCCGCCCTGCTGAGCGGGCTTCAAAGAGGGTGAAGGGCGAGAGACCGGACTGAGCAGCAGAGCACAAAAAAAACATCATGAAAACCAAATCAAATAAAAAATCGGAATCAGGGCTCCCGAGCCGTCCTGAGCAGTTGAGCGGAAACACTCAGACCACTGCGCAGCCTCCGGCTGCCCCGGCTGCGCCGGTCACGGCACCAGAGCAGGCCAAGCCTGCCCGCATACTCCCGTATGTGAACTACGAGGAGCGGCAGAAGAGCCGCTCCCTCCCCTCCGCCGACGTGCTCGCGCACCTGCGCCGGTGGTACCCCCAGGTTTACGAACTCGCCGAGATTGTCGGCAAGTGGGTTTGGGTCACCTTCCCCGAGCAGCCCGCCGAGAATGTCCGCGCCGGTCTCTCTCAAATTGGCTTCCACTGGAACAATGCCCGCAAGTGCTGGCAGCACCCGTGCGGCCAGTTCGCCACCGAAGGCAGCGGAGCCGACCCCCGCCAGAAATACGGCAGCCACTTCGCCGCCGACCTCAAAGCCGCCTGATTCACCCAGGGCGCAGCCCCCTCGCGGGCTGCGCCCGCTTCCCCATACATCACATGAACAACACCGAAAGCACCGACGCCCCGAAGTGGGATGTCATCTACACCTACACCCGCTCGCAGGCCATCGCCGACGGCTTCCAAGTGGACGTGTCGAAAGTCGCCGCCGAAGCGGGAATCCGCTTCCCGGTTTTCATCACCCGCGGAGTCTATGAGCAGTGCGTGGCCGTCCCGCCCGGTGTCACCGGCCAGGACGAAGCCGGCCGCCTCTGGGATGTCGTTTGGATGCTCCGCTTCGCCATCATCCGCTCGCGGCCAGGCACCAGCCGCTTGACGGTCGCGCTCTATGTGCGGAACTCCGACAAGCAGCCCGCCCGCCTCACCAAGCTGATCGCCACCGCTGGCGCGGTGGACGTGGACGACTCGGCCCCGGCCATCACCGTCATGTTGCCCGACGAAGATTGAATCCCTACCGCTGGCCCCGGCCATCCGGGGCCAGCCCTTCACCATGAATCAAAGTTTCCTTCTCTTCGAGCAGCAGACCCGCGACGCCGAGCAGGCCGCGAAAGACGCCGCCGCCAAGGCCAAGGCCGACGCCAAGCGCAAGGAGGAATCCGAGAAGCTCTCCCGCCGCCTCGCCCGTGAAGCCGCCTACCGGGCCAAGCACCCGCCCGGGCACGCACAGTGCGGAATCAATTGGTATCCAACCGGGAGCGGCTGGACCCACTGCCACAAGTGCGGCCAAGCCCTGATCTACACCACCGACCCGAACGCCAAGCCCCAGGTTTGCGCCGGTCGCCGCCTCTGACCTTCGCCGGGGCCGCCGCCCGGACGCCAGTCCGCGCGCGGCATCCCAACTTGCCAGCCGGCGGCTGGCCCCGGCGCCTCCGGCGGCCAGGGCTCCGCCCTGGACCCGGCAGGGCTCGCCACCCTGCACCGGCCACCTGCTTTTTTCTGGGCCTCACGCCGGCCCAGGCCCGCGCCAAAGGGTTTCACCCTCTGGACTTCACGCCTCCAACACCCAAGCCGCTCACTCCCGCTGCCAGGCCTCACGCCGTCACTCAGCCTGCGTGCGCACTCCTCGCGCCGTCATTCGCCCCGCTGCTCCCGTTCGCTCCCCCGCCCATCCCCCAATGCTCGACCCCCTTCCATCCCCAAGGGGGTCTGCGCGAACAGCTCGCAGTTCAGCGCGCAACGTCGCGTTCTCTGTCCGCAAGCGGGCGCACTCCGCCTTTAGCTCCCGCAACCTTTTCAGAAGCAGGTTGGTGTGCGCCGCCGCCCTCTGTGCTCTGTCGTTCATTCCGCACTGACACTATACACCCGCGGCCAAGCTACAGCCCGCGCAACTTGCGTTGCGTAACCGTGCGCGACTTCGTCGCCACCAAATACCGAAGCGCGTCCGCGGCGTCGTCGCCGCCGACGCCATCCTCATCGGCATCGACCTTCAGCACGTCCTCAGGCCGGTTCGGATCGTGCTGGAGGCTGGGCAAGGTCTCGACTAGGCGCCCGCAGCGCCGATGAATGAACAACCGAGGCGAAATTTTCCCCTCCGGGTCACCCAACCGCTGCAATAACTCTGCCCAACCGTTGATCCGGTCCATATTGGCAGGCCGGAGCGTGATTCCCTCCCGCCCATACTGGGCGGCAATCGTCGTTCCATCGCTCTGCCGGCTAAAGACATCCGTGCCCGCCACGAACCGCCGGAGCTGGTCAGGCGCCAGGCCATGCCGCGCCAGCATGGCCTTCACCGCCGCAGCGTGGCGCTGCGGCAACCAAAGCCGCTCCGCGTGCTCGTCCACCACGAACAGATTCCCGTCGCCATCGGTGCAGCCGAGCAGGACAACGGTGTAGTGGGCGAAGCCGTAATCCAACGCGCAGAACCATTCCCGAGCCCGCGTCTCGTCGAAATCCGCCAGGACGTGAACGTCCCGCCGGAAGGTGGTGAAGAACTGGCCGGCGGCCAGGTCCCAATCACCATCCAGCCAGGCCCGACGCTGCCAGCCGCTCAAACCCTCGAGCACCCGTTGATATTCCGGATTGTTGAAAGCGTTATCGCTCACGCGAGCCGGAACGAACCGAGTCTCGCGCTCGCGCTTTTCCATGAACGGCAGGACGAACTTCATCCGATACCAGGCATGACCAATCCCGCCGGGATTGGTCGTTGAATAGATACGAGGCCGCCAGTTCGGCTTGCTGGTCCGGCAGCAGGTCGTAATGTCCTGGTGCTTGCGGCTGGACAAGGTTGTTGCCTCCTCGATCCCGATCACGTCGTACTCCAGGCCGAGATAGGCATCAATATCCTTCTCCGCCTGAAAGTGGCCGGCGATGATCCTCGACCCGTTGGCGAACGTGAGCAGCCCGCGGTACGCGCTAAACTCGTGTTTCAGCCCGGTGAAGATCCGCCGCCGCAAGTCCTCGAATGACTCCATCACGCTCTTTCCCACCTTGCGCAACAGCAGGCACTTCAATCCCGGCACCCTCATGCAGTCGTCAGCGCCCATCTGCGCCAGGAGCCAGTGGCTCTTACCACCACCGCGGGCCCCGCCGTAGCCGACCGCCGTCGGCCCGTCGGCCTGGTCGCACAGCCTCGCCGCCGCCGAGGCGGCGAGCTGGCGCTCCTGCAGGATGACACCAGCCCGCTCGAAGTTGTCCATCTGGTCCTCCGGGCAGCCCACCGACCGACCGACCGCGAAGTATCGTTCCAGCTCAGTCATGCTTCGCCTCCCCCGTGTCGGCCAACGCCGGCGGAACCGGCGCGGCCTCCACGTCCACCACTTCCCCAGGCAACGGCTTGCCGTAGATCTTCTTCAGCGCGGCCACCACCTCGACCCGGACCGGCCCGCCGTCCGACCCGGTCACCTCGGCCCGCTCCGTCGGCTTCTCGCAAGCGTTGTGCCCGAGCTTGCTCGCCAGTTCCAGCAGGCGGGCATAGCCCTCCAGCGTGCCGCATCGCTCCGCTCGCGCCATCCAACGCCGGCGGACCTCAGCCGCAAAGGTCACCAGGTCCCAACGCTCCTTCCACTCCGCTTCGCGGAGTTCCTGATACCGCTTCGCCCAGTCCACGCCCTTCTCGCGGGTCATTGCCTCGGCGGCTTCCCGCTCGACCAGGGCCATGTGAGCGCCGTAGGCGACCACCCGGGCACCCCAGTCGAACTTGCTGGACCATTTCTCCATCAGCACTTTGCTGCGGCCCAGCTTCTTCGCCACCTTCGCCAGCGACCGTTCCGGTCCCTGGCTCAGGTAAAGGCTGAAGGCGGCAAATGCCTTATCGCTCTCTTTCGGTTGTTGCTCAAACGCTAACGCCATATCTGTCCTTTCGTGTTGCCGTAACGGCAGTGGCGGAAGGGCAACCCGACCCCAAGGAGGGTTGCTCCTTCCCAACTGCCTGTCCTGTTTCCTGCTGCATATTCATTTAAGGCATGTTGCAGTCCTGCAGTTCACTGCTCTGGTGCCCAGTAAAGCCCGCCGCCAGACCGGATTAAGCCCCGGGCAACCAGCCGCTTCAGGTAGGTTGCGGTGGTCCTCGGGCTCATCTTCAAAGCGACCTTGGCTTCGTTCACGATGCTGGTGAACGGCTTGCCCTCCGCGCTGATCACCGCCTCAACAAACTCCCGGTCGGAACACACCTTGTTCTTCGACTGGGGCCGGCGCAGGGCCCCGGGGTTGAGTTCAGGCGCCAGCCGCATCAGCGGGTAATCCCACTCGACAACGAATTCGTCCACCTGCGGCAGGTTGCGCAGCACCGTGCTGACGGTGAAACAGTCCGGCTCCTCGTGCGGCGTCAGAACCAAAATGGAGTCCGGGTCACGCGCCCAGGCGCCCGCCCCGCTCATGCGGTCAATCGCGTTCTTGGCCGAGCTGTCGCCCTTGGCGAAATGGTGAGCCACGACCACCGCCGCCCCCGAGGACTGCGCCAGGGCCTCAAACTCATTCATCAGGCTGGCGATCTCGCCGTTGGCGTTCTCGTCGCGGTCGCCAAGCAGCTTGTAGGCGGGGTCGAGGATGATCAGGCCGAACTGGTGCCGGGCGAGCTGCTCTTCCAGCTTCGGCCGGAGGAGGCTCAGGTCCGTGCTGCGACCCCGAAGGTTCCACAGGGCCAACGTGTCGCCCAGCCCCTTGCATTCCGGCCTGGCGCCGGCCAGCGCATTGATGCGCAGGCCGATCGACCAGCGGTGCAGCTCGAAATTGATATAGACCACCGGCATCTTGGCGCAGCGTCGGCCCCACCAGCTTTCGCCACTGGCGACGCTGATGGCCAGGTCGAGCAAACACCAGGACTTGTTGCTCTTGCTGGTGCCCCCGAGGATCATCTTGCACCCGCGGTGCAGGATGCCCTCGATGACCTGCGGCGGCGGAGCCGGCACGCTCGCCGAGAACTCGCGCAGAAACTCAATCTCCGGCAGCGGCGCCGGCAGGACACCAAGGTCCACCGCCGGGTCAACCTGCTCGGAAGGGTCGTAAGTTTTGATCTCCATGCTATTTGTGGCGGGCCGCTAGGCCCTCAACCAAACCAACCGTTGCAGCCGGCCATCGCGGAATGCACCAGGCACCCGCACCGGCTGAGAGTAAGTGAAAACTTTCGGGTCACACCCGAAGGCGACTAGCGTCGCCTTCAGCCGCTCCTCCAGCACCCGGTTACGGGGCGCGTCGAACCACCCGTGCAGGCTTTTGCCCGCAGTGTCGATGATGGCGTGCAGGGTGAAGTGCAACCGCCGGTTCAGGTAGGCGAAGATCGCGCCAACCTCATCCCGGGGCAGGGTATCCGACTCGATAACCAGGAACCGGTGCCCGCTCAGGTTCTCATTGCTCCGGCTGTGACACCCGGGCTTGAACGACGAGCCGCAGGTGTAATTTCCCATCACCGGCCCGATCTGGTACCATTCCGCCACCGACCGAAAATGCGTCCGGTGCTCCGGCTTGCCGGAGCTGTAAACGTCACCGATCCACACGGTGGAACACGCCGGCCACAGCTTGAGCCAGGTCCGGAACTGGTCATCGGCGTCCCGGTCCGCGACCAGCAACGGCGAATCCTCGAGAATCTGCGCCATCGGCCAGCGGAAGAAGTCGAACAACTCCGGCCGGAAACCCTCCGCCGCTACGCGGAGGGTTTCCAAAAGCAACTGCTCGCCCGCTTCGCGGCCTTCGGCCTTGGCACGGGCCTTAACGACCTCACGCGGCAGAATCACCCCGCCGGCCTGCAGCACATCACCGCTGCGCAAGACCTTCCCGCCCGGCAGCCGGAGCTCCCAGGGCGAGGCGCCCAGTTCCCGGCGCAAGCGCCGGTTCGCCTCGGCGACCGCGGCGGCGCACGAGGCGTGAAAGCAGAAGATGGTCGGTGCGCCGTCCACGTTCACCCGGCAATCCTTCTTCCCGTTGCTGCTGGTGTGGAAAGCTTCGCCGGGACACCGGCAAAAGCCGGACACCTCGGTTTGCCAGTCAATGGCACCAAGGAGCCGCTCTGCGACATGGCGAGGGTCCAGCATGGAAAAGGCGTCATTTTTCCCCTCTGCCGTCAGACCGCCCTAACGGGCTGTCCGCACCCATTCCCGGCGCTGGCCATTGCCAGCGGGGCAGCCAGCACCGAAAATCCCTCATTAGTGCCCGTCTGGCGGCAAACCTGGCGGTTTGCCCACCGCTCCGCCCAGCGCACCGACCGGGCGAACTCGAAAGTTCGCAAATACGGTCCAGCCACCGAGTAGGCCACCCGCCGCCCGCCCGCGATGCGGGCCAGGGCTCGCGCCTGCTCAGGCTGATGCACTTGGATCCAGACCACCCCCGGCGCCACTTTCCAGTAGGCCGGGCTCGTTTGTCGTGTTGCTGTTGCTGTCATTTGTTTCCTTTCGCTAGAAATCTTCCCGGGCCTCCGCCTCGGTCTCAGCCATGCCATGCACGCGTGCATGGCACTTCCGGCACAAGCCCACCAATTCAAAGGCGAACTCAGCCCCGACATGGTCATAGGTCAGGTGGTGGACATTCTCGATCGGCGCGGCCAGGCACCCCTGACAAATGCCATCCCGCCGCACAACCCGCGCCCGCAGGGCCGCCCATTCCGGGCTGGCCAGGTAAGCCGCGTACTTCTCTCGCCTCAGCGCCCGAGCCTCTTCCTCCTCCCACCGCTTCGCGGCGGCGGCGTCTTCCCATTCCTGCCGCTGGGCTTCCTGCCCGCGTCGCTCAAGCTCGCGGTCCAGCTCCGGCGGGTTGCTTTCGTCCCGCTTTACCTTGTGGTTTGTGTGCCGGCCACAGGTCATGCACTGGAAGCAGTGCAACACCACCCCGGCAGCATTCTTGTACTGCCGCCGCTCCAGGCGTGCGTCGCTGCACTCGTGCAGGTTTTTGCAGCAGCCCTTCATTCCAGGGCCAGCTCCGGCTGGCAGTAACGCTTGGCCGCGCTGATGAAGTCCGCGGGCCGTTTCAAAATCGCTGCCGCCACATGCGGCGGCAGATAAAACAGATTCTTCGCCCCATACCGGGCGGCGATGAAACGGAGGACCTGGTCCTCCGTCACCGGGTCGCCGCCCAGTACGCGCTCGAGCCGCTGCACGGTCACCACGGGCAACCGCGTCTCCGAAGGCTCAAAGCTGGGGTGAATAGTCATGGCTGCTCCCTCACGCCTCGCTGCAGGCCATCAGGACCGGAAACGCCGACGCCACGGGCTGGACACGCGGGTCGTAACTCTTCTCGTTGCGCCAGATGACCAGCGCCGCCTGGAAACATTCCCAGGCCGCATTCAGTTCCTCCCCGCTCCAAACGTGCTCGACCAGCGCCGAAGGCTCGGTCGAGTTCACGATGACGTTCATGCAGGCCATCGGCTTGCCGATGGCTCGCCGATAAGCGGCCAACTGCAAACACCAGGAGCTATAGGCCCGCGCCGTCCGGCCCGGCTTCACGCCCTGCGTTTTGTAGTCCACCAGGGTGAGCCCGTGCTGCTGGTGCTCGACGAGCAAGTCCGCCGTGCCGGCGTAACCCAGCGCGGTGTTGACCAACACCCGCTCGGTCCACACCACGCGAACGCAGTTCGCCTGGAACCAATCGCGGTGCAGATTCAGCCACGCCGCATAGGGCCCAGCCGGATCAACCTCCAGAGTCTTGGCGACCTGTTCGGCCCCGGCGTGGAACGCCGAGCCGAAATCCACCGCCGTCTTGACGCGGCTCTGCGCGTCTTCGACGACCCGCCGGGCGAACTCGTCTTCGCCTTCGTTCTCCCGACGCGGCAGTGTCAGCGCGGCCAGGACCGCCTGCGTCATTTTCCATTCAACCAGCTCAGGCTTGTTGATGACGCCGAGAATGTTGGTAACGCTCGGCAGCAAGCCGAGCTTGCGGGCATCCCGGACCGTAGTCGGTCGCGGTTCCCCGCTGGCCGACAGGACGGAGTGCAAAGGCTCCCCGTCCCGCCGGTACCAGTGCGCATTTTCAGGGTTGAACAGCTTCACAGTGCCGCCCTCCTTCCCGCTGTGCAGCCGCGCCGCCAAACGGACACGCCAACCCGGTCTTTCACCAGGACATGGCTAATGTTCCCGCGCCGCATGTCGGCCAGGACGCCGTTCAGCAACGGCTGCTCATCCGGGAGGCAGAACCTGCTGGTTAGCGGCCGATAGCCTGCGGCCTTTGCCGCCCGTTTATTGAGAGTATTGGTGGTAATAGTCATGGGATGATGTCCTCGTAGTCGTCGCCGCCCTCGCCGTCCCTCTCCTGGCGGAGAGGGAGCGGCTTCGGGCGACCAGACTCAGAACCCGACCTCCGGGTCGAAGTCCGCCGTGGGCGCCGGGGGCGGCGCGGCGCTTTTGGGAGTTGCCGCAGGCGCGGCACCATTCTGCGGGAACGCCGCAGCGACGGGATTCAGCGGGCGACCCCCGCCGTTGGACGGCTGAGAGCTGGCCTGCGGCGCTGCCGCACCCGCTTCGCGGGCCTTCCACTCAGCGATGCGCTGGCGCGCCAGGGCCGGGTCGTAGCTGCCCGAAGCGACCAGCCGCTTCGTCGGCTTGCTCACCGCGTCGATGGACGCGTAAGTCCGTCCGACCATGTTCTGCTGGTGACTGACCACCAGCGTGCAGTTCGCCCCGATGAGCTTCGACAAGTCGATGCTCTCGCCGGGGACCACCGGCCGGCCGCGCCACTTTCCGACGAAGTCGGAAAGCTTCGCCTTCGGGTGAAGGCTCGCCGTGAACGTTTTGGTGATGATGCAGTTCTTGCCATCCTCACCCCGCTGCTCGGTCTCGAAGACCAGCCGCAGCTTGTTGACCAGGCGCCGCTGCCCTTGCCACTCGGACTCCACCAGGCCCAGGTCAATGAGATCCACACAAATTGCCGGGTGGATACCTTCCGGGTGCGGCTTGAAGTCGCCGCCGACTTTCGACTGGAGCACGTAACTCATGCGTAGTCTTTCTATTGCTCTGTTGTTTCGGTTGATTCCTGGCGCACCGCGCCAGTGCTCTCGGGCGGCAACGTGCCGCGGAGAAATTGGAAAAATGTTTCGGCGTCCATCGTGACCAGCCACGGCCGGAAGTTGCGCCGGTGAGCGACGACCGGAGTCTTTGCCCCGGCATCGCGCCGGGCCTGGTCCATGGCGTCCGCGATGTTGAGCCGCTCGACCGCCTTGACCTCAAAGTGCAGCCAGGCTAGGTCCTCGCACACGACATCGGGCGAATCAGGGGAACCGGAAAACTGCTGGCCACGGCGGGCCATGTAAGCGTTGGCGCGGAGTTCATCGCGCCACTGGCGCTCGCCGCGTTTGCCCTTCTCACGGCTGTTCATTGCTCGCCCTCCTCAGCCGCAACGCGCACGGTCTTATTCATCCGCTGGATGGCGTCCTCGATATTGAACCGCTTGATGCGCTTCCCGATCTGCCAGTACGAGATCTCGCCCCTGGCAATCATGCCGTTGAGGGAACGAACCGAGATTTGAATCGCCCCGGCCATCTGCGCCTTGTTCAGCCCGACCACGCCCCTGGCCCGCAGCTCCGCCAAACTCTCCACGCAGCGCCGTTTCACTTGCCCGCCGCCTTTCCAGCCGCGATGGCCTCAAGGTCCTCCCGGCGGACCCTGTAGGAATTGGTGAACACCTCGACCCGCTCCAGGCGACCAGCCTGAATCATCCGCCAGAGCGTGGACCGGCTTACGCCGAGGAACTGAGCCGCCGGTCCCATCGAGACGAGCAGGGGACCCCGGCGCTCCGGTTTGGCTGCTTCGGCTTTGCCCTCCAGGATGCGATCGATCAGCTCTTGCTGCTCGGGCGTCGCCTGGAGGAACCTCATTAACCGTTCGTTCTGGTTCATCGCGCTCATACCCGGGCCTCAGCAGTCGAAGAGCTCGAACGACGGTTTCGCCAACGCCTCGCAGAGGCGCCGCTTCATTTCCGCGTCGGGACAAGCGCGTCCCGTCTCGAAGCGGGAAATCTCGATTTCCTTGGTGCCGACCTTTTCCGCGAGTTGCAGTTGGGTGAACCCCTTCAAGACCCGCGCCGCTTTCAGTCTGTTGTTTGCCGCCATCGTAATTGGTGCTTTCTGTTTTTGTGGCGAGCCGTCCTCGCCGTTCACCCCGTATGGCGTTACAAAGCGTGTTACCGTGGTTACAACCCGTGTAACCGAAGCAAAAAAAATCCCCGCGAAGCAAACCGCCTCGCGGGGACAAACGGAGGAAACCTGACCTGAAGCTCGTCAGGCCTTTAGCCTGACGATGTAGGTGTGTGGTATTTGTGTGGTATGATGTGTGGTATTCTGGTCAGGGTTTTTCACCTATTTCACCCTGTTTCATGGAAATCGGCAGGGAAGGAGGAAAACGGGAAAACCATCGAAAAAGCCCAGAAAAAAGGCCCTGAAACGTGAGTCTCAGGGCCTTAAATTGGTTGCGGGGGCTGGATTTGAACCAGCGACCTTCAGGTTATGAGCCTGACGAGCTACCGGGCTGCTCCACCCCGCGGCTTCTTAGGTGGGCTCATCATGCCGAATCCTGGCGATAGCGCAAGCACAATTATGAAGAAATATCGAAGGTCGTCCGAGGCTTATCGCCCGCCAATGCCCAGTGGCCACGTGACGGCGGTCCCCATCGGCCGAGCTATTTGCGCCGACGCGGCGATTTTTAAGGTGGGGGCGGGGTGGAGGGCGTCGAGGCAAGTTTGCTCCGGCGGACGCTATAAGTGAAATAGACTCCCAACCCGATAAGGAACCAAATGATCAGGCGCAGCCAGGTGGTCAGCGGCAGGGCGGACATCAGGGTCAGGGCGGAGATGGCGCCAGCGGGGGCCACAAACCAAACGGCGGGAGTGGTGAATCGGCGCGGCAGGTGAGGTTCGCGCACGCGGAGCACCAGCACGCCGACGGAGACGATGACAAAGGCCAGCAGGGTGCCAATGGAGCAGAGGCTGCCGGCTTCGCGCACGGTGAACACGGCCGAGAAGAACGCCACGCCGAGGCCGGTGATGATGGAGGTAATCCAGGGCGTGCGGAAGCGGGGATGGACCTGGCTGACGAACGGCGGCAGCAAGCCGTCGCGGCTCATGCTGTAGAAGACGCGGGATTGGCCGAGCAGCATGACCAGGATGACGGAGGACAGGCCGGCAATCGCGCCGAGCTTGATGAGGCCGCCCATCCAGCCCATGCCCGCGTGGTCGGCAGCCATGGCAATCGGGTCCGGCACGTCCAACTGGGCATAGGGCACCACGCCGGTGGCAATGGCCGAGACGAGGATGTAAAGAACGGTGCAGATGAGGAGCGAGCCAATAATGCCGATCGGCATGTCCCGCTGCGGGTTCCGGGCTTCCTGGGCCGCCGTGCTGACGGCGTCGAAGCCGATGTAGGCGAAGAAGACGATGCCCGCGCCGGTCATGATGCCTGACCAGCCGAAGTGGCCTGCCGTGCCGGCATTAGCGGGGATGAACGGATGCCAATGGGCGGTTTGGATGGCGCGCGCCGCCCCGACGATGAACAGCAGCACCACGGCTATTTTTATAATGACGATAATGTTGTTGAAGTGGGCGGACTCGCGAATGCCGACCACCAACAAGGTGGTGACGACGAAGATAATCAACACCGCCGGGAGGTTGAAAATGGCGGTGGCCTGGGGAAGGGTGGCGGGGTCGGCGCCCAGGGCTTTGATTTGGTCCGCCAATCCCGCGCTGAAGACGGCCCAGCCGGCTTTCATTTTCATCGCCGCCGCCAGGGTGGCCGGGAGTTGGACGAGTTGTGTGCCGCGGGCGGCGGAAAGCTCGGGCGGCACGACCAGGCCGCAGTCGTTCAGGAAGGACACGACGTAGCCCGACCAGCCAATGGACACGGTGATGGCGCCGACCGCGTATTCGAGGATCAGGTCCCAGCCGATGATCCAGGCGAAGAGTTCGCCGAGGGTGGCGTAGCCATAAGTATAGGCGCTGCCAGCCATTGGCACGAGCGAGGCGAATTCGCTGTAGCACAGCGCGGCGAAGATGGAGGCCAGCCCGGCGAGCGCGAACGAAAGCACCACCGCCGGCCCGGCATTTTGGGCCGCGACGGTTCCGGTGAGCACAAAGATGCCGGTGCCGATAATGGCCCCGACGCCCAGGGCGGTGAGATTTACCGGACCCAGCGCCCGATGGAGGCTTTGGTCTGCCAACGCCTCGGCTTGCAGGGCAGTGACGGTTTTGCGTCGAAGCAGATTCATGCTGTCACCGGACTATTGTGCATCGCGATTACTGGCTCGGCTTAATGATCTGCCGCCGCCCGGAAGTCAAGGCGATAGGCAGAGAATTTGGAGGAAAAAGAGGGGCGAAATCCCCACGACCATCCGCTATTTCCCCGGTTCGCGGCGTTTCGATTGCCGGAGAGAGGAGCGAGAAATCCTTTACCGGGGGCCGGATTCGCGTAGAATGCGAACCGAGCCGCGTAATGCGGCCAGACCGCGAATGGCATTGAAGAAACGCGAGACAGCCGGTTGCCGGCGCGCCCGGGCCGGCGACAGAATGGCCGGCCAGCCCGATGGGCCGTCGGGCGGCGGTGCGTGGCGCGGGCGACGGACGACCCGCTCACGGTTCGCCGTTTCACGAATAAACCAGGAAAACCAAAAAACAGGAGACCACTCCCATGGACTTACATCATCCCATCCTGCGCGAGTTTCCGGAGCATCGCGAGACGATCCGGCGACTCCAGGGGGGCGACGACCACTTTCGGAACATCTACGATGAATATCATCGGCTGGATGACGAAATCTATCGCATCGAGGAGGAAATTGATTTCGCCACGGACCAGGAAATCGAGGAACTCAAGATGCGGCGAGCCAAGCTCAAAGATAATATCTACCGTTTGATCCGCCGGGCTCCATCCGGCGGCAGTCCGGCCGGTTTGGGAACCGGCGCCGTTGGTTAGCCGGGCGTCAGCGCGGGCCGCGCCGCGGGGCGGGGGCGCGGGTTATTCCGCCACGCCTTTAGTCGCACGGGCCTGGGCGGCGCGCTTGCGCCGAACTTCATCCAGGATCTTTTTCCGCAGGCGCAGGTTTTTGGGAGTCGCTTCGACGTACTCATCCGGGCCGATATATTCCAGCGCGCGTTCCAGCGATAACTTGAGCGGAGGATTGAGCTGGATGCCCTTGCCCTCGCCCTGGGAGCGCATGTTCGTGAGCTTCTTTGCCTTGCAGGGGTTGACCGGGATGTCGTTTTCGCGGGCGTTTTCGCCTACAATCATGCCAGCGTAGATCGCGTCGCCCGGTTCCACGATCAACCGGCCGCGTTCCTGGAGCAGGTTCAGCGCGTAGGCCATTGCCTGGCCGTTTTCCATGCTGACCAGCGAACCGTTTTTGCGGGCCGCAATCTCGCCCCGGTGCGGGCCGTATTCATGGAAGAGATGGCTCAGGACGCCGAGGCCGCGGGTTTGGTTGACGAGGTCGGTCTCGAAGCCAATCAACCCGCGCATGGGAATGAGCGCTTCGAGGCTGACGTGGTCGCCCTGGTGGTGGATGCTGGTGATCTCGCCCCGGCGGTCGGCAAGGTTTTCCAGGACGGCGCCCATGGCCTCCCGGGGTATTTCCAGAAACAGTTTTTCGATGGGCTCCAGCAGGTTGCCCTGGCTGTCCTTGCGATAGATGACCTCGGGGCGCGAGACCAGGACTTCGTAGTTTTCCCGGCGCATTTGCTCGACCAGAATGGCGATTTGCATTTCGCCGCGCCCGCTTACGTTGAAAATGTTGGGCGCGGCGGTTGGCGCGATGCGCAAGGCGACATTGGTGCGGGCTTCCTTGACCAGCCGTTCCCAAATATGGCGGGCGGTGACTAACTGGCCATCCTGCCCGGCGAGCGGGCCGTCATTGACCGCAAATTGCATTTGGATGGTCGGCGGGTCAATGGGCACAAACGGCAGCGGCGGCCGCGTCTCCGAATCGGTGAGCGTTTCGCCAATAAACACGTCCTCAAATCCCGTCAGGCCGACCACGTCGCCGGCGTGGGCTTCGGGCACCTGGATCCGCTTCAGGCCCTCGAACTGAAAGATGGCCGTAATCCGGGCCGTGCTTTTGCGCCCGTCGCCGTGGAGGCAGACGCAGGGATCGCCTTCCCGCACCGTGCCGGAGTGGATTTTGCCGAAGGCAATTCGCCCGAGGTAATCCGAATAATCCAGGTTGGCCACCAACAGTTGAAAGCCGTCCCCGGCGTGAACGCGCGGCGGCGGGATGTGCTTGAGGATCGCGTCGAACAGCGGCTTCATGGTTTTGCCCGGGTGCTTGAGGTCGGTGGTGGCGTAGCCGTCGCGGGCGCTGGCGTAAATCACCGGAAAGTCCATTTGTTCGTCCGAGGCCTGGAGCGAAAGGAAGAGTTCCCACACCTTATCGAGCACGTGGTGCGGGTTGGCGTTTTCGCGGTCAATTTTGTTAATCACGACAATGGGCCGGGCCCCGGCTTCGAGCGCCTTGCGCAATACGAAGCGGGTTTGGGCTTGCGGGCCATCGGCGGCGTCCACCACCAGCAGCACGCCGTCAATCATGTTCATGATGCGCTCGACTTCGCCGCCGAAATCCGCGTGGCCGGGAGTGTCCACGATATTGACGTGGTAATTCCGGTATTTGAACGCCGCGTTTTTGGCCTTGATGGTGATGCCCTTTTCCCGCTCCAGGTCCATGGAATCCATGATGCGCTCTTCGGCGGCAATCGCCTGGTTGGCGCGGAAGGTGCCCGATTGTTTGAGCAGGCAATCCACCAAAGTGGTCTTGCCATGATCCACATGGGCTATAATCGCAATATTGCGTATATGCTGCATAATTTATTCTCGCCAAACCGGGCTATGATAACCGCGCTACCGACTCCTCCGAGCCGGGACCCCGCCGCAACGGGGCTGTCACGACAACCTCCGATTTGGAATCAACCCGCGCAATCTGCCCGTTTCGGCCGAAATGTCAAGCCTCGAAAGGGCCTGGCTCCGGACGCGCCGATTCGGCCGCCCGCCCCGCCCGGGGCTCGATCACGGTGACCTTTTCCAGGGTCAGCAGGCCGCCGGCCAGCATGGGCTCAAGCACCGGCAGGAACGACTGAATCTTTTCCGGGCGGTCCACAATCTCAATGACCAGCGGCAGGTTCGCCGAGAGGCGGAGGATTTTGGCGGTGTGCAAGCGGCTGGATTGGCCAAACCCCATCGGCCCGCGCAACACCGTGGCCCCGGCCAAATGCAGCTCCCGCGCCTTGAGCACGATCGCCTCATAGAGCGGCTGGTGTCCCCAGCGATCGCTTTCGCCAATAAAGATGCGCAACAAAACGGCTTCGCGGGGGAGGGGCATATCAGGAGAACGGGTTAACCGGGCCGTCCGGAGCTGCCGGCGGCGTCGCGGGTGGGAGCTGTTCGGTCATCGCGAAACCACGTTCAAGGCCGCCGCCAGTCCATGCCCGAGCCAGACGGCGGCCAGGCAGGTGAGGACGGAAAGAACGACATTGGCACTCGCGTAAAGCCATTCACCCGCTTGTGCCAGGTTGAGAGTTTGCAAACTGAACGAGGAGAAAGTGGTATAGCCGCCGCATAGCCCCAGCATAAAGAACTGCTGGCGAAACCAATCGGGCACCAGCCAGCGGCCATCCGCGCCGGTCAGCGCCGCGAAGACCCCAATGACCAGCGAACCGGAGGCGTTGACCAGAATTGTGCCCCAGGGAAAGGTGGCGCCAGTCTGTTGCGCCACAACCCCTGAAAGCCAGTAGCGGGCCACGCTGCCCAACGCGCCGCCCGTTGCGACCCAAAAGTAAGCGAACATATGAATCTTTTGCAGAGTTGGGGTTGACCCCCGGCCCGTCAACTAGAAAGAAAACACGGCGTAGATGCTCCCGAATCCTTAGCCAATCTGGGTGGACGCGAGAGTGGCCCGTGGGCGAGGTGTGAAACGGGATGAAAATAGGAATTCTTTGGGGATCGAGGACTGCGAAGGTGGTCCGATTCGTCCGTCCGGCGC